>Ga0207851_100034_pt1 | contig 114012 bp, 119 predicted proteins | sample A23E3SouthBayCA_FD_187747 | JGI IMG/M metagenome (GOLD analysis project Ga0207851, IMG submission 187747) | Aerobic enrichment media microbial communities from Eden Landing Ponds, California, USA - A23 E3 (SPAdes) | ecosystem: Environmental > Aquatic > Marine > Unclassified | place: Emeryville... | reverse complement strand
GTGTGCGAAGCACACCCGACGAGAAAAAGGTGGGAGCGAGACGCTGAAGCAGACGGGCGCGCGGTACGACGACCTGGTCGGGGAGTAGGGTCCGCCACCGCCGGGAGCGGCCGTTTTTGGTCCAGATTTTTCGAGGAGTGGTGTGCGAAGCACACCCGACGAGAAAAAGGTGGGAGCGAGACGCTGAAGCAGACGGGCGCGCGGTACGACGACCTGGTCGGGGAGTAGGACCACCGAGAACGGGGCTGCCGTCGCTACTCGCGCGACCGACGGGGAGAATCCGGGCGGCGTTCGACCGCGGTCTGTTTCGGTCCGTTCGGCGTGCTACTCGCGTGCCGTCGTGTACAGGATGGGTGCGACGACGAGCAACGCGATGCCGATGAAGCGGTACGTGAACGGGTCCCCGCCGAGTTCGGAAACTGGTGTCACCAGGAACAACAACCCGAACAGCAGGGAGTTGATGGAGACGATTTTCCGGGAGCCGAGCGGAATGGTGCCGACGATGGACAGCGCGAAGAGGACGAGGAGCGCGTGCCCGACGTGGTAGTTCGCGAGGAAGTCGTCGACGAGGGGCAGCGGTGTGAACGCCATTGCTGGTCGGATTTCGCCGCGAAATCCCCTTTAAGGTTCCGTTCCGCCGCCCGGACCAGTGAGGTCCAGGGGTCGAATCCACCCGAACCACACGACCAGCACCATCGAGGCGTACCCGACAGCCCACACGATCGAGCCCGCTGTCGGCGCTCCGGCGGCGTTCAGCGCGTAGTTCGCCACGCCGGGGAGAACGATGCCGGCCGCGATGAGGAGTCCGAGGACCACCCGTTCGTCCATACCCCTGGTTCGGGCCGCGGCCGCGTCAATGTCTCGATTCACTGCGCGCAGCCGGTCGGCTGTTCGGCTGGTACTCGCTGGACCTGCCGGTCGCTGTCGGTCCGGAACCACGGAGGCGTCCAGGCGGGTCGGGAAGACGGGTCGATATTCCCAGCGGACGGCCGGCACGCAACGGGCCAGGGCCGAGACACAGCGGGGACGGGTTCCGGGGGCGGTCGAGTCCGTCTTTGCGGGGGGAAGCAGGCTGCGGAGGGTCGCTGCCGGCGGTACGCGTGGGCGGGGACCAGCGGGCACCGGGCTGCTCCGGCACCCGCGAGTACGTTGGACCGCTACCGTACTCAAGGCGGCGCGCGCTCGCAGCGCGTGAAAATCCGCTCGGACGACGACACCCCGATAGCCAGGCGTCGTCGGCGTTGCACCGGGCGAACGGCGCCTACGGGTCGGCCCGTGGCGTCCGGTCGCGTTCCGCGACAGCGTCTTCGAGGTCGCTGACTGTGCGCCGGAGGTCGCAGAGGCCACTCTCCAGGTCGCTGACATCGGCTTCCAGTTCGCTGATGCGGCGCTGCTGGGCGACCAGCGCGGAGAACACGACCGGCCACTTCACGTCCTCGGCCTGCTGGCAGTGCCCTGGGTAGGCGCGGTCGAGCGCGGCGTCGACGACGTCGTCCCAGTGGTCGCGCTCGCTGGGGCGCAACATTCCGCGGAACGCGTACCAGTCGTCGGCGAACGCGGCGACTTCGTCGTGGTAGCGTTGTGGGCTGTCGGCCATATTCCGGAGTCGGTCGACGCGTCGGATGAACGTGCGGCCCGCGCACCGAAAGTGAAACTGACTGATTCAGTGACTCCTCGCCACTCCGAGACGCCGCCCCTACGCGAGCTTGTCCGTCGTGTTGACCGTGATATCGGGGATTTCGACGTGGTCGGGCCGTGAGACGGTGAACACGATGCTCTCCGCGACGTCGGTCGGGTCGAGCGCGCGGCCTTCCCAGCCCGCCCAGTCGCGCATCTCCGAGGAGACCGGCCCCGGCATCACGACGGACACGCGCACGTCCTCGTCGCTCATCTCCTTGCGGAGCGAGTCACAGAACCCGTTGACGCCGCACTTCGACGCCGTGTACGCGCTCCCGCCCGCCGCCGCGTACTCGGCGTTCATCGAGGAGACGGTGACCACGTGGCCGCCGTCTCCGTCGAGTAGGCTCGGGAGGGCCGCGCGGGTCGTGTTCATCACGCCGAGGAGGTTGACTTCGATCTGCTGGCGGAAGTCCTCGTGATCGGCGTCCGCCACCGGGTCGCCGATGAGCACCGCCGCGTTGTTCACGAGCACGTCGATGCTCCCGAACTCCTCCCACGCGTCCTCCACGAGCGACTCGACGTCGTCATCGCTGGCCACGTCGGTCGGCACGACGAGCGTCTCGCCGTTCTCGACGTCGCTGGCGACGTCCCGGAGGCGGTCCTCGCGTCGCGCGGCGAGCACGACGTCGCAGCCCGCTCGGCCGAGCGCTCGCGCCGTTGCCGCGCCGACGCCGGAGGACGCGCCGGTCACGACTGTAGTCTTCCCAGTCAAGTCCATGCGTGGACTGTCGAGAGCTACCAGTTAAAATATCGGTATGTGTTGCCGCGACCGCTACAGCCGGCTGCCGATTCGATGCGCTATTCGCTCGCGTTCGACCTTGGGGTAGAAGTGGGCCAGTCCGGATTTGAACCGGAAGCTTCCACCTTATCAGAGTGGCGCTCTACCTAATTGAGCTACTGGCCCGAACGCAACAGGAGGTTTGCCGCTGGTACAATTAAGGGTTTCCTTTCTACAGCGGCGCCGGCGTGCGTTACCGGCTGTCGCCCTCGTCGTCCTCGTCGAATTCCACGTCGTAGGCGTCCTCGTCGAGATCGATGGTGTCGTCGTCGCTGTCGACGTCAGTCTGGTCGAAGCCGCCGGTCGGGTCGAAGCCGCCACCGAACTGACCGCCCGCGTCGGCGTCCTCGCCGCCGGGGAACCCGAACGTGTAGACGTTGCCGGTGGCGAACCCGCCGGTCTGCTGGTCGAGTTTCGGGACGATGACCCACTCCTTGACGACGTACCGGAACGGGACGCGGGTCAGCGGGAACACCAGCAGGAACCCGAGGGCGTCCGTGAGCAGGCCGGGCGTCAGGAGGAACGCGCCGGCGGCGATGAGCAGACCGCCGTCGATGAGTTCGTTGGTGGGCGTCTTGCCCTTTGCGAGCGACTGCTGGATGCGGCGCAGGGTGTGTCGTCCCTCGGCGCGCACGAACAGCGTGCCGAGCAGCGCCGTGAGCACGACCAGCGCAACCGTCAGCTGCCAGCCGATCTCCGCCGCGACGAACACCAGGAAGAGGGCGTCCGCCAGCGGCACGACCAGCAGCGCGAGGAACAGCCACCGGAGTCGGGGCATACGCCGGGGTAGCCGGCGGCGCCTGATAGCCTTTCTGTCTCGTTGACGGGTCCGCTCGGGGCCGCTGCTCGCTCCCCCGCCGCGTCGGGGTCGCCGCGTCGCCGACCCGGTGGGTCGCTGGCTGGTGTCGAAACGGTTTCCCGGGTTGGCCGCCGACCAGTGGGTATGGACGATTCCGTCGCGGAGACGCGCGTGGAGTGGCGCGACTGGGGGCAGGCGGCGTTCGACGAGGCCGCGGAGCGCGACGTCCCGGTGCTGGTGGCGCTGGTGGCGTCGTGGAGCGACTCGTGTCGCCAGATGGACGCGCGGACGTACGCGGAGCCGCGTATCGCGGCGAACGTGAACGACGACTTCGTGCCGGTGCGCGTGGATGCCGACCGCCACCCCCGAGTCCGGGAGCGGTACAACATGGGCGGATTCCCGTCGACGGTGTTTGTGACGCCTTCTGGTGACCACATCGCGGGCGCGACGTTCCTGGAGCCGGACGGATTCCGGAAGGTCCTCCAGCGCGTCCGGGAGACGTGGGACGAGAACGGCGAGGACGCGGGGAGCGTGCCGCGCGCGCTCCAGGGCGGCGAGCCGCCCGTCGGTGCCGTGAACGCAGACATCGAGCGGTTGCTCGCCGGCCAGCTGTCCGAGCAGTACGACGCCGAACACGGCGGCTGGGGGACCAGCGAGAAGTTCCCGCTGCCGTCGACCGTGGAGTTCGCGCTGAAGCGGGAGCGCGACCAGGCGCTGCGGACGCTGGACGCGGTCCGCCGGAACCTCGCAGACGACGTCGACGGCGGGTTCTTCCGATTCGCGCACGCCCGGGACTGGTCTGACGTCCAGCGCGAGAAGGTGTTGTCGGAGAACGCCAGCCTCCTGCGGGCGTTCGCGTCGGCGTACCTGCACACGGGCGACGACGACTACCGGGCGCCGGCCGAACACATCATCGACTACCTGACAGGCACGCTGTGGACCGGCGAGGCGTTCGGCGGGAGTCAGGCCGCCGGCGAGTACTTCGACGAACCCGCCGACGAGCGCGCTGGCCGCGACGAACCGCCGGTCGACGAGACGGCGTACGCGGACGTGAACGCCCTCACGGCGGACGCCCTCCTCCGGTTCGCGGCCTACACGGACGACGAGACGGCGACCCGGTACGCGGAACGCACGCTGGAGTACCTCCGAGAGACGCTGGTGGACGGCGGCGGCGTCACCCACTTCGACGCCGACGACGCCCCCGCGGGGTTGCTCGCGGACCGCGCCCACGTCGTGAAGGCGTTCGCCACGGCGGCGCAGGTCCTCGGCGGCGACTACGTCGATACCGCGCGCACGGTCGCGGACGCGACAATCGACGAGTTACAGGACGCCACCGGCGCGTTCCGGGACGGCCCCAGCGAAGGCGCGGGGCTGCTCGACAAACCGCTCCGCCCCATCGACGACACCGCGCTCGCCGCGGACGCGCTCGTGGACCTCCACTATCTCACGCGCGACGCCCGCTACCACGAGGCGGCGGCCGACGCCGTCGGCGCGTTCGCCGGCGCGGCCGACCGGATGGGCGTTCAGGTGGCCGCGTACGGCACGGCGGCGGCGCGGGTCGTCGGCGACCCGCTCGTCATGGAAGTCGCCGACGATGCGGGCAGCGACCTCCATCGCGCGGCGCTCCGGATGGCCGACCACGAGAAAGTCGTCGTACCGGACGGGGACGGAGACCCGGGTACCGCGTGGGTCGTCGAAGCCGACGGTCGCACGGACGCCGTGGAGACGCCGTCCGACCTGGCTGACCTCGTCGCGCGGACCCAGTAACTGCCGTGCGTAGCGCGGCGCCAGACTGGAATTGCCGTGCGCACGATGGCGCCACAGACTGGAATAAACCGGCGGAGCGTTTTTCACGCCGGCCGTTCAATCGCTGACGGGATGGCTAACTTGAGGGACCTCGGCCTCTCGGAGTACGAAGCGAGCGCGTACCGCTCGCTCCTCCAGACCGGGCCGGCAACCGCCAAGGAGTTGTCAGAGGAGAGTGGGGTGCCGATGGGTCGCGTCTACGACGTGCTCGGGAGCATCGAGTCACAGCACCTCGTCCGGAGTCAGGCCGCCAGCAGGCCCAAGAAGTACGTCGCGGTCGAACCGGACACCGCCCTCGACCGTCTGCTGGAGGACCGCAAGCGCGAACTCCGCGAGAAAGCCGACCAGTACGAGGCCGTCGTCGACGAACTCGCCGCGGACCTCCAGACGCCCGCCCAGCCCGAGGAGGGGTTCTGGACGGCCGCGCTCGGCCCCGACGAATCCGTCGACCTGCTGCTGGAGCGCATCGACTCCGCCGACGACTCCCTGCGGTTGCTCGCCGGCTACGAGTCCACGAGTTTCGACGTCGCGGACACCACGAGCAGGGTCGTCGACCACCTCGAGGACGCCCTCGAGCGCGGCGTCAGCGTCTCCGTGCTCATCTCCCGGGACCTCTCCGCGAACCTCCCGGACGAGGTGAACGAGCGCTACGTCGCCGTGCTCGCCGAACACCCGAACTACGAGGTCCGCATCGGCCCCGTCGTCGAGGGCAACGTCACTATCGTCGACGACGCCGAAGTCTGTCTGGACGTCTCCAACCCCGTCGAACCGGACGAGTCGTTCGCGATGATCGACCTCCACGACCCCACGTTCGCGGGCGACGTCACTGCCGTCTTCGAGGACACGTGGGCGGACGCCGCCACCCTGGACTGACCACGAACTAAAATTGCTGCGCGCCCGGGAGCGCCCTACTGGTCCGCGAGCCACGCCTCGCCTTCCTCCCGGTCGTCCGTCAGGAACGTCTCGTAGGGGACGTCCTCCAAGTTCTCGTTGAAGCTCTCCATCTCCATCTTCGAGATGACGCTGTCCGAGTACACCATCGCGGAGGCCTCCATGCCGGCGTCGAGGGCCTTCGGAACCCACTCCTGCTGGAGCCACGCTTTGTCCTCGTCGTCGTGGGCCTGGATGTTGCTCGTGTCCACGAGCAGGTTCGAGTGACCGGTCTCCTTGATGGCTTCCAAGAGCACGTTCGACCCGTCGCGGAACGCCTGCCCCGTCGTGAAGTCCGTCCACGTGTGGAGGACTGCGTCGAGTTCGTCGTCCGTCTCGATGGTGTAGTCCGCCGTGTCTGCGTAGGTCTCTCGCGCCATACCTGATTGGAAAGAAATTTTAGTAATAAGTCCTGGCCCTCGGTAATCACGATTGATAACTATTGATGCGCGTCGGTGGCACGCTTTCCGTCGACGAACCGGTCGCCAGCGCTAAGCGCCGCTAGTCTCTGTCCCCGATAGAACTCACTGGATTACGAACGGAGCGCCGCCCCAGCCGTATCGTTCACATTGTGACGTATCGAATCCAAACTCTGTCACGGGAGCTGTCAAAAACGACACTCCATCCGCCGCGCGACGTGACCGCGGCGTCCGTTCAGGCGTCGCCGTTCACTTCCTCGCGCAGCGTCGCGAACTCCGCGATGCGCTCGGCGTGGGCGTTGTGCTGGTGGATGGACTCGTCGTTGGACTGCTTCATTTTCACGATGGCGTCGTCGTCGAGGTGGTCGAACTCGCTGACGACGTCCCGCGCCATCGACCGCACGCAGTCCTCCACGAACTTCGCGTTCGCGTGCGCGGCGTACGTCATGCTGTCCTCGTCAGGGCGCTTCGCGAGGTTGTAGATGCGCGCGCTCATCGAGTCCCGTGCGACTGAGACGACGTCCATCAGGTCGACGTCCGGGTCGCCCGCGGTCTCGATGGTGAGGGTCGCGTGCCCGCGCTGGCTGTGCCCGGCTTGTGGCACGTCGTTGAGGAACTCCTGGACCTCGCGCTCGCCGACGCCGAGCTCCTGGAGTTTCTCGCGGGCGCGCTGCCCCATCATCTGCTGACTGCAGGGACACACTGTCATCCCGACGACGCGCGCGCCGATCTCCTCCCTGGTCGGCTCGCCCTCGACCGCGGTGGCGGCTGCGAGAATGTCGACGCTCCCCTGGGTGGGCATGCCACTGGCGGGCGTCTCGTCCTGGATGATGAGTTCCGCCTCCATCTCCACCGTCGCCGTCGTCGTGTAGTCGTGTTTCTCCAGCAGGCGCTCGGCGGCCTCCCCACACATCTCCTCGACGCGGTACACCGGCTCCGAGACCGCGTCCTGGAGGGTCTCATCGATGACCTCCATGTTGCGACTCATGTCGATGCCCTTCCGTCCCTTCGGGAGGTCGACGTACACCTCGAAGTCCGCCATCAGTGCGATCGGTCGCTCGTCCTCGCGTGCGACCTTCACGAGTTTCTCGACGCCGGTCACGCCGACCTGGCTCAACCCGACCGCAACCTCCGGTTCGGTTGCCTGCACGTCCGGCAGCTGGGGGCTCATTGCTCACGCGTAGGGGTGGCGGCTCACTAACCCTTTCCGTTCCGGCGACCCCCTCTCGTTGTCAGGTCGCCCGCGCTATCCCCGTGGGTCCGCCGAGGGGCTCGCCCTGTCAGGGGGTGTCGCCCTCACTCGAGTTTGTTCAACGCCTGGAAGAAGTCCGTGTCCGGCCCGGCGACGCGCGCCGGTTCGTCGGCGGCCGTGACGGTCACCACCTCCGGGGCCTCCACGCGCTGCCTGTTCGCGCCGTCGCTGGAGACCGTGACGTACTCCGGACCGGATACTCGGATTGCCACCTCGCCGTCCAGCGGCGTCACCAGCGGCGGCATCGCCTCCCGCGAGCACATGCCGGTCACGACCAGCGCGTCGACGCCGGGCTGGACGAGCGGCCCGCCCTCGCTGAGGTTGTACGCGGTGCTGCCGGTGGGCGTCGACACCAGCGCGCCGTCGGCGTGCGTCGCCTCGAACAGCGACCCGTCGACGCGCACCTCCAGTTCGACCCCGTGGCCGTGGCCGCGCTGCTCGCCCTGGATGGCGACTTCGTTCAGCGCCGGCGTCAACGACCATTCCTGTTCCCCGGACGCCGTCGCCCGCGGCACCTCACGGTGGCGCACCTCGCCGGTCTCGAGATACCGCTCGACCTCGCGGCGAACCGCGGACACGGCGTTCTCGGGCGCGACCGCGTTCAGGAACCCGACCTCGCCGAGGTTCACCCCCAGCACCGGCGTCGACCCTGCACCTCGCGCCGCGAACAGGAACGTGCCGTCGCCGCCGATGCTCACCACGAGGTCGCAGGCGTCGAACTCGCTGACTTCGTGGCCGTCCTCGTCGAGGGCGTCCGCCGTCGCCGAGTCCAGCCAGACCGCCACGTCCTCGCCGAGCACCATCTCCCTGACGTCGGCAGCGAGGTACGCGGCCCGCGAGTTCCCGCGCTGTGCGACGATTCCAACGCGCATACCCCCACTCGGACTGCCGTCCTTGAAAAACCCGCGGGCGGCGGAAACTACTTTTCGCTGTGTCACGAGGTCCGAGATATGGATTCGACGGCGCCGTACGCCGTGGTACGGAGGCGTCATCGTGGCTGACGAGGAGGACGACGACTGGTTCGAGCAGGCCTTCCGGGAGGAAACGGGGGACGCAGACAGCGAGCGGTCCGAGGAACCCGACGCTGAGTCAGCGGACGAGACGGCAGAGGATGCCGACTCGGAACCGGAGCCAGAGTCCGGGACGGCCGACTCGGAACCGGAACCCGGGACGGTCGAGAAGCCCCCGGAGTCGGGTGGCGCCCCGGGCGGTGAACCGGGCGAGGCTGACGACTTCGCGGACGCGTTCGCTGGCGGTGGTGGTGGCGAACCACAGGCCGCCGACGAGGAAGACGAGCTATTCGAGGACGACTTCGCGGACGCGTTCGGCGGCGGTGGCCAGGACGGCATGCCGGGTGGTGGCCCCGGTGGCGGGCCGGGCGGCGAGGACACCTTCGGCTTCGACCTGGACGCCGACGTCGGCGCCGGTGGCCCCGGCGGGTTCGAGGAAGACGAGGAGTACGAGAGTGACATCCCGCGCATCGACTTCGGCATCGAAGGCCTCGACGAGATGATCCAGGACGGCGTCCCCGAGCGCTCACTCATCGTCACCATCGGCGAAGCCGGCACCGGGAAGACCACGTTCGGGCTCCAGTTCCTCCACGAGGCCATCGAGAACGGCGAACGCGCCGTCTTCATCACGCTCGAGGAATCCCGCGAGCGCGTCGTCCAGAGCGCCACCGAGAAAGGCTGGGAATTCGACCGCCACACCGAGGAGGGCAACCTCGCAGTCATCGACATCGACCCGATCGAGATGGCGAACTCGCTCACCAGCATCCGCAACGAACTTCCGCGCCTCGTCGAGGAGTTCGGCGCCAGCCGGCTCGTCCTGGACTCCGTGTCGCTGCTCGAGATGATGTACGACGACCAGTCCACGCGCCGCACCGAAATCTACGACTTCACCAAATCCCTCAAACAGGCCGGCGTCACCACAATGGTCACCAGCGAAGCCAGCGAGGACAACTCCTTCGCGTCCCGCTACGGCATCATCGAATACCTCACGGACGCCGTCGTCGTCCTGCGGTACATCCGCCCCGAGGACTTCCGGGAAACCCGTCTCGCAGTCGAAATCCAGAAGATCCGGGACGCCAACCACTCCCGGGAAACCAAACCCTACGAAATCACCCACCAGGGAATCTCCGTCTACCGGCAGGCGAACATCTTCTGAGACGCAGCCGTTCCTGTCGGAGGCGGCCACTGCTGTCTATCTGCCAAACCCGCGGGAACGCACTCGTGGTCCATACTGTCTCACCGCTCTACGGGGGAGTTGAGTCCGCGTGTCTGTGAACGTCTGGCCCCCGGTTTTGCCGGACGCCGAATTGGCATGCTCGTGATAGTAGGGAAATCTGGTTGGTTCTCCGAACTAACTTTTTGGTGATATATTTGGCGAGCCCCGATTTCCGTGGGATTCGACCTGGGGGCGACGGGTGCGCTCGTGCAATGGTCCGTGCGATCGCGGTACGCTATCGACGAGAAACGGATTGTCTTCGACGTCGTGGCCTCGGTTTGCGCCGCCAGAATCGACCTTGTTCGCACGGATTCTGTATTGAAATTAGCAGTAAGTGGGGGTATAGAGTTTCGACAGGGCTGAACGCAGCGTACAGCCAGTACTGCTGGCTGTCGAGACAGACGATCGGTTCGTCAACTGCAACGTGGTCCGGCTCACGTCCCGAAGTCGTCTCCTGGTCGGCTTTCCGGATCCAGTTGTGTCCGCTGGAACGCACGATCGACTCGGGACCAGTCCGATAGCCAATACAGACTCTAAAAGTGATAAGAGTTGCACGTGCAGCGGGATACTGGCCTTCACAAGCGGTTCCGGTGTCGCTTCTCGTTATATATAAAAAACTGGAGCGCAAGCGCAGGCATCCCTGAGTCGAGGGGCTGTGTATCCGGGACGGTTCTCCAGAACCATATTTTTTATATACAACCAACGAAGCTTAGGGCTCTGTCATAGTTCCTCGCTGAACTCCGTTTCCACCTGAGAACCAATTGTCGCTTTCCCGGCCACCGGAATCACGAGCCCGGCAGTTCACAGTTGCGGAATCGACGCTCCGTCTCGTCGAGCAAAATACGCTGCAGGAAGTCTGTAACTCCGTTCTAGCCCGGCTTCTCACACCAGCGCCTCCCTCCGATACGACTGGTGGGACTGGCTGGATCGATCCTGTCGAAACTACGCGAGAGACCTGGCATCTCGAACGACGTGTATTCCGTCGAGCCCGTAAACCGTCCGTAAACCGCACTACTGGCAGGTGACCCGATTCGGAATCACTCGCAACGCGGACGCGGGTGAGAAACGGAGTGGGAGTGGGAGTGGAAATTGAGGTCGGCGTCAAAACAACCAATTAATTTATGTGAATGGGAATTTGGCACTATTCAGTAACGTCAATCTGTGGGCTGAGCACGTCACCGAGTTCCGTCCATTGCGGTAGTTGCGAATCTGAAACGAACGCGGGGGACCGCACATTCCAGCTGACTGCGAACGGGACGCTCGAGTTGGTCGTCAGTTGGGCGGCGTTGAGCGATCGCTACCAGACCACGACTGGGCGTGTTGGCGTATTGCTGTCCGCTCGGGACCCGGATGCCTCGACAGTCGGCGTTGCAGTCGAGATTTATACCATCCGGGACTGTAGCAGGCGACATGAGTAATTCGTTGCTTAGTCAACAGCGGGATTTCCGGTCGCTGTTCGACCAACTGGACGGAGTCGCGCTCTGGACAGCAACGGAGCCCGGCACGTTCGACTACATCAGCGACGGCTTCGAGGGAATCTGGGGCATTCCGCCCGAAGAAGTCGAAGACGACCCCAGCAGGCTGCTCGACACGATCCACCCCGACGACCGCGACCGAGTACGGGCCAATATCGAGGGCTCGGACCAGGGGCTCCGTGACCGCTCGTACGAGGGGCGCGTCGTGCAACCCGATGGAACGATCCGATGGGTACTGACTCGACAGGTGCTCATCAGGGATAGCGAGGGGGAGGTGTCCGAGGTCGTCGGCATCACCACGGACATCACGGAGCAAAAGCGCCGGGAGGAGGAACTCGAGATGCTGAACCGGATTGTCCGCCACGACATTCGAAACGACCTGGCTATCATCCTCGGCTGGGCGGAGGTCCTCGAGGACCACGTCGACGACGACGGCCGAGAGTACTTCGACAAAATCCTCACCAGCGGCGAGCACGTCGTCGAGTTGACGGAAATCGCTCGCGACTACGCCGAGACGGTCGTCGCCAACGAACAACACGCCATCGAGCCCACGTCCATCTGTGCTGTCCTCGAAACTGAACTCTCGCTCCGCGAGGAGGCCTTCCCGGACGCGGAGTTCGCGGTCAGTGAGTCGCTCCCCGACGTCGAGGTTGCCGCCAACAGCATGCTCAGTTCGGTGTTCCGGAATCTGCTGAACAACGCCGTCCAGCACAACGACAAGGACACTCCTGTTGTCGAGGTTTCCTGCGAGTTACGCGACGAGGACGTAGTGGTCCGGATTGCCGACAACGGCCCCGGGATTCCCGACGGGCAACGGGAGGAAGTCTTCGGGAAGGGAGAGAAGCGTCTGGACAGTCCCGGAACCGGGATCGGCCTCTATCTCGTTCACACGCTGGTCAATCAGTACGGGGGCGACGTGTGGATCGAGGACAACGACCCGACGGGCACCGTCTTCGTCGTCGAACTCCCACGAGCTACGTGAGCAGGGCGCGCTCTGGTCGTCCCTGGCACCGCCACCACCGATCGTTGCCCTCCAATCTACCTCCGAAGCCAGCGTATCGCGTTCCGGCTGCAGATACGGCGGTCTCGTCGCGAGCTACATTCACTCGCTGGCGACTCTTTACGTTGCTCGGGCCCCCCTCTCTCGAAGTATGGACGGATCATCGATTACACACGTCCGGCTCCTCGTCGAAGCGTATGCGGCTTGTTTCCGGTTTTACCGTGACTGCCTCGGGTTCGAGCCGACGTTCGGGGACGCCGACAGTGGGTATGCGGACTTCGACACTGGCGACGTGACGCTCGCCCTGTTTGCGAGCGAGGAGATGGACGCTGCACTGGACGAGACGCCGCCGTCCGGTGTCGGTCGGGACCGCGTCTGTGTCGTTCTCCGGGTGGCGGACGTCGACGAAACGGCGGCGGAGTTACGACGGAACGACGTCGAACTCGTCGCGGTACCGACGGACCACCCGGAGTGGGGAATCCGGACCGTTCACGTCCGCGACCCCGACGGAACGCTCATTGAGTGTAACGAACCACTCGAAGCGTAACCACGAACCGAAGACGCAATCGGGACACTCGCTGGTCGCGGTGCGCGGACGAGCCACACGGAATCGTCCCTGGCGCGATTTGACGAATCCTCGTGGGTGAACATCCGAACCCCGGACTCACGCGTAGACGATGCCGACCCACACGAAGAACACCCCGAGTCCACCAAACACCACCAATACGTAGAGCGCCATTCCGGGGTCGATGTCGACGAACAGCCAGAGCCATCCGCCCAGTATCGCGAACACGAGCCCGAGTCCAACTGCAACGACTTTGGGCCCGTTTCGTGACGGTTTCGAATCCGGTGGCGTCTCCGCAGCAACGGCCCGGGCAGTGTCAAACGCGCTCGCCGCCTCCGGAGTCAACACGACCCACGACGGCGTCGTAATCGTCTTCTCCCCGGAGTCGTACGAGAGCCAGCACACGACGACGTCACCCAACCGATACCGGCGTATCCGTTTCACCGCGGAAAGCGGAATCGTCGTGCTCCGGTATTCAAACGACGGTTCGGCGGTGTCGATCCGCCCCCAGGTCACGAATCCGGACACGACCACCAGCCCAACGAACGAGACGGCGACGTAGCCGCCCAGCAGTCTGGGTTCGACGAACAGTAGCACGGGAATACCGACTGCGTGTACGCCGATAGACGCAATTACTCCCCGCCACGAGAACACTTCGGCGTAGCGGTCGGCGAGCGGCTCCTCCGGATCCGAGGCCACGTCGAGGACGAACTGTGAGAGCGGCGAGAACGACCCGGACCGAACTGCAGGCCACAGATACAGGAGCGAAAACGGCCCACCGACGAGGAACAGCAACGTCACGAGCGCGAACACGCCGTACGCACCGGCAACCGCCGCGCTCGCTGCGACGAAGGTCAGGAGAGCGACCACCAGCAGGATTCCACCGCCGAGCAGCCCGAGCCACGCATACATGACCGTCCGGATGCTGACGGAATTCGCAGCGTCGAGCCGCCATTCGACCGGCTGTTCTGTCATCGGGACCAACCAGTCCAGATTCGCACGCGACTCCGATATACTTTGACACCGCGCGCATCGCTCAGCGGGTCACGAATGGCCCTGACGCGTCTTCATGGACGAACCAGGAGCGTGAATCGGCGCCGACTCGCCGGCGCCCGTCACTCCGCTGTCCCTCGAAGCTGGAGACTGACGTGCAGACGCATCAGGCGGCTCGGTGAGACGGTCACCGCTAGACGCGTTCCCGTTCGGCGGGAACGGTCTCGTTTAGCGCAGACCGCACGGCGTCGACGTCCGCGATGTCGGCTCGGTCGCATCGGTGTGCCGGACGCCACCACGCCGCTGGCCGGAGTACGAGCGCTTCGTCGGTCAGTTCGTAGCTCGTGTACGCAGCCCACGGGCGGAACTGGCGCTGCAGTGGCTGTTCGACGACCAGCCCGGCGTCCGTCACCCGAAACGTCCTCGGGTTCAGGACGTTCGCGAGCACGACACCGACGAACAGCAGATAATACAGCCGCCACCCCCACTCGAAGTCGGCCACGAGCGCGGCGAGGAGTCCGATGATGCTGGCGGCGAACGACACGACAGCGACGCCGCCAGCGACCACCCGCCACCGTCGTGGCCACCGTGCCTCCCATTCAGCGAGTTCCACAGCGTCTTCGAGCGCAGCGCTCGCGTGTCGCGTTCGACTCATCGCCACCAGTGCGATGCCGAGCAACATTCCGCCCGCGGTCCCGAGTACTGCGAGCGGAGCGGCGATGTCGGGCGGTCCGACACCGAGAGCAGCCGCACCGAATGCGCCGCCGAGCCAACTGAACGGGAGTACGACGAGCACCCAGACGGCGTCGCGGCGGCCGAGGCTGACCGCCAGCCCGGGTGTCCGTGATACGGCCCAGCCAGCGGCGGCGGTAACACCCGTCACTGCGACGAGCAAGCCGACGTAGAGAACGGCGGCGTCAGCGACGACCCGCGACAGAGCGAGGACTACCGCGGGCGCAACGAGGGCTGCCACGTAGAGCCCAGCGACGAACGCGTACTCACTGTCCGGTCGTTCGGCGTTCGACCGTCTCACTGCAGTTTGTGTCGACGCCGCCATGGGCAGCCATTCCACGCCGGGCACCAAAAGACTATACCCACCAGTCCCCGACATTCGCTCCAGTCATCCGCCGCCAACGGACGAATTCGGACACCGGCGCACAGAACCCATATAGCGCCCGAGGGACTACGAGCAGCTAATGGACGACTCCGGTTCGGCACAGACAGGGTCGGGAATCTACACCGCGCCACGGACGGGCGTCTCGCAGAACCAGGGCACGTTCAGAATCCACTTTAATTTCCCCGGCCGCGCCGTCCCGGGCCACGACGACCACGGGTACGGCCCGCTCGCGACTGTCGTCGAGTCGTTCATGGACCCGGGGACGCTGATCCGGATGCACCAGCACCGCAACGAGGAGATCATCTCGTGGGTGCCCGACGGCGTGATGCGCCACGACGACCGCCGGGGCAACGAACTGGTCACCGACCCGGAGCACCTGCTGGTGATGAACGCGGGGAGCGGCTTCTGGCACGCCGAAGAGACACTCGCAGACGATCCGCCGCTGCGGATGCTCCAGATATTCGTCCGCCCGCACAGCCTCGACCTCGAGCCCGGCATCCAGCACGAGCCGATTCCCGACCCGGTTCCAAACGAGTGGCGGCACCTGCTCGGCCCCGAGGGGAGCGACGCCCCGCTGTCCGTCAGGAACGACGTCCACGTCTCCGACTGCCTGCTCGACGCCGGCGCCGCGACCGCGCTCCCGTCCCGGCCGGGCTGGGACACGTACTGCTACGTCTTCGAGGGAGCGGTCGACGTCGGCGAGGCGTCCGTCGGATACACCGAGAGCGCACTCGTGACCGACGCTGGCGACGTCCCCGTCACTGCGACCGAGGACTCGACGGTCGTCGCGTTCGCCGTCGACCCCGACGCCCCGGTCACCCGGGAGGGCACGATCGGCCGCTGAGATGGCGACGCGTCGGTTCTCCGGCATTCGTCTGATACCTTCGTACGGGACTCAGTCAGTCTGCTGCCTGTCCGCCGTCGACCGGGACTGTGTGTCCGGTGATGTAGGAGGCGTCGGCCGAACAGAGGAACGCCACGACGCCAGCCATCTCCTCGGCTTCGGCGACCCGGTCCATCGGTACGTCCCGCATCGCGGACGTGTCGAACGGCAGTGACCGCGGGTCCGTGCTGCCGCCCGAGGTGTTCTCCTGGATGTTCGTCTTCGTCGGGCCGGGGGCGATCGCGTTGACCCGGATGCCTCGCGTGGCGTACTCGAGGGCGACGGATTTGGTGAGCCCGACGACGCCGTGTTTGCTGGCGGAGTAACTGGAGAGCCCGGCCATTCCGGCGAGCGCGGACTCCGAGGCCGTGTTCACGATGACGCCGCTGCCCTGTTCTTCCATGACGGGGAGCTCGGCTTTCATGCAGGCCCAGACGCCTTTCAGGTTGACGTCCATGAGCTGCTCCCACTGTGCTTCCTCGATGTCGGTCACGTCCGCGAACCCGGTCAGGATGCCGGCGTTGTTGTGCGCGAAGTCGAGTCCGCCGTAGACGTCGACCGCGACGTCGACCATTCGTTCGACGGACTCGGTGTCGGAGACGTCGACGTCGACGAACGTCGCGTCGCCACCGGCGTCCTCTATCAGGTCAACCGTCTCCTGTCCGGTTTCCTCGACGACGTCAGCGACGACGACGTTCGCTCCCTCCTCGGCGAAGCGCTGGGCGGACGCACGTCCGATGCCCGACCCTGCTCCCGTGACGACCGCGGTCTTTCCGTTCAATCCGTTCATACGTATCCGGATATTAATTGACCGTTCAATTAACATAGTTCTTTGCCACGCCCGTCAGGCAATCGGCTAGGGGAGACGTTCGGCTGCTGGTGCCCGATTTCTGGAGTGGGAGCGCCGCGTGCTCCGAAGCCACGACCACGAATGCAGAGCACCGACTCGACGGGTCCGACTACTCTGCCCCTGCGCACCCGGCACTGGATGCTTCTAGTTCGACGGCTAACACGGCCTCACGCTGTCGCCGAGAGGTCTTCGATGACCTCGTCGACGAGTTCCTGCGTCCGCTCGACGCTGTCGTCGCGGTTCGTCGTCGCCCGAGTGTGCAGTCCCTGCTTGACGAGAAACAGGAGGTGGTCCGCGGTCAATTCGGCGTCCACCGTGCGGAACTGACCCGACTCGATGCCGGACTGAACGATTCCCGCGATCGTCGCCTGCAAGCGGGCGTCCACCTCAGTCGTCTTCCGGCGGAAGTCACCGTCCCACGTCGCGTGCGCCCACAGCTCCACGAACATCCGGGCGTTCGCAGTCTCGATGTCGCGGGGGAGCCCGGCCGTCATCTCCTCGACGGAACTCGGGTCGGGGTGGAGTATCTGGGTGACGAACTGGCGGAGTTCCGCCTCCGCGTCGGGGGCCGTTCGTTCGGCCTGCCAGTCCACGAACTGTTCGACGAACTCGTCGAGCATCGAGAGCAGGAGGTCGTCCTTGCTGTCGAAGTAGTGGTAGATGAGCGACGGGTTCTGTTCGAGCTCGTCGCCGATGTCCTTGATAGAGAGGTCCGCGTACCCGTGTTCGACGAGCGCGCGGAACGCGGCTTCCCTGATTCGCTGTTCGGTGTCTGGCGAACGACTCATAGTTGGTCCGTCGTCGTGGACGTAGGTTCAACCACGGTTTCAAGATTCTCATCGCGGTCCGATACGACGCAAGTAGGCCCGGCCCGTCCGCCTTGCCCGGCGGTACTTCGGCCGAACAGTCCGCGTTGGCCGACCGACCGAAACAGTGTCCGTGCCCGGACCGACGGCCCAGCCTGCGGATTCGTCGTCCCGGCTGACTGCGAGTCCGCCGGAGGCAACAACCGCCCATCTCGCGCGCTTCCGTCATCCGACGATTGACGCCCTCCCTGATCGTCACCGTGACTGATTCGACGTCACGCGACCTGTCGTTCGGAGCGCTCGGACGGTTCGCTCGCGGTATCGAGGATGTCTTTCACAGCGATGTATCCGAAGGTGGTCGTGGGTCCGAGCGTCGAGCCCGGTCCCGGATACGTGTGCCCCATGACAGAGGCCGAGTTGTTGCCGGTGGCGTACAGACCTTCGATCCAGGAGCCGTCCTCCCGGAGGACGCGGGAGCGCTCGTCGGTGACGAGGCCGCCTTTCGTGCCGAGGTCGCCCGGCCAGAACTCCACAGCGAAGAACGGCGCCTCCTCGATGGTGCCCAGACATGGATTCGGTTCGTGGCTCGGGTCCCCGTAGTAGCGGTCGTACGCGCTGTCCCCCCGGTGATACTCGGGGTCTTCGCCCCGTCTCGCGTACTCGTTGAACTGCTCGACGGTGTCGACGAGGCGCTCGGCTGGCACGCCGATCTTGTTGGCGAGCCCCGAGAGCGTGCTCGCCTTCGTAACGTACCCCGATTCGACGTACTCCGAGGGGAACGACTGCCGGGGCATCAGAGTCTCGAAGACGTACTTGTTGCGGAACCGCTGGTCCATGACGAAGTGCGCCGGAATGTGGGGGTTGGCTTCGGTGTGGTGCTCGTACATCGCGTGCCCGACGTCGACGTACGAGGCGGCTTCGTTCGTGAAGCGGTCACCCTGTCCGTTGACCATGATTGCGCCCGGTTCGTTCCGTTCGGCGACGTGGAACATCGGTTCGCCGCCGGGTGGCAGACTCACCGGCCCCCACCACGCGTCGTCCATCAGGTCCACGGCAGCGTCCAACTCCTCCATCCCTGCGACGATTGTGTCGCCCGTGTTGCCCTCGTTTGCGACGGTCCAGTCCGTCGTAATCGGGCTCTCCTGGTACTCCTCCCGCAGTTCTTCGTTGTGTGCGAACCCGCCTGCGGCCAGGATTACGCCGCGCTTGGCTCGGATGTTGACGCGGCCCTCGTGGTCGGTCTCGGCGACGACTCCGACGACTCGGCCGTCCTCGACGACGAACCTCTCGAACGGCGAGTTCAGCCACAGCGGGATGTCCCTTTCCCGCAGCGACCACCGCAGTCGGCCGATGAGTGCCCCGCCCATCGTGAGCGAGTCCACGCCACGAACGAGGTTCAACACGCTCCGCAGACCCACTTTCGCCGCCGTAATCTTGCCCTGGGTGGTCGTCATGACGAGCCCGATGTCGCGGAACTCCCCCGACGTGAACGAGAGCGGACCGGGCACCCCCTGCTCGGGCTCGTTGATGTTGTGGCGGGCGTCCCCGAGGTTACGGCCGTCCATCGGTTTCGCTTCGAGCCCTCGTCCCTGGGCCATGCCGCCCGGACGCTCTGGGTAGTAGTCCGAGTAGCCGTCCATCCGAGTGAACTCGACGCGCGTGTTGTTCTCGACCCACTTCGCCATCTCCCGCGCACCTTCGATGTACGCGTCCTGCTTCTCCTGCGGTGTTCTGTCCCCGACCGTATTCTGTAGGTAGACCCGCGCTTTCTCGACGCTATCGGGAACCCCCTGGGCTTTCATGTGGTGGTTCACCGGAATCCAGAGGCCACCGCCCGACAGTGCGGAAGACCCGCCGTACGTGTCGGTTTTCTCCAGAATAATCGAGTCAAGGCCGTTGTCGTCGGCGTACAGTGCACTGACCATTCCGCCCGCCCCCGAACCGACTACCGTGACATCTGTTGTGTACTCCCAGTCCATGTGTGTCCTTACCGAACGGTCGGTAAAATTAGTATCTATTACTTCCAACTCTTGAAGTGCAACAATAATATCCGACTCCCGATTATCTGGGAATGACACCGCGGCTGGGTGCGCCAGCGCCCCTCGAACGGCGCTAAGCTCCGCGGGGCCTGTCAGTCGTGTTGCCGCAATTCGGAGTCGATGTACGACGACAGTGAGACGCGAACAGCGGCCGGGGCGGCGGGACGATCAGTCGTAACACGGTCTATCCTCGCTCCGTTGGCAGTCGCGACGATGTGTTCGGCGACGCGCGGCGCCTCGACGTCTCGGAACGCTCCCGCTTCGACGCCGCGTTCGATGATGTCCCGAACGATTCCGACTAGCAGGTCGTTGATTTCGGTGAATCGCTCACGGAACTCCTCGCTGCGCCGCGTCTGTGAGCGCAACTCGAGAAGCACCACCTGCCCGTGGAACGTCTCGTCGTCGAGTTCGAGGGGGATCAGGCTCTCGACGACGTTATTGAGGGCGGTCTCTGGGCTCTCGCTAATCTCCTCTGCGATGTCGTTCTTGAACCAGTCGACGACGAAGTCCAGAAACGAGACGAGCAGCTCTTCTTTCGAGTCGTAGTGATAGTACACTGCTGCCTTCGTCTTTCCGAGTTCGCCCGCTATCTTCGAGATCGAGAGGTTCGAATACCCGTGTTCTACCATGACGCGGTAGGTCGCCCGCACGATCTCTCGTTCACCGTCGCTCCACTTCTGTTCGATCGAATCCGTGTTCAGCATGTGAGACACGTGGTCGTTCATGGCTGGTCCCGTGAGCGGTCGTTCAGCTCGTTTATAAACCGAACGTTCGGTAGGATAAAGGAGTTGTGCTAGAGGGCCCGTGGCAAAATCCGAGGGGACGTTCCCCTCGGTCCGAGTTGTGGTCTCGTTGGGTTGTGGTACCGCGTCGGTTCAGGTGGGAAGCCGGGACCAACCCGGCGGGTGACGTGAGAACAGGACAGGCCCGGTCGAAGCGGTAGCGCGGCGAGCCGGCCTGTCTCCCGCGGCCGCCGCCTGCAAGCCCTAGCGGACGATGGTCACCGGGACCGGTGAGCGCCGCACGACGCTCTCGGCGACGCTCCCGAGGAGAATCCGCGTCACGCCGGACCGACCGTGGCTCCCCATTACGATGTGGTCCATGTCGTTGTCCACCGCGTAGTCGACGATGGTCCTGCTCGGACGCCCGACCTCGGTCACGGTGTCCAGTTCGTGGTCGTACTCGTCGGCCGTCTCCTGGGCCGTGGCGAACAGTTCCTCGGCAGACTTCTTGGCCTGCTCGAACCATTCCTCGGAGTACCCCGGAACTGTCGCCTGCGACGTGTACCCGGCCTCGATCGGGTCGATGACGTTGATCGCGGTGATGTCGGCGTCCTTGAAGTGCTCGAGCGCGTACTCGAGTGCTTCCTTCGATTGCTCTGACCCGTCGATCGGGAGGAGAATACTAGTCATGGAATCGAGTGTACCTTCACCACCGCAGCTAAAAATACTGGGGGCCGATTCCCGACTGTTGACATCTCACTCCCGGCCGTGTCTGGTCACGCACGTCGGCAGCCCCTGGATTTCCACGGGCTCGGAGTTGTCCGGCGAGTAGACGACCATCTGCCCCTTCTCCATGTAGGGGACTTTCGACTGTAGCGACGACGGAATGTTCACAGCGTTGATGGCGTCCTCGTCGCCGAGGTTCAACACGACCGTCGTGTTGATCTGCTTGAATACGGGGTCGGCGACGTCCTGGGGGTCCTGCGTGATGAGGAACAAGCCGAGGCGTTCCTTCCGGCCCTGCTTGGCGGCTTCCGTGAACTTCCCGACGACCTTCGTCGCCTGCACGCTGTCGGCGTCCGCGAGGAAGTTGTGCGCCTCGTCCATCCCCACCACCAGTGGCGTCTCCTTGATGACGTCGTAGCGGGGGTCGTTGGAGAGCTTCTGGTCGACCAGCAGGCTCGAGACGGCGAGCACCACCGTCTCGGCGGCCCGAGAGTTGCTGATGTGGTAGGTCGGGACGACCGACAGCCGGCCGGGCCGCACGAACTGGCGGTCCTCCACGAGGTCGGTGATGGAGCGGGCGTCCTGGTCGAACAGCCCCGACGGCATGTTGTGGACGCGCCGCAGCACCGCCTCGTAGGTCGCTTCGTGGACGCGCCCGCTCTCGTCCAGTTCCTCTTTGAGTGCCGGGTCGTCGAGGAAGCCGCAGAACTCCTCGTACGTGCCGCCGTTCCCGTACTGCGCGAAGAACCGGTCGAGCAGGAGCGTGAGCGCGCCATACTGGTTGTCGTTGAGGCCGCTGGACGCGACCAGCCACGGGTTCGACCGGACCATCGAGAACGGCACCGTGAACTCGACGCGCTCGGCGTTGTGGTGGTCGGCGGCGTACGACGCCGACCCGACCTTGGGGACGAATGCGACGGTGTCGTCGTGGCCGCCGTGCGCGAGTCCCTGGGTCTCCCACGTTCGTTCGTCGCTGGCGTCGGCGTCCGGGTTGTCGTCGTGCATCTGGGCGTACTCGTCCTGCGGGTCGAACTGGACGACGGCCATCCGGCGCTCCGCGCCACCGGCGTCGACGGGGTAGCGCCGGTCCTCGTGGAGGTACTGCCGGAGCACGTTCTTCGCGGAGTGCGTCTTCCCGGAGCCGGTGCCGCCGGCGACGAGCGTGTGCCGGAACACCAGCGGGTCGCCGGTCTCGTAGTCGTCTTTCACGCGGTAGTCGATGGTCGGGGGCTCGGCGGCGGTCCGAACCTTCTCGCCGCCGACCGAGAGGTGGCCGAGGAACACGCCGTCCTCCGGAATTTTCAGCCCGGTCTTGATCTCGGTGGCGTCGTCGGCCTGGCGAACCACCGTCTCCGGTTTCGGGACGCGGTCCGGCATCCGGCGCTTGAGTTCGCCGCCGTCACTGTAGAGGACGGCGACGGGGTCCAGTTCCGCGAGGAACTTGTAGTCCTGTTCGTCGACGTCGTCGCTGCGCATCGCGCGGCGTGCGTGAATCTCCGTCGCGTCGTCGCTCTGGAACGCCTGGACGTACTCGAGGCCGGTGATCTTGCAGAACAGCGTCTCGCCGCCGGGATACGGAGCGACGAGGTACGTGCCGAGGCGGACGGCCGACCGGTTGGCTGCGGTGACGTACGCTTTCAGCGCGGTCTCCTGGCCGTCCTCGTGGATGCGGAGGCCCTCGGAGACGGCGAGCGCGCCGATGCCGTCGTCGCTGCCGGTGTCGTCGAGGTTGGGGCGGTCGAAGTCGTCGTCGGTGTCGGGACTGCTGGATTCGCCCGCGTCCGCGTCGTCGTCGCGGTCGTGGTCCGCGAAGTCCCCGAGGTCGCTCATGCTCGTTCGGTGGCGTGCCGTCCACTAACCGCTTTCCCTCGAACCGCAACGCCTTAGACGCTTCTCGGTCGCACTCCGACAGATGCTCTCCACAGTCGAGAACACGGCGGTTCGGGCGTGTCTGGCGGGCGGCCGCCACCTCCGCGAGCGCTTCGGCGACGAGGTCGACGCGGCCTTCACCCCGCACGACGTGAAGGCCGCCGCCGACCGCGCGAGCGAGGACCGGATGCTGGACGTGATTCTGGGCAGCCACCCCGACCACGCGGTGTACGCCGAGGAGTCCGGCGACGTCGCCGCCGAGGGCGAGTATCGATGGATCGTCGACCCGCTGGACGGCACGAACAACTTCGTCTCGGGGCTGCCGTCGTTCGCGACGGCGGCGGCCGTACTCGACGACGACGGCCCGGTCGTCGGGTGTGTGTATGTGCCAGTAAGCGACGACCTCTACGTGGCGCGGCGCGGTGAGGGCGTGCGGTACGACGGCGAGACGGTGTCCGCCGACGCCGACGTCACAACTGAGACGGCGACAGTCGCGTTCGTCATCGGACACGACGTGAAACTCGACGGGCGGCTGGACGACGCCGCCGAGATGCAGGCGGCGCTCGGGGACGTGACGAAGCGCGTCGTCGAGTCGTGGTCGCCGTGCGTGCACTGGGGCGCGCTCGCCCGCGGTCGCCTGGACGGCGTGGTGTGTTTCTATCCGGACGACGAGGAACAGCACGTCGGCGAACTGCTGGCCTCCGAGGCGGGGGCGTCGATCGCTCGGCCGACCGAGGGCCTCTACGTCGCGGCGACGACCGACGCGGTGCGCGCGGACCTGGTGGACGCAGTCCGGTAGCGTTCGGGTCCGCGGGCTTATGGTCGCCCCGTGCATAGACGCGTGCATGTTGTTGGTGCGCGGCTCGGCGGGAGGGACGACGTTGACGGGGACGCTGTACGAGCGCGGCGAGGAGTCGCCGTCGTTCAAGGGGGCGCCCGACGAGGCCGCGCCGTACGTCTGGGTCTGCGACGAGTTCTACGCCGTCGAGAGCGGCGGGAGCACCCAGACGGTCGGGGACCGGGACGTGAACGTGGCGTTCGAGACGCCGATGCCGCGCGGGTTCGACACCCGCGAGCAGGCCCTGGAGGCGGCCCGCGAGCACGTTCGGACGCAGTTCGCGCGCATCGGCGTCGACCGCCGGGACGTCGACATCGAGGTCGTTCCGGAGCACGAAGCCGAAGCGTAGCTGTCGGTTCTCCCTTATGCGGCGGTCAGGCCGACGACGACGGCTGTTACGACCAAATTCACGAACGAGAGTACGAGCAGCCCCTTCCAGCCGATGCCGAGTAGCTGGTCGACTCGCACGCGGGGGATGGTGGCGCGCATCCACTGCGTGAACAGGAACACCGCCCAGATCTTCACGACGAACCAGACGAACCCGGGCAGGATCGGGCCCGCCGGCCCGCCGAGGAACAGCGTGGTGATGACGGCGCCGCCGAGGAAGATGTGGACGAACTCGCTGAGGTAGATGAGCGTGAAGTACACCGAGGAGTATTCGGTCATGATGCCGGCGACGATCTCCTGGGGGGCTTCCGCGAGGTCGAAGGGGTTGCGGCCGACTTCCGCGAGGTTCGCGACGAGCATGATGGCGAACGCGAAGGGGTTGACGAACGCGTACCACGCGGGGATCGTGACGCCGGCGACCGACAGCAGCGGCTGGGTCTGGGCGTCGACGATGCCGCCGAGTTGGAGGGTGCCGGCGAACAGGACGACGCTGGCGGCGGTGACGACGAGCGGGATCTCGTACGCGATGGTGAGGGCGACGGCGCGCAGGCCGCCGAGGAGACTGTACTTGTTGTTCGAGGCGTAGCCGGCCATGAGGATGCCGACGCTGGCGATGGACGCGACCGCGAACACGAACACCAGCCCGGCTTCCGGGTCGGCGAGCTGGATGCGGACGCCGAACAGCGTCCCCATCGGGATGACGGCGAAGCCGAGCAGCGCCGTCGACGCCATGACGAGTGGCGCGAGGTCGAACGCGGGGCGGTCGACGCCCTCCGGGATGACGTTCTCCTTGGCGAGCAGGCGGACGGCGTCCGCGACGACGATGAGGATGCCGTACGGACCGATGCGGTTCGGGCCGATCTTCCCCCAGAAGTCCGCTGCGATCTTGCGTTTCGCCCACGGGCCGGCGACGGCGGTGGTCGCGAGGACGAAGTTCGCGACGAGAAACGCGGCGACGAACGCGCCGAGCGGTTCGGCGAGCGGCCCAGCGGGGAGGACGCGAGCGATGGCCTCGGGGAGCATCGGCGCCGTCACGGCACCCACCTCGATGGTCGGCGTGCCTGCGGGCGAGCCAGGGGGGCCTGGGCGGCGGTCATACGCTGGCGTTTCGACTGCGGAGGGTTCGTCGTTCTGCCGGCCTGCCTAGGCTCTTTAAGTAGTGCGAGGCGAGTGTCGGTCGTCGACGTAGGCGTGGGTCCCGACGTTCGACATCTGCCGTGGTGGGGGTGACTGCGCGGGCCCCGGACGCTGGGGACGGTCCGCTATATGTTGCCGTCGGTCGTGTAGCTATCGAACTCGCGGACTGCGACACGGACCGCGAGCACGGCGGCCGCACCAGTGAGGAGCAGACCGACGACCAGCGACCCGACGTGGACGACAACGGCGGAGGAACCGACGGCGTCCGCGACGAACTCGGCGATGCCGGGCGTCTGGAAGCCGGTGGCGATGCCCCCGGTGAGCATGAACGCGAGGGTGTAGATGGCGAACGCCCACATGGAGGGCACGACGACTTCGCGGTTCCGGCTGACGCTGGTGGCGTCGTACTTCGGGAACTGGGTACCGACGCCGACGGCGACGCCGGCCGCGAGAATCGGGAGGAGGGCGGCCCCGGCGACGACGCTGGCGACGGCGACCGGCGGCATCGGGCTGAGGACGGCCAGGACGGCGGTGGCCGCGACCGTCACTGGGACGCCGACGGCGACGCCCGCGGTGACGAGGCCGCGTACGAACTCGCGGCCTGAGACGCCCGTCGTGACGGTGACCGGGAGGACGACCCCTTCGTCGCCGAGCGGGTTGAGGGTGAACGCGGCGCCGGTCATCCACGCGCCGTACAGGGCAATCGACGGCGGGAGCGAGGCCGTGACGCGCCCGGCTTCGACGCTCGCCTGGATCGGGGTGATGAGCAGGAACGCTGGGTACGCGACGTAGACGAGTTTGATGGGGGCGCGGCGCGCCCGCAGCCAGGTCTTCCGTGCGACCCAGGCGGTCCGCCGGCCGACGAGCCGGTCCATGCGGCCGCCGGAGACCGACGACGTTTCGCGGTCGCCGGCGTCGACGCTCTCGCTGTACCACCGGCGTTCGGAGGCGCGGACGCTCGCGAAGATGCCGGCGGTCCCGACGGCGACAGACCCGACCAGCGCTGCGGCGCCTTTCACTCCGCTCGCGGAGGGGAGCACGGTGAGCAACGCGAGGTCCGCGTACCACGCGACCGGAGAGGCTTCCGCGGCCTCCACCACGGGGCCGAACACGTCGCCGAGCGCGCCGGTGACGATGAGGCCGAAGTAGGCGAGGAAGGCGGCGGCGCCGAGCAGCGGCTTGTACCGGTCGACCAACGCCGACCTGCTCGCGAGGTACGCGGCGCCGACGCCGACCGGGAAGCCGACGAGGAACGCCGTCGCGGTGAGCGCGAACACGGCCAGCGTCGCGAGCGGGAACGCAAGTGGTGCGCCGGCGCCGACGGCGAACGCCGCCGCAGCGACCACGAGCGGTGCGGCGAAGTAGCCGACGACGCGGACGTATCCCGCCAGCAGGAGGCCGCCGACAACGTCACGCGCGGGAATCGTCGTGAGGTAGCCGTCGCGCGCGTCGATGTCGCCGAGCTGGATGGCGGTGAGGTAGGCGGCCATGAACAGCGTGAACGTCGCGATCGCCGCGGGGACGAGGCCCGCGAGGGTCGCGGCGTCGTCGGGATTCTCGGCGAGCGTGGCGCCGGCGATGTGGGCTCCCCACGCGGCGGCCGCCGTGAACACGAGCCCGAACAGAATCGCGGCTGCCGCGGCGAGCAGTTGCACCGTGCTCTTCCCGCGGACCTTCCGCCAGCCGACGCGGAGTTCGTTGACCGCGATGCGGACCGCGTGCCGGGCGTCCGGGAACCCCGGCATCGGTCACGCCTCCTCGGTGCTGGCCGGCCGTTCGTCGCCGTTTTCGCCGATGCCGCCGGTGACTTCGAGGAAGACGTCTTCGAGGGTGCGTTCGTCGCCGGATTCGGCCCGCGACTTGAGGTGGTCGGGCGCGCCCTCCGTGACCAGCTGGCCGTCGTAGAGCACGCCGATTGTGTCCGCGAGTTCGTCGACGACCGGGAGGATGTGCGTCGAGAGGAAGACGGTGGCGTCGCCGTCGGCGAGGGACGCGATGGTGTCCCGCACGGTGCGGGCGGCACGCGGGTCGAGCCCGGACGTCGGTTCGTCGAGGAAGAGCACGTCGGGGTCGTGGAGCATCGCCTGGATGATGCCGACCTTCTGTTTCATCCCCTTGGAGTACGCGGAGATGCGTTTGTCGGCGTCGCCGGACAGCGAGAATCGGTCCAGGAGGTCGTCGATGCGGTCCTCAGCGTCCGCTTCCGGGAGGTCCCTGAGACCGGCGATGTACCGGAGCTGTTCGCGGCCCGTGAGCTCCCCGTGCAGCGGCGGGTCCTCGGGCAGGTAGCCGATGTTCGAGACGACGGCGTCGCGGTCGGTGATGTCCGCGCCCGCGACGGTGCCGGTGCCGTCGCTCGGGGTTGTGAGCGTCGTCAGCATCCGCATCGTCGTGGTCTTCCCGGCGCCGTTCGGGCCGAGGAACCCGTAGACGCTGGCCTCGGGGATGGCGAGGTTCAGCCGTTCGACGGCGGTTTCGTCCCCGTATCGCTTCGTGAGGTTCCGGGTCTCGATGGCGCGGTCGGGCATTGTCGTGAGTCACCGCTGGCCGGCCTTAAATGTGGACGAGTCTTCGCTGGCAGCGAAGTCCCCGCGTTCGCTCGCGGGCAGGCACCCGTGGAGCCGCCCGCGGCGCGAGCTACTGGTCGGGCCAGCGCTTGTCGTCGTAGTTCTCGTCGCGCTTGCTGTCGAAGGACTGTTCGAGTTTCCGGACGAGCTCCTGCTTCTCGGTGGCGCCGATGCGCGCGAGTTCGTCGGCCTTCCCGATGGGTTCGGGCGGCCCGGCTTCCGCGGCGACCTGGCTGGTGACGTAGCGCTCGACGGCGCGACGGGTGTCCTCGTCGTCGGCGAACGCACACGGGAGTTCGACCTTGTGCACGAGGTCCGTGCGGGGGTCGTAGACGACGAAGAACGCGACCTCGTAGGCCTCGGCGGCGAGCTCGCGGTCGACACCGAGTTCGCTCGCATCCGCAAAGACGCCGTCTGCGCCGAGCGTGGACGTGAACCAGCCGGTCCACGAGAGTTCGTCCGTGCTGCGGTGGTAGTCCCCGTCGGCGAACTCGCGCTGTTCGAGCACCTGGGTGAAGAACGCGGCGTCGCTGGCCCACGGCGTCGGGCGGCCGCGGTCCCGCAGCGCGCGCACCAGCGCCTGGCTCGCGGGACTCTTCACGAAGCCCGCCAGCGGGACGTCCTCGTCGGCGAAGCGTTCGACGAGGCGGACGTAGTTCTCCAGGACTTCGCCGACGAGTTCGTTCTCCGTGACGAGGTCCGCGAGGCTGGCGTGTCGGTCCGCCCAGTTCACGAGCTGTTTGGGGTAGACGGGGCCGTCGAGCAGGAGCAGGTCGTCGACCGCGTCGGCGTGTTCGAGGGCGTGGTGGCTCTCCGAGAGGTAGAGCGCGAGGCCGTGGACGACGCGCTCCTGGTCGCGAGCCAGCGGCGCGGTGTGGACGATGCGGCCGCGCCAGTAGCCCTCGTCCTGTTTGCGCCAGTCCGTGCCCATCTTCACGGTGGCGTCGTTGGAGTGGACGCTGGTGATGACGGTGCGGGACCGGTGGAGGTCGAGGTCGCTGGGGCTGGCGCTCATCGCGGCCTGCGCGAGGTCGAGGACGAGCCCGTTCTTGAACGTCTTCGGGTTGATGGTGCCGGAGTCGAGGCCGTGAGCGGTGCCGAACGGCGAGGGCTGGAGCGCGAGTTCCTGGAGGTCGGCGGCCGACCGCCGCTGGTCGGCCAGCGGCTGGAGGATGGGGCCGTCCTCGCCGTAGAGGGGGTCGAGGTAGTTCGCCCACGTTTCCTCGGCGAGGTCGCGGTGTTCCTCGGCGTCCACGTCCGTGCGTATCTGGCTGGCGAGCGCGGCGATGCCGTCGAAGTGGACGGGGTCGAGGGTCATGGCCGTTCCTGGGTGGTGGAGGGGCAAATAGTCCGTCGGTCCCTCGCCGGCCCACGCCTTGTGGTGGACTCGTCGACGTCGCCCGCCGGGAGGCTCGCTGGAATCGCTCGATACGGGTTCGCCGGGAGCGCCCGGCCATCACCCCTAATTCTTTACTCGTACTCGAGCCAACTTTTGTCAGAATAGTTAACTGGGGTGGGGTCGTACAGGTTCGTAGATGCCAGCAGGACCCGGCGATTCGGCGGTGAACTGGCGGCGCACCGACGACGGCGTGGAACTCTTCGACGAAGCAAACCCCGACGCCTGGATTCATATGGACGTCGAACCGGGCGCGCCCGGGGACGAACGCCCGTTCAACGTCTGTCCGGAGTGCGGGATCGTCACCCCGCAGCGAACCGCGCCAGGGCCGCACATGGTGTGTGGCGAGTGCGGCGCGGAGTTCGACGTCGAGCCAGCGGGCGAGGCTCCCGGGGCCGACGGGGGCGGCAGTCCGGCCGCGGACGACACGTAAATACGCGCGGGCCTCCGACGGTCGACCATGCAGGCCGCGCTGGTGATTCTCGACGGCTGGGGGCTCGCCGACCACGACAGACTCGACGCGGTACGCGCGGCGGACACCCCGAACTTCGACGAGTACGCCGACAGCGGCGCGTTCGGCACGTTGACGACGTATGGCCGCGAGGTCGGCCTCCCGCAGGGCCAGATGGGGAACAGCGAAGTCGGCCACCTCACCATCGGCGCGGGCCGCGTCGTCTTCCAGGAGTACACCCGCATCAACGACGCCATCGCCGACGGCGTACTCTGCGAGAACGACGCACTCGGCGGCGCGCTCGACCACGTCGAACGCACCGGCGGCCGCCTCCACGTGATGGGGCTGGTCTCCGACGGGGGCGTGCACTCCGACCACGAACACATCCACGCGGTCCTGGAGTGTGCAGCGTCACGCGACCTCCCCGCGACGACGCACGCGTTCACGGACGGCCGGGACACCGCACCCCACGGCGGCGAGGACTACCTCCAGACGCTCCGGGAAGTCGTCGACGAATACGGCACCGGCGACGTCGCAACCGTCGTCGGCCGGTACTACGCGATGGACCGCGACCAGAACTGGGAGCGCACGAAGCGCGCCTTCGACGCCATCGTCGACCGGAACGGCGACCACCGCGCCGACACCGCGGTCGAGGCCGTCCGCGAGAGCTACGAGCGCGGTACCACCGACGAGTTCGTCGAACCCACCGTCGTGCGCGGCGGGGACGCGCTCAGCGAGGGCGACGCGGTCGTATTCTGTAACTTCCGCGCTGACCGCGCGCGCCAGCTCGTCCGCATGCTCGCGGACATCGAGCCGTCGGACTGGGAGACCGACGGCGTCTCGACTGACCCGCCGGAGGTACCTGTCGCGACGATGACGGAGTACGACAAGACGTTCGACCTCCCGGTGGCGTTCGAGTCCGAGCAGCCCGCGGACACGCTCGGGGACGTGCTCGCCGCGAACAGCCTCGGCCAGTTGCGGGTCGCCGAGTCCGAGAAGTACCCCCACGTCACGTACTTCCTGAACGGCGGCCGCGAGGTCGAGTTCGAGGGCGAGATCCGGCGCATCGTCGAGAGCCCGGACGTCCCGACCTACGACCTGCAACCGGAGATGAGCGCTGCGGGGGTCACGGACACGGCCCTCGACGTGCTCGCCAGCGACGACCCCGAGGTGCTGGTGTTGAACTACGCGAACCCCGACATGGTCGGCCACACCGGCGACTACGAGGCCGCCATCGAGGCCGTCGAAACCGTGGACGAGGAACTCGGCCGCCTCGTCTCCGAACTCCGGGCCGCAGGTGCCGACGTGCTGGTCACGGCCGACCACGGGAACGCCGACGACATGGGCACGCCCGACGACCCACACACCGCGCACACGTTCAACCCGGTGCCGTTCGTCGCCCTCGAACCCGACGGCGACGCTGGACGCCGAGGCGGCGACAGGGACTCCGCCGCTGACGGCGTCTCGGTGCGCGACGACGGAGCGCTCCGCGACGTCGCACCGACGATCCTGGACCTGCTGGGCGTCGAGAAACCGGCCGCGATGACCGGGGAGTCGCTGCTAGAATAGGCCCGCGGCCGGCGCGCTCGGTTCGCTCAGCCGGTCCGGAACGAGTAGTCGAGGCTGGCCGCGGAGTGCGTCAGCGACCCCAGCGAAATCACGTCCGCGCCGGTCGCCGCGTACGCCGGAATGTCCGCGACGGTGATGCCGCCGCTGGCCTCCGCCAGGACGTCGTCCGGGAGCCGGTCGACCGCCTCCCGCGTCTCTGCGGGCGTCATGTTGTCCAGGAGGACGATGTCCGCGCCCGCCTCGGCCGCCCGGGCCGCGTCCGCCGGCGTCTCCACTTCGACCTCGATCTGGGTCGCGAACGACGCCCGCTCACGGAAGTGCGCGACGGCACGCTCCAGCCCCATCTCTGCGACGTGATTGTCCTTCACCATCACCATGTGCGAGAGGTCCAGGCGGTGGGTGTCGCCGCCGCCCGCGGCCACCGCGCGCTTCTCCACGCCGCGCAGGCCGGGCGTCGTCTTCCGCGTGGCGGCGATGGCCACGTGGTCGCTCTCCTCGCGGGCGGCGTCGACCGCTCGACGCGTCTTCGACGCGATGCCGGACGCGTGCCCGACGGCGTTGACGGCGACGCGCTCCGCACGCAGTACGTCCTGTGCCGCACCTTCGACGGTCAACACGACGTCTCCGGGGTCGACGCGGTCGCCGTCCTCGTGGGTCGTCTCGACCCCGCAGTCGAGGTACGCGAAGACCGCCCGGGCCGCGGCCAGGCCGGCGACGACCCCGGACTCCGTCGCCACGAGTCGCCCCGTCGTCTCGCCGGGCACGTCGTTGGTCACGTCGTGGTGGCCGAGGTCTTCGCGGAGCCACCGCTCGACGTCGGCGTCAGTGACTGGCATCGGCCTCCTCGGGTTCGAGGTAGTGGCAGCCGACGCTCTCGTCGTTCTCGCTGGCGGCGCGAGCGACCAGCAGCCCGGTGACGGCGGCGTTGCGCAACTCGTAGAGGCTGCGGTCGGTGCGGGTCCGAACGTACGCGTCCACCTCGCCCTTGAGGCGACGGAGGACGCTCTGTGCGCGCCGGAGGTCGCTTGGCGTGCGTCGCAGGCCGACGAAGTCGTCCAGCACGCGGCGCAGGCGGTGGAACTTCTCTTCGGCGAACCGCTCGGGCAGGTCGGGGTCCCGGTCCAGTAGCTCCGGGGCCTCGACGACGAGCGGGTCACGGCCGGCCGCCGTTTCGCCGGCGCGCAGCCCCCAGACGAGGCCCTCGAGGAGGCTCGTGCTCGCGAGGCGGTTCGCGCCGTGCACGCCGGTCCGCGCGCACTCACCGACCGCGAACAGGCGGTCGAGGCTCGCGCGCCCGTTGTGGTCGACGGCGACGCCGCCGCACAGGAAGTGCTCGCAGGGCGCAACCGGGATGCCGTCTTCCCAGTCGACGCCGCGCTGCTCGCACGTCTCGGCGAGCCCCGGGAACTCCTCGGCGAACGCCAGCGGCGACACGTCCAGGGTCACCTCGCCGGTCGCGTCGCGCTCGGCGTCGACGGCGCGCGCCACAACGTCACGGGGCGCCAGTTCCGCGTCGGCGTGGTAGTCCGGCATGAACCGTTCGCCGTTCCCGTTCCGCAGGAGCGCGCCCTCGCCGCGCACCGCCTCGGAGACGAGGAACGGGTCCCTGTCGTCGTACGCGGTCGGGTGGAACTGCACGTACTCCATGTCCGCGACGTCCGCCCCGGCGAGCGCCGCCATCGCGATGCCGTCGCCGGTGGACCCAGTGGGGTTCGTGGAGCGCTCGTAGAGGCTCCCGATGCCGCCCGTCGCGAGCACGGTGGCGCCCGCAAAGACCGCCGCTCCCGCGGCGGCCCGGTCGCCGGATTCGGGGTCGCGGTCCAGGAGCGCGCCACAGACTCGGCCCTCGTGGGTAATCAGGTCGAGCGCTGCCGTGTCCTCGGCGACGCGCACGCCGTCGTGGCTGTGCAGATGCGCGAGGAACGGCCGGAGGACGTGTTCGCCCGTGTTCGCGTCCACGTGGAGGATGCGCGCCGCCGAGTGAGCGGCCTCCCGGGCGTAGTCGAAGCCGTCGTCGCCCTCGTCGAACGGCACGCCGAGCGTGTCGACCAGCACGTCCTCGACGGCGTCCGCGGCGTCCGCGACGAGCACGTCGACGGCGTCCTCGTCGGCGGTGCCGTCGCTCGCGGCGACGATGTCGCGTTTCAGGCCCTCGGGGTCGCGGCGCGTCGTCGCGATGCCGCCCTGCGCCCAGTCCGAACTCGCGTCCTCGGGGCGCCTGGCTTTCGTCGCCACGAGCACGTCCGCGCCCTCGCGGGCCGCCGCGAGCGCCGCCGCGCAGCCCGCGATGCCGCTCCCCACGACCAACACGTCGGCGGTGTGTTCGTCGGGCATCGTCACACCTCCAGCATGCGGTCGAGGGCGACCTGCGCGAGTTCCTGCTCCTCGGGCGCGACCGCGATGACGTTGCGCTCGCGGCCCTCGACCAGTTCCTCGAGCACCCACGTGAGGTAGTTCGGGTCGATCTGCCGCATCGCGTTGCAGTCCATGCAGGCGTCGCCGCACAGCGGCACCACCTCGACCTCGGGGTGCCACCGCTGGAGGTGGTTCGTGAGGTGAATTTCGGTGCCGATGGCCCACGTCTCGCCGGGGCCGGCGTCCTCGATTGTCCGGGTAATCGTCGCCGTGGAGCCGACCACGTCGGCGGCTTCCACGACGTCGCGGCGGCACTCGGGGTGGACGACGACGTTCGCGTCGGGGTGCTCGGCTCGAATCGCGTCCACGTGGTCGGTCGTGAAGCGCTCGTGGACCTGGCAGTAGCCGTCCCAGAGGACGATGTCGGCGTCGGCCACCTCTTCGGCGTCCTTCCCGCCGGCGGCCCACGGGTCCCACTCCACCGTCGCGTCCGCCATGTCGAGTCGGTGGGCGGTGTTCTCGCCGAGGTGCTTGTCCGGCAGGAACAGGACCTTGTCCCCGCGCTCGAACGCCCACTCGAACGCGCGTTGGGCGTTCGACGACGTACAGACGAGGCCGCCGTGTTCGGCGCAGAACGCCTTCAGGTCGGCGTACGAGTTCATGTACGTGATGGGGATGATGGTCTCGTCGGGCGCGGCCGCCGTGATGTCCGCCCACGCGGCGTCGACCTGCAGGGCTTCGGCCATCCCCGCCATGGGACACGACGCCTCCATCGACGGCAGAATGACGGACTGGTCGTCGTCCGTGATGATGTCGGCGCTCTCGGCCATGAACGTCACGCCGCCGAAGATGACGTAGTCGGCGTCGGCGTTCGCCGCTTCCGTCGAGAGCTGGTAGGAGTCGCCGACGAAGTCCGCGTGCTCGACGATCTCCCGGCGCTGGTAGTTGTGGCCCAACACCACCACGTCGTCGCCGAGTTCGTCGCGCGCCGCCTCGATGCGCTCGCGGCGCTCCGACTCGTCGAGGTCGCGATAGGCCGGGGGGAGCTGTTCGAGGTTGTCGTACTTGAAGAGACTCAGGTCAGTCTCGAACGTCGCCGCATCCATTTTTGCCACGTTCAGGTCACCGTAGTACCTTACCCGACGAAATACTATATTGAAAACTTTTTCTCTTCAATATCGGAACTACACGACTACCACTCACGCGAGTAGCGGGGTAACGGGAATAATCGCATACGAACCGATTGAGAACCGGGCTGTTCCGTCGGAGACGCGACCGACCACCCAAAAACCGGGAACTCCGCTGTGCCGACCACGGACGGACTGGAGCGGACCGCTGGCCGTTCGAGCGCGGCCGCCACCCGCAGCAACGTTTTTGCCGTGTTGTGCGTACCCACGCGCATGGAGCCGAAGCGCTACGACACCTTCCTCCGGGTGTGGGTGCTCGTGGCGGTGGTCGTCGGGACCGCCCTCATCCTGTTCGGGGAGGCGACGCTCACCGGCATCGGGGTGGTGCTGGTCGTCGCCGGCCTGGTGTCGCTCATCGCCGTCGTCCGGAACGCGCTGACGCCCGACCCGGCGTAAGGCCACGGCGGGCGAGTTCGTCCGAGGGCGGGCGCCGCGGTCAGTCAGCGCGGTAGACGACGTCGCCGTCCACGACCGTCAGCGCCACGTCGATGTCCCGGATGGCGTCGGGGTTCGCCCACGGCGACGACTCCAGGGCGACGAAGTCTGCGACGGCGCCCGTCTCGATGGTCCCCATCTCGTCCTCGCGGAACCCGGCGTACGCGCCGCCCGACGTGTAGGCCCGGAGGGCCTCGGTGACCGAGAGCCGCTGGCTCTCCGCGGGCGGGTTCACGGCGAAGTGGACGCCCAGCAGCGGGTCGATTGGCATCGCGTCGCTCCCGAACGCCAGCGGGACGCCCGCCTCGAGGTAGGCGGGGAACCGGTTGGACGCCGCCCGGCGCTCGGCCCCGAGGCGGTCCTCGTAGAGGCTGTTCTCGCCCGCCCACTTCAGGAAGTTCGGCTGCATCGACGCCACGACGCCCGACTCGGCCATGCGTTCGATCGCGTCGTCGCTGGCGAGTTCGGCGTGCTCGATGCGGTGGCGGCGCTCGGCGGGGTCGCCGGTGGCTTCGTAGGCGTCCAGCACGGCGTCGACGGCCTCGTCGCCGATTGCGTGGGCGGTCACCTGCAGGCCGGCGTCGTCCGCTCGCGAGACGAGCGCGTCCAGTTCGTCGGGGTCGACCACCCACTGACCGGTCTCCTCGGGCGCGTCCGCGTACGGTTCGGAGAGCCTCGCGGTGTGGCCGCCGAGGCTCCCGTCCGTGAACGTCTTGATGCCGCCGACCTCTACCATGTCGGAGCCGTGGTTCGTCCGCAGGCCGGTCTCGAGGACGGCGTCGAGGTGGTCGCTCCAGTAGTTCAGGCGCACGCGCACCGTGAGGTCGCCCGCGAGGTCGAGTTCGCGGAACGCGCGCGGCGCGTGCGACTGCCGCACCATGTCGTGGACGCACGTGATGCCGGCCTCGTTGGCCTCGCGCTGGGCCGCTCGGAGGAGGGACTTCGTCTCCCCCGGTCCCGGGTCCGTGGCGTCGTAGACGACCTCCACGGCGTCCTCGACGATGCGGCCGTCGCCGAGCACGTCCCCGTCCGGCATCTCGCTGTCGTACTCCTCGAGGACGACGCCGTTCACCGTCGCCGTGTGCATGTCCTCGCGGACGGCGGCGACCGGGCGCGTCTCGCTGACGGCGTCGAGGTCGGACTGGTGGAGGTCCTCGGCCTCCCAGGTCGACTCGTCGTACCCGAACCCGAGCACCCACTCGTCGTCGCTCTCCGCAGCGCGCGCCCGCAGGCGGTCGGTGACCTCGCTGGGGCCGCTGGCGCCGCGGAGGTCCGCGTGCACGCCGTACTGACCGACAGTCTCCATGTGCGTGTGCGCGTCCACGAACCCGGGGAGGAGTACGCGCCCCTCGAGGTCAACGACGTCCGTCCCGGTGTCCGCGAGGAAGTCGATGTCGTAGTCGCTGGCGAGGCGGACGACGCGCCCGTCTCGCACCGCGACGGCTTCGTACGTCGTCTCGCTGCCGTCGATCGCGTGGACGACGCCGTTGTGCAGAATCAGGTCGGCTGCCGCAGTCATGTCTCGACTGCGGACGCCCGCCCGCTTAGACGTTCGGGAAGCGGGCACGCCGGCCGCGGCGTCACTCGTGGTCCGACTCGGCGAGCGTCGCCAGCGGCGCGGGTTGCGTCGACAGGTGAGTTTGCTTGAATCCGGACTCGTGCTTGAGGCCGTAGCCGACGAGGCGGTCGGCACCGATGTGGCCGGCCCAGACGAGGGCGACGAGCACCGCGACCGCTACGTCGGTCCAGTAGCCGGCCGCGCCGAGGACGGCCGGAAGCGCGTACGTGTGGGCGACGTTGTACGTCTGGCTCCCGACGCGGGGTCCAGCGAGGTAGCCGAGCATCGAGAGGTCGGGCGCCAGCGCCAGCGCCGCGAACAGCCACAGCGGTCCGTCGAGCGCAAAATAGCTCCAGACCGCGAGCGCGAACACCGCCAGCCCCTCTACCCGGAGATACGACCGAGGATTCATACCGCGGTAGTAGGCTGTCAGATACGATATTCGTAGCGGTCAGCCGTCCTGCAGGGCCGACCGCCGACTGCTCACTGCGTCGCGATGCGCCGGGCGACCTGCTCGCGCCAGTCGTCGGCGTTGTCCCGGAGCGTCTCGTAGCCGTACTGCAGCGGATTCTCCGGCGTGTGGACGTACTGCTGCATGTCCTCGGGGAGGCTGGCGTCTCCGACTGTCGGAATCCCGACGTTCTTCACGGCGACCTCGCGCTGGGTTTCGGCCTCGAGCATGAAGTCCGCGAAGGTGTGCAGGAGGTCGTCTTTCCCCGAGCCAGCGAACCGCGCCGTCCCGGAGACATACGCGTACCCCTGGTCGTTCGGGAACGCGATCTGGTGTCGCGCCATGTCCACGTCGCTCTGGGAGGCGTACACCTGGTCGGTGCTGTACGAGACGACCATCGCGGCCTCCTCGTTGGAGTACGCGCTGTACGCGGCGTTCCACGACCCCGTGGTCTGCAGGCCGTTGTCGATCAGGCGGTCCCAGTAGTCGAGGTAGCCGTCGGTCCCGTACTCCTTGACGGTCCACAGCAGGAAGCTCAGGCCGGTCACCGTGTCCTGGGGGTTCGGGAGGATGAGTTCGCCCTCCCAGGCGTCCTTCGTCAGGTCCTCGAGCGTCGCGGGCGCGTCCACGACGTTCTCGTCGTAGACGATGCAGACGTAGGAGGCGCCGGTCGGGAGCACGCGCTGCTGGGGGTCGAACCGGTAGGCGTCCACCACGTCGTCGCTGTTGGAGATCCGGGACGTGTCGAAGGCCTCGAAGAGGGACTCGTCGAGGTTGCGGTCCGCGCGCACCAGGCCCGTCGGCGTGACGCCGACGTAGCCGTCCGCGCCGAGCTGGACGCCCTCCTGCTTGCGCTGGATGAAGTCGTTGAGTTCGTTCTCCCGGACGACCCACTCGAAGTCCACGTCGTACTCGGACTCGAAGGTCTCTTCCACCCAGTCGCCGGCGCTCGTCGACACGGCGTCGACGTACGCTTGCGTCGTCCCCATCTTGAGCGACTGCGTCTCGCCAGCCGTCGTCGCGGTCGTCCCACCGCTCGTGGTGGTCGTCCCCTCGCTCGTGGTCTCCGTGGCCGTCGTCTCGGCGTTGGTGTCAGACGTTTCCACGCAGCCGGCCAGGCCGAGCGTGGCCGCGGTCCCGACGGTCGCGACGAACCGCCGCCGGGAGGTGGAGCGCCCACCGTCGTCGCCGTCGCGCGTCACTGGTCGCTCACCTCGTCGGAGTCCGCGTCCCTGTTTCTGGCCGGCCGGCCGAGGTGCGTCTCGACCCGGTCGACTTTCTCCTCGACGGCGAGGTCCTCCTCGCGGAAGTGGTCGATCTTGAGTTTCGTGCTGACGCGGCTGGCGTCGACGGCCTCGGTCGCGCCCTGGGCGGCGGCGAACACGTCGTCCAGGGACTCGGCTTCGATGGTCGTCTCCATCGGGTGTGTCTCGTAGCGGACGTCGTAGTCCTCGAGGGCGTCGATGGCCTTCGCGATCTCCGCGTCGAAGTCCGCCTCGGGGCTGTCAATCGGCGCAACCGACAGCATCGCGGTGACGGTCATACTAGTAGGTACGATTACGCAGTGATATAACCCACTATTCGCGGTGGCGGTCGGTCGGGTGACTCACGCGTCGACCGCGTACCCGACGGCCACCGCCGCGACCACGGCGACCCCGAGGAGGTAGGCGACGCCTGCCCCGAGCGCGGACCAGTTCGGGGTCGCGGTGAGCGCCGCGTCGATCGCCGCGACGCCGGCCCAGCGACCCGGCGAGAGCACGGCGGCGTCCGGGGGGTCGGTCGCCAGCGGCGAGTGCAACAGGAAGAGGTCGACTGCGGGCGCGAACAGCATCACGTAGACCCCGGCGAGGCGGTCGAAGACGACACCCACGATGGCGCCGGTGAGCCCGTACGTGACGGCGAGCACCAGCGTCGCACCGAGGAAGACGACAGGCTGCTCCGGGACGACGTGGAGGGCCAGCACGACTGTTGCCGCCACTGACGCGAGCGCCGCCGCGCCGGTCAGCGCAGCCGCGCGTGCCACGAACAGCGTGCGGGAGGGGAGCCCGGAGAGCGCCAGCCAGCCGTCGGCGTCGAGGGTGTCGACGGTGAGGAACAGGCCGGCGATGCCCGCGACCATGACCGCCGCGAGCGTTCCGAGCATCGGGAGCACGCCCTCGCTGAGCGCCGACTGCGCGGACCAGCCGGGGATGGAGACGACGACCTGCGCGTCCGGGAGCACGACGCCGAGGAGGCCGACGAAGTACGCAGGTAGCACCACCAGCAGCGCCACCAGGATGGGGGTGCGCGCGAACTCCTTGACGGTCGCGGCGAGCGCCGTCCGGGTGCCGCTCACAGCGACCACCCCCGTCCGGTCGCAGCTGCGTACGCGACGCCGGCGGCGACGCCCGCGACGCCGAGGTATGCCACCGCTGGGCCGACGGGTTCGCCGGCCAGCGTGCCCTCGCGGACTGCGGCCGTGAACAGCGCGTGCGGGTAGTGCAGCGGCAGCAGATTCACGAGGTCGCTGTTCACCTGGAGGACGTCACCGGAGAGAAACGAGTCCATGTCCGCGAGGAACACGAGGACGAGCGACCCCTCCAGTTCTCGCGGGACGAGCGCGCCCACGACCAGGCCGAGTAACCCGTAGAGGACGCCCGCGAGCACGAGGACTGCGTACGCACGGGGAAGTGAGGCGACGCCGGTGCCCGCGGCCGCAACGGCGCCCAGGGAGACGGCCGCGGTGATGGCGGCGACGCCCACCCCGACGAGGACGCGCGTGGCGAACAGGACGACCGGCGAGAAGCCCGCGAAGGAGAGGTAGCGGTCGGCTCGCGCTGCGCTGACCGTCCCGAACAGGCCCACGAGCCCGGAGAGGAACGCGGTGGCGAACAGTGCGCCGCCGATGCGGCCGTACGCGGACGCGGACCCGTCGAGGAAGGCGACGTCGGGAAACGACGCCATCGCGGCGCCGTAGAGGAACACGACGAACGGCGGCAGGACCGCGAACATCGCGAGCGTCGTGGGCTGGCGGACGACGCCCTTGGCGTGGGCCGCCGCACCGATTCGAACGTCAGGCATCGTCGGTCGCCTCCAGACGCCCGTCCCGGAGTTCCAGGATGCGGTCGAAGCGGTCCTGTTCACTGACGAGGTGGGAGATGACCGCAATCGCGGTCCCGCGCTCGGAGAGGTCCTCGGCGAGGTCCCAGAACGCGAGGTAGGTCTCCCAGTCGAAGCCCGTGTACGGTTCGTCCAGCAGGAGGACGTCGGGGTCGTGCATCAGCGACACCGAGAGCGTGAGTTTCCGCCGATTGCCGCCGGAGAGGCGGTCGACGCGCCGGTCGCGGAACCGCTGGAAGTCCAGTCGCTCGGTCAGGCGGTCGGCGGCGGACTCGATTTCGCGCTCGGACATGTCGTGGGCTTCCCCGAACAGGCGGAACGTCTCGTCGACGGTGAGGCGCTCGTAGAGGCGGTCGTCCTGCGGGCACCAGCCGACGGCGCCGGGCCGCGAGACGGTGCCGGCGTCGGGCGCGAGGGCGCCGACCAGGCACTGCATGAGCGTGGACTTCCCGGAGCCGTTCTCGCCGACGATGCCGACGACTTCGCCGGCGCGGAGTTCGAGGCTCGCGCCGGACAGCACGTCGACGTCCGGGACCCAGGGGAGTCGGGACCGGTAGGTCTTCTCGACGCCGTCCGCAGCGAGGACGACGTCGGCGTCGACCTCACCCCGCTGTTTCGATATATTCGGCATATACCGAATATTCTGAACGAACTGATTTATACGTTCGGGGTTCGTAGCGACGCGCATGCCAGAGACGGACGCCGACGCCGCCCGGGAACGCGTCATCGAGGGGTTCGAGCGCTCGGCGGAGATATACGGCCTCAGCCGGAGTTACGGCCGATTTTACGGCATTCTGTTCTTCGCACACGACCCCATGTCGCTGGACGACCTCGCCGAGGAGAGCGGCTTCGCGAAGTCCACGGTCAGTACCGCGATGTCGGAACTGGAGCGCTTCCACATGGTCCACCGGCGGTCGCTCCCCGGGGAGGGAAAGCGCGCGTTCTTCGAGGCCGAGCGCGACTTCTGGCGCATCCTCCAGGAGCTCCTCGACCGCCAGGTGCGCCGCGAAATCGACACCATGACGCGAGCGCTCGACGACGCCGAGGCCGCGCTCGAAGCCGCGGACACCGAGCGCGCCCGGACGGACCTCGAACGGATCCGGGACCTCCAGCGCGTGTACGCACAGAGCGAACGGCTCGTCGACCTCGCGACGTCCGCGTCCGCGGACCGGCTGCGCACCGCGCTTTCGACGCTGTCGGAGGCGCTGCGCCGGTAACGGGCCGCGTGGCGGGCGCTGGCTGTCGGCTCCAGGTAGGTCACATCGTCGTTGGGCGGAGAAAGGGCAACCTTCAGGGCGCCGCGGAGACGACGCCCCGGTATGACCGACGCCTCCGACCTCGCGGACCGCGTGCAGGCCGGCGACCTCCGGCTGTACGAACTCGAAGCCCACGCCGACGCCGACACCGCGGCCGACGCGCGCCGCGAACTCCTCGAACGCGAGACCGCCGCCGGCCTCGACGCGTCGGGTGACTTCACGTTCGCCGCCCAGGACGCCGAGTCCGCCATCGAGAACCTCTTCGGCGCCACCCAGCTCCCGCTGGGGGTCGCGGGTCCCGTCGCCGTCGCGGGCGGCGCCGCGGACGGCGAGTTCTACCTGCCGATGGCGACGACGGAGGGCGCGCTCGTCGCGTCCGTGAACCGCGGCTGTTCGGCGATCACGGCCGCCGGCGGCGCGAACGCCCGCGTGACGAAGGTCGGGATGACGCGCGCCCCCGTCTTCCGGGTGGCGGACGTCACCGAGGGCGCCGAAGTCGTGGAGTGGGTCCAGGACAACTACGACGTCCTGAAGGACGCGGCCGAGGATACGACGAGCCACGGCGAACTCACGGACGTCACGCCGTACGTCGTCGGCGACAACGTCTACCTGCGGTTCGTCTACGACACGAAGGACGCGATGGGGATGAACATGGCCACCATCGCGACCGGGGCCGCCGCGGAGGTCGTCGAGGCGAGGACGGCCGCCGAACTGGTCGCGCTCTCGGGGAACCTCTGCACGGACAAGAAACCCGCCGCCATCAACGCCGTGGAGGGCCGCGGCCGCACCGTCACCGCGGACGTGACGATTCCCCGGGCCGTCGTGGAGGACCGCTTCGACACCACGCCGGAAGCCATCGCGGAGGCGAACACGCGCAAGAACCTGGTGGGCTCGGCGAAAGCCGGGAGCCTCGGGTTCAACGCGCACGCCGCGAACGTCGTCGCCGCGGTGTTCCTCGCGACCGGCCAGGACGCCGCCCAGGTCGTCGAGGGGTCGAACGCCATCACGACCGTCGAAGCCCGGGAGGACGAGCTGTACGCGTCAGTGAACCTGGCGAGTCTGGAAGTCGGCACCGTCGGCGGCGGCACGAAACTCCCCACGCAGCGCGAGGCGCTGGACATTCTCGGCGTCCGCGGCAGCGGCGACCCGGCAGGCGCGAACGCCGACGCGCTCGCGGAGATCATCGCTGCGGGCGCGCTCGCCGGCGAGCTCAGCCTCCTGTCCGCGCTGGCGTCCCGGCACCTCTCCTCGGCGCACGCCGAACTCGGCCGATAACAGGTCTGAACGAAAACACTTTGCCGGCGGCGGCGAATCACGCCCCATGGCATCGTCCGAGCTACGAGCCACGGTCCTGCGGAACGTCGCCGTCGGATTCGGGGCTGCAGTGGTCCTCTTCGGCGTCGCCCTGTTCGTCGACTTCCCGCTGCTCCTCCTGGGGATGCTCATGGTGGGCATCCCGCTGTTCGTCGTCCCGGCGATGGTCGGCCTCACGGACGTCGGCATCGAGACGGCGGCGGCGAGCGCCCGCATCGGCGCGTCCACGGGGCAACCCGAACAGTACCAGACTGGGAGTCTGTTGCCCATCCCGAACAAACTGCAAGTGGTCTGCTGGCTGTCGGGCGTGGGCGTCGTCGGCGCCGTGCTCCTGGCGACTGTCGCCTGACAGTCGCGCCGCGAGCACTTTCACTTTCAGCCCGCGGCAGACACGGAGTTATTTTCCCGCGGGTCGATTCCTGTAATATGAACGTCCGCAACGACTGCGACGACCCCGACCCGGGCGGGTCGCGGGCGGTGCGCGCGCTCCGCGTGCTGAAACTCCTGCTCACCGTCCTCATCCTCGCGTTGACGCTGTGGCGCGGCCTCGCCGGCGGCCCGCTGTAACACCGACGTTGCCTGCCTCGCACGCATCAAATCCGGGAAACCACTTCCAACCGACAACGCGTTGAGAAGTACCTATACGCTGCGAGCGTCGTACGTGTGCTAATGACACCCGACAATGGCCCCATCGACTACGGGGCGCTCGACGACGGCCGCGGGTGCAACTACTGGCGCCTGGAACCCGCGCTCGCTCGCGAAGCACGCCGCGTCTACCCCGACGACGAGTACGAGTGGGCGGCCCCCAGACTGGACGGGTTCGGCGCGACGGTCGGGAACGCCATCGCGGCGAACTCCGACGTCGTCGACGAACACGGCCCCGAACTCAGGACGCGCGACCGGCGCGGAAATCTCGCGAACGACGTCGACTACCACCCCGCGCAGATCGAGAACGAGCGACTCAGCTACGAGAGCGGTCTGATTGCGGACGCCTTCGACGCGCCGCCCGACCGCGAGGACCCGGTCGGACTGCTGCATACACTCACGATGCAGCAGATACTGTGTTACGCCGACGTCGGCCTCGCGTGCCCCGTCTCCATGACCGCCGGTGCAGCGCTCGTACTGCGGAACCACGACCACGACGGTCACTACGACCACTATCTGGACGGATTGACCGCCCGGTCCTACGATGACGTGATCCAGGGCGCGATGTTCCTCACCGAGGAGCAGGGCGGCAGCGACGTCGGAGCGACGGAGACGGTCGCCCGACCCGCCGCCGCCGCCGCGACCGCGAACCACGGCATCCCCGGCGACCGCGTCTACGAACTCACCGGCGAGAAGTGGTTCTGCTCGAACATCGACGGACAGGGGACGCTGGCGCTCGCGCGCCGGCCCGACGCGCCCGACGGGACGGACGGCCTGTCGCTGTTCGTGGTGCCCCACGAACTCCCGGACGGCAACCTGAACCACCAGCGGTACCGCCGCCTCAAGGACAAACTCGGGACCGTCAGCGTCCCGACTGGGGAGGTCGAGTTCGAGGACACCGTCGGCTACCTCGTCGGCGAACCCGAACGCGGGTTCAAGTACATGACCACGATGCTGAACTACGAGCGCGTCACGAACGCCACGGGTGCTGTCGGTGTCATCGGCCGCGCGCTCCTGGAGAGCAAGATTCACGCGGCGAACCGCGAGGCGTTCGGTCAACCCATCGCGGAGTACCCCCTGATGCGGCGCGACCTGGTGGACATGCAGGTGGACTTCGAGGCCGCGCTCGCGTTCTCGATGGAGGCCGCCCGCCACTTCGACCGCTACGAGCGCGACCACGACGACGTCGAGGCGTTCCGGTTGCTGCGCGCGCTCGTCCCAGTCGCCAAGCACCGGACGGGCCGCATGGCCATCGACGCCGCCTCCTACGCCATGGAGATACAGGGCGGGAACGGCTACGTCTCGGAGTTCGTCACCCATCGCCTGCTGCGGGACGCCCAGGTCCTCCCGATCTGGGAGGGCACGTCGAACATCCTCTCCCTGGACCTCCTGCGCGCCTTCGAGGTCGAGGACGCCCACGAGGCGCTGCTCCCGCTGGTCGACGACTACCTCGACGGGGCTTCTCACCCCGCGCTCGCAGACGTCGAGGCGACGGTCCGGGACCGCCACGAGACGCTCCAGGCGGCCCTGCTCACGGTCGCCTCGGAGGACGACGCGTACGCCCAGCACGAAGCCAAGGAACTCGCCGACCTGCTGTTCGACGTGGTCACCGCGGCCATCCTGCTCGCGAAGGCCCAGCGCCGCCTCGACGAGGACGGCGACGCGCGCGAGGCCGCCGTCGCAGCGTGGTTCGTGGAGACGACGCTCGCGCCGGGCGACGACCGCGGCATCCTCGACGGCGACGCGCTCCCCCTAGAGTGCTTCGACGCCGTCGTCCGCTACGACAGCCTCGACCCCGCCGTAGTCGCGGACTGAGCGCGCAGTGAGTACTCCCTACAGCAGCCGGTAGCCGTCGCCGTCGCGGGTCACATCGCCCGCCCGCTGGAGCTTCCGGAGCGCGCGCTCGACGTAGTCGCCGTCGACGCCGTGCTCGGCGGCGAACGACTTCACCTCGGCCTCGGTGGGTTCGTCGAGCTTCCGGAGCGCCGTCTCGACGGCTTCTCGCTTCCCGAGGCTGCGAGCAGACTGTTCGACGCGGTCCTCGACGGCCGCCACCTCGTCGGTGTCAACGCCCGCGGCGTCGAGGAACTCCGCGTCGCTCATCCCGGCGTCCTCGGCGAAGTCGCCGAGGGTCGTGAACGCCTCGACGTCGGCGAACGCGTCGCCGTGCCCGGCTCGGTTCGCGAGCATCGACGCCCGCACCTCGCGGGCGTGGTCCTCGTCGTCCGTCGTGACGAACTGCCGGAGGTTCGAGAACTGGTGGCGTTTCTCGCAGCGCGGACACCCCGACGTCTGCGGGCGTCCCTCCACGACCCAGAGCGCGCCGCAGTCCGTGCAGCCGACGACGGCGTACGTCATCTACTCCGGTGTCAGTCGGCTCGGCAGATAAACGTCCCGTCCGCGAGCGCCGGACTAGCGGCTCGAAACCGCGGCAGTGCTGCAGTCCGATTCGCGTGTCGCATTGCAGTCCGTCTCGTGGGTCTCGCTGCCGCTACCGCCCGGGTTTTTGCCGGTCGGGGTCGTCGTCTCGGGCATGGAAACCGTAGAACTCGCGGAGCGCGACGTGGTCGAGGCCGTCGACGGTGTCTACCTCGCACAGCTCGCCGTCGGCGACAGCATGAGCGTTCAGCACTTCCACATCGAGCCCGGCGCGGACGTCCCGGCCCACGACCACCACCACGAGCAAGCAGGGTTCGTCTACAAGGGCGTGCTCACGTTCGACGTCGAAGGCGAGGAGCACGTGGTGACGGCCGGCGAGTCGTACACGATTCCCGGCGGTGAAACGCACGGCGCGGTCAACGACGGCGACGAACACGTCCGCGGCGTGGACGTCTTCTATCCCGCCCGCGAGAACCCGGACTGGCAGGCGTAACTGGGTGGCCGACGCGGCATTCCTATCGACTAGCTAACTTTTATCGTCGCCCCCGTCGAAGGCCCTAGTATGGTAGGGGTCAACAAACTGCGAGAGATGTACGAGCAGATGGTGACCGCTCGCGAGTACGAACAACGCCTGCAGGAGGCCTACCTCGAGGGCAAGGAACCCGCGTTCGACATCTCCGCGGGGCCGATTCCCGGTGAACTGCACCTCGCGGCGGGCCACGAAGCCTCCGCGGCCGGTGTGTGTGCACACCTCCGGGTCGAGGACACGGTGACTGCGCCCCACCGCCCGCACCACATCGCCATCGCGAAGGGCGTCGACCTCGACCGGATGACTGCCGAGATATTCGGCCGAGAGACCGGGCTCTGCAAGGGGAAAGGCGGACACATGCACCTCTTCGACCCGGACGTCAACTTCGCGTGCAGCGGCATCATCGCGCAGGGCTGCCCGCCCGCAGTGGGTGCCGCGATGGCCGCCGACAAGCGCAACGAGGACGCAGTCGCCGTCGCTTTCCTCGGCGAGGGCGCCGTCGACCAGGGCGCGTTCCTCGAATCCCTGAACCTCGCGGCCGTCCAGAACCTCCCGGTCGTGTTCGTCGTCGAGGACAACGACTGGGCGATCAGCATGCCACAGCCACGCATCACCGACGTGAAGACGACCGCGCAGCGCGCCGACGGGTTCGACATGCCCGGGATCCGCGTCGACCACGACGACGCAATCGCCGTCTACGAGGCTGCGGGGGACGCCATCGGCCGCGCCCGCGACGGGAACGGCCCCACGCTCCTCGACGTCCAGGTGCACCGCCGGATGGGGCACTTCATGGGCGACCCGCAGACCTATCGGCCGGAGGACGACCAGGAGCGCGCAAAGCGCCATGATTCGATCGAGCGCCTCGCCGAGGACCTCCGCGAGCACGGCGTGGACGACGACGAACTCGCGGAGATCCGCGACCGCGCCGAGCAGCACGTCGCTGACGCTATCGAGTGGGCGCGCGAACAACCGGAACCGGACCCGGAGGCCGCCCACGAGGACGTGTTCGTGGACGAACCGACCGCGGCGAGCGGAGGTGACGACTGATGGCGAAGACGGAATCCGACCCCGGAACGGCCGGCGCGGACCGCGAACTCACGATGAGTCGCGCGATGGTCGACGCCATCGCGTCGGAGATGCACGCCGACGAGGAGGTCTTCTACATGGGCGAGGACGTCCAGGACTACGGCGGCATCTTCGACTCCACGCAGGGCCTGCTCGAGGAGTTCGACCGGGACCGCGTGATGGACGTCCCCATCAGCGAGACGGCGTACGTCGGCGCGGCCGTCGGCGCCGCGCAGGCGGGCATGCGCCCCATCGCTGAGATCATGTTCACGGACTTCGTCGGCGTCTGCCTCGACCAGGTGTACAACCAGATGGCGAAGAACACGTACATGAGCGGGAGCGCGGTCAACGTCCCGATGGTGCTGACGACCGCGGTCGGCGGCACCTACAACGACGCCGCCCAGCACTCCCAGACGCTGTACGGTCTGTTCGCGCACCTCCCGGGCATGAAGGTCGTGGTGCCGTCGACGGCCTACGACGCGAAGGGCCTGATGCACGCCGCGGTCCGGGACGACGACCCCGTCGTCTACATGTTCCACAAGCGCCTGATGGGTATCGGCTGGATGCCCGCGCCCGAGGGCCCGAAGACACCGGTGCCCGAGGACGACTACACGATCCCCATCGGCGAGGCGGACGTGAAACGCGAGGGCAGCGACGTCACGGTCGTGACGCTCGGCCTGCACGTCCACCGCGCGCTCGAGGCCGCCGACGAACTCTCAGGCGACGTCGACGTCGAGGTCGTCGACCTCCAGTCGCTGGTCCCGATGGACACCCAGACTGTCGTCGAGTCCGTCGAGAAGACGGGTCGACTGGTCGTCGTCGACGAGGACTACCAGTCCTACGGCGTCACCGGCGAGGTGACCGCGCGGGTCGCCGAACGCACCCCGGACGCCCTCGAGGCCGTCGAGCGCGTCGCGGTGCCGGACGTCCCGATTCCGTACTCGCGGCCCCTGGAGAACGAGGTGAACCCACAGGTCGGTGACGTCGTCGAGGCGGTCGAGTCCGTCACATGACGACCGCCATCGACTCGGCCGCCGTCTGGCCAGACGACGCCGAGGAGGTCGAGGAGGGCGTCGTCTCGAACTGGTTCGTCCGCGAGGGCGGCCACGTCGAGGCGGGGGAGACGGTCTGCGAGATCCAGATCGAGAAGGTCAGCGTCGACGTCCCGGCGCCGGAGAGCGGGACGCTCGTCGAGCGGACGGTCGGCGAGAACGAGGAGTTCCGGCGCGGCGACGTGCTCGGCCGCATCGAGACGGAGTCGTAGCTGGCCGGCCGCTTCCCGAAAAACCGGGACGCTGGAACTGAATCCTCGTTTACGCGAGGTCTTCGATGTCCTCGGCGCGGGCCGAGGGAGCGAGAATCGAGTTACGCGAGACGCTCGATCTCGTCGGCGGAAGCCGACTGCCCGAAGAATCGCTCAGGCTAGTTCTTCGATGCGTTCGACGACTTCCTCCGCGAACTCCGAGGTGGAGAGTTTCACGCCGCCCTCGACCTGGCGTTCGAGGTCGTAGGTGACGCGGTGTTCGCTGATCTGGTTCTCGACGGCCTCGTGCACGAGGTCGGCGGCGTCGTCCCAGCCGATGTACTCGAGCATGAGCTTGCCGGAGAGAATCATCGCGGTCGGGTTCGCTTTGTCCTTGCCGGCGTGCTTCGGCGCGGAGCCGTGCACGGGTTCGGCGAGCACGCGGCCGTCACCGAAGTTCGCGCCCGGTGCGATGCCGAGGCCGCCGATCTGGGCGCCCGCGGAGTCGCTGAGGTAGTCGCCGTTGAGGTTCGGCATCGCGAGCACGTCGTAGTTCGTGGTGCGGGTGAGCAGCTGCTGGAGCATGTTGTCCGCGATGCGGTCCTTGACGACGACTTTGTCCTCGGGCGCTTCGCCGTCGTACTCCTCCCAGAGGGTGTCCTCGTCGATGGTCTGCTCGGGGAAGTCCTCCTCGGCGACCTCGTAGCCCCAGTCGCGGAACGCGCCCTCGGTGAACTTCATGATGTTGCCCTTGTGGACGAGCGTGACCGAGTCGCGGTCGTTCTCGATGGCGTACTCGATGGCGCGCCGGACGAGGCGCTTGGTTCCGTACTCCGTGATGGGCTTGACGCCGATGCCGACGTCGCCCTGGTGGATGGTCTCGTCGAAGCCCATGTCGTCCTCGACGAACTCGCGGACCTGCTCGACGTCCTCGGTCCCGGCTTCCCACTCGATGCCGGCGTAGACGTCCTCGGTGTTCTCCCGGAAGTTCACCATGTCCATCTCCTCGGGGTTCTTGACGGGGGACGGGACGCCGTCGAGGTAGTAGGTCGGTCGGACGTTCGCGTAGAGGTCGAGTTTCTTGCGGAGTGCGACGTTCAGGCTGCGGAAGCCGGAGCCCACGGGCGTCGTCAGCGGCCCCTTGATGGCGACGCGGTGCTCGCGGATGGCCTCGACGGTCTCCTCGGGGAGGTTCTCGTCGTACATCTCCCGGGAGTCCTCGCCCGCGTAGACGTCCATCCACGCGATGTCGTGACCGGTAGCGTCTGCGGCCGCTGTCAGTACCGTCTGTGCGGCCGGTCCGACGTCTTTGCCGATTCCGTCCCCGTGGAGAACCGGGATAATGGGGTGGTCGGGGACGTCGAGCTCGTCGGCGGCCTCGTCGTAGGAAATCTGCTCCCCAGCGTCGGGGACCGAAATCTTGTCGTAGCTCATGTCGTTTGGAAATCGCGGGAAGCGCCTAAAAGGACTGCTGTTTCGGGCGGCCCCGCCAATTGTTGCCGCGTTCGACGCTCACGAAATCGCTCGCGCTGGGGCGCCTCCCGGGGAGGCTCGGGTACCCATCAGTCGCCCGTTCCGGGCGACCCGGAGGCACCTGGTGCGGGGGACGTCAGTCGACTGGCGCGGGCCGGACGAGGTCTGCCAGCGTGACGAGCACGCCGAGCGCCCAGCCGACGACGGTGGCCAGCCCAGTCCACATCCCGAGGTACGCGAAGCCGACGAGTCGGAACTGGTCGTGGAGGAACTCGGCGACGCCGCCCACCGCCAGCGGGTGCTCCAGTAGCCAGACGGCGAGCGCGTAGCTGTTCGGGAACACGTGTTCGGCCAGCGGCGGCCAGTAGAACGCCGCGACCACCGGCGGCAGGAACAGCGCGGTAACGCCCAGCGGGTACGCGACGAGCACGGTCGAGAGCCTGCCGCCGCTGCGTGCGACTGCCGTGCTCGCGACAGCGGACAGGACGGCGACGCCGCCGCCGGCCGCCACCGCGCGAACGCCCACCAGCGGGACGTCGAGCAGCCAGACGCCGGCGGTGAACCCGGTCCACGCCAGGGAGGCGACCACAGCCACGCCGAGCCAGCCCAGTCGAATCGCCGTCCGGAACAGCCGGCGCGCGTAGAACCGGACCGCGAACCCGACGACTGCGAACGGGTAGACCGCTGCGACAGCGGGAACGCCAAATGCGGCCCACACCAGGAAGGCGACCCGCCTCGGCGTCGTCGATGGCTCCCACCCGCCGAGCGCCGGGTGGTGGTCGCGGCGACTCGGGAACCCCATGGTAAGCCAGGTGTCGTAGAGCAGCGCGAGGTCCGTGTAGACGCTGGACAGCAGCGAGGGCTCGTGGTGTGCCCGCGTGCGCTCGGACACTCGTGTCACCTCCGTTGTCTGGTGGATGTAGCTGTCCGGGTGCCCCGGCGTCGGCCGGTCATATCGGGTCGAGTTCGTCGTTCGGATCGGTGACGAGCTCGGAGATGGCCGTCTCGCGTTCGGCCGCCTGTGACTCGATGTTCTCGCGGGCGTCGACGGCCTGCTCCTGGAGCGCGTCGATGCGGGGGACCTCGGTCGTGTTCGCCAGAAGCACGGTCGCTCGCATGCGGTCGGCCTGCGGCCGGGGGTCGTCGCCGGCGAGCACCTCCACGCTGTCGATCTGGGACTCCAGCCACCGTCGTGCGCGCACGAGTCCCTTCTGGGAGAGTTCCGCTGGCGGCCCGGAGACGACGACGAGCGCGCGCTCCGCGGACGTGATGTCGGCCGGACAGGTCAGCCTCGACCGCGTCGCGCGCCGAACCAGGCCGTGTACTTTCGTCGCGGAGCCCTCGCGCTCATCCCCGGGCGTGTCGGCCCGCAGGCGCCCGAGCAGGCCGCGCTGGCGGCGCGTCTCCTCGTCCAGGCTGGCCTCCGCGTACGCGACGGAGGCGACGCCGCCCACCGAGAGGGTCCGTTTCACGTCGCTCGCGTCCATCGCGTTCTCCGAGACGGGGGAGCCGTCGTACTCGCCGGGCGCCAGCAGCGCCACCACGCGCTTCGCGATTTCGAGGTTCGTCTGCTCGTAGCCGGACTCGATGGACTGGGTTCCTTCCCGCCACGCGTCGTTGTCGAAGACGATCGTGGCGTCCGTCGCGTCGACGAACGACCGGACCGCTCGCGCGGCGTTCAGCGACGCGCGGCCGCCCTCGTCGCTACTCGGCAGCACCGCGAGGCCGTAGACGGGTTCGCCGTAGCGCTCCCCGAGGGCGTCAGCGAACACCGGGCCGCCGCCCGAGCCCGTGCCGCCGCCGAGGCCGGCGACGACGAGGAACGCGTCCACGTCGTGGAGCGGGACGTTGTCCAGGATCCGCTGTACCTCCGCGAGGTCCTGGCGGGTGAGTTCCGCGCCGAGATCGGGGTCGGCGCCCGCGCCGTGCCCCTTCGAGCGCTCGTCGGTCTGCCCGACCAGCACGTGGTTGCGCTCCGGGACGTAGGAGAGCTTCTGGAGGTCGATGCGGGCGGAGTTCACGACCGCGGTGAACTGGCAGAGCGCTCGCTCGATCTCGGTCTCGTACTCGACGATCCGGTCGGCTATCTTCCCGCCCGCGTTCCCGAACCCGACGACGGCAAGCTTCATGCGTGGACTCCGACCGCCGACCCGCTTTGGTATGCGCTGGCTACTCGCCGGCCGTCCGCCGGATTCCGTACGCACTAAGACCCAGCGCGAGCCAGTGTTCGGCATGCGAATACTCGTGCACGGCGGTGCTGGGAGCGCGCCGGACGACCCGGACCCGAGGCAGGCAGTCCTGGACGACGCTGCGGCCGCGGGCGCCGGCGAGGACGGCGTCGTGGACGCGGTGGAGGCCGCGATTCGCGTGCTCGAACGGGACACCCAGTTCAACGCCGGGACCGGCGGCGCGGTCCAGTCCGACGGCGTCGTCCGGACGGACGCCGGCGTGATGACGAGCGACCGCGACGCGGGCGCCGCGGCGTCGATGCCCGGCGTCGAAGCCGCGGTGTCCGTCGCTCGCGCCGTGATGGAGGAAACGCCGCACGTGCTCCTGAACGGCGTCCACGCCGTGGACTTCGCGGCCGACGTCGGCGTCGAGACGGAAGTCGACCTCTGGAGCGCGGACACTCGGGAGCGCTGGGAGGGCCTCGAGGACTACCCCGAGGGCGGACCGCTCGACCACCGCGACTGGATCCGCGATCGGTTCGGTACCACGGACCCCGAAGGCCGAGACGCCGGCGACGGCGACTACCAGAAGGACCACGACACCGTGGGGGCGGTGGCGTTCGACGGCGACGAGTTCGCCGCCGCGACGTCCACGGGCGGCCGCTGGCTCGCGCTCGCGGGCCGCGTCGGCGATGTCCCCCAGATCGGCTCGGGGTTCTACGCGGCGCCGGCGGGCGCGGCGTCCGCGACGGGCGCCGGCGAGGACATCGCGAAGACGACGCTGACGCGGCGCGCCGTCCGCCACCTCGAGAACGGCCTGGACGCCCAGGCGGCCGCCGACCGCGCCATCTCGGAGTTCGGGGAGTTGACGGGGTCTTCGGCGGGAGTCATCTTGCTGGACGACGACGGGACGTACGGGGAGGCGTTCAACTCCGAACAGATGCAGACAGCGAGGTCGCGAACGAAGTGAGCGACCTCGAAGTCGCGAGCGGCGACCGGAGGGAGCCGTGAGCAGCGAGGTCCCGACCGTGGGGAGGGACCTCGGAAGTGCGAGCGGGGAATGGAGTGACCCGCGAGCAGCGAACCGCTGACCGGCGGGGGCGTTTCGGCACAGTGAACGGGGCGCGTAGCGCACCGCGAGCAGCGAGTGTCGGGGAGGGTACGTTCGGCTGGCGGCCCCGGGGACGGTCGAACAGCGGGAAGACACTTACTGGTCGGGGGGCCAGAGGGGAACGTGCTTCGTCGGTTGGTCCCCGTCGCTGTCGCCGGGCTGTTGGTGGTCGCGGGCTGCACCGCCGTGCCCGGCGGCACGACGTCGACAGCAACGACCGGTCCCACAACCGAGACCGTCGACCCCGCGGAGGCGGACCTCCCGCCCGGCGTGAACGAGTCCGGCGTGGGCAACGCCTCGGCGCTGACCGCGGCCCACGACGCGACGCTGCGTGCCGAGGGGTTCGTGCTCGACGGCACGTTCGTCAGGGACCCACCGAACCGCGGAAACCAGACGCGTACCTTCGACACGGTCGTCGCACCGGGTGCTGAGCGGTTCCGGACGGCGGTGGAGACGGTCCGCTACGCGAGCGACGCGTCGGACGCCGTGTCGCAGCGGTCGCGGACGCGCGTCTGGAGCAACGCCACGGCGACGCTGCGCGCGGCGACGATTGCCGGCGAGACCGCGGTCTCGTCTGTCGAGGACCTGCCGCCGTGGCTGTCGCTCACGCGAGCGCCGCAGTACCGGTCCTCCCTGGAAATGGGCGAGTTTGCGGTCGAGCAGGCGGTCGTCCGCGACGGCCGCACGTTCACCACGCTCGTCGCCGAGAACGCGACCGAAGCGGTCGGTGCGAACGCGACGTTCGACGCGCGCTTCGTCGTGGACGAGCGCGGCGTCGTCCACGAGGCCACCGTCTCCGTGAGTACGCCCGGCAGTGAGGCGGACTACGCCCACTACGAGATCGTCCAGCTCGGCGGGTCGCCCGAACGGCCCGCCTGGGTCGACGACCGCGACGACTGACGTCGGCTGCGCTGACGGCGAGCGTCCGGCGGCTCGGTCGACGCCGTCCGGAAGCGAGGTGTCGGCGAAGCGTTCTTTTACCGGCACTTCGTAGGCGTCTGTCTACGATCGGCTTCGGCGGCCGACGTCCCTCCACCAATGCCCGTACGCCCCACCTACGACGGCTTCTCGAAGACCTGCTTGCTGGACCCCGAGGAGTGCCGCGAGCGCACGGACGTGTTGTTCCGCGAGGAGACTGAGGTGGTCGACGACCGCGGCGCGTTCAACGGTCACGAGACGTGGGCCGGGACCGTGGCCGTCGGTGTGCTGAACGACGACGGCGACGTCCTGCTGGTGAACGCGCCCCAGGGCTGGACGCTGCCGGCAAGTCCCGTGAAAGCGGGCGACGACTGGGCGGCGGTCGCGCGGCGCTGGGTGGCCCAGAAGACCGGGCAGGCCATCGACGTCGACGCCGTCGAGCGCGTGACGCGGACGAGGTACCGGCTCGCCGGCTCCGCGACGAGGCAGACGACCGGCTACCGGGTCGTGTTCCGGGCGACCCCTGCGGACCGCGAGACGCCGATGGAGTATCTCGACGCGAAGCGAACGCTGGCCGACGACGATTCGTGGGCCAGCGACTGGTTCGCGGCGGTGCCGGACGGGGTGGGCGAGGCCGGCTTCCGCTCCGACATCGCGTGGTTCGTCGGCGAGTGAGACTCGGCACCGGACTTTTCCCGTCGGAGCGCACGGCGTTCGTATGGACGCCCGCTCGGTTCGCCCCGCCCTCCGCCGCCTGCTCGTCGGGCCGCGCCGCACCGCACTCCGCGTCGGGATTCCGGTCGTGGTCGCCGCCGCAATCGCGACCGCCGCCAGTACCGCGCTGTTCCTGGCGTCGACCAGCGGGGGCGGCGTCTACTTCCCGCTGGACGCCGTGGCAATCGCCGTCGTCGCGAGCACGCTCTACGCCGCGCGGTACCGTGCAGCCGTGGTCTGCGTGACCATCGGCGTCGCGGCGCTCGCAGGGTCGACGGTCGGGTTCCACGTCCTGCACGGCCAGGACCCAGTACTCCGCACGCTCGTCGACTTCGCCACGGACACCGAGCCGGTAGCAATCGGGGCGTTCTTCGGCGCGCTCGGCGCGTGTGCCGGTGGCGTCATCGGATACGGGTACCGCGTCTGGCGGCGACGAGCGGCGTAATCCCGCAACCTCTTTCCCGGCCTCGGGCCAACCCGATGGTATGGCAGACAACGTAGAAGTCGGCTCCGAGGCGTACGAGCAGTACGTGGAAGCCGGCGAGATTCTCACCGAGGTGATGGCGGCGGCCGCCGACCGAATCGAGGTGGGTGTGACGCAGCTCGAAGTCGCGGAGTTCGCCGAGGAGCGCATCCGGGAACTCGGGGGCAAACCGGCGTTCCCCGTGAACATCAGCGTCGACGAGGAGGCCAGCCACGCCGCGCCGGGCGCCGACGACGACACCGAGTTCGGCCAGGAGATGGTCTGTCTGGACGTCGGCGTCCACGTCGACGGGCACATCGCCGACGCCGCGACCACTGTCGACCTCTCCGGGAACCCGGAACTGGTGGAGGCCGCCGAGGAGGCGCTCGAGGCCGCCGTGGACGCGGTCGAACCGGGCGTGCACACGGGCGAGATCGGCGCGGAGATTCAGGACGTCATCGAGGCGTACGGCTACAACCCAGTGGTCAATCTCACCGGCCACGGGGTCGACCACTACGACGCCCACACGGGGCCGAACGTCCCGAACCGGGCGCTGGACTCGGGCACGGAACTGGAAGTCGGGGACGTGCTCGCGATCGAACCGTTCGCGACGGACGGCACCGGGAAGGTCACCGAGGGGTCGGACACGGAGATCTACGAGGTGGTGGGCTCCGGGAACGTCCGCGACCGGCGCGCGCGGCAACTGCTGGACGACCTCGAGCAGTTCGACGGACTGCCGTTCGCGGCGCGGTGGCTGGACGCGCCGCGCGCGGAGATGAGTCTGCGTCGCCTGGAGATGGCGGACGTCGTCCGCTCGTATCCGGTGTTGAAAGAGGACGAAGGGGCGCTCGTCAGCCAGGACGAACACACCCTGATTGTCACCGAGGACGGGTGCGAAGTCACGACGAACTGAGCGTCGTCGCTACCGGACGGACGGCGTGATTGGTGCTGCTCGCTCCCCGACTGACACGCGTCGCTACGCGTTGTTCATGCGGCGCGCATCGGTCTCCCCGCACGTCTGGCAGGACGCGATCCGGTAGGGCTCCCGGGAGAACTGCGCATTTTCCGTCTGCTCGTTTTCCGTGCGCAGTTCCACCGAGACGTCGTGGACGGTTTCTGTCCCGCAGGTGCTGCAGAATTCTATCATCCCCTCTGCGCGGGGTGGTTTGCTGGCCATGTTGTGTCCCTCCGATTATATCTCACGCGCTAGGCGTAAATGTATGCGGCTTGTTCACACAAAACAATCATCGCAGTGACAACGTTCCGCCGCGCCGGTGGGCGCCATCGAAACACTACTGCCGGCGGAGTCCGACACTCCAGGCATGAAGCAGGTGTTCGCTCCGTGGCGCATCGACTGGGTGGAGCGCGAGGACAAAAACGAGGGCGTCGACTGCGTCTTCTGTGCGTTCCCGCAGCGGGACGCCGACCGCGAACACCTCGTCGTCGCTCGCTCCGAGCACGCGTTCGTGATGCTCAACAACTACCCGTACAACCCTGGGCACTGTATGGTCGTCCCCCGAACGCACACGGGCGAGTACTCGGCGCTGGACGCGGACACGCTGCTGGACCACGCGCGCCTGAAGCAAGCGACGTTCGACGCCCTCGAGGAGGCGTTCGCCCCCGACGCGTTCAACGCGGGCCTGAACCTCGGCGGGAGCGCCGCCGGCGGGAGCATCGACGACCACCTCCACACGCACGTGGTCCCGCGGTGGGACGGCGACACGAACTTCATGCCCGTCATCGGGGACACGAAGGTCATCGTCGAAGCCGTCGAGGAGTCCTACGACCGCCTGCGGGCGGCGTTCGCCGAGCACCCCGACGCCGTCGACGCCGACGACGGCGCGCCGCTGTTTGCGTTCGACTGACCCGCGTTCGACTCCCGCCGTTCCGTGGACGGGTCCGGGAAGGCAACGACGCGCGTTTGTGTCACGGAAACTGCCTTTATGCCGGCAGGCCTCGACGAGCGTATGGCCCTCCAGCCGACCAGACGAACTGTGTTGCGTGGCTGCGGTGTGCTCGCGACGAGCGCGCTCGCCGGCTGCTCGGTGCTGCCCGGCGTCGGCGGCAGTCCGGGCGACCCGGACGACCCCGACCAGGGCAAGCAGTCCTTCGGCGTCCGCGTCGTCAACGAGACGGACCACACGTACCCCGTGACGGTCACAGCGTGGCCTCGCGGCGAGAGCGACGACGCGTTCTTCGAGGAGACAGCCGAGATCACGCCCGACGAGCCACAGGAGTGGGACCAGGTCCTGACCGGCGAGGGGCTGTTCGTCGTCGAGGCGACGGTGGACGACGACCACTTCGTCGTGGCTGACGCCGAGAACCGCCGCACGGTCACCGTCGGGATGGAGAACGCGCCCTCGGTGAAGAACGTTCGCGTGGAAATCCACGCCGAGCAGGATAGCGTCGTCGCCGAGGTGGACATGGGCTGGAAGAACCGCTGACCCACGCCGTCCGCGTCGCCGCAGGGGCGGCCGGAACCGAAAGGCCGAACCCCCCGGACGGGAAACGTCGCCCTGATGGACCGGAGACGTGCGGTCCGACGGGTCGGCGGCGTGGTGTTCGCCGCGAACCTCGTGCTCGTCGTGGCGAAGGCGGCCGTCTGGTGGGTGACCGGGAGCATCGCCGTCGGCTCCGAAGCGGTCAACAGCCTCGCGGACGTGGCGTACTCCCTGGTCGTGCTCGGCGGCCTCTACCTGACGACGCAACCGCCGGACTTCGAGCACCCGCACGGCCACGAGCGCATCGAACCGTTCGTCTCGCTGTTCGTCGCCGTCGGCGTGCTCGGCGCCGGCGCGGCGGTCATCTGGTCGGCGTCCACCGCGCTCCTCTCCGGCGACGTCGGCCGCTCGGCGGGCATCCCCGGCATCGTCTTGCTGGCCGGGACCGCCGTCGGGAAGTACGGCCTCTACACGTACTGCCTCGACGCCGCGGAGACCCACCACTCGCCGGCGATTCGCGCGACCGCGCTGGACAACCGCAACGACATCCTCACGGCAAGCGCGGCGCTCGCCGGCGTCGTCGGGTCGGCGGTCGGCTACCCGATTCTCGACCCGGTCGCCGCGCTCGTCGTCGCGCTCGGCATCCTCTACACCGGCTACGAGATCGTCCGCGACAACGTCAACTACCTGGTCGGCGCGGCGCCGCCGGATTCGCTCCGCGAGGAGATTATGGAGCGCGCGCTCGCCCACCCCGACGTGGAGGGCGCCCACGACGTCGTCGCGCACTACGTCGGCCCGGAGGTCGACGTCAGCCTCCACGTCGAAGTCGAGGGCGAATTGACGCTGCACGACGCCCACGACATCGAGAGCGAGATCATCGAGACCGTCGGCTCGATTCCCGAGGTCGACGACGTCTTCGTGCACGTCGACCCGAAGGAACTCGGCGAGTGGAAGGCCGACGACGACGTCGCGACGACTGACGCGGGCCGTGACGGCTGAGAATCGCCGGGACTGGGGGACTCACTCCGCGGCCGCGAGCAGCCCGGGTCCGAGCCGCAGTCGAACGATCACTCGCCGCTACCTGTCGGGCTGCGGGGGATAGCTCTTTGGTAGCTCGCAACGTATCGCCGCCCATGAGCGAGACCCAGCAAGCGCAGCTCCGATGCCTCGAATGCGGCCGTACGGCGCCACGAAGCGGTGACTGGGGGGAAGCCACGCACCCGACGCTCGGGTCGATGACGCAGTGCCCCGAGTGCGGGAGTACGAACGTCCAGTCTCGCCCGGCGTAACCCGGGCCGCAGGCTGCGTCCGCGGGAAGCGGTAAAAGTGCTGCGGGCCGCAACCTACGTGCTCCGGGACGCGGTCGAGGTGGGGCCGCCGTCCCGGCCTAGACTGGTTCGCCGAACGCGTAGACGGTCTGGTGGCCGACGACCTCGACCGTCGCGAAGTCCCCGGGTTCGAGGCCGTGCTCGGACGCGTTCTGGACGATGACCTGGCGGTAGCTGTCGTCGTAGCACTTCACCGAGTCGCCGGTCCCCTGCTCGGTCACGAGGATGTCGCGCTCGGTGCCCACCATCTCTTCGTGCGCCTCGCCCACGACGTCCATCTTCAGGTCCGTCATCGCCTTCGAGCGGTCCTTCTTCGTCTGGCCGCCCAGCCCCTTCATGGCCGCGGCGTCCGTGCCGGGCCGCTTCGAGAACCGCGTGACGTTGATCTTCTCCGGGCGGGTCTCCCGCAGCAGCGCCATCGACTGCTCGTGGTCGCGGTCGGTCTCCGTCGGGAACCCGACGATGAAGTCCGTCGACAGCGTCCACTCCTCGAGGTGGTCGTCGAACGTCTCCACGATGTCGACGTACTGCTCGACCTCGTGCTGGCGACGCATGTCCTCGAGGACGTCGTCGCTGCCGGACTGCACGGGTGCGTGCAGGAAGTTGTAGATCTCGTCGTGCTCGGCGAAGACCTCGGCGAGGTCCTCGCGGATGCCGTGGACGCCGCCCGGATTCGCCATCCCGACGCGCACCCGGAAGTCGCCCTCGATCTCGGTGGCGATGCGCTCCAGTAGCTCAGGGAGCTTCCGCTCCCCCTTGTCCCAGCCGTAGACGCCCGTGTCCTGGCCGGTGATTCGGATCTCCTTCGCGCCGGCGTGCACGAGCGCTCGCGCCTTCTCGACGTTCTCCTCGACGGGCGGCGAGTCCACGCGGCCCGTCGCCTGCTTCGTGATGCAGTACGAGCAGTTGCTCATGCACCCGCGAGCGATGGGGAGAATGCCGATGACGCCGTCCAGGATCGGCTCGGAGTCCGGCGTCGTCGTCGGGCACTCGCCGTTCGTCACCGCCTCAGGCACGTCGTCCCAGTGCAGCACTCGCGCGTCCGCGTCCGCGTCGGCGAACTCCTCGCCCTGCGCCAGCGCCATGCAGCCAGTGACGATGAGGTCGGCCGTTTCGTCCGCGAGTTCCTCGGCCCGGCGGAGCATGTTGCGCTCCGTCTTCTCCACGACCGTACAGGTGTTGAGAATGGCGACGTCCGCGTCGTCGGCCCCCTCGACTCTGTGGTGGCCGGCGTCGCGGAGGCGCCGCTCGATTTCCCGGCTCTCGCCGCGGTTCGACGTACACCCGTACGTCTCGATGTGGTACTGGGCCATCCGTTGCCCGGAGTTGGGCGCGCGCGGCCAAAAGCACGACGATAGGCCGACGCCCCGGGTCCACTGAACGCCCCCGAGAACGCGACGGCCCACGAGGACAGGGGCTCCCGGCGGCGTCGCGACAGCGCGGACCGCCGGCACGCGCCAACTGTAGCGACATGGTGAAGGCGCCACATCCACAACCACGGACCGTGTCACGCCTGCCACGCATCACTCGCGCCGAAGCCGCGGTGTTCTTCGGCGGCGTCGCCAGCATGGGCCTGGAACTGCTGGCGGGCCGCCTCGTCACGCCGACGTTCGGGAACAGCATCTACGTCTGGGGGAGCATCATCGGCGTGTTCCTCACCGCGCTCAGCCTCGGGTACTGGGCGGGCGGTCGGACCGCCGACTACGCGGGGCCGCAGGCCCTCGTGTCGATCCTCACGGCCGCGGCCATGCTCGCGGGCCTCGTCGCCGTCTTCGGCGAACCCATCGTCGGGGCGACGGCGGCGCTGCCAGTGCCGTCGCGGTACGCGGCCGTCCCGGCAATCGTCGCGCTGTTCGGCCCGCTGACGTTCCTCGTCGGATTCGTGAGCCCGTACGGCGCGGAACTGTCTGTCGCGGAGAGCACCGGCGCGGCGTCCGGGCGCGTCTACGCGCTCGGCACGATCGGCAGCATCCTCGGGTCGTTCGGCACGACGTTCGTGCTGATTCCCGCCTTCGACGTCGTCACCATCGCCGCGTTCTACGGCGGCGTCCTGCTGGTCGCCGCGGTCGTCGTCGCGGACCCGACGCCGCTCGCCGTCGCCAAACTCTCGGTGGCAGTGCTGGTCGTGCTCTCGGCGGCCGTCGTCGGCATCTACGGCGTGGACGTGGGCGAGGACACCATCTACACCGACCAGACCGCGTACTCCGAACTCCGGGTCGGCGAGAACGACGGCGTCCGCACGCTCTACCTCGACGGCGTCCGCCACTCCGCGACCTACACCGACGGCCGCGACGGCTACGTCTTCGAGTACAGCAAGTACGCTCACATCCCGATGCTGTACGACGACGACGTCGAGGACGTCCTGTTCGTCGGCGGCGGCGGATTCAGCGGCCCGAAGCGGTTCGCCGCCGAGTACGACGTCGACATCGACGTCGTGGAGATCGACCCCGGCGTCGTCTACGCCGCCCGCGCGCACTTCGGCGTCAGCGAAGGCCCGGACTTCGACATCCACGTGATGGACGGCCGGCGGTTCCTCGAATCCACCGACGAGGAGTACGACCTCGTCGTGCTGGACGCCTACCAGCGCAGTTCCGTGCCGTTCCACCTCACCACCGTGGAGTTCATGGACCTCGTGAACGACCGCCTCGACGACGACGGCAGCGTCGTCGCGAACGTCATCAGCGCGCGCTCCGGCGACGGCTCGGAGTTCTTCCGCGCGCAGTTCAAGACGATGCAGGAGGCGTTCCCGAACGTCTACGCGTTCCCGACGTCCGAGACGGACTCACTGCAGAACATCGAACTCGTCGCGACGAAGGGCCAGGCCCGCTCGCAGGCCGAACTCGAGCGACTCGCGGCGCAGCGAGACGTCGGCATCGACCTCACCGGCGCGGTCCAGGACTACACGCCGCCCAGCGAGGTGGAGACGGGCGACGTCCCGGTGCTCACGGACGAGCACGCGCCCGTTGACGCGCTCCTGCAGGGCCAGGTCGGCAAGGACTACGTCGTCCTCGAGAACGAATCCACGACCACCAGCGAAGCCGTCGGCGGTTCGGGCGTTGGCGGTCTCTCCGTCGGCGGACCTTCCGTCGGCGAGTTGGCCGTCGGCGGTCCGCCCAACAGCGCCCGCGCCGCGGCGTGACGGCGGCCGGTGCAGCCACGGCGTGACGCCGGCCGGTGCAGGTACTGCCTCAGTCCCGCAGTCGCGTCACTCCTCGAACGTCTCCACGATATTGACGCCCGACGACGCGCCGATTCGCTCCGCGCCCGCGTCGAACATCGCCTGCGCGTCCTCGTAGTCGCCGACGCCGCCGCTGGCCTTCACGGGGAGGTAGTCGCTCATCAGTTCGACGTCGGGGACGGTCGCACCGCCGTCAGAGAATCCGGTCGCGGTCTTCACCATGTCCGCGCCGGCGTCGACGGCGGCCTGGCAGGCGTCGTGTTTCTCCTCGTCGGTCAACAGCGGCGTCTCGATGATGACCTTCACCGGGAGGGGGGTGGCGTCCACGACGGCTTCGAGGTCCGCGCGCACCGCGTCGAGTTCCCCGGCCTTCAGGCGGCCGACGTTCGTCACGACGTCGAGTTCGTCGGCGCCGTCGGCGTACGCCACGCGGGCCTCGCTGGCCTTCGCGTGCGGTTCGTGCTGGCCGTGCGGGAAGCCGACGACGGTCGCTATCGTCAGGTCCTCCGGCGCGTAACTCCGGATGTCGCGCACGTAGCAGGGCGGGATGCAGACGTTCATGCCGTACTCCGTCGCCTCCTCGACGACGCGCTCGACGTCGGCGGGCGTCGTCTCCGGACCGAGTACCGTGTGGTCGATGCGAGCGGCGAGGTCCTCGCGGTTCATACCCAATGCAACGGGCAGTTCGCGGTAAAATGATGGCGATAGACCGCCGCGAGACGTGCTGCATTCCCGAATTCACGACGCGAGACGGACAGCCGTGGTGCTTTCCCACAGCTACGACGCGAGACTACTGCAGCCTACATCGCGAGTCCGTACACGTCCCCGTGGCAGATCGCGCTGTCGGGTTCAATGCGCCCCTGCAACCCGCGAACACGGCCGCTGAAACCTGGTTGGGCGGGTCGTTAATCTCCCTCGACACCGTAGTTCCCGTATGCGACCGACTACCAAAGCAGCCCTCGTCGGCGCCGGCGTGGTCGTTGCCGGCTGGGTCGGGTGGGGCATCTACTCGACGCGGACCACCGAAACCGTGCCCTACGTGCGACTCCGAACGATGGACGGCATCGAACTTCGACGTTATCCCCGGACGGTTCTCGTCGAAACCGCGGCAGCGAACCAGCGACGGGCGTTCCGTCGACTCTTCGCGTACATCTCGGGAGCCAACGTGAGCAGCGAATTCATCTCGATGACCGCACCCGTCGAGACACGGGGCGGAACGTCCGTGCCGATGACCGCGCCCGTACGGTCAAAGTCGACCGGCGGCGACGACGAGGTGCGGATGGCGTTCTACCTGCCTGCCGAGTACACCATCGAAACCGCCCCGGAACCGGCCGAGCCGGGCGTCGAACTCGCCAGCGAGCCGCCGAAGACGGTCGCCGTGGACCGGTTCTCCTGGTACGCTCCGGAGTGGCGGGTCAAACGACGGACCCGGAGCCTGCTGTCCACGCTCGAACGCGAGGGCATCGAACCGCTGGGCGACCCCTTCCTCCTCCGGTACAACGACCCCTGGACGCCGCCGTTTCTGCGACGCAACGAAGTGGCGGTCGAGGTCGTCCACGTGGACTGACCACCCGAGACAGCGGCCGCGAACGCCGTGGTCGCCACTGGAAGAACGCCCTCGATACACCCGAACGAACGCCGCCAACGCCACTGCGACCGCCGGGCGGACGCGGACGCCAATTCCTTTTACCCGCGACCCCTACGGCCGGCTATGCTCGCACCGGAGGTCGAGACCACCGCCGACGACATCGCGGAGATGGAAGTCCGGGGTGCCGCCACCATCGCTCGAGCCGCCGCTGACGCGCTGGAAGCGCAGGCCCGCGAGAGCGATGCCGACACGCCGGCTGCGTTCCGCGAGGAGATGCGGACGGCCGCCCGCCGCCTGAAGAACACGCGGCCGACGGCGGTCAGCCTGCCGAACGCGCTCAGGTACGTCCTCAAGGAGATGGACGGCCGGTCGGTCGAGGACCTCCGGACGTCGACCCTGCAGGCAACCGAGGAGTTCCGCGCGCAACTGGACCGCGCGCAGGACGACCTCGGCGCAATCGGCGCGAACCGCCTCCGGGACGGCGACACCATCATGACGCACTGCCACTCCACGGACGCGCTGGCGTGCGTGGAGGCCGCCCTCGAAGACGGCAAGGACATCGAAGCAGTCGTGAAGGAGACGAGACCCCGCAAGCAGGGCCACATCACCGCCGAACAGCTCCGGGAGTGGGACGTCCCCGTGACGATGGTCGTGGACAACGCCGCGCGCCGGTACCTCGACGAGGTCGACCACGTCGTCGTCGGTGCGGACTCCATCGCCGCCGACGGCTCCGTCATCAACAAGATCGGAACCAGCCTGCTCGCCGTCTCCGCCCGCGAGCGCGGCGTACCCATAATGGTCGCGGCGCAGACGCTGAAACTCCACCCGGACACCCTCACCGGTCACACCGTCGAGATCGAGATGCGCGACGAGACGGAAGTCCTCTCGGACGCCGAGCGCGCGGACCTCGGCGACGTCGACGTCGAGAACCCCGCGTTCGACGTGACGCCGCCCCGGTACGTGGACGCCATCGTCACCGAACGCGGCCAGTTCCCGCCCGAGAGCATCGTCACGCTGATGCGGGAGCTCTACGGCGAGGGCGGCACGGAGCCGTGGGCGGAGGACTGACGGCTTCGCGACTCACAGACGTAGGCCACCCCGAGCCCCGAGCGCCCGAATACCGATACCGGGGGGCGAGAGCGCCCGAATAACAAGGTTCTCAAGGCGCGCGTGCGCCCTCCCGGTATGGTCCTGCCTACCGGGTTCGCGCTCCCGCCGCTCCCACATCTCCTCGTCGTCGCGGTGGCCGTTCTCGCAGTCGGATGGCTGCTCGTCGACGACGGCCCTCGCGTCGACGACCGGACGGTGCTGGCGTTCGCGCCGTGGATGGCGCTCGGGTCCGCGCTCTACGTCTGCTTCCAGCTCCAGCTGTTCCCGGACGCGGTCGCGCCGTTCTTCGGGTCGCCGATCGTGTACGCGACGACGTTCGCCGTCGCGGGCGCGACGTGGCTCGCGGCGCGGCGGACCGCGCGCCCGCTCGCAGTGCTCGCGGGCGTCGGGGGGCTGCTCGCCGTGTTGCCGGCCGTCGCGGCCATCGACTACGGCCTCAGTCACGACAGCCTGAACCTCGCGTGGCCGCTGGCCGCAGTGGTCGCGGCAGCGGTGCTCGGCCACGTCGCGTGGTGGGCACTCGGACGGGTTCGGGCTGCCGACACCGCGGTGGTCGGTGGCGCAGGCGCGCTCGCCGTCTTCGGGCACGTCCTCGACGGCACCTCCACCGCAGTCGGCATCGACGTCCTCGGGTTCGGCGAGCAGACGCCGCTGTCGGCCGCCATCATGGACTTCGCCGCGTCGCTGCCGACGGAGCCGGTGCTCGGCGAGGGGTGGCTGTTCGTCCTCGTGAAGACCGCGCTCGCCTGCGCCGTCGTCGCCCTGATGGCGGACTACGTCCGCGACGCACCGAGCGAGGGCTACCTGGTGTTGGCGGTCGTCGCGGCCGTCGGCCTCGGCCCGGGCGTCCACAACGTCTTGCTGTTCATCGCCGCCAATCCCGCAGGGTTTTAGCGCGGCCGCTCCAACCGCGAGGGTATGGTTCGCGTGGTCGCCGCGGGGCACGTCAACTGGGACGTCACCCTCCGCGTCGAGTCCCTCCCGGAGCCGGACGGCGAAGCCCGCATCGTCTCGCAGCGGCGCTCCGGCGGCGGTAGCGCCGCCAACGCTGCCGTCGCGCTCGCGGGATTTGACGTCGACGCGGGGCTCGTCGGGAGCGTCGGCGACGACGAGAACGGCCTGCTCGCGCGGCGCGAACTCGACCGCGTCGGCGTCGACCTCGACGGCCTCCGGGTCGTCGAGGACGCCGAGACGAGCGTGAAGTACCTCGTCGTGGACGGCGACGGCGAGGTCATGGTGCTCGGAAACGACGGCGCGAACGAGGCCGTGACGCCCGCAGACCTCGACCCCGAGTACGTCCAGTCGGCCGACCACGTCCACCTCACCAGCCAGCGGCCGGAGACCGCCGCGCGCCTCGCCGAACTCGCGACGGACGCGGACGCGACCGTCTCCTTCGACCCGGGGCGGCGCCTGGACGAACGCAACTACGCGGCGACGATCGACCGCACGGACGTCCTGTTCGTCAACGACCGCGAGGCGCTGGCAGTCCTCGAGGACGACGCCGCCTACCCCGAGTCCGGCGTCAGCGACCGGGTCGTCGTCGTGAAGCACGGGTCGGACGGCGCGACAGTGCACACGCCGGAGGCGTCCTACACGCACCCCGGATTCGACGTCGAACCCGTCGACACGACGGGCGCCGGGGACGCGTTCGCCGCCGGATTCATCGCTGTCCTCCTCGAGGACGGCGGCGACTACGAGCGCGCCCTCGAGTACGGGAACGCCTGCGGCGCGCTTGCGGCACAGGCGGAAGGCGCGCGCACGTCCCCGACGTTCCCGGAGGTCGAAGCGTTCCTCGACCGACAGTTCTGACGCAGATTTAGGTGCGGTGGCGACGTACGGTGGCGTATGGAACTACTCGTCGGGTACGCCGACCGCGTTCTGGTGTACGACGACGGGTCGCTCGCCACCGTCTTCGAGGACGAGGTGCAGTGTCTGGACGCCGGACCGGACGGCGTCTACTGCGGGACGAGTGACGGCCTCTACCGGCGACGCGACAGTGGCGGGACGGAGTGGGAGCGCGTCGCGGACGTGGGGGACGTCACCGCGGTCGCAGTCCACGAATCGGGGGTCTGGGTCGGGACGGAACCCAGTGCCGTCTATCACGCTCCCGAGGGCGAGAGCGTCACGGAGTGCAGCGGACTGACCGACGTGCCGTCCAGCGACGACTGGGCGTTCCCGCCGCGCCCGAGTACGCACCACGTCCGGTGGCTCGAGCCGACCGCGGAGCGCCTCTACGTCGCCATCGAGGCCGGCGCGCTCGTGCGGTCGCCGGACGGCGGCGAGACGTGGCGGGACCGCGTCCGGTCGGGGCCCTACGACACGCACTCGATGACCACCCACGCCGACCGCCCCGACCTCGCGTATTCGGCGGCCGGCGACGGCTTCTACGTCACGCGGGACGGCGGTGACTCCTGGGCGACCGCCGAGGCGGGACTGGACCGGTCGTACTGCTGGAGCGTCGTCTGCGACCCGGGCGACCCCGAGCGAGTGCTCGTGTCTGCCGCTCACGGCCCGCGGAGCGCCCACGACGCCGGGACCGCGGACAGCGCGATATTCCGTCGCGAGACCGCCGACGAGACGTGGACGCGCTGCGAGGGCCTCCCCGGCCCGGAGGGCTTGCTCGCGCCAGTCCTCGCGACGACCGGGACGCCGGGGGCGGCCGTCGCGGCGACCAACCGCGGGCTGTTCCGGACCTCGGACTGGGGCGCGTCGTGGTCCGCCCTGGACACCGACTGGCCCGCGGTCCTGGAGTCCGAGCGGCCGCGCGGCCTCGTCTTGCTGTGACACCCCCTCGCTCGCGGACGCGAACCCTTTTGACGCGACCAGCCCTCGCTGCCCGCATGGACGCGTGGAAAATCGTCGCCGGCGTGCTGGTCCTCCTCGGCGTGTTCCAGGTGCTCGCTTCCCTGGGCGCGCCGTCGCTCGCCGCGGGACTGACGACCGCGTTCACGGGATTCGTGTTGCTCCTCGTCGGTTTCCTGGCGTTCTACCGCGCGGAAGTCGACGGGTCGTAGCAGGCGATGGGGTGCTCGTCGCCGAGCGCAGGTCGTCGGGAACTGACGCTGGCCGTCGCCGGGCGCAATCCCCGTTCTTTTTCTCCGGGAGCGCCGAAGCCGCTTGCATGGCAAACCAACCGCACCTGCTCGTCGAGGAGGGCGACGTCGAAGACGTCGCGCTCGTCCCCGGCGACCCGGGTCGCGTCGACCGCATCGCCGCCCACTGCGACGACAGCGAGGTCGTCGCCGAGAACCGCGAGTACAAGGTCGTCAACGCCACCTACGACGGCGTCGACCTCACCATCTGCTCGACCGGCATCGGGTGTCCGTCCGCCGCCATCGCCGTCGAGGAACTCGCGAACGTCGGCGTGGAGACGTTCATCCGCGTCGGCACCATCGGCGCGCTCCAGGCGGACATCGAGGTCGGGGACATGATCGTCGCGACCGGCGCCGCCAAGGAGGAGGGCACGAGCAAGCGCTACGAGTCCGCGGTCTACCCCGCCGTCCCCGACTACGACGTCCTCACGAGTCTCGTTGACTCGGCCGAAGCGAACGACGAAGACGTCCACGTGGGTCCGATCGTCAGCGACGACGCGTTCTACAACGAGTCCGACGAGTACGTGGCGGACTGGAACGACGCGAACCTGCTCGCAATCGAGATGGAGGCCGCCACGGTGTTCTCGCTGGCGCGGCGCCGCGGTCTGCGTGCGGGCGCCATCTGCACCGTCGACGGCAACCTCGTCGCCGGCACCCAGAAGGGCGCGGACGGCGATGACGAACTCCCGGAGAAGGCGAAGGACAACGTCGCGCGCGCCATCGACATCTCGCTGGACGCCGTGACCGACCTGGCGTAAGATCGCTGGACGCCGTGACCGACCTGGGGTACGTCGTATGTTGTGTGACCGCCGTCGCGGGGAGACGAGTGACGCGGTCTACTCGTCTACGCCCTCGACCTGCGAGGGACTGGTCGGGAACTCGATGACGAACGTCGCGCCCCCCATCTCGTTGTCCGCGACCTCGATGGAACCGCCGTAGGCGGTCACCATCGCATCGACGAAGAACAGCCCGAAGCCGGAGCCGGTCTGTTTGACGTGCCCGGTCGCCCCGCGGCGGAACACCTCGTCCTTGTGCTCGTCGGGGATGCCGGTGCCGTTGTCCGCGATTCGGACAGTCACGGTGTCGGGTTCGACCTCGACACCGCCCTCGATCCGCAGTCCCTCCCGGTCGTTGTGGTCGACGGCGTTCGTCAGCAGATTCTTGAACACGTCCGAGAGGAGGTCGTTCGCCGCTACGAACACGCCGTCGGGGACGTCCACCCCGAACGTGACGTCCGGATACGACCGCTCGAGCGTCTCGACCTGATTCTGGAGTGCCCGCGAGAGATTCACGCGCTCCAGTTCGGGGTCCTCGCCGGTGAGCGCGTCCAGCACGTCCCGGATGCGCTGCACGAGCCCGGTCATGTTGTCCGACCACTCCACGATGGTTTCGGCGTACTGGCGGTGCTCGCCGTCCAATTCGTCGGCGAGGACGTCGGCGCGCGTCCGGATGACCGTGATTCCGTTCAGGACGTCGTGGCGCAGCAGGCTGTTGAACACCTCCATCTCCTGGTTCTGGCGCGACAACTGCTGTTCGCGCTCCTTGCGCTCGGTGACGTCCCGCGCGAACCCCGCGATGTACGTGACGTCGCCGGTGTGGTCGGTCACCGGTTGGCCCTGCACCTGCACCCACCGCTGGTAGTCTTCGTTCGGGTTGACCCGGTACTCGAGGTCGATCGCCTCGCCCCCGGCGAGGACCCCCATTGCGCCCTGGACCATACTGCGGTCCTCGGGGTGGACTCCCTGGAGGAAGTCCTCCGGGTTCTCCTCGAGGACCTCGCGGGACCGGCCCCAGATGTCCTCGTACGTCGAGTTGACGTAGATGACCTCGCTCCAGTCGGCGGTGAACATCCACACCGCGCTGTGGGAGCTCTCCGCCAGCATGAGCAGTCGCTTCCGCGTCTCCGCCAGTGCCTTCCGCGTCCGGTGGTCTTCGACGACGGTTTCGATCCGCTCACGGAGTTCGTCGAACGACGCTTCGGCGGCGTCATCGACCTGGAAGTAGCCGTCGACCCCCGCGTTCACAGCCTCGGCAGCGACGGATTCGCTTCCGCGTTCGGCGACGAGCACGAACGGCAACGCGTCGAACTCCTCGCGGACGTCCTCGAGGAGCGTGACGCCGTCGGAGTCTGGGAGTTCCTGCGCGCTCAGGATGCAGTCCTGGCCCTCGGAGTCGAACCGCGAGACTGCGTCCGCACGCGTACTCGCGGGGACGGCGGAGATCGACGCCGTACCCTCCCCGAGTCGGGCGGCGACTTCGTCCGCATCGGGGTGGACGCACAGGACGGTTATCGGTCCGAAGTTCCCGCGCGGACTGACGTCTTCCTCGATCACGCTGACTCACCCCTCACAGCGGCTCCCAGGTCCGCCAGTCGGGGTCGCCGCCGAGGACGCGCATTTCGCGCGACCCGGTCTCGTCCTCCCGCACTTCGGCGACGTAGTCGAACTGGCTGCGGATGGTCTGGATGGTCTGGTCGTCGTGGCTGGACGTGTCGAGTGTCCACAGGCAGAGGTAGCCCGCCGTCGAGATGCGGCCGGTCATCACGTGCGCGAAGTTGAACACCCGGTTCTCGGAGGCGTACTGGAGCAGCGTCGACAGCGACAGCACTCCGATTCCGAGGCCGTTCCTGACGTCCTCGCCGATGTCGCTGATGCACTTCACCATGGCAATCCCGACGCCCGTCAGGTCGTTGGGCGAATTGACGTACTTCACTGACGTCGTCTCCTGGAACGTACCGCGGCCGGACGTGCCGCTGCAGTCGACCACATAACAGTCCTGTTGGCGGAGCGGCTCGTCGAACGCCTCGAGTTTCTTGAGCAGCTGGGCTGCGTTCTTGTTGCTGGTCACTACCACCGCGGGCTGGTCGTCGGTGTCGCGTTCGGCCAGCGCCCGGAGCACGATGTCGTCTTTCCCCATCATCGACGGTCCCGCCACAAGGAGGTTCGTGCCGGCGGGCAGTTCCTCGATGCGGTCGTCGGCGAACGACGACACGTCGTAGTTCTGGAGTTCGGTTCGCGTCGCCGTCCCCATCGACGTCATTGGTCTCCCCCGGACGACTCGTCGCCAGTCAGCTCGCGGAGCGTCCCGACGAATTCGGCGTCGTCCAGCAGGCGTTCGTTCGGCTCCTCGAGGTCCGCTTCGAGTTCCGTGATCTGTGCTTGCAGCGCCGCGTACGACTCGCTGGCCTCCAGGTCGGCTTCGGGTTTCTCGGTCTGCAGCGTGGCCCGTTTCGACAGCAGCGAGTGGTATCTGCGGACGTTCTCGGCGTACGAACTCCGCTCCACGAGGTCCGCGACGGTCTCACGGAGTTCCGCCTTCGTCGGCGGTTTCGGCACGTAGTCGTCGAACCCCATCTCGATGATGTCGAAATCCGGGTCCACCGCCGTCACCATCGCGACCCGGCACTCTGTACCCCGGTCGCGCAGCTCCTCGAGGACTTCGTCACCGGACATCCCGGGCATCATGCGGTCGAGCAATACGACGTCCACCTCGTCGCTCAGTGCGTCGAGGGCGGCTTCCCCGTCGCTCGCCACTCTCACGTCGTACTCGCCGCGCAACATCAGTTCGAAGGACTCCGCTACCGCGGGTTCGTCCTCCACGACGAGCACGACTGGGTTTGGTTCGTCGTCCATTCCGTGAGGCTTCACAGGGAGTGCTCATTAATGGACTGGCGCCCCAGTCGTATCCGCGGACGACCCGGAATGCGCTGTGAGTCGGCGCAGCGCAGCTACTCGATGCGCTCCGCCCGGAAGCGCTCCACCCTCAGGCAGGACCGGAGTGCAGGCCTCCCGCGGAGACGGCGGCCGGGATCAAACCGGACCAAGACCTGACCGAAAAGTTACGTGAAGCGGCGGCTCGCGTCGGTCCCGCCCGGGATTTTCGTCGCCGCCGACGCCGCGTTGGAAGCCGAAACACCCAACTGGCGCGCCCCCGGAGTCGATTGACATGTTCTCGGAGGTACGGCGCCGGGTCGACGCGGCCCGCCGACGCCTCGCCCGCGTCGAGCGCCGCGAACTCCGGCAGCTGCGGCGGTGGCTGGAGACGACCAGCAACCTCCTGCACGTCTCCGTGCTGCTGTTCGTGCCGCTGCTCGTGGGACTGGTGACGCTGCTGGCGAACAGCGTCGGTGCGGTGTCGTTCCTGCTGTTCCCGCCGCTGGCGTCGGGGACGTACACGCTGTTCTCCGAGCCGGAGGGCAGGTACTCCGACCCCCTGACGTTCGTCGGCGGGATGACCGTCGGCGCGCTCTGCGGGTGGGCGGCCCTGGAGTTCACCGCGACTGTCGTCTACGGCATTCCGCCCGGGCAACTCGGCGTCAACGCCGGGGCGGCCGCGCTCGGCGTGCTGTTCACGGGTGCAGCGACCTGGCTGCTCGACCTGGAACTCCCGACGGCGTTCTCGACGGCGCTGCTCGTGCTCATCACCGGGACCGCGCAGTTCGCGTACGTCGTCGGCGTCGCGCTGTCGACGACGCTGGTCGCCATCGTGTTCGTGGTGTGGCGCGCGGAGGTCTACGAGCAGCGCGCCCGCTACCTCTACCGGACGACCGAGGTCGACGACCACGTCGTCGTGCCGATGCGCGGGCCGGACGCCTCGAAGGCCGCGATGCTCGGCGCGCGCATCGCCGCCGCTCACGACGCCGGGAAAGTCGTGCTGTTGGACATCGTCGACGACGAAGCCATCGCGGCGGCGGAGCGCGAAACGATCGAGAACGGCGACCACCCCGACTACGTCGAGGACCCGGAGTCGCCCGCCGAAGAGGAGGCTGCCGACGCCGCCGCGCGCCGCCTCGAACAGCAGGCCGCCACCATCGAGACGAAGGTCGGCGTCCCCTGCGACGCCGTCGTCGCGGTGGCAGACGGCGACGACGCGAAGACGGTGCTCTCGACGGCCGAGGAGGCGAACTGCGACCTCGTCGTCACGCCCTTCGAGTACGACGACCGCGGCGGCGTGACGCAGTTCCTGCGGTCGCTGTTCGGGAGCTCCATCGACGTCGTCGCGCTCCAGTCGGCGTCCGAGCGCACTCGCTGGAAGCGCATCATGGTCCCCGTGCGCAGCGCGTCGGACGTCGCGCACGCGATGCTGGACTACGCGGAACGCCTCGCCGGCCGCAGCGGCAGCGTCAGCGTCTGCTCGTGCATCGAGACAGAGCAGAAGCGCCGCGACGCGGAGTCGATGCTCGCGAACCTCACGGAGACGGTGAGCGCGCGCTGTGAGACGCGGGTGTCGCGGTCGTCCATCGAGTCGTTCATCGAGCGCAACGACGCCCACTACGACCTCGTGTTCCTGGGGGCGAGCACGGACCGCTCCGCGGCGTCGAAGTTCTTCTCCCGGCCGACCTACGAGCGCGTCCGCGACCTGGACACCGACATCGCCGTCGTTCACACCGCGTAGCCGCGCTACGCGGTGTCGGGTTCGTCGCCGACGTCCGCGGCCTCCTGTTCGGCCGTCTGGTCGCCGAGCGCGGACCGCGCGAGCAGGCGTCCGCCGATGACTGCCGGACTGATGACGGTGTCCGCGCCCGCGCGCCGGAGCTTCGCCTCGTTCTCCTGGTCGGTCGCCGCGGCGACGACGCGGACGTCCTGGTGGTTCTCGCGGATTGTCAGGATGACGAGGGCGTCTTCGCCGTCGTCGTTCGTCGCAGTGACCACGGCGCGTGCGCGGTCGACGCCCGCTCGCTGGAGCGAGTCGTCGTCAGCGGGGTCGGCGACGAGCACGTTCAGGTTCCGCCCGCGGAGCATCGGAACGTCGCGATCGTCGTTGGTCAGCACGACGAACTCGCGGTTGCGGGCGGCGAGTTCGGTCAGAATCGGTTCCGTCAGGTCGCCGTAGCCCGCGACGACCACGTGGCCGTCGAGGGACTCTAGGTCGCTCTGTGTCATGCGTCCGAGTGCGCTCGCGAACCGCGCTTCGAGCGCGGGGCCGAGCAGTGCGGTGAGCGCGATGGCGAAACTCGCGGTACCGAGCACGACCACCGACAGCGAGAACAGCCGTGCTTCCTGGGTGACCGGCGTGATGTCTCCGTAGCCGACGGTACTGGACGTCACCAGCGAGTAGTAGAACGCGTCCAGCATCGTGGAGATGTCGGCGAAGCCGCGCTCGCCGCGGAGCGCGTACGTGCCGATGGTGCCGTACGCCTGTACGCCGAACAGTGCGCCGCCAGCCGCGAGCTGGCTGGTGGTCAGCGAAATCGGCTGGTCGAAGCGGCCGCGGGCCACCGCCAACAGCGGGAACGAGAGGACGGACAGCGCGACCAGCGGCACCGAGTACGGGCTGGCCTGCACGAGTCCCTGGACGGCGGTCACCGGGAGCAGAACCATCGTCGAGTACCAGGCGGCGCGGAGGCCGCGCCGCAGGCCGAACGCGCTCATCGCCATCAGGAACCCGGTGAGCGCCCCCGTGAATCCCGCTGTCTGGCTGATTGCGGGCGGGATGTGGTCGGCCAGCGGCCCGAAGTTCGCCGTCGGGTCGATGATCCCGAGGATCCCGACGCCGACGGACAGCGCGGCGACGGTGAGCGTCACGGCGACGGCTGCACGGCCCGTCACTTGTTCGACGCCCGGGAGGTCCATACCAACACGGCGGTGACCGGGTGCCTTAACGGCAACGGCGTGTCGTTGCGAAGGGATCCGGCTGTGAGGACTGGCCGGTGTCGCGGCGGGCTGTCAGTAGAAGACGGTCTCGATGCCGTCCGCGAGCACGTCGATGCCCGCCCGGAGTTCGTCGGCGTCAGCGATCAGCGGCGGCGAGAGCACCACCTGGATCGTCGGTCGGCCGGCGCCGAACATGACGCCGTTCTCGCGACAGGACGCGAGCAGGTCGTCGACGGGGTTGTCGCCGTCGTCGGCGCGCGGGTCGTGGAACGGCTCGCCGGTCTCGGGGTCGGCGAACTCGACGCCCCACTGGAAGCCGCGGCCGTGCGTGTCGTGGACGACGTCGTACTCGGCTTCGAGGTCGGCGAGGCCGTCCCGGAGCACCGACTCGTTGGTCCGGACGTTCTCGATGACGCCGTCCGCGTAGGCGTCGATGGCTGCGTTCCCGGCGGCACAACCGACGGGGTGGCCGCCGAACGTCTGCCCGAGGTCCATCCCCGCTTCGGCGACCATGTCGCCGACTTCCGGCGGCGCAATGACGCCCGCCAGCGGCACGTAGGCGCCGGTCACGCCCTTCGCGAACGTGAGCATGTCCGGGACGACGTCCTCGGTCTCGATGCCGAACCACTCCCCGCAGCGTCCGAACCCCGCGATGACCTCGTCAGAGATGAGGAGGACGTCGTACTCGTCGCAGATGTCGCGGACGCGCTGGAAGTAGTCCGCGGGGCCGACGAACGCGCCGCTGGTGCCCGCGACTGGTTCGGTGAGGACCGCCGCGATGGAGTCGGGGCCCTCGTTGCGGATGACGAACTCGAGGTGGTCGGCGGCGAGTCGAGCGAGTTCCTCCGGGTCGTCCGTCCCGAAGGCGCGCGGAATCGGCGGGAGGAACCGGGCGGTACCGGTCGTCTGGGCGTGCCGTTCGAGGGCCGTGCGCGTCGACGGGTCGCCGGTCAGGCTCCCCGCGCCGTACGTGCCGCCGTGGTAGGAGCGCCACCGGGTGAGCACTTTGCTCGAGTTGGTGTACTCGCGCGCGAGGTGGACGGCCATCTCGTTGGCCTCGCTGCCGGAAATCGAGAAGAACGTGTCCGAGAGGCGTCCGGGGGAGATGTCCGCGAGGCGGCCGGCCAGTTCTTCGCGGACCGGCGACCGCTTCGCCGAGGAGACGTACGGAATCGTGTCGACTTGCTCGGCGATTGCGGCCGCGACCTCGTCGTTGTCGTGGCCGAGGTTCGAACAGTAGAGCTGCGAGCAGAAGTCCAGGTACTCGTCGCCGTCGTCGTCGTAGACGTAGACGCCGCTTCCCTCGACGATGGACGTGGTTTCGCTGTGGGGGTCAGACCAGTGTGTGATCTCCCTCGGTCGCTGTTCACTGCGTTCAGAGACAACCATAGTCCGCAGAATCGATTCAGGATTCATTAAGTCTTGCGTGAACAATTTCTACATTCCTCCAATATCAGGGGGATATCTTCCCCCGGAACTGTCTCGCTGCTGGCCGTTTGACACGGCTCCCTCTCAACTGGCTGGACGGTCCTGCTCGGAGCCGAGTCTCCGCTGGCTGGGCGGTCGTGCTCGCAGTCGTGTCCACAGGCGGTAGGGTTTTGTCTCGGGCGCGAGTCGCCGGACGTATGGCATCTACTCCCGTGCAAGCGCTGCACGGCATCTATCTCGGGCTGCTGGCGGGCGTGATTCCGGCGCTCGTGGCGTTCGGCTTCGGGTTCCTGTTCCGGTACGTCACCGGGCTCTCGATTCCCGCGTTCGGCGTCGTCGTGCTCGGGGTCGCGCTCGCGGGCGTCAACGGCGGACTGCTGGCGTTCGCGGACCCCTCAATCACGCAGGCGGCGAACTCCACGACGCTCATCGTCGCGCTGCTCGTGGTCGCGTTGCTGACGTTCTACACGCACGCGGTCGGCGACCGACTCGGCGCGACGCTGCCGCGCCGCATCAGCCTGCGGTCGCTCCGCGATCGAACCCTCAACGCCGAAGCCATCGACTTCGTCGGCGGCCGGAACGAGGTCTCGGTGAAGGTCGTCGGCGCCGTCCGCGACCTCGAGGGCTATCCGCCGGTGCCCGAATCGCTGCGGACCGACATCCGGAACACGAACTGGCGGTTCCCCGCGGACCTCCGGTTGTCGGAGCTCGAGAGCAGGTTCGCCGACCGGCTGCGCTCGGAGTTCGACGTCCAGGAAGCGTCGGTCTCGGTCGACGAGCACGGCCGCGCGAGCGTCGCCGCCGCGCCGCCGGCCGCGGGCGTCTCCAAGCGCACCCCGGTCGGGAAGCGCTCGGTGTCGGTGTCCGCCCTCCTGCCGACGGGTATCGCTCGGGGCGACACCGTATCGGTGTTGACGAGTGCGGGTCGCGTGGACGGCGCAGTGGTCTCTGCGAAGTCCAGCACGTCGCAGACCGCCCGCGAAGAGACGCCGGCGGAGACCGGCGAGGACGACGAGGACACGGCGGTGCCCGCGACGCCCGCCCCGACCACGACGGGCGGCGAGGGCCGCGTCACCGTGGCCGTCGAACGGGCGGACGCCGAAGCCCTGCTGGCAGCCGACGACGCCCGCGTCGTCGTGCTGTCGCGGGGGACGCGCCGGGAGTACGAACTCCTGGGGCTGCTCCGGCGGGGCGGCCAGCGCGTCCGCCGGCTCACAGTTGCCAGCGACGCGCCCCTCGCGGGCACGACCATCGGGGACGCGGACGTCCGGGCGACCTACGGCGTGGTGGTGCTGGCGGTCCGCCACGACGGCTCGTGGACGGTCGCACCCGGCCCGGACGTCGTGCTGGCGGCGGACGACGAGGTGTTCGTCGCCGGGCCGCGGACCACGCTCGACGCCTTCGAGGAGGTGGCGGGCTGATGGTGACGACGACCGCCGTCGCGCAGGCCGGCGGCGTGTTGCTGGTCGCCGCAGTCACCGTCGTCGCGCTCGGGGCCGCGTTCCGCTGGTACTTCCGGCAGGAACTCCCCGTCGGCGTCGCGCTGCTCGTCGACGTCGCCGTCGTGACGTTCTACCTGAACACGCGCGTGGCACTCGGCCAGGCTATAGCGGGCCGCATGGACGTGCTCGAACCCCAGGTCGTCCTGTTCAACCTCGCGGTGTTCGGCGTGGCGCTGGTGGGCGCGCCCGCCGCGGGCCGAGTCGGCGACCACCTGGGCGTGCAGTTGCTCGCCGCTACGGGGACCCGGGAACTGGAGGGCGACGTCGGTCGCCTCGTGAAGAGCGTCGGGCGGGCGGTCGCCGTCGAACTCCCGGAGACCATCGCGGACATCGAGGGCTACGACCCGGTGGGCGACGACGTGAAAGACGACCTGGCCGGGAAGACGCTCATCTTCCCACACCGGCTCACGATCGGCGAACTCCAGGACCGCGTCACCACCCGCCTCAAAGACGACTACGACGTCGGGTACGTGGACATCGAACTCGGCGAGGACGGCACCGCGACGTACCTCGGACTCGGTCGACGCACGGCCGGAATCGGCCCGACGCTCCCACCTGGGACGGGCGCCGTCGCGGTGCGGGCGGACCCGCCGAACGCCGCGGGGCCCGGCGACCTCGTCCAGGTGTGGCGCACGGACGGCGACACCCCCGAACGGGTCGCCACGGCCGAACTCCGAGCGACCTACGAGGACGTCGTCACGCTGTCGCTGGACGAGTACGACGCGCGTACCCTCGCGGGCGGCGACTACCGCCTCCTGACGCTGCCGTACGAACCCGGCGCGGACCGCCAGTTCGCGTCGGTGTTCCGGAGTGCCGACGAGACGATGGTCGTCCTGGACGTCGAGGCGGGAAGCGACCTCAACGGCGCCACCGTCGCGGACGTCGAGGGGACCGTGGTCGCGGTCCGGTCCGAACGCGGCGCGGACGCGATACCCGACGGCACGCGCACGCTGACCGCCGGCGAGACGCTGTACGTCATCGCGCGACCGGACGCCGCTCGCCGCCTCGACGCGGCCGCGACGGCCCCCGAAGCCACCGAATAGCCGCTCTCGGAGCGTGGCCGGGGCTCGCTGGCCGGGGCTCGCAGGTCGTACTTCCGTCGGCTGTCGCCTGCCGACCCCGTAGCACATATGGGTGCCCGTCGCCGAGAGGCGTGCATGGAGTGGAAGCTGTTCGCGGACCTCGCGGAGGTCGGTGGCGACCGGCGGATCGAGGTCGACGTGGAGGCGGGCGAGTCTGTCGGCGACGCTCTCGACGCGCTGCTCGACGACCGGCCCGCGCTCCGGGACCGCGTGTTGACCGAGGACGGCGACGTCCGCGACCACATCAACGTGCTGCGGAACGGCGAGAACGTCCGCCGCGTGGACGGCCTCGACACGACGCTGGAATCGGGCGACGAACTCGCCATCTTCCCGCCGGTGAGCGGCGGCTGATGTTCGCCATCGCCCACCGCGGCTTCGCGGGCGTCGCGCCCGAGAACACGGCCGCTGCGGTCCGCGTCGCCGCCGAGCGCGCCGACGGCATCGAGGTCGACGTCCAGCCGGCCAGCGACGGGACACCGGTCGTCTTCCACGACCAGCGCCTCGACGACGGCGCCGACTCCCGCGGCGTCACGGACGGCGACGGGTTCGTCTGGAACGCCAGCCCGGACGAACTCGCGGACGCGGACGTGCTCGGGAGCGGCGAACACGTCCCCACGCTCGCCGAGGTCGCGGACCTCGTGCCCGCGGGCGTGGAGTTCCACGTCGAACTGAAGAATCCCGGCAGCGAAGACGCCCGCATCGGCCTCGACGGCCCGAACGTGAGCGAGTGGCGGCCGTTCGTCGAGCGCGTCCACGACGCTCTCGCGGACTGTGACGCGCCCGTCGTCTACTCGTCCTCGTTCGACGGCGCGCTGGAAGCCGCCGTCGAAGTCGCCCCGGACACGCCGCGGGCGGCGCTGTGCATCGACGCGGACCGCGGACTGACGCGCGCCAGCGAGTTCGACTGCCGCGCGCTCCACCCGTCCGTGGACGCGCTCACCGAGGACGTCGTCGAGCACGCCCACCGCGACGGCCGCCGCGTGAACGCGTGGACGGTCGCCAACTGGGAACACGCGGTGGCGGCCCAGGCGGCGGGCGCAGACGGCGTCATCACGGACTATCCGGGCGTCACGGACTACCCGGACGCGACCACGCTAGCGTCCCCGTACTGACAGAAATAGCGGCGGCGACGCTATCTCCCTGCCACTGTCAGCAGTAGCGGCGGCGACGTCCCCGGACTCCGACGCCCTATCGCCTCGGTGTCGTCGCTCGGAGCCGATGTGCGACGTCGGCTACAGGCCGCGGTAGTCGCTGGTGAGGTCCGCGGCCATCACGAAGTCGGGTTCGTCGCCGATGTCCGTGCGCGTGACGGCGACGTCGCTGACCGCTTCGACGTCCTCGGGAATCAGCACGCGCGTGCGGTCCGCGTCGATGCTCGCGGCGTCCCGTCGCACGGCCGCGAGCAGGTCCGCGGCGGCCTCGCGGTTCGCCCACGCGGCGACGCCGTACTCCGCCCACGTCTGCTCGACGCCGTCCTCGTCCTCGCGCTCGTACGTGCGAGTGCGGAACGTGACGGCCTGCGTGCCCTCGGTCTCGTCCTGCACGACGAGGAGGCCGTCGCGCTCGTCGCGCGCCGTCGCCAGGCGGTCGCGGGTGAGTTCCGCGAGCGCCCACGACTCGTCGGTGTGGAGCGCGAGGCCGCCGAGGTGTGCGCGGGCGGCGCTGTCCTGCCAGTACCGCCACGCCGCGTTCAGGTCGCTCGTGACCGCTCGGGCCGGGGTCGCGTCGGCGTCCGGGTCGGGGTGGACCCAGCGGAACTCGGTCGCCGGCTCGAACCCGACCGCCCGGGAGTGGCCCAGCCCCATCACGTTCCAGGAGAACACCATATTGCGGGCGACGGTCGCGCCGTGCTCGCGCGCCCAGTCGAAGCCCGCGTGCGCCAGCCGTCGGCCGACGCCCCGGCCGCGGTAGTCGGGGTTCGTGCGCATTCCCTGCGCCCACGCCTCGTGCTCCGAGAGGCGGACGAACTGCGCGAGGCCCGCGACGTCGTCGCCGGCGTCCACGACGAGCGTGCGCTGGCGCGGCCCGTCGCTGTCCACCCAGTCCTCGAAGACGCGGGGGATGTAGTCGCCGCTGTCGCGGCGGTCCGCCCACGTGTCCTGCGTGAACGCCGCGACGTCGTCGTAGTCGTCCAGTTCCGCCTGCCGAACGCGGAGGTCCTGCTGTGTCATGCGGTCCAGGGGGTCGACCGGTCGGTCATCTCGCCCGCGAGCGGGGTGCGCATCGTCTCGGCGGGGTGCTCCGTGTTCGACAGCGCCCACAGCAGTTTCACCTTCGCCGTCCCCGGGAGCATGTCTTCGCCCTCGACGACGCCGGCGTCGAGGAGGTCGCGGCCCGTGTCGTAGACGCGGTCACAGACCCGTCCTTCGAGACACTGGCTGGTCATCACGACCGTCGCGCCGTCGTCGACGAGGTCCTCGATGGTGTCGATGAAGTCCGTGTGGACGTGCCCGAGACCGGTTCCCTCGATGACCACGCCGTCCTTGCCCTCGCAGACCTCGAAGAATCCGGGGTCCATGCCGGGCGTGAACTTCACGAGCTCGACGTCCGCGTCCAGGTCGGGGGTGATGTCGAGGTCGGTCGCGCCGCGCTCGGCGTACTCGCCGCGGTACTCGACGCCGCGCGCGTCGCCGGTGGCGTCCTCGCTGGCCGCGTCGTAGTCGACGTACCCCAGCGGTTCGCCGCCAACCGTCTCGAAGGCGTCCCGGCGGCTCGTGTGGTTCTTCCGGACACGCGTGCCGCGGTGGAGGGCGCACCGGTCGTCGCTCTCGGACGCGTGCATGCAGACCATGACCTCGGCGGCGTCGCTCTTGGCGGCCTCCACGGAGCAGACTGCGTTCATCACGTTGTCCGAGGACGGCCGGTCCGCCGAGCGCTGGCTGCCCGTGAATACGACCGGGACGGGCGTGTCCAGCATGAACGACAGCGCGCTCGCGGAGTACTGCATCGTGTCCGTGCCGTGCATGACGACGACGCCGTCGGCGCCCGCCTCGACCTCCTCGTGGACCGCCTCGGCGAGGTCCTGCCAGATCGGCGGTTCCATGTTCTCCGAGAGGATGTTCGCGACGACGCGGCCGCGGTAGTTCGCGCGCCCGGCGAGGTCCGGTACCGCTCGTAGCACGTCCTCGGCGTCGAACTGCGCCGTGACGGCGCCCGTTCGGTAGTCCACGGTGGAGGCGATGGTGCCGCCGGTGGAGATGAGCGCGACGGTCGGGAGGGCGTCGTCGAACGCTACCTCTGAGGCGGCGCCCTCGTCGCCGTCGCTCTCGACGTCGTAGACGTCGCGTTCCAGCACTTCCACGTCGGCGGCGTCGCGGTCGACGCCGACGTTGTACCCGGACTCGAGTTTCACGACGAGGTGGTCGGGCGACGCGGACGGCAGCAACACGCCCTCGTGGGTGGTGCCGTCGCGGTCGACGCGCACGCGGTCCCCTGTGTTCATGCCCAGTGCTTCCGCGTGCGCGGACGAAAAGATTGCTACTCGGCGGCGGCCCGGCCTGGGCTATCGAGCGCGTTCCAGTTCCGTCTCCCCCGGGGTCAGTCCACGATGTGCCACTCGCCGCCGTTCTGCTCGACGACGTCCTGCTCGCGCAGCGTCTCGAGGACGCCGTCGACGAGCGGTTCGGGCGCGTCCAGGGACGTGGCGAGCGCGCTCACGGTCCGGTTGCCGTCCGCCAGCGACGCGAGCACGTCCGCGTAGAGGCGTTCGTGGCCGTCGCCGACGGCGTCCGCGAGCCGGTTCTGGACGTCCGCGAGGCGGCCCTGCACCCAGCGCTGGGCCAGCGACAGCTCGCGCTCGAGGTCCTTGAGCTCCTGGAGGCGGCCCGCGAGGTCGGAGACCTCGTCCTCGCGGTCCTGCTTGATGCGGATGGACACGTGCTGGCAGCGCGTCAGGTCCAGGTCCGCGCTCGCGGGGTACGCCGACTTCGCGCCGAAGTCGAACGGCGACAGCCGGACCTCCAGGCGGAGGTTCTCGGCGATGTGGAAGTACTTGCGGCGCTGGTCGTCGACCTGGGACTCGACGAGGCCGGCCTCCTCGAGCTTGCGGAGGTGGTCGATGACGGCCTTCGGGCTGACGCCGATGTACTCCGAGATCTCGGTGACGTAGCAGGGTTTCCGCGCGAGTAACCGGAGGATTCGCCGCCGGTTTTCGTTGCCGAGTATGTCGAGCAGCGCCCCCGAGTCCATGTTCACCTTGAGTTAGCGACGAACGGGGAAAAGGGTGTCTGCTCTTCGGTGGAACTGCGCGACGGCTTACGGGTTTCGCCGGAGCGCTTATGTGTGGCTGTGCCAAAGGTTCGCATACATGTTCGAGGCGTTCTCAAGCGGCTACTACCTCGGACGGCTGTACGTCGAGCCGACCCGCGGCGACCGCGCCGCGATCAACAGCCGGCAGCACGAGCAGGTCAACGAGCAGTTGTACACCACCGACGAGGGGCTCCCCCGGACAGACCTCCCGCTCGTGATGAAACTCGGGGCCGCGCACCTCGCCGTCGACGGCGAAGACGACGTCCCGGAGCGAACGCTCGCCGTGCCGCAGTCGGTGCTCGACTCCCTCGACGTCGACAATCCGCCGTCGCTCGAAGAAGTGCTGCTCGCGAAACGCGAACACGCCCGCCGCCTCGTCGACATGGGGGCAGTCTGAGCGGGCGCGCTCTTCTCGGCGCGCAGTCTCGCGACGACGCAGAGCCGTCTCCGTGTCGCATCGCGGCGCGGGGGAAACGCCTAAGCCGCCGGCCCGTCGCGGTCCTCCCATGCTGGACGAACTCCTCGGGCGCGCGGAACTCAAAGAGCGCATCGAGGACCTCGAGGACAAACGGGAGTCGCTGCAGGCGCAACTCGACGCCGAGAGCGAACGCCGACGCGAGGCCGTCCGCGACCGACAGGACGCCGAGCAGCGCGTGAACGAACTCGAGGACCGCATCACGGAACTCGAGGACCGCGTCGACCGCCTCCGCAGCGAGGACGGCGGCCCCGAACCCGAGTTCCGCGGCCGTCACGTCCTCCGTGGCGAGCGCCGGGACCGCGTGCTCGCGCTCCTGGACAGCGTCGAGAGCACCGAGGAGGGCGTGCTCACGGCGTACGTGCCGAACGACCCGTCGGAGACCGTCCGGGACGCGTTCGGTGACCGCGCGCCGCTGGTCGAACGCGCCGCGCCCTGCCTCGTCGTCCGGGACCGCGAGGGACTGCTGTCCGCTGCCGTCCGCCCGCCGAACCCGCCGGCGGCGTTCTGCGAGTGGGGGCGGACCGCCCGAGTCGAGCGCGAGTGGATTGCGCCGACGGGCCGCTACGCGCTCGCGGTGGTGCGCGCGGACCTCTTCGCGCTCGGCGTCTTCGAGGCGCCCGAGCCGGCTTCCCCGGGCGGGCCTGGGCGTCCCGAGCGCGTCGACTTCGAGGGGTTCACGAGCGACGTGAAGAGCAAGCACTCCAAGGGCGGGTACTCCCAGGACCGCTTCGAGCGCCGCCGCGACTCCCAGATCCGGGAACACCTCGACGCCTGCCAGGCGGCGCTGTCGGCCGTCGATGCGGACCGCGTGTTCGTCGTCGGCGAGGGCACGCTGCTCGACGAGTTCGATGCGGACGCCACTGCCGCCGTCGACGCCACCGGGAAGCCCGAGGAAGCGCTCGAGGACGCTCACGACGCGTTCTGGACGGTGCCGCTGTCGCTGCTGTAGGCGGCCGAGCGCGCGTTTCTTCGTGTCGGCCCAGCGACCTCCGGGTTGCCACCGGACGGAGGTTTAAGGCCGCCGGCGGCCTCCGTCGTCGTATGAAAGTCGCACTCCTCGCCCACGAGAAGTTCCCGGGCCGCGCGAAGACGGCAATCGGCGTCCTCCGCTACGCGGACTACGACGTGGAAGCAGTCGTCGACCGGAACAACGACGGCTCGCGCGTCCACGACCACGTCGCGGACGTGCAGGACGCGCCCATCGTCGCGTCGATGACCGACGTCACCGACGACGTGGACGCGCTCGTCATCGGGATCGCACCCATCGGCGGCGGATTCGACGAGTCCTGGCGGCCGGACGTCCGGAACGCGCTCGAACGCGGCTGTGACGTCTACTCCGGGCTCCACTACTTCCTCGAGGACGACGCGGAGTTCGCGAGTCTCGCGGCCGAACACGGCTGCGAGCTCTGGGACGTCCGGAAGCCGCCGACGGACGTCGGCGTCGCGGACGGCGTCGCGGACAGCGTGGACGCCACCGTCGTCGCGACCGTCGGCACCGACTGCTCGGTCGGGAAGATGACCGCCACCCGGGAACTCTACGAACACGCGCGCGAGGAGGGCCTGGACGCGGCGTTCGTCGCGACGGGCCAGACCGGCATCCTCATCGAGGGCGACGGCATCCCCGTCGACCGCGTCGTCTCGGACTTCGCGGCCGGCGCCGTCGAGCGCATGGTGCTGGAGGCGGGCGCGGACCACGACTACGTCTTCGTGGAGGGGCAGGCGAGTCTGGTCCACCCGGGGTACTCGGGGGTTACCGCGAGCATCGTACACGGCGCGATGCCGGACCAGCTCGTGCTCTGCCACGAGCACGGCCGGGACTCCGTGCACGGCTACGACCAGGCCCTCCCGCCGGTCGCGACGTTCGTGGACCGCTACGAGGCGTTCGCCGAACCCGTCGCGGAGGCCGAAGTCGTCGGCGGCATGCTGAACACGCGCAGCGTCGAGGGCGACGCGGCCGCACGGGAAGCAATCGCGGACTTCGCGGACGTCATCGACGCGCCCGCCGACGACCCCGTTCGCTTTGGCCCGGACTCCGTCCTCGAGGTGATTCGATGAAGGCGACGTACGACGTCCGCGAGTTCCCGCTGGAGTACCCGTTCACCATCTCCCGCGGCACCCAGGAGTCCGCGGGCGTCGTCGTCGTCCGCGTCGAGGACGACGACGGAACCGTCGGTATCGGTGGTGCGGGCCCGTCCGCGCACTACGGCGAGACAGTGGGGACGGTCGAGGCGGTGCTCCCGGACCTGCTGTCGGTCGTCGAACGCGTCGACGACCCGCACAACGTCGCGCGCGTCGAGACCGGGATGCGGGAAGTCGTCAACGACAACCCCGCGGCGCGCACCGCGGTCAGCATCGCCGTCCACGACCTCGCCGCGAAGCGCGCCGACCTGCCGCTGTACGAGTACTGGGGCCTGGACCCCGCGCAGTCGCTGGACACCTCCTACACCATCGGCATCGACGACGCGGAGACGATGCGGGAGAAAACCCGGACTGCCCGCGAGCGCGGGTACGGGACCCTGAAGGTGAAACTCGGGACGCCCCGCGACGAGGAACTCCTCTCGACGGTCCGGGAGGCCGCGCCCGACGCCACCATCCGCGTGGACGCCAACGAGGCGTGGACGCCCAAGGAAGCCGTCCGGAACATGGAGTGGCTCGACGAGTACGGCGTCGAGTTCGTCGAACAGCCGGTGCCGGCCGAGAACACGCAGGGCCTGAAGTACGTCTACGAGCGCTCCACGCTCCCCATCGCGGCCGACGAGTCCTGCGTCGTCGCCAGCGACGTCCCGAAGATCGCGGACCGCTGCGACATCGCGAACCTCAAACTCATGAAGACCGGCGGCCTCCGGGAAGCCAAGCGGCTGATTCACACCGCTCGCGCGCACGGGCTGGAAGTGATGTGTGGCTGCATGGCCGAGTCCAATGCCTCCATCGCTGCAGCGGCCCACCTCGCGCCCCTCCTGGACTACGCGGACCTCGACGGCTCCCTCTTGTTGGACCGCGACGACTTCGAGGGCGTGCCGATGCCCGCCGGCCACATCGATCTGCAGGCCGTCGACCGGCCGGGAACTGGCGCTCGAGAGACGTAAGACCGCACGCTGCGTTCTCCGGGACCGCTCGCAGATTCGTCGCGAACGGCGCGGCGGCCCGGGACAGCGCCGCCCTCCTAAGTCTGTCGGCGGTCCGTCACGCGGTCGCACCGTCTCAACAGGCTTATGGGTGTCTCCGGGCGAAACAACGACGAACACATGAGTTCCGTCACTGTGACGCTCCCGGACGGCTCCACGCTGGACGTCGAGTCCGGAGCGACGGTCGAGGACGTAGCGTTCGAAATTGGCCCCGGCCTCGGCCGTGACACAGTCGCCGGGAAGATCGACGGCGAACTCGTCGCGAAGGAGGAACCCATCACCGAGGACTGCGAGATCGAGATCGTCACCGAGGACAGCGACGAGTACCTCGACGCGCTCCGGCACACCGCAGCGCACGTGCTCGCGCAGGCCATCCTCCGCAACCACCCCGACGCCAAACTCACCATCGGTCCGTACACCGAGGAGGGGTTCTACTACGACGTCGCGAACGTCGAACTGGACGCCGACGACCTCGAGGCCATCCAGGCGGAGGCCGAGGACATCATCGACGCCGACTACGACGTCGAGCGCGTGGCGTACGACCGCGAGGACGCCCTCGAGACGTACGAGGACAACGCGTTCAAGCGCGAGATCCTCGAGACCGAGGCGGCGGGCGAGGACCCCGTGAGCTTCTACAGGCAGGACGGCTTCGAGGACCTCTGCAAGGGCCCGCACGTCGACTCCACGGGCGAAATCGGCGGCTTCGAGGTGCTGGAGACGTCGGCGGCGTACTGGCGCGGCGACGAGGAACGCGAAACCCTCACGCGCGTCTACGGCACCGCGTTCCCCACCGAGGACGAACTCGAGCAGTACCTCGAGCGCCGCGAGGAGGCCAAGGAGCGCGACCACCGGAAACTCGGCTCCGAGATGGACCTGTTCTCCATCCCGGACGTCACCGGCCCCGGCCTCCCGCTGTACCACCCCGCGGGCAAGACCGTGCTCCGGGAGCTCTCTGACTACGTCCACGGGCTCAACCGGGACATGGACTACGAGGAAGTCGAGACCCCGCACCTGTTCCGCACGGAGCTGTGGAAGCAGTCCGGGCACTACGACAACTACGTCGACGACATGTTCCTCCTCGACGTGAACGACGAGGAGTACGGGCTGAAGCCGATGAACTGCCCGGGCCACGCCACCATCTTCGACCAGTCGTCGTGGAGTTACCGCGACCTCCCCGTTCGGTACTTCGAGGACGGCAAGGTGTACCGCCGCGAGCAGCGCGGCGAACTCTCCGGGCTCTCCCGCGTGTGGGCGTTCACCATCGACGACGGCCACGTGTTCGCGCGCGCCGACCAGATCGAGGAGGAGGTCCGGCGCATCATGGACCTCATCGTGGAGGTCCTGGACACCTTCGGCCTCGACTACGAGGTGGCGCTCGCGACGCGACCGGAGAAGTCGGTCGGCAGCGACGAGATCTGGGAGAAGTCCGAGTCCCAGCTGCGGGACGTGCTCGACCAGCAGAACGTCGACTACGACCTCGAACCCGGCGACGGCGCGTTCTACGGCCCGAAGATCGACTTCGCGTTCGAGGACGCGCTCGGCCGCACCTGGGACGGCCCGACCGTCCAGCTGGACTTCAACATGCCGGACCGTCTGGACCTCGAGTACACGGGGTCGGACAACGAATCTCACCAGCCGGTGATGATCCACCGCGCGCTCTACGGGAGCTACGAGCGGTTCTTCATGGTGCTCATCGAGCACTACAACGGCCGCTTCCCGACGTGGCTGGCGCCCGAGCAGGTCCGCATCCTCCCCGTGACCGACGACAACCTCGGGTACGCCCACCGCGTGAAGAACGAACTCGAGGACTACCGCGTGACCGTCGAGGATCGCGACTGGACGGTCGGTCGGAAGATCCAGCAGGCCCACGACGACAACGTCCCGTACATGCTCGTCCTCGGCGACAACGAGGAGGAGGCGGGCACGGTGTCGGTGCGCGACCGACAGGAGCGCGAGCGCAACGACGTCGACCTGGAGACGTTCCTCGACCACCTCGACAGCGAAGTCGACGAGAAGCGCACCGAACCCGACTTCGTGGAGTAATCTGATGCGCGCACGCGGGGGCATCGACGGTGTCAGTAGCTGCAATCGCGTGCCCGTAGCGACAGAGTGACCGAATGAGTGCACGCGCCGGCTTCGAAGTTGGGACGTACGTGGCGTTCCTGCTTGCGGTGCTCGGCGCGCTCGCGTGGACGACCGGCGAAGCGTTTCTCCTGCCGAGTCTCGGTCCGTCAGCGTTCGTGCTCGCGGCCGTCGACGACCGGCCGCGGCGCGTCGTCGTCGGGCAACTGGTCGGCGTGTTCACCGCGTTCCTCGCCGTCCTCGCGCTCGCAACGGATGTCGCGGGGCTGCTGGAAGCGTCCGCGTACTCTGTCGCGGGCCTTCGAAGAGTCGCCGCCGCGCTCGCCGCGACGGTGGTCGCGACAGTCGGTATGTACGGAACGGACAGCCTGCACCCACCGGCGTACGCCACCGTCCTCATCGTCTCACTGGGCATCGCGGACGCGGCCCTCGACGTGGTCGCGTTCGCACTCGGCGTGTTCGTGCTCGTCGGCACCCACCTCGCCCTCGCGGACCACGGTCCGTGGAACCCGCCCTACTCGCTGTAATCGACCTCCCCGGAGCGGTCAGTCTCCCGGAGGATGAACGGTCCGATGGAGAGCGTGCGCTTGGTGACGGTGACGATGCGGAGGATGTACGCCAACAGGAGCGCGAACGGCCACACCGAGATGGTCGCGGCGGCGCTCACCACGAGCAACGCGTGGTTGACGCCGAACACCGCTCCCGGGTACGCCGCCGGATTGAACAGCAACAGCGCGCCGATGGAGACGCCGAGCGCGGGCACCGCGACGTACAGCAGCGTCCGCGACAGCTCCGACAGCTCCCACTGGAAGTACAGCGTCTTGAAGTGCTCGCGGGCCGGCCCGAACAGTTCGAGGGTGTCGACGAGGTCGGAGAGCGCACGGTCGGCCGGCCCCGAGAGCGCGTCGCCGTACTCCGCCCGAAGGCGCTTCCCGGCGAAGAGCTTCCAGGAGTAGTTGTAGTTCAGGGCCGCGCGCACCACGTCGAAGGTCCCGAACTCCGCGCCGTCGAGCTGGGCCGTGACGCTGTCGGCGTTCTCCGCGACGTTGTCCGTGAACGTCCGGATGTCCTCGCCGGCCTCGCCGTCCGGAGCGGCTTCGACGAGCCGGTCCGCTTGCTCTCGCGTCGCCGTGACGAGTCCGCGGAGGAACGCCGACGGTTCGGTCGGTGCGACGTCCATCTCGGCGGCGTCGGCGGCGTCCGCGCGGAACGCCATCGCGCCCTCCATGCGTTCCCGCTGGTCGCCGGCGGCCCCGAGCTCCTGGGACAGCACGAGCTGGCTCAACGTCAACACGAGCGTCACGCCGGTGATGGTGGAGCCGACGAGCGCGTTGAACAGCGTCTCGTGGGGATCGCCCTCCGTCAGGAGCACGTACGCTGGCGTCGGCAGCAGCGATCCGACCGCCACTATCGACGCGAACAGCACCACGAGCAGGCCGCCCGCGACCACGTTGCGGTCCGCGTCGAGGACGACCCACGTCCACCGGTTGTTTCCCGGACCTCGCTCCCGCATCTGGTCGTCCGGTTGGCTCTGGCCGCTGTCTGCCATACTGGTTGTACGACGCCGGTACTGAAAAGAATACTCGCAGTCGCGTACGTCGCCCGCCGCTCGACGTCCGTCGGTCCGTGCGGGAGGGTGGTTTTCGGTCCGTGCGGGAGGGTGGTTTTCGGTCCGTGCGGGAGGGTGGTTCTCAGTTCGAGGGAAGGGTAGTTCGGGGCCGGTCGGTCAGGTGCGTTCTTCCTCGCGGATGGCATCCAGTTCCTCCTCGACGGCGTCCTCGTCGACGTCTTCGATGGCCTCAGAGAGTTCCGCTTCGCCCACGTCGTTGACGGCTTCGGCATGTTCCGCCTCGTCGGCGTCGTGTTCGAAGTCGGATGTCTCGCCCTCGACCGTCACGTCGACGGGTTCCGCGGCGTCCTCGCCGCGGACCTCCGACTGAATCTCCGCCAGTTCCGCGTCCACGTCGTCGCGCTCGGCGGCCAGTTCGCGGTCGATGCGGTCGTCGTCGGAGAGCGCGCCGTCCAGCACGCCGCGGTCGCTCAGTTCGTCCATCGCGGCCGCCCGCGCCTCCATCTCCTCGGTCTGGGTCTTCGCGCGTTCGATGGCGCGCGCCACGTCGTCGTCCCCGACGCCAGTCACCGTCTCGGAGACGCGCGTCTGCGCCTCCGCGGCCTCGTGGCGCGCCTTCATGGTCTCCTTTTTCGTGCGGAACTCCTCGACTTTCGCCTCCAGCTCGTCTTTCTGGTCCTCGAGGTCACGCTGTGTCTGTTCGAGGTCAGCGATCTGGTCGTCGAGTTCCGCGACCTGGTCGCGTTTCGCGCGCTTCTTCTCCAGCGCGCGGCGCGCGAGGTCGTCGCGGCCCTGCTTGACGGCCTCCCACGCCTGGTCGTCGTGTTTCTCGACGTTCTGCGCGAGTCGCTCCTGCTGGACCTCCAGTCGCTTCTTCTGCGCAGTGAGGTCGGCCAGCCCCGTCTCCACGTCCTGGAGCTGGTCGCGGAGGCGCTCGTAGGAGTAGTCCAGTGTCTCCGTCGGGTCTTCGGTGGACCTGACGAGGGCGTTCAGCTTCGACCGGACCGCGTACGAGATTCGTGATACGATACCCATACTCGTGGGTTGGGTCTCAGCACGTAAAACGTTCACCGCGGAACAGGAACGAACTGCGAGCGGCGTTCCCGGAAAGCACTTCATGGCGCTACGCTGCCCTGTCTACGTGACTCGGCGTTCACGACGGGCGGTACTCGCCTCTGGCGCGGCTACGCTCGCTGCCGTTGGCGGGTGCCAGACGCTGGCGCCCGGTAGCACGGACGACACTACGACGCAGCCGTCCACTGGTACGGAGACGCCCTCCACGGGGACGGAGTTCGACCCGTCGGTGTTGTCTGCGAGCGCCACCGTCACCCAGCAGCCGACCGCTGACGCCCCGCCGACCGTCGAACTCGCACTCGAGAACACCGGTGACAGCGCGTGGCCGGTGCGTCCCGTGGACCACAACGGCTACCCGATTGAGGCGTGCTCGCCTGGTCCGACGGACAGCCCTACTTCGTGTGGATTCCCCCGGAGTCCGACCACGTCTCCCTGTCCCACCACCCGGAATCGCGGCGAGACGGGTGCTGGCGCGTCGCCGAGGATGCCGAACCACTGGTCGCCGACACGCAACTACACCGCATCATCGGGCCCGGCGAGTCGTTCAGCGTAACTCACCACGTCCTCTTCCACGGGTCGCCGGACGGCTGTTTCTCCCGAGGCGAGTACGCGGTGGACGCGTCGTTCGCCGCCGCGGAAACTGGCGAAGACGGACCCGAGTTCGGCGTGACCTTCCGACTGACCATTCACGGGGACGGCGCGTTCTCGACGTCCGCAGGCGACCCGACTGCGCGAAGGTAGCACCAGCCAGGCGCAGTGCTACGACCACAGCCTACAGGATACTCGCCGTCGAACGTCAACACATGGACAACGAAACAGTGCTGATTCCCGGAGCGCGCGACGTCGAGGCGACACTCGACACCCCAGACGACGCCGAGCCGTCGGCGTGCGTCGTCATGTGTCCGCCGCACCCCCAGCACCGCGGCCACCGCGGCGACGACCGCCTCCTCGCAGTCTCCGAGTACCTCGTCGACCGCAACACTGCCGCGCTCAGGTTCGACTACGGCGAGTGGGACGAGGGAATGGGCGAACGGGAGGACGCGCGGAACGCTATCCGCTGGGCGAGCGAGCGCCACGACGACGTCGGCGTGTTCGGGTTCAGTTTCGGCGCGAGCGTCGCCCTGCTGGCGGCCGCGACCGTCGGGAAGCAGCTGTGCGCCGTCTCCGTGCTCGCGCCCACGGCGGAACTGCCCGCGGGACTGAACGCCGTGAGCGCGCTCGAGGACATCGACGCGCCCGTGCAGGTGGTGTACGCGTCCAGGGACACGACCGTGGACTGGGCGCCGGTCGTCGAGGCTGCGGAGAAACTGGAGTACGACGTCGTCGAACTGGACGGCGACCACTTCATGGTCGGCCGGATGGACACCGTCGCGGAGACGGTCGGGCCGTTCCTGTTCGACGCGTGCTGAGGTCGATTGAATCGGTCCGCTTCGACGCGCGCTGATGACGGTTGGGCCGTTCCGCTTCGACGCGTCCTGACGGCGTGACTGCTCGCGGGGATTTCCGCCCGGAAATAGCTCGCTATCGTGCCAGCACGTGGCGCGCGCAGCGGCGTCCCGAAACCGTTTTTGCCACGCCGACCGCACGGTCAGTATGCCGACGGAGACCGGATACGACCCGTCACTGGGGAGCAAGTTCGTGTTCGTCACCGGTGGCGTGATGTCAGGGCTGGGGAAAGGCATCACAGCCGCCAGCCTGGGCCGCCTTCTCTCGAACGCGGGCTTCGACGTCACCGCCGTGAAAATCGACCCGTACCTCAACGTGGACGCGGGCACCATGAACCCGTTCCAGCACGGCGAGGTGTACGTGCTGAAAGACGGCGGGGAGGTCGACCTCGACCTCGGGAACTACGAGCGGTTCCTCGACGAGGACATGACCTCCGACCACAACGTCACCACGGGGAAGGTCTACCAGCACGTCATCGAGCGCGAGCGCGCCGGCGACTACCTCGGGAAGACCGTCCAGATCATCCCGCACATCACCGACGACATCAAGCGCCGCGTCCGCGAAGCGGCCGAGGGGTCGGACGTCTGCCTCGTGGAGGTCGGCGGCACCGTCGGGGACATCGAGGGGATGCCGTTCCTCGAGGCGCTCCGGCAGTTCAGCCACGAGGAGGACGACGAGGACATCCTGTTCGCGCACGTCACGCTCGTGCCGTACTCCCAGAACGGCGAGCAGAAGACCAAGCCCACCCAGCACTCCGTGAAGGAACTCCGGTCCATCGGTCTCCAGCCGGACATCCTCGTGGGGCGCTGCGAGGACCGCCTCGACCCGCACACGAAGGAGAAGATCGCGCTGTTCTGCGACGTGCCGACCGACGCGGTGTTCTCGAACCCCGACGTCGAGGACGTCTACCACGTGCCGCTGACTGTCGAGGAGGAGGGCCTCGACGAGTACGTGATGGACCAGTTCGACCTCACCGCGGACGCGCTCCCTGAATCAGAGCGCTCGACGGAGTGGCGCGACCTCGTCACGCAGGAACGGTCGGGCGAAGTGGACATCGCGCTCGTCGGCAAGTACGCGCTCGAGGACGCCTACATGAGCATCCACGAGGCGCTCAAGCACGCCGGCCTGGAGAAGAACGTCGACGTGAACCCCCTCTGGGTGGACTCCGAGGAGATGCAGGACCACCACGAGGACCGCCTGAAGGAGGCCGACGGCATCGTCGTCCCGGGCGGCTTCGGCTCACGGGGCACGGAAGGCAAAATCGAGGCCATCCAGTACGCCCGCGAACACGACGTTCCGTTCCTCGGTCTCTGTCTGGGCTTCCAGCTTGCGGTCGTGGAGTACGCGCGCAACGTCCTCGGGATGGAGAGCGCTCACTCCACGGAGATCGACGAGGACACGCCGTACCCCGTCATCGACCTGCTGCCCGAGCAGTACGACCTCGAGGACCTCGGCGGGACGATGCGGCTGGGCGCCCACGAGACCGACATCGAAGCGGGGACGCTGGCCCACGACCTCTACGGCGACACGTCGTGCACGGAACGCCACCGCCACCGCTACGAGGTCAACCCGGAGTACATCGACGCCCTCACGGAGAACGGCATCACGTTCTCGGGGAAGGCGGGCAACCGCATGGAGATCCTGGAGTACGACGACCACCCGTTCTTCTTCGGGACGCAGTTCCACCCCGAGTTCCGCTCGCGGCCGACCCGCGCCAGTCCGCCGTTCGTCGGCCTGCTGGAGGCCGTCCTGGACCGCACGGAGACGGACGGCCACAGTGAGCGCGCCACAGACAGTGACAGCGGCGTCGACGCCGGGGAGGTGACCAACTGATGGTGGACGTCGACCCCTTCGTCACGGACGCCAGAGCCGAGATCAGCGAGGCGCTGGGCGACGACACCGCCATCATCGCGCTGTCCGGCGGCGTCGACTCATCGACCGCGGCGGCGCTTGCCTACGAGGCGGTCGGCGAACAGCTCGTCCCCGTCTACGTCGACACCGGCCTGATGCGGAAGGGCGAGACCGACGAGATCCGGGAGGTGTTCAGCTTCATGGACACCCTCCGCATCGTCGACGCCCAGGACCGCTTCCTGGACGCCCTCGAGGGCGTCACCGACCCCGAGGAGAAGCGCCACGTCATCGGCGAGCAGTTCATCCGCGAGTTCGAGACGGTCGCCGACGAGGTGGACGCGGACTACCTCGTGCAGGGCACCATCTACCCGGACCGCATCGAGAGCGAGGGCACCATCAAGTCCCACCACAACGTCGGCGGCCTCCCGGAGCGCGTGGACTTCGAGGGCATCGTGGAGCCGATGCGGGACCTATACAAGGACGAGGTGCGGGAGGTCGCGCGCCACCTCGGCCTCGAGGAGATCATCAGCGAGCGCATGCCGTTCCCGGGGCCGGGCCTGGCGGTCCGCGTGCTCGACGAGGTCACGGCGGAGAAACTCGAGGTCGCCCGCGAGTCGACCGCGATCGTCGAGGAGGAACTCGAGGAGTACGACCCGTGGCAGGCGTTCGCCGCGGTCCTCGGGAAGGCAACCGGCGTGAAGGGCGACAACCGCGTCCACGGCTACGTCGTCGCCGTGCGTTCCGTGGAGTCCCGCGACGGGATGACGGCGCGCGCCCAGGAACTGGAGTGGGAGACCCTCCAGAAACTGCAGTCCCGCATCGCCGGCACCATCGACAACGTCTCACGCGTCGTCTACGACGTGACGCACAAACCACCCGCGACCATCGAGTACGAGTAAGTCAGCATGAAGGCCATCGTCGTCGGACCCGACCGCGGTATCGCCGACGCCCTCGACGCAGAGGGCGTGGAAGTGACCAGAATCGAGGGCGTCGCGTCGGGCGAACGCCTCCAGGATGCGGGCGTGGACGACGCCGACCTGCTCGTCGTCACCGACGCCGGCGAAGCCACCGCGATTCCGGTCGCGAAGGAGCGCAACCCCGACCTGAAGACAGTCGCGTACTCGCCGGATTCGATGCCGGAGTTCGTGAAGGGCGTCCTCGACCTCGCGGTCGACCCCGCGCTGCTGGACGCCGCGACCGTCGCAGAGGAACTGGCCTGACGGTCGCTCCGGGCCTCGGGAACTGCCCTGGGGCCGTCACAGACTCCGACCACGACGAACGTTTCTGACGGGCGTCTCCGACCCCGAGTTCTAAGCCGTTCGCCCGCCATCGTTCGGGCGTGTCACTCGACTGCTATCCAGACCTGTCGCCGGACGCCGGCGAGGTCGTCACGGCGGAACTGTACTACTCCGGCGACGCGCTCGTGAAGGCGTTCGCGCTCGGTCCCGGCGGCGAGGTGGAACCGCACCAACACGCCGACCAGACCAACGCGTTCCACGTCCTCGACGGCGAGGTCGTGGTCGTCCAGGGCGACGATGCGGAAGTCGTGAGTGCGCCCGGCGTGGTCGTCCACGAGCGCGGCGTCCCGCACGGCGCGCGCAACGACAGCGACGACGTCGCGGTGTTCACGGCGACGATGGCGCCGATGGAGTAGGAGGCAGGCAGCGAGCCGGTGTGGGCCGACACGGCCGGCCGATGTCTCGCGGTCACAGCGAGAGCGCGAGTGGCCGTCCTGGCCGGGCGTCCTCGCGGTCGACCGCTGCGGAGTGCGGGCTGACGTGCTCCCAGCAGACGAACTTCTCGACGTGGCCGCACTCGTAGAGGAAGTAGTCCGCTGGCTTCGGGCACAGCGCGCACGTCGGGTCGCCGTCGGCGTCCTCGATGGCCGCAGAGAGCGCCGTCTTCGCGGCTCCAACGTCGGGCGGGTCGGCGTCGCTGGCGTCGTGGTCCGCGGCCGCGCCGCTGGCGGTCGCGTTCTCGCCGGCCGCGTCGTCGCCCGATGACGGCATTCGCGTCGGAGTACGGCGTTCTCGTGTTTAAATGTCGCCCCGCGTCGAGATTAGTAGTATCTCCAACAAAAATAATCTGGAGGGAAGCTATATGTCCGCGTAGTCTGAGGCCATTACTGGGAAGTGACTGACTCGCCCCGGACTGTCGGTTGACCCCCTCCCCCGGTTCGACAGCTATCGAGAACCCGGTTTTCCCGTCACTTCCCCCGACCCGCCCGTGCCTCTGACACGGACTCGGGCGGCCCCCTCTTTCGACGCAGGCCGCGTCACTCGTCCCGAGCGACGGCGGCCGCGATTCCGCAACCCGAACCAGTAACTCGGTTCGTCGATTCGCTCTGACCATGGACGCTCACTGGGACGCACGCCAGACGGCCGCCGCACTGCCGCTGGCGGCACTCGCCGACCGACTTGACGGCGACGTCGCCGCGCCCGGCGAAGAGACGTACGCCGACGCGCGCCGCGTGTGGAACGGCATGGTCAACGAGTACCCCGCCGCCGTCGCGTACTGCGAAACCGACGCCGACGTCGGCGCCGCCGTCGAGTTCGCGCGCACCCACGACGTCCCGATTTCGGTCCGCAGCGGCGGCCACAGCGTCGCCGGCGCGTCGGTGGTGTCCGGCGGCCTCGTCGTCGACTGCTCGCGCATGAACTGGGTGCGCGTGAACCCCGACGAGCAGACGGCGCGCGTTGGCGCGGGTGCCACCTGGAACGAGGTCGACCGCGCGACGCAGTCGTTCGGCCTCGCGACGCCGGGCGGCGTCGTCTCCGACACCGGCGTCGCCGGCCTCACGCTCGGCGGCGGTACCGGCTACCTCTCCCCGAAACACGGCTTCACCGCGGACAACCTCCGCGCTGTCGATGTCGTCACCGGAACCGCAGACGCCGTCACCGCCAGCGACCGCGAGCGCGAGGACCTGTTCTGGGCGGCCCGGGGCGGCGGCACCCCCGGCGTCGTCACCGCCTTCGAGTTCGACCTCCACGAACTCGCCCACGACGTCGTCCACGTCGAATCCTGGGTGCCCGCAGCGAGTGCGCGAGAGGCGCTCCGCGAGTACCGCGCCTACCAGCGCACCGCGCCCGACGACGCCTGCGTCTCCCCGTACTACGCGACCGTTCCCGCCACTGCGGACGTCCCGTCCGAGCACCACGGGGACGTCGCACTCGTCCTCGCGGGCGTCTACGCCGGCGACCCGGCGGCCGGCCGGCGGGAGTTCGAGCGCTTCGCCGACCACCCGGCCGCGTTCACCGCGTCCCTCGAGGTGCTGCCGTACGCGGAGGTCCAGACGATGTTCGACGACGACTTCCCAGCCGGGCGCCGCTACTACTGGAAGTCGGTCCCCGTCACCGACCTCACCGACCGCGCGATCGACGTCCTGCACGACGCAGCGGCGACAGCCCCGTCCTCGCTCTCCACAGTCGTCGTCTGGCCCATGCACGGCGCCGTGGAACGCGTTCCGGCGGACGAGACGCCCGTGGTCGGCCGCGACGCGAGTGTCGTCCTGAACGTCGAAGCCGCGTGGGACGACCCCGAGACCACCAGCGCGAACGTCGAGTGGGTCCGCGAGACCTGCGGCCGCCTCAGGGACGCCGCCGCAATCCCCGGGACGCTCCCGAACTTCGCCGGCGGCGATGGTCCGGACGCCGACGACGTCTACGCCGACCACGCTGACCGCCTCCGGGCCGTCCGTGACCGCTACGACCCCGACGGCGTCTTCACGTACGAACGGGAGTGACCTCGGTCACACGAACGCGAGTGAGTTCGGTCACAGGAGCGCGCTTCCGCGGTCACTCGCGGACCGCTCCGAGCACCGGAATCTCCTCGATGCGCTCCTCGGAGAGCGCGCTCCAGTCGATTCCGTCGGGCTTGTCGTGCCCGTGCGTGGTCTCGATGGCGCGTTCGGGCGTGAACACCCAGTCCATCGGTACGTCGTGGTCGTCCGTCGGCACACTCTCGTCGACGACCTGGCGCTCGTGGACGGTCGTAACGGTCGTCGTGTCGTCGTCCACGCGGTCGAACTCCCGGAGCAGCGCGAACTCGAGGTCGCTGTACCCCTCGCCCTTGCCGACCCGCTCGCCGGCCTCGGTCACCGCGACGCTCCCCGAGACCACGAGGTCGATGGGTTCCACGGCCTCGGGCGTGACCGGGACGCCGTGCTCGCTGATGCCGCTGACCGTCGTCGCGTCTTCGACGTCAGCGACCTCGCCGGGGTCGAGTCGCAGAAAGCACGCCTCCTCGCGGAGGCGCGGCACGGCGACGTAGAGGGTCTTCCCCGCGCGCAGCGCGGCCCGTCGCACCGGCAACTGCGGCGCGTCGGGATTCGCCTTCACGGTGTCGGCCGCCCGCCAGACCGCGGACTCGGCGAGTCGCACCGCGGCGTCGTAGGCGCCCGCGAAGTTCGGGATGCGGCCGTGCGGCGGGAACGGGAACCGCGCCGCGCCCGAGTCCTCGAGGTCGTCCCAGACTCGCTCGCGGAGGTCCTGCTTGTCCATGCGTGGGCCTCGGCCGCCCGGAACTTTACGCTACCTGGAGCCTAGCTGAATCCGCGCCGCGATTGCGGCGCGGGCAACGCCGAGCGCGCAGGCGTGCCGAAACCGCGACTGTGCCGGTGGGCCGCCCCGTCGACCCAGTAATCCACTGTTAACTCGGATTGAATTCGGCTTAATCGGGCTTTAGACGGCTTCTCGAGGCCGAAATTCGGATTCACGGACTCCCCGGGTTAAGTGTGCGACGCGGTATGGACCAGATGCGATGAACGCACGAAAACTACTCACGCTCGTCGTCGCGGCGACCGTCCTCGTCGGCGGTCTCGCGGCGGCCGGCGCGGCGATGCCCGCAGACGCACAGGCCAGCGACAACGCCCCGGAAGACCCCGACGACAACGCGGCCGACGACGCCGACGACGCGGACGAGAACGCAAGCGAGTCCGGGGAGAGTGACGCGGCCGACAACGCCACGGACGCTGACGGCGACGACGCCGCCAGCGACGAAGCGGACAACAACGAGAGTGCGGCCGCGGACAACCAGGGCCCGCCGAGCGAGCTCCCCGAGCAGGTCCCTGACCACGTCTCGTCCATTCACGAGACCATCAATTCGTACCTCGACGGCGAGGTCGACAACCTCGGCAACGCGCTGAGCGACCTCCTCGGTGACGACGGCGAGAGCGGTGACGCCGAGGACGCAGACAGTGAAGACGCTGACAGCGAGGACGCCGACAGCGAGGACGCTGAGAACGAGGACGTTGAGAACGAGGACGCCGAGGACGACAACTCCACCGAAACCGAGAACGCCAGTGACGTCGCGCCCATCGCGTAACGTCACGGTAGCCGCAGCGTCTACTCCGCCTGACGCTTCCACGAAGTTCTGCTGATCGCTCTTTCGGTACGTTCGTGCCCCAGAGAGCCATCAGTGGCCGTTGTCGGATTCGGGACTGCGCTGGTGGCTGTGCTCCGCGCCGCGCGCAGCGTCAGTCCTCGCGGCCGCGGCCCGCCAGTCCGACGAGGTGCTCGATCTCCGGGACGATGATATCCGCGCTGCCGAGTTCGGCGGCGTTCTCGCTGCCCGGCAGACAGAACACCGGCACGCCCTCGACGACGCCCGCGGTGGCGCGCGTCGCGACGACCTTCGCGCCGATCTCGTCGAAGGACAGCAGCCGGAACAGCTCCCCGAACCCCGGCAGTTGCTTGTCGAACAGTTGCCGCGTCGCCTCGACGGTGACGTCGTCCGGCGTCACGCCGGTGCCGCCCGTCGTGACGACCGTGTCCACGTCGTCCCTGCCCGCGAGGTTGTCGACGCTGCCCTGCACGCGGTCGTAGCTGTCTCCGACGAGCTCCCGCGTGACTACGTCGTGTCCATCGGCTTCGAACGTCGTCGCGATGACGTCTCCAGCGGGGTCGTCGTCCAGCGACCGCGACGACGACACGGTGAGGACGGCGACGCCCACGGTGTCGGCGTCGTGGTGGTGGTGGTCGTGGCTGTCCGCGCCCTCGTGCTCGTGGTCGTCGCTCGGGCCGTCGTCCTCGTGCTCGTGTTCCGCCTCGTGTGTCTCCTCGACCGGTTCGCCCTCCGTTTCCTCGTCGTCCGTCCGGCGGGTGTCCCGGGACTGGAAATCGACCATACCCCCGCGTTCGGCACCCGGTCGGAAAAGCGTAGACCCCACAGTTTTTGTGGGCGGCCGCCACGTCTGACCCATGCAGGCCACTGTGTTCGACGGCCACGGCGACACCGACGTCATCGACTACCGCGAGGTAGCCGACCCCGACGTCGGCCGCGAGGAGGTGCTGGTCGACGTGAAAGCCGGCGCGCTCAACCACCTCGACGTGTGGACGCGCCGCGGGATGCCGCAACTCGACCTCGAGATGCCCCACGTCCCCGGGAGCGACGGCGCGGGCGTCGTCCTGGAGACGGGCGCGGACGTCACGCGCTTCGAGGCGGGCGACCGGGTCGCGGTGTCGGCGGGCGTCTTCTGCGGCGACTGCGAGTTCTGCCGGAACGGCGAGTACCCGCTGTGCACGTCCTTCCACGTCCTGGGCGAGCACGTCCCGGGCGTGCACAGCGAACGCGCCGCGGTGCCCGAGGACAACCTCGTGGGCGTGCCCGAGCACGTCGACTGGGAGACCGCGGCCGCAGCGCCGCTGGTGTTCCAGACGGCGTGGCGGATGCTCCAGACGCGCGCCGACCTCCAGGCGGGCGAGAACGTCCTCGTGCTCGGCGCGAGCGGCGGCGTCGGCCACGCCGCGGTCCAGATCGCCGCTCACGCCGGCGCGGAGGTGTACGCGACGGCGAGCACCGACGAGAAACTCCGGTACGCCGAGGAGATCGGGGCCGACCACGTGATCAACTACGAGGCGACGGACTTCGCGGACGAGATCCGCGACTACACGGGCAAGCGCGGCGTCGACGTCGTCGTCGACCACGTCGGGGAGGCGACCTGGGACAGTTCCCTGCGCTCGCTCGCGAAGGGCGGCCGCCTCGTGACGTGCGGCGCGACGACCGGCGGCCGGCCCCAGACGCACATCCAGCGGCTGTTCTGGAATCAGCTCACCGTCCTCGGGTCGACGATGGCGACGCCCGGGGAGGTCGACGACGTCCTCCCGCTGGTCTGGGACGGCACGTTCGACGTCCGCGTGCGCGACGTCGTCCCGATGAGCGAGACTGCGCGCGCCCACGAACTACTGGAGAACCGGGAGGGCTTTGGGAAGGTAGTGGTAAAACCCGACAGCGAGTACTGATGGTGACCTACGACCCCCGCGAGAGCGCGGACGACGACGCGGTGACCGCGAGCGACGCGCCCGGCAGCGAGGCCGCAGGCGAGGGCGCGGACGCGCACGCCCGCGCAGATGCCGGCGCGGACGCCGGGATGAGCGACCGCGCGCAGTGGCTGGTCGTCGTCGTGCTGTTCTTCGCGGGGATCGTCGCGCCGCTGTACCTCTATCTCGTCGGCCCCGGGAGCTTCGGCCTGGGGTTCCGCGACACCTACCTCGCGGTCCCGATGATTCCAGCGCTCGTCCTGGGTGCTGTCGGCGTCTGGACGGCCGTCCGCGGACGGTGAGGCCCGGAGCGAGGCATCGAAGCGGGCCACAGGAGCTGTTACGTGTCGCGGACGGCGACGTCTTCGCGCTCGAAGGACTCGCCGGTCCACGTCCACGCGTCCAGAATCGGCGGTCGCGCCGCCAGCGACGCGAGCACGTACACGTACCCGGGCCACGACGCCTGCTCGCGGTCGGTCTCGCTCATCCGTGCGGGCCCCGCCGGGTGAGAGTGATAGAAGCCGACGACCTCACGGCCCGTGGCCTCGGCCTCGTCGAACACTGCGAGCGTCGCCTCGGCGTCGAGTTCGTACGTCACGCGGGGCGCGTCGGCGACGTTCGCCACGCGCCGCACCGTGTCGGCGACGACCGCCTCCCCGTTCTCGCGGCCGACGAGTGCGCCGCAGGCCTCGCGGGGCGCGTCCGCTCGGGCGTGGTCGAGAATCGCGTCGTAGGCCGACCGGCTGAGCGCCAGCACGACGCACCGTTAGTCGCGTAGCCGGAAAAATCCCGCCGCACACTCGGGGGTGCTGCTCGGACGCCGTTGAGTCTGCCGTTGCAGGGTGTCTACTCCCGGATGCCGTCCGGTACGGGGTCGGCGTCGCCCTCGAAGTCGCGGCGCATCGCGATCTCGAACCACGGGCAGAGTCGGAGCTGGCGGTAGTGCCGGGGGTTCTCGTAGATGTCCTCGTAGTCCGCCCAGAGGACGCCGCCGACCTCGTCGGGGTCGCGGTCGAAGCTCGTGTCCGTCAGCGTCGCCTGCAGGACCGCACAGACCTCCCACTCGAGGCCCTCGTCGAGGTAGTAGCGCTTGTACTCGAAGCGGTCGGTGACCTCGAGGTCGTCGTACTGGTCGGCCGTGATGCCGAGTTCCTCCTCGAGGCGCTCGCGTGTCGCTTCCTTCTGGGTCTGGCCCTCGACGGGGTGGCTGGCGACCGTGCCGTCCCAGTGGGTGTCCCAGAGGCGCTTGCGGGCGGCGCGCTGCGCGAGCATGACGTTGCCGTCCTGGTCGAACAGCACGCACGTGAACGCGCGGTGGCGGACGCCGTCACCGGTGTGGGCGTCGAGGCGGTTCGCGAGTCCCTCCTTCTCGTCGTAGGCGTCGACGGCGACGACGTCCTGCTCGGCGTTCTCCGCGGTCTCGTCGTCCCGCGTGGACTGGACGGGCGCGTCGGACCCTGATTCGCTCATGGGGTGACCGACGGGAACGTCCGTAAATAGCGCTTCGACTCGTCGTGGGACGCCCGCGTCGGGTTCGTTGCCGGAACGCGAAGCGGCGACGGTGCCTCCTGAAAGCCCTCGCCCTTTCAGTCCGCCAGGAGACCGGTTGCTCAAGGGGCTGAAACTGCGGGGATTCTCGAGATGATGCGAGTCTGACGTTGTCGTGGCTTCGCGAACCAGGTCGATCCCGAGCTACAATCGCTGTGTCTGGCGAGCAGTTGTCGAGGAATCAGCCCATCTTCTCGTCGAGGATGAGCCGGGTCTTCGTGGAGACGACCTCCTCCTGCTCGCGCGCCTTCGTGACGAGGTCGTTGACGCCGCCGGTGTCCGCGGCGTCGACGACGAGGACGATGTCGTCCTCGCCGGAGACCTGCCAGACGAAGTCGACCTGGTTCCAGTCGACCATGCGGTCGCCGACCTCGTGGGTGTCGACGTCCATCGCGACCCCGATTTCGATCATCGCTTTGACGTTCCCGGTCGAGGTGGAGACGGTGAAGCGTTCGATGACGCCCTCGTCGACGAGGCTGTCGACGCGGTTGCGGACAGTGCCCTCGCTGACGCCGATGTCGTCGGCGATCTCCGTGTACGGGGTCCGGGCGTCCCGTCGGAGCGCGTCGAGGATGCGCCGGTCGATGTCGTCCATGTCAGGACATCAGGCCGACGCACAAAAAGGATTTCGAAATTCGTAACTCAGCTACGAAAGCAAGATTTATACTCCCCACACTCGTTTGAATCTCGTAATGTCGGACGCGTACCTCGCGCTAGAAACCGGCGACGTGGTCGAAGCCAACGCCCGTGCCCCCGGACGGGCACGAGGCGAACTCGTGTTCACCACGGCGTACACCGGCTACGAGGAGAGCCTCACGGACCCCTCGTACGAGGCACAGGTGCTCACCTTCGCCTACCCCCTCATCGGGAACTACGGCGTCCGCGAGGACCGATTCGAATCGGACCGCGTCCACCCCAGCGCCGTTGTCGCGCGCGAACTCACCGACGACGTCGCCGACTGGCTCACCGAGGAGGGCGTCCCCGCCGTCGACGGCCTCGACACCCGCGACCTCGTCCTCGACATCCGCGAGGGCGGCGCGATGAAGGTCGGCATCGCCGCCGGCCCGGACGCCACGCCCGAGGCCGCCCGCGAACAGCTCGCGGACTGCCCACACATGAGCGACCTCACGGACATCGGCAGCCGGGTCAGCGTTCCGGAACCCGAAGTCCACGGTGACGGCGACGTGGACATCGCGCTCGTCGACTGCGGCGCGAAAGGCTCAATCGTCTCCTCGCTCGTGGAGCGCGGCGCCACCGTCCACGTCCTCCCCTACGACACCACGCCCCCGGAACTCGCGGCGCTGGACCCGGACATCCTGTTCGTCTCGAACGGCCCGGGCGACCCCGCGAACTTCGAGGCCGCGGAGACCCTGGTCGGCGAGTTCGTCGGCGACCTCCCCATCGCGGGCATCTGTCTCGGCCAGCAGGTCGTCGCGCGCGCCCTCGGCGGCGCCACCGAGAAGATGGACTTCGGCCACCGCGGCGTGAATCAGCCGGTGCTGGACTACGACTCCAAGCGCGTCGTGATGACAACCCAGAACCACGGCTACACCGTCGCGGACCCCGGCAAACTCGAGGTCACGCAGATCAACGTCAACGACGACACGCCCGAGGGCCTGGACTCCGCGGAACTGGACGTCATCACGCGCCAGTACCACCCCGAAGCCAACCCCGGCCCGCACGACAGCCTCGACTTCTTCGACGACGTGCTCGCGATGGCGGACTGCTGTCGAACGCCCCTCACCGCGGACTGACACTCGCCTCCGCCGCTTTTCTGCAACGCAGCCACGGCCGGAGTCGAGACGCCCGAAGCATTACATTCTGAGAGAGTAGAGTGCGAATAAATGTCGGGGTCCGTCTTCTCGGCGAACCAGCTGACGTTCCACGAGTGGCACGCGGCCGTCCTCGGAGCGACCGTCGGCGCGTTCTCCGCCTCGCTCCACGCGCTCTCTTACACGGTGCTCGGCGTCGCGCTCTCCGTGACGTTCGTGGCGGCGGCGCTGGGCATCGCGCGCTACGGGAGCGTCGCCGGTCAGACTGTCAGGAGAGAACCGTGGTACGCGCTCGCCGCGTTCGTCGGCTTCGGCGCGGTCGTTCTCGCGATGGCGTGACGAGGCGTTAGCCCCAGCGCTCGTCGCGAATCGGGCGCTCGCTCACCGGCGCGACCTCCAGGTCGTCGCCGTGGTACGCCAGCGCTTCCACGAGGGCGTCCGCGCTCTGGGCCGTCGAGAGGTACGGGACCTCTTCCTCGACGGCGGTTCGGAGGATGTCCTCGTCGCGTGAGACGACGAAGTCGACGTTCCCCTCGCGGATGGCCGCACTGGTGTCCTCGAACGTCTCGAGGTCGAAGTACTCGGCGAAGCCGTCCACGTCCAGGTCGACGACGGCGGTGCCGCCGACCTCGGGGGCGTTGCCGGCGGCGCGCTGGGCCTTCCAGTACGCCAGCCCGGGCGTGGACGCAGTCCCCATCACTTCGCCCGTGGACTTCATCTCCGGGCCGAGGCGGGGGTCCGACCCCGGCAGGCGGTCGAACGGCAGCACGACCTCCTTGACGCTGTACTCCTCGGGGACGCCCTCGCTGACGTCGAGGTCGGCCAGCGAGTCGCCGGCCATCACCTTCGCCGCGAGCTTCGCGATGGGGACGCCCGTCGCCTTCGAGACGAAGGGGACCGTCCGCGACGAGCGCGGGTTCGCCTCGAGGACGTAGACCGCACCATCTTGTACCGCGAGCTGGACGTTCAGCAGGCCGACGGTGTCCAGCGCCACGGCGATTTCCTCGGTGACCTCGCGGACGCGCGCCAGCGTGTCGTCGGACAGCGACCGCGGCGGAATCACGCACGCGGAGTCCCCGGAGTGCACGCCCGCGGACTCGACGTGCTCCATCACGCCGCCGATGAGCACGTCCTCGCCGTCCGAGACGGCGTCCACGTCGAGCTCGACGGCGTTCGCGAGGAACTCGTCGACGAGGATGGGTTTGTCCGGGCTGACCCGGACGGCCTCCTCCATGTAGTGTTTGAGCTCCTCGTCGTCGTCGACGACCCGCATCGCGCGACCGCCGAGCACGTAGCTCGGGCGGACGAGGACCGGGTAGCCCAGGTCGCAGGCGAGGTCGAGGGCTTCCGCCTCGCTGGTCGCCGTCCCGCCGGCCGGCTGGGCGATGCCGCGCTCGTCCATGAGGCGGTTGAAGCGGTCGCGGTCCTCCGCGAGGTCCATCGCTTCGACGGCGGTGCCCATGATGTCGCAGTCGACGCCGCGGCGCTCGAGTTCGTCGCGCAGCGGTTCGCCGATGTCGACGGACGTCTGGCCGCCGAACTGGATCATCACGCCGTCCGCGCCGGCCGCCTCGACCACGTCGGCGACCTCCTCGGCGGTGATCGGCTCGAAGAACAGGCCGTCGGAGGTGTCGTAGTCCGTCGACACGGTCTCGGGGTTGTTGTTCACGACGTGCGCCTCGATGCCCATCTCGCGGAGGGCACGCACGGCGTGGACCGAACAGTAGTCGAACTCGACGCCCTGCCCGATGCGGATCGGGCCGCCGCCGACGACTACCACGCTCTCGGTGTCGCGGTTCACGCGGAGTTCGCCCGCGGCCGCGTCGCCCTCGTAGGGCCCGGAGAACCACTCCGGCGAGCGCGAGGAGTAGTAGTACGGCGTGGACGCCTCGAACTCGCCCGCACAGGTGTCGACTTGCTTGTACGTCCGTCCCGGGACGTTCGCCTCGACCTGGCCGACGCCCGCGCGAGCGGCGGAGACGGGGATGCCCTCCTCGGTGGTCTCGACGGCGGCCTCGCCGCCCGCGTCGCCGGCGACCGCTTCCGTCGCCTCCGCGGTCCGCCACGCGCCGCGCGTCTCGGGCAGCCACGTCAGGCTGCTGTCCTCGAAGACGTTGCCCGCGAGCGCGCTGATCTCGGCGTTCGTGAAGCCCGCCGTCGCCGCCGGCGTGAATTCGCCGTCGACGACCTCCTTGCTGGCTTCGACGATGCGCGCGAAGCGCTCGACGTACCACTCGTACATCCCGGTCGCCTCCACGACCTCATCGACGTCGAAGCCGCGCTCGAACGCCTCGAAGATGGCGTACGGGCGGTCCGGGCTCGGGCGTTCGAGGTACTCCCTGCGGAGTTCGTCGTCCTCCACCGCGCCGAAGTCGACGGCCGGGTCGTACTCGGAACTGCGCAGCGCTTTCAGGAAGCTCTCCTCGAACGTGCGGCCGATGGCCATCGCCTCGCCCGTGGACTTCATCGCAGTGGAGAGCGTGAAGTCGACGTCCTCGAACTTGTCGATGGGCCAGCGCGGCACTTTCGTCACCACGTAGTCGATGGCCGGCTCGAACGCGGCCGTCGTCTCCCCGGTGATCTCGTTGGTGATCTCGTGGAGGCGCTTGCCGAGCGCGACCTTCGCGGTGACGCGCGCAATCGGGTAGCCGGTCGCCTTCGACGCGAGCGCGGACGAGCGCGAGACGCGCGGGTTCACTTCCACGACGCGGTACTCGCCGCCGGGCGTGCCGTCGTCGCGCCACGCGAACTGGATGTTACAGCCGCCCTGGATGCCGAGGTCGCGGATGACCTCCAGCGCGACGTCCCGCATCGCCTGGTGGCCGTCGTCCGGGATGACCTGGCTGGGCGTGACCACGGTGGATTCCCCCGTGTGGATGCCCATCGGGTCGATGTTCTCCATGTTGCAGATGATGACACAGGAGTCGTCGGCGTCCCGCATCACCTCGTACTCGAGTTCGACCCAGCCCTCGATGGACTCCGTGACGAGGACCTCGTCGTTGCGCGAGAGGCGCAGCCCCTTCCGCACGCGAGCGACGAGTTCGTCCATGGTGTCGACGACGCCCGACCCGCTGCCGCCGAGCGTGTACGTCGTGCGCGCGATGACCGGAAGGCCGCCGACTTCTTCAGCGGCGTCCTCGACGCGCTCGCGGAGCGCGTCCTCGTCGAAGTCCGAGACGGATTCGTCCTCGTCCAGCGAGATGGTCGTGGAGGCCGGGACCGGCTCGTTCAGTTCCTCCATGCGCTGGCGGAACAGGTCGCGGTCCTCTGTCGCGTAGATGGTCTCCAGCGGCGTGCCCATGATGTCCACGTCGTACTCGTCGAGGACGCCCTCCTCGGCGAGTTCCGCGGTGACGTTCAGGCCGGTCTGGCCGCCCAGGCCCGCGATGACGCCGTCCGGGTTCTCCTTGGCGATGACGTCCGCGATGGCGTCGGTGGTGATTGGCTCGATGTACACCGCGTCCGCCATCTCCGGGTCGGTCATGATGGTCGCGGGGTTGGAGTTCACGAGCACGACTCGGGCGCCCTCCTCTCGGAGCGCGCGGCAGGCTTGCGCCCCCGAGTAGTCGAATTCAGCCGCTTGTCCGATCTGGATTGGGCCACTCCCAATGAGCAGTACCGTGCGGTCTTCGTGCTCGCTCATTGCTACTCGTGTGGAGTTCGCCCATCGTAATAAGTTACGCGGAATACTCAGAGCATCGCAACCCAATTACGAAATTCGAAACATCCGGCGGTGGGTCGGCGGCCAGGACCGGCCGTCACTCGACCTCGCGGCGGAAACTGTAACAGAGCTTCTCGTAGCCGTGGTCCTCGTAGAACTCGTGGGCCTCCTCCCGCCACAGCCCAGACTCCAGTTCGACGTACGAACACGACTGCTCGCGCGCGAACTCGTGGACGTACTCGAGGAGTCGACTCCCGTTGCCCTCACCCCGTTTGTCCTCGTCGGTCACCAGGTCCTCGACGAACACGTGGCGGTCACAGAAGAAGTTTCGGCGCACTACCAGTCCGACCACCGCCACCACCTCGCCGTCCTCGAACAGCGCGAACAGCCGGTAGCCGTCCTCGCGCATCACGTCGAGTTGCTCCAGGAACGCCGCCTCGGTGAGGTGGTCGCGCAGTTGCGAGAGCACGGGGTACGCCTCCCGGAACTCCACCGTCGTCAATAGCTCGCGGACCTCGCTCGCTGCCATGCGCTCCGAAACGCGAACTGGCGGGAAAACCGTTGGCGAACCGGCGGCACTTCCGCGACCAAATCGGGACGTCGAAAATCCCAGCGAACCCGGGGCCGGATACTACGCGGGCGTGTCGTACTCGTCCTCGAATTCTCTGGCGTCCCGGTAGCGGTCCACGAACGTCGAGACGTCGAACTCCTGCATCTGTTGCTCGAACTCCGCGGCGGTGTCGTCGCCGTCTGCGTGGCTGACCGCGTGGTCCATCAGCTCCACCACGAGTTCGACGACGACCTCGTGGAGTTCCCGGGCGTCCATGTCGGTCACCCACAGCAGCGCGTACCCGACGCTGCCGTTCTCGCTGCCGTCTACGGCGACGATGTCCTCGGGCAGTTGCTCCATCACGGACCCCATCAGGTGCGGGGTGCCGAACTCCTCGAACTCGTCGTCGGACGCGGGCGTCACCGCCTCCTTGAGGACGGCGACGATGGACTCCGGCACGAACCGCGACGGCGGATGCATGTCCATCACGACGGCGTGAGTGCCGCCACAGGAGCACTCGTACTCGCGCATCCCCAGGTCGAAGTCTTTCACGTGCGCCTGCTCCCCGCACGGGAGGTCCACCCAATCGTCGTCCTCGGTGCCCGGTACGCGCGGCTCGGTCATTGCTCCCCGATTGGCTGTGCGGCCGGTTAAGCCCCGCGGAGCGATACTCGCCCGGCGGGACGTCCAGTGAGTAGGTCCGGGAGGGGAAACGTCGTTCCGCCGCGATGTCGACCGAGCCAGCCGCACCGAGTTCGCGGACACGGGACAGTCCGAGGCGGTGCCGGACGCGAGGGTAGCACTGTTGGCTGGGGGCGTTCCTGGAGCCGACAGTACTGGCCCATTGCAAGCCCGAAGCAGTCGATTCTCACAGCGTGAGTGCAGCCGGTGGTTTTTGCTGTCGACCGACCGCAGTTTCTCGCATGAACACGGATAGACGCGCGTTCCTCAGGGCCGCCGGTGTCACCGGTGTCGTCGGTCTCGCGGGCTGTTCGACGCTCCTCGGCTCCCGCCCAGACCTGGTCTTGACCATCGAGAACTATCGATCGGACGACGTCCGACTACTGGTGGGTGTGTTCGACGAGGAGGCGACGGACTACAACGACGGCACTGTCTATCGGGCGACTGTCGAAGTCCCGGCGGAGGCGACCGGGGACGACCGGTGGCGCGAGCCGGCCGTCGGGCCCGCTCGGCGGTACCGAATCGAGGTCGGCGTCGGCGTCGAGCACGCGACCTACCACTATCACTACGTGCCCGACTGCCTCGGCGACGACGCAAGCTACGACCCGCAGGTGAACGTCATCGTCAACGATGCACCGGGCGTGACGTTCGGACAATCCGCTTGCGGGGAGAACGTGGACTTCGGACCGTGACGCGTCCGCTGGGCGACCGCGGTCCGGTGTCGGCTACGGCCAGTCGTCGCGGACTTCGGACCGTGACGCGTCCGCTGGGCGACCGCGGTCCGGTGTCGGCTACGGCCAGTCGTCGCGGACTTCGGCTTCGTCGTCGTCGGCGTCGTCGGCGTCGTCGGCGAGCTCCCAGTCGGCTTTCTCGGCGGCGTCCTCGAGGGGGAGGTACTCCCAGCCGACGCTCTCGGCGAGTTCGCGATCCTCGTCGTCGACGCCGACGAAGACGTGGCGTTCGGTGTCGAACTGGCGTTTGACGGATTCGAGGCTCTCTTCGCGGCCTTTGGGACCGGAGAAGAAGTCCTGGCGGATGCGGCGTTTGCGAGTGAAGTTGGTGACGACGTACGTGGGTTCGTCGGAGACGACGCCGACGTATTCCGTCCACTGGCGTGCGCCCGCGAACGCGGTGCCGGGTTTCGCGAGTTCCTGCAGCGCGGACAGCTCGAACGCGAGGGTCATGTCCGTGCTCCCGCCGGATTGGCTCATGGCGGAACGTGGGGTGCGGACGGGAAAAACCGCTTCGGTCGCGCGCTCCGTTACCGCGCGATGGAAACGCGATAGTAGCCGGTGAACCGTACGACCTCGCCGTCGGAGAAGCCCTCAGCGGCTTCTTCGGGGATGGCGATGGCGTCGGCGTCGACCGCGTCGGGTAACGCCGCCTGTGCTCGGTCGTCGAGTTCGTCGTAGTCGCGGACCGTGCGGTCCGCGGTGGGTTTCGTTTCGGTCGCTTCCAGTAGTGGGTTCATGTGGTCACCGGCATTCGTGTGCCGTGACAACGTATGGCACGATAGTATATAAGCATACTGGTAGGCGAAATCTGGAACTGCCGGATGGCGGCCTACCGCACAACGTCCGCCGGTAGACACGTTTTACGGCGCCTGCGGCATCGCTGCGAGGGTGAAGCGACCAGCGGGGTGACGCCCCCCGGTGCGAGCGGGCGGGATGACGTCTTTGGAGCCCAGCGGGCCGGACGAAGTTCTGAAGCCGAGCAGACGGGACGAAACTCTCACCGAGACGCGCAGAGAGAACAGCGAAAAGACGGCGTTCGCGTAGACGTCGCGTCGATCCTGGACGGATTACTGCTCTTGCGGGATGGCGAGGTCTTCGAGGTCGAAGTTGTCCTGCAGGAGGACGTCCTTCTGGTCGGCGACGACCGATTCGTCCTTGATGAGTTGCTTGTACTTCGACTGCGGCGCGAGATTCCCGATGAGCACGCCGCCGATGAGTTTGCCGTCCTTGAACGTCAGGCGGCGCCACTCGTTGTCGCTGTACTTCCGTTCGGCCTCGTCGTCGCCCAGCGTCGGGAAGCCGAAGGAGAGGAACGGGAAGTCGAAGTGCGTGATGGAGTACGAGGACACCCAGCGGAACGGCTCCGTCTCGACGTCGTGGCCCGCGTCCTCGAGCATCACGCGCCCGGCGAGGTTCCCCTGCTGTTTCGCGGAGCCCCACGAGCCGTTCTGCGCGCGCTCTCCGAGGATGGTGTCGTAGAACTGCGTGATGTCGCCCGCGGCGTAGACGTCCTCGACTTCGGTCCGCATGTACTCGTCGACGTGGACGCCGTTCTCGATGGTGATGTCCGTGTCCTGGAGGATCTCCACGTTGAAGTCCAGACCGATGGCGACTCCGACGAAGTCCGACTCGTGGCGAACGCCGTTCCCGTCGATGGTCGCGACGACTTCGCCGTCGTCGTTCGTCTCGAAGCTCCCGGCGCCGGACTCGAAGACCGGTTCGACGCCCTTCTCGCGGAGGCCGTCGTGGATGATCTCGGCGCCTTCCTCGCTGAGCGCGTACCGCCACCAGCGGTTCCCGCGCATCAGGTACTTCGCGTCGACGTCCTGGCCGCCGCAGATGGCTGCCAGGTCGATGCCGAGCAGGCCGGCGCCGACGACGACACCCGTGTCGGCTTCCTCGGCGTGCTCGCGGATGCGGCGCGCGTCCTCGAACGTCCAGAAGTGGTGGACGCCCTCGGCGTCGGAGTTCTCCACGGGGAGCTGGTTGGGTGTGCCGCCCGCGGCGACGAGGAGTTTGTCGTAACTGATCTCGTCGCCGTCGTGCGTCTCGATGGTGTGGGCGCCGGGGTTGACGTCCGTGACGAGGGTGTTCAGGCGGAGGTCGATGTCGCGGTCGTCGTACCAGTCCTCCTCGTGGATGCTGATCGGGGCTTCGGGCAGTTTCCCCTTGGCGAACTCTTTGATGAGAATCCGATTGTAGAGGGCTTCGCCCTCGTCTGTGACGACGGTGACGTCGACGTCGGGTGCCTCCTCGCGGATGGCTTCGGCGGCGGAACTACCCGCAATTCCGTCACCGACAATCACGTAGGATTCGCTCATGGTCGAAGTGAGGCATTCGGGGTTAAAGTGGATTGCTATCTTCCCGAGGCGCTTGCTAATTGGCCACAAACCACTAACTGACGGCCGCTGTCGGACGGTGGCCCTGAATACCCTTACGTCAACCAGAGTGTGCCAGTATCTGCCGCCGACCGTCGAATAACCGCGGCCTCCATGGATGTCAAATAGATATCCCTTCGTCCGGTATGTTCTGATTACCGCTCCGGGACAGCCATTTACAACCCAGCTACCTGCTGGGCCAACGTCTGGGTAGGTAATCACGAGAAATGCGGTAAGACGGTGTTAGAATCGCTCTCTCGTTGAATTCGGGTTAACTATCGATGCCATTTATCGCTACCCACGTAGACGTATGTTATTGTCCCACGCGGCCGGGACGGATACATGATGGACGACCAACCGACGCTCCAGCAGCCACAGCTATCGGGAACTGGCCAGCAGTCCGCGGTTCCCGGACAGCCGTCACAGTTCGCCGCCCAGCAGCCGCAACGGGCGAGCCAGCGGGAACAACCAGTCAGCCAGCCACAACAGCAGGCACCGCAACAGCAGCCGCCGCAACAACAGCAGGCACCGCAACAGCAGATTCCACAGCAACAGCAGGCACCGCAACAGCAG
>Ga0207851_100033_pt1 | contig 114223 bp, 125 predicted proteins | sample A23E3SouthBayCA_FD_187747 | JGI IMG/M metagenome (GOLD analysis project Ga0207851, IMG submission 187747) | Aerobic enrichment media microbial communities from Eden Landing Ponds, California, USA - A23 E3 (SPAdes) | ecosystem: Environmental > Aquatic > Marine > Unclassified | place: Emeryville... | reverse complement strand
GTCGAACGTTGGCCGCATGAACGTCTCTGTCGGTAATGTGACGTACACCGGGACGCTGATGAGCGACGGCACTCCGAACGGCGGGTACGCTGTCGGCGGCACCTACAACGCCTCGAACATCACGGGCGCGCAGTTCGTCGCCCTTGATGACGGCGGCTCCCACGAGCTAACCGGCGAGTTCACCCTAGAGTCCGTGACGACAGCGGACGGCGAAGAGCTCGCGCAGAACGAGACGGTGCCGTACGAGGACATTAACTACCAGACCGCGAACACCTCCGAGTTCGAGGCGTTACAGGAGGACCTGGACCGTCTGACGGCCGAGATTAACGCCAAGCAGCAACAGGAGCGCAACGCGGGCGGCGGCGGCATCCTCCCCGACTTCGGGAGCGGTAGCGCCATCCCCGGCGCCGTGCTCATCGGCGGCGCTCTTGTCCTGCTGCTCAACCGCGCGTAACCCCCTCCAAACCCCATTTATGAACGCTAAACTCACCGTTTCGATAGTCATACTGCTTGCCACCCTTGCCGTTGCGCCTATCGGTGGCGCCGCCGCGACCGCGCCGGCCGGCCCACAGCCCACGCTCGCACAACAGGCGTCCGCGAACAACTCAACGGCGGCTGGCGAACAGATAGATGAGAACCTGCGGTTAGTCTCCTCGTCGTACAACCCGAGCACGGGCACCGCGACGCTCGTCCTCGAATCGGACGGCGCAACCGCGGTCACCCTGTCGGACGCTGGCGGGTTCATGGACGGCGGGGAAATCAACCGGCGGACGGTCGTCGCTGACAACGGCCGGACGACGGTCGAGTTCGCTGTCACCGAGACGGACCGCGGGTACGTCGGCGTCTCCATCGCCACCGAAAACGTGCTGTATGGCGAGGTGATTCAGGCGCCGAATCTGTCGCCGTTCAGCGACTCCTCCGGTACCGTCGGATGGATAGCCGGCGCCGGCATCGTTGTGCTATCGTTCATCGGCGCGGCGCTCTGGAAGCTCTACAAGGAGGGCGGCGAACCCGTGGAGGCGAGCGCCTGATGGCGGACCTCTCCTCGACGTTCGGCGGCTGGCAGGACCGCCTGACGTACGTGCTCGCCGAAGCGCAGCTACTCGTCGCCGGCGTGCTCGTCGCGGCCGGTGTCGCGGTATGGTGGTTTAACCCCACGATTCCGGGCGCGCCGCCGTGGACGACGAACGTGCTCGTCGGGTGGTTGGTGCTGGCGCCGCCGATGTTCATCTTCGGCCTCCGGTTCGTGGACTGGCTACGAATCCGCAACTACGTCGAGGTACACCACGTCAACGCAGTAGACGACACCGTGAAGACGTACTTCGTGCCGCCGGACGTATGGGCCGAGAAGCGCGTGGACGGCCCGGCGCCGTACCGGGTGAACGACGGCGACGCAATCGCCGTCCGTGACTTCGAGTGGGCGCCCGAGTACGGCGACAACGGCAGTCTGCGCGTCTCCGGCGTCTACCTCTCGGAGATGCAGGACACGAAACTCCTCACGTCGAAATCGCACATGGAACGGATGTACGACGACCTCGTAGACTCGCACCTGTCGCTGGCGTACCTCAGCGACTCCATCAGCGAGCTCTCTGCGGACCTGCAAACGCGACTCATCAACAAGGTCGTGGAAGCCCGCGAGAAGGGCGAGCGACTGGATAAGGACGCCGTGAAGGAGGTGACGGAGGACTTCGAGGACCGCGCCGCGAACCTCACCGACGACGACCTCGCAGATATCCAGATGGACGACCTCCCGAACCATCTCCCTGACGCGCTCCCCGCTGGCGAGACGCACAACCCGAGCGCGGGCACCCCGTCGAGCGATGGACGTGCGCCAGCCGCCGCAGACGGAGGAAACCATGAGTGAGGACGGAAACGGCGAGGTAGACCCCCACATCGTTGCCGCGCACCGCGAGCACGTCGACGGCTACGACGAGCGCGACCCCGACGCCTACCCTCACACTGGCACCGTCCGCGACCGCGACCTCTCGCACTTCCTTTCGGTCGTCCAGCAGGAGTATGACCCTGACGCCGCGGACGGCGCCGAGGTGATGCCCGGTCGCGCTGACGACCTCGAAATAGTCCAGAACATCCGACGCGCGCAGGCGACCGAGCACGCCCGCCGCGCGCTCAACGACGGCGACATGGGGACGCTTCAACACCAGCAGGGCGACACGAACCAGCGCGCCGATATTTCCGGCGTGAAGGCGATGCAGCAGGTTGACGACCTGATTAACGGCGCCGCGCCCGTCGTCGTGATTCTCGGCGAGATGGGCGCCGGGAAGTCCAATTTCGCGGGGCTGCTGGGGCAGCGCTACGTCCACAAGCACCCGTCCGCGCTCGTCGGGACGAACATCAAGAGCCTCCGGGAGAAATCCGAGTGGCGCGACGAACGCGGCCGCAACCGCGACGGCTACCTGCCGAGCTTCCCCGCACTCAAGGAGTGGCTTCAGCAGGATGGCAACCCGCTCCAGCACGACCAGACGCCGAAGCTCGCAATCCTCGACGAACTCTCATCGAACGCGAGCGGGAGCGGGAAGGACGGCCAACTCACGCGGAAGTTGATGGGGCCGCTCGTGTTCAAGGTCCGCAAGTACGGCGGCGCGCTCATCGTGATAGCCCACGACGAGAGTTCGATTCACCCGCTGTTGTGGCGGCTTGGTGTCATCGTGAAAAAGGAGTCGCAGAAGCAGGCGACTATCTGGGAGCGCGTCACGAACGGCGAGCTACGTGGGAAAATCGGTGAGTTCAGTGGTGTGCCGGCGACGGATTGGCGGTACAACGACAAGGAGGCGTCGAGTTGGTCGTGGCGCGAGACGGAGAGCGACAGCGACGAGCCCGCGGTCGCTGAAGACGACATCAAGCGCGTCACCATGTGGACCATCGCGCAGGGCAAGGACGCCGGGAAGTCGAACCGCGAAATCGCCGAGAACATCCCGTATAGCCACGCTACCGTCGGGAACTGGTGGGAAGAATACCAGAACGGCGGCGAGAAGCGCGAATGGGTTTCCGACGTGGAGGCCGCAATCGCATGACTGCGCCGAGTTGGAAAGGTGGAAAGCGTAAGCGTTCCCCCTTTACTACTGGCCCATCGCGGCGCCCGGAGGGGCGCTCGCCCTGATGGGCGCGCGCGGTCGGCCGGCGCCACGAGTATATATATATATATATATATATATATATATATATATATAAGAGCGCGCGAAGCGCGGGGGGCGCGTAGATGCCGAGCCACCGCGCAAACTCCTACGGGACAGCGGTCGAGTACAAGATGGCCGACCACTACGACGTAGAACTGGCGCGGGCGAGCTGGAAGGACGCCAACGCGCCGGACGGCACGCCAGTCGAGATTAAGGCCGCGATGCACGAGCACGCCGACGGCCAGCCCGGGAACTTCAAAATCTATCGGGAGTACCACGAGAAGCTACAATCCGAGGGTGGCGTCTACCTGTTTGCGGCGTACCGGGTTCGAGGTCGCGGCGTCGAAGTGCTCGCGCACGGTCGTCGTCGCGCGTCCCGGCTGCCCACGGTGCGCTGGCACGGTGGTGGTAAGCATCGTGGGACACAGCAAGCGAAGATCGCCATTCCAGATCTATTCTGATACAGGGCCGATGCTATAGATCTTATCCAAATAAGTAACTGTACAGAGTTTGATGGGATTCGTATGACGGAAGATAGCTCTTCCGAGGAATCAGCTCCTGTAGATTCATCTTATGATGAGATGTTCACGGGAACCGAGACGGCTGAACGAGATCTGGAAGAGATATCCGAAGAGGTGGCAGAGCAAACGGGTACACCTGAAACAGAATTAGAAACGGAGTCGGATGCGGAAGGTCGGCCACTTTCGAAGGCATTAGGCGATCTTGTTGAACGTGAAGGTCTGGATATCATCTCAGAAGTGGGAGGGCAATTTCAGGAACGACAAGAAGCCGCACAAGAGCACGAAAAAGAACTGATACGAGGACGAATGAGGTATAATGGATCGCTTTTAGTCTTCTTCACTATAGTCGTTCTTGGGTTAGTCTATACTACGACACTTTCTCCCGTAGCATCTCTAACTTTTATCGCTGGACTGGCAACCGGATTTGGCGCCAATACGGTCATCAATACCTAATTAAGAGTGAACCGAACTACCCTCTTTGAATCCAATCCGAAATAACGGGAGGAAGCAACGCTAACCCACTATTCCTCACGGACCTCGTCCAAGTCCTTGCCCTTGTACATCACGTGCCAGCCCTGTTCATCACTGTAGTGAAGAGCAGTTTCAGTCCCGTCTCGCTGAAGGAATAACGTCGTTGCACGGCCGGGTTGGTCGTCTTGATACACCGCGTCGAACGTGTCTTGATTCTGGATATCCTGAAATTCGTCAAGCGTCAGGCCACGGTCGGGAAGTGCATCTTTCAGTGCCATGAGAGGGATAAACGAACCACCAGAAGTTATAGATTACTGATTAATCGGCAGATATGTGCCGCGACGACTATCCAATCAGAGACAAAGCACCCCGAGACTCGTAGCGTCAGGTCGTCTACTCGGTTCGAATCTCAGTCACTATCCGGTACTCTAATTGAATCTCACGTGTGCTCAGAACCTCAGCTAGCTCTGGCGTCATATCTGGATGGGCGAGCGCTTTCTGTTTCGCTTTCCGGTCTTGGCGGGCGTGGTCGCAGGCCGCGACGACCGCCGCGGTTTTCGTGTTCTCTCCGAGCGCGTCCATAGCAGCTTCGATGGCGTCGAGACGGTGGGCGTAATCGCCGTCAGTGCGGATTCGCATACTACTCTCGTACACACGAGGCCTGATAACCGAATGTCTGCGCTCACTGGAAGGGGGTAATTCCGGGTGATTTGGTCAGAAGTCGGCGGTTCCCCGGTGCAGACAGCTCCCACGAGCGCGACCGAGGCCGAAATATGCACACGAGACTCCCCGGTTCGTGTGCAGATTCGAGAAATTGGTTCTCTCCACGTGAAACCCCGTGGAGCTTCAGGCAGGCCGGCAGTAGTATTGAATAAATCTGATTAACCTAACTGTTCATATTGCAGTTGTACTTAACGACCTCCGACAGGGTGCTCCAACACTTCGCTGGAATCTTCAAAATTATGGGAACTGGCCGAATGAGTGCCGCCTATTACCGATATTTGACGCGGAAGTAGTACACCTATTCTCAAACAACTCGCAAAGGAGCTACACAGTAATTGGGCGGCACCTTACGCATCGGGATCCTGCGATGTGAACTCGGATGGGGAAAAGATGTGAAGCGTCTCAAGGTCTCGGTTTTGGTCTACCACGTCTGAAATACGCTGTCTCTGATCTAACAGGTCATTCTCATCTGTAGTGATGAGATTATCTGCTTCAGAGCTACACGCCCAGTCGGCTGATTCACAAACGACATGCCGGTCATTATTGTTCTTAATGAAACTGATGCGACTGAGGAGCATGGCATCTAAGTTATTTGGCCAGACCGTATCAATCAATTTCCCATTCATTTCGAATAGCGTATCTAGACCTCGCTTGAACTTCCGCTCTTCAAGCTCCAGCCTATCTTCAATATCATCACGGGAACCCAGTTGATCTAATTCGTGAAGGAGGTCTGCACACCAGCCCTCATCATTTGGACTCATATCGATGGTTGAAGGCGGACTCCAGCTTGAGAGATCGTCACAGGCATAGATTGACTTCAAGACCTTCTCCCGTCTCTCTTTTATGTCGTTAAACTCGCGCTCGACAGTTGACCCGGTATAATTATCCGAACTGTGGTCTTTCAGTAATCCCTTTGATTCGCCGTCATCCTGGCCTAGTACGTAGTTCAGGAGAACGGACGTATCGTAGAATACCTCAGAAAAGACGCTCGGATCGTAAGACGAGCTACTCACGCGAGACCCTCCCGTCAACAACCTGCATAAACTCATCCACCGCCTCATCGAATTCACCCTGCTCAAACCGTTCGTAATCGTCAATATCAGGGAGTAAGCCAACTGAGTCGCAAATCTCCTTTTTGGTCTTAAGGCTATCAGCAAATGAGGATTTCAGATTATCCCGGTTGGCTGAGGACCAATCATAGATATCGCCCCTGTTTGGTCCCTTCGCTGTTTCAAGCGAGAGGCTATGAGCGACCATTAGCCAGACCTCATCCCTATAGAAATCTTCCAGTTCGCTAATAGCGGTCTGGTGGCCATTTTCGACCTCCGATCCATCAATCCCAACCAGCATCATGACCACGTCCTCAAAGAGCTGGACAAAGTCATTCACATACTCGTAGTTCTCCTCAAGCGAATCCGCCGACAACACCTGTTTTTTCAAGTCCTTAGCTATCTCAGTCGCTTCATCATATGTCTCCCGACGTGCGGGGTTCCGATTGAAATTTAGAGCCCCCTCGATGTCGTCAATAAGCTTCATCAGACGGATATTCGTAAGATACAGTTCTCTGAATTCACTTGGCCCATGGTGAGTGTAGAACTGTTCAAGGAAATCAAGAAAGTCAGCTTCCCACCACTCTCTCAAGGGCATTTGGTGATCACCGTGACGGAGAAATTCTTCGATGTCCCGTGGCCTTGCTTGAAATAGATTCGCAGCCTCCGCAAAGTTGGTATGTAGCGTCTGACTGGTGGACTCGCCACCTGGTCCTGCCAAAGAACTCACTCCCCATTTGAACCAACTGTACGTGATTGGTTCATCATCACCCTCTGAAAACTCATCAACGACCAACCAGATGTACTTCTCTCTCTTCACTGAGGACTGGCTGCTTTCCAAATCGAGTTCTTCGAGAGTCTGATCAAGTGCTGTCTCGATCTTCGAAAGCAGAGCGCCTTCTGTGACAGGAGGATTATTACCCCGGTTGTGGAAATTTGGGCACATTGTTTTTCCCTGCCCTCCTATCGGAAGGCAACCGCTGGTTGTCTCACACGCGGGTCCGTTAAGTGAAGAATCTTTTGCACTCCGACTAATAGATTGGGGTGGATAGAGCTCCCTTTCCCTGAAATTAGCAGATTACGGGTAAGGGGCCACCCACTGCGATGTTATCTCTGGTCTCTACGTACGTTCTTCTCAGTCTTCGCTTTCGGCCACATCGAGATCGTCCGCGTTGACTTCTCCAGCGAGGAACGCACGTCCACGTTCGCTCAGTTCGTACAGGCCATTTTCGTTCTGAACGACGAGGCCAACTGAAGCGAGTGCTTTCAGGCGTTTACCGGTGTATTTCCGGTCATACTCGATGTTCTCCGCGAGCACTTTAGGGGACACCTGAATGTCGTGCTCCTCGAAGAACCCCAGAATCCAGTAATCGATAGGAGACATCCAGCTAACCCGCTCAACCATCGTTTCGAGAACTGACTCTCCCGTCATAGGCTTAAGTGGGATGGAAGCATATCGTGGTAGCCCTGTACGTCATTCTAAATCACTCCGTTCGTCGTTAATACTATGTCCCGTGCGTCTCATGGTGGCCAGTAAGGCGTTCGCGGCTCGGTGAGAATGAGTCGCGGGCCGCCTCCCCCTGAGCATGAGAGGCGACCACACTGCGGAAGTGAAGCCGGACGGACTTAACCGATGCACGGCGGTAGTGGCGTGTCTGACGCCGGAATCCTGTTTCATGGGGTGCGTTCCGTCCAGTTTCACTTTCATCCAGCAGCGGGATTCGTCTTATCTACTCGGGGGTTCGAGAAGTAACGCACACCGTCGCGGCCCCTCCCGACCGCGCCCCCACCATCCTACCTGAGCGGGCGCAGCCGGGTTGCAGTCCGCGGGCCTGCGGCGGTCGAGAACGCGGCCGAGAGGCCACCAGCGACTACCACAGACCATGCGAGAACACAACGACGCGGACCAAAGTTCTGGCGAACAGCGTAGCAACCATTTCGAGCGCGCGGAGGGGTCGGCGTGAGCGAGGGTCGGCGCCGTCGTCCGGAGCCGGGCGAGATGACGCCGCGCGAGGCGAAGGCCCGATATCTCCGGCGGCGACGGAACGACGCCACCGAGTCCACCGTGAAGGCGTTTCATGGGCGGCTCAAACTGTTCGTGGAGTGGTGCGAGTCGGTCGGCATCACCCGCGTGTCCGACTTCCAGCCCTACGACCTGAACGAATACTACGATATTCGCTCGGGGGACGTGGAGCCGTCGACTGTCGAAGGCGAGATGTACACCCTCAAGGGATTCTGTGAATTCCTCGAACAGATTGGTGCTGTCGACGGTCTCGCGGAGAAGGTACCGATTCCGGACGTGCCCGACGAGGCCCGGTCGAGTGACGTGAAACTGGGCACGCGCGAGGCGATGGCGTTGCTCAAGCACTACCGGAGTAACGACCGGGACTATGGGTCCCGCCAGCACGCGCTGCTTGAACTCGCGTGGTTCACGGGCGCTCGGCAGGGCGGCCTTCGGGCGCTCAACGTGCGGGACGTATCTCTTGATGGGAATTACGTCGAGCTCCGTCACCGGCCGGGCACCGGGACCGGCCTGAAGAACAACCAGCACGGCGAGCGCGTGGTTGGTATCCCGGCGGAGACCGCGGATGTGGTGGCGGAGTACATCGGCAGTTATCGCTACGAGGTTCACGACGACTATGGGCGGCAACCGCTGTTGTCGTCTGCTCGTGGGCGGCCGACGGGCAACACGTTCCGGGTGTGGAGTTACTTGGCGACGTTAGCCTGTACCCGTGGTGAGTGCCCGCACGGGAAGGGGGAACCGTCGTGCGAGTGGACCCAGCGGAATCACGCGAGTAAGTGCCCGTCGAGTCGCGCGCCGCATCATATTCGGACGGGTTCGATTACGTGGCAGTTGAACGCTGGCATCCCGATTGAGGTGGTGTCGGCGCGGGTGAACGCGGACCCGGAGGTCATTGAAGACCACTACGACAAGCCGTCGAAGTCGGAGCTGTGGCGGCGGCGTCGTAAGCAGATGGAACAGCGTCGAACGCACCTTTCAGCGCTTGAACTCACCAATGACGACGAGTAACGCCTATCCCGACAGTACAGCCTTCGAGACGCCCGCGCAGTCGCTTGTTTTCGACTCGTGCCGGCCCACTTCTCCCGCAATCCACGCCCACGAGCGACAGCGAGGCGTTTGCAGGTGGCGGTACTGCGAAGTAGTGGGGGTGTGGAGTGTCCGTATGAGTAGTCGGTGGTCGTGGTCAGCGGTCTCTGAGTACGTGCCTCTGGTCGGTGCGGTTCTCTTGGGTGGCGTTGTGCTCGCGTACGTGTTTGTTCCGGTAGTCGTACGTGATTTCGTGAACGTGTTCTCGCACAGCGTGTTGGAGGTCTTGACGGGAGTGTACGCGTTTTTGACGCTTCTGTTGGTCGTCGAAACGCGGCGGTCGCGGACGGCGGAGAGCGCTCGCCGGGAACGTGCAGAGCGTCGACGACGGAACAATCTGCGCCGTGCGCTCGTCGCGGAACTTGACGAGATGCTGGAGACAGTTCACGCGAGCGAGTACACGAATACGACGTTCGGTGTGGACAACATCCAGCGCACGATGTACGAATCGAACTCGGACGAACTCGGCGCGCTCACCGAGGAAGAGTGCGCGGCCGTCGTCGACTGCTACACCAACGCGACCGTCCTCAGTCGAATGATCTCGGATGGTCTCGAACGCGAGACTTCGAGTAGTCCCGCGGGGTCGACGCAAGTAGCGTCGTCCGTCGTCGAGGACTTCCGGGAGAAAGCGCAAACAGCGAAGCAGACGCTCTCCGAGAACTTGGAGTGATTTCCACGGGAGCGCGCTGTTTATTCGGAGTGGCGCCGGAGTTACGGTATGGATTCGGAGCTTTTGAGCGCTGACGCCGCGGTGGAGCGCCGGGACGAGGTCGTGGCGGCAGTGCGGGAGCACGCGGGCGAGCTGGCGCGGTCGCTCGCGCGGCTAGACGGCGGAGAGTACGGGCGGCGGTCGTTCCGCGTCGAGGCGGGCGAATGGACGGTGAAGTACGAGGACGGCGGGCTGGATTTCCTGCGGTTCGAGGGGAACGGGGGGCTGGATGTCTACGTCGTCTCGACGAAGCGCGACCCGGAGCCGGAGCCGCTGGCGCGGGCAATCGCGCACTACGACGGGCTCGTGCGGGCGTTCAACGACTACGTGTCCTCGATGCGGGGAACGCTCGACGCGGTGTCGACGAACTTCCCGGACCCGGCGTCAACCGGCGATATCGTCGCGGAGCGCGACCGCATCGTCTCCGAGATTCGGAGTGTGGCGAACCGCATGGCGGGTGAACTCCACCGGTACGACGGTGGCGACTACGGCTCGTTCGCGTCTCGTGTGGCCGGGGCGCGCTGGGAGCTTAAGTACGCGGAGGGCCGTGCGTCCTACCTGCGGGCGGGCGACGTCTATCTCGTGGGCCAGTACGGGCCGCCGTCCGCGCCGGACGTGCGCCGGCACGGCCCCGACGTGCCGCTGTTCGTGGAAGCGTACAACGACCACGTTCGAGAGCTGAGCGACGCTCTGGAGACGATTTCTGTCGCAGAAACCGACGATAACTGACTGGAGAGGGGCCGTATGAACGCCGGGACTGTCGGTCCCGACGTTGCTCTGTTTCGCCACCACACCGCACTCACGACCAGCAGACTGTCGCCACTACGAACTCGTGAGCGCCCAACGCGTCAAATAGCGAGATACGTGTCGGAAAGCGGCTTAGCTTCCGGTTCCGACCGTGAGTTCTTCCTGCGTCACGACAGTCCGGGAGCCGCTGCTGCCGATTGCGGTCACAGTAATCGTGGTGTCCGTGGGGGTGTCAGCGACAAGTTTCACACTTTCGCCGACGCTAGTTAGATTCCCGCTACCGCCGCCTTCGACCTGTACGTCCGTCGAGCTAGCGGTCACGTTCAGGCTCGCTGCGGTCCCTTCGCTAATCCACGTGACGCTGGCGTTGCCGTCGTTGGTCTGGCTGATGTCTGCGCCCGCTTGTACGTTCTCGCTGACTTGGTCCCCGAAGCCGAGGACGAAGCTCGCGATGACGGCGGCGAGGATGACGGTGATCGCGACCATCAGGATGACCCCGATGACCGGCGATACGCCGCGGTCGTCGTCGTCCGGCATCTCGAACATGGTAATTTTCTTCATGGTGTGTGCTGCACGCGACCGGAACGGCTGCGACGACACGTCGTCGCACGTGGAGCTACCCCTCCGTTGCCGAATCCGTGCTTACCATACATTTTGGCTCCGCACACTTAAGCCCCTTCGCCAATCGCTCGCGGCGCCAACGACCACGAACGTCGCGGACCACGCCCTGACGACTCGGCCGCGCCCGCCGGCGTTACATAAAATAACTTGATAAATAATGCGTGAACGGTTCGCGGGTCGGCGTAGAAGAGCGATTAGATGGCGTGCACGAACTGCGGTAACGGGGGGAACGTCGAGGGGTACACAGTCACGTTCACGCAGGGGGCGCCGGAGCCGACGGAGATGGACCTCGCGCTCTGTCCGGCGTGCGCCGAGGAGTTCCGCGAGGAGTCCGGCATCGAACTCGGGTAGCTGGGGTCGCCGCGCGGATTCCACAGCTTCATAACTCGCGGGCGCCGTGTCTCACTCGATTACTGTGAGCGGGGAGCGCGCCACCGCGAACGCATCGGCCGCCGACCAGCAGCCGCGCGTCGTCGTCGTCTGCGGGCTGCCGGGCGTGGGGAAGACGACCGTCGCCGAGCGCGCCGCGGAACTGCTCGACGCGGCGCTGCTGCGCACGGATGTCGTCCGGACCGACCTGTTCCCCGAGCCCGAGTACACGGACGCGGAGCTGCGCGCAGTCTACGACGAGCTGTTCGAGCGCGCGGCCGCCGTGGTCCGCGACGGGCGCAGCGTCGTGCTCGACGGCACGTTCCAGCACCGCGAGTACCGCGAGCGCGTCGGGCGGACGGCCGACGACCTCGGGGTGGCGGCGACGCTCGTGAAAGTCGAGTGCGAGGCGGGCGTCGTCCGCGAGCGCATCCGCCAGCGCGCCGACGACGCCAGCGACGCGGACTTCGAAATCCACCAGCAGTACCGCGAGTCCTTCGACGCTATCGAGCGCGAGCACGCGGTCGTGGACAACTCCGCGGGGCTGGACGCCACCCGCGAGCAGGTCGACGCGCTGTTCTGAGCGCGCTGGCGGCGCGCCAGCCTTTTCTCGCGGCGTTGCGAACGCTCGGAGCGTGACCGACGAGGATTCGACGGACCCGCTGGCGTGGGAGACGACCGGCCGGAGCGTGGCCTACGACTGCCCCGGCTTCGAAATCGCCCACGAGGAGGTCCGACTACCCGACGGCACGGAGACGGACTTCGACTACCTCGTGGACGACCCCGCGGTCGTCCTGCTGGCGTTCACGCCTGACGAGGAGGTCGTGCTCATCGAGGAGTGGCGGCAGGCGGTCAGCCGGGTGAACCGCGGGCTGCCCGCTGGCGGCGTCGAGGACGAGGACGCCGACCTCGCGGCGGCCGCGCACCGCGAACTCACCGAGGAGACCGGCTACGAGGCCGAATCGGTCGAGAAGTTCGGGGAGTTCGAGCCGACCAACGGCGTCGCGGACGCCGTCCACCACTACTTCCTCGCGGAGGGGTGTCGACCCACCGGCGAGCAGGACCTCGACTTCAACGAGTCTATCCGCGTCACCACCCGGCCCTACGACGACCTGCTCGACGCGGTGAAGCGCGGCGAGATTCGGGACGGCCGCACCGCGCTCGGCGTGCTCACGCACGAACTCGGGTAGATTTATCGCGGCCCACAGCGACACCCCGGTATGGGCGTCATCGTCTACGAGAGCCCCGAGGGCGGGGTCACGGAGTGGCAGACAAGCGACGCGAACCTCGGCTTCGACGACGACACCGGCCACTGGCTGGTGTCCAGCGACGACGGCTCCACGGTTCGCCGCATCCCCCGCGAGCGCGTGTTCTACGTCGAGACCGGCGAGTAGCACAAAGAAACCCTTACGCGCGGCCGCCGGCTACCGGTGAGCAATGAGAGACGTCTTCGAGGTGACCGCCCAAGACGGCGCGGCCCGCATCGGCGAACTCGAGATTCCGCGGGCGGGCGTGACCGTGGAGACGCCGACGCTGATGCCGGTCGTCAACCCGAACCTGATTACCGTGGAGCCGTCGCGGTTCCCGGAGTTCGGCGCGGAGATGCTCATCACGAACTCCTACATCATCAACAGCGACCCCGACCTCAACGAGCGCGCCCGCGAGGAGGGGCTCCACGAGATGCTGGGCTTCGACGGCGCCATCATGACCGACTCGGGGAGCTTCCAGCTCGCCGAGTACGGCGAAATCGACACCACCACCGAGGAGATTCTGCAGTTCCAGCACGACATCGGCAGCGACGTGGGGACGCCCGTGGACATCCCGACGCCGCCGGACGCCGGCCGCGAGCAGGCCGAAGAAGAGCTCGCCACGACGCAGGAGCGCCTCGAACTCGCGGCGACCGTCGACGTCGGCGACATGCTCGTGAACGCGCCCGTGCAGGGCGCGACGTTCCCGGACCTCCGCGAGGAGGCCGCCCGGCACGCCTACAACACGGACCTCGACCTGTTCCCGGTGGGCGCGGTCGTGCCGATGATGAACCAGTACCGCTACGACGACGTCGCAGAGACCGTCTTGGCGGCCAAGCGCGGGCTCGGCCGGGACGCGCCCGTCCACCTCTTCGGCGCGGGCCACCCGATGATGTTCGCGCTCGCGGCGGCGCTGGGCTGTGACTTGCTGGACTCGGCGGCGTACGCCATCTACGCCCGCGACGACCGCTACCTCACTGTCCACGGCACCGAGCACCTCGACAGCCTCCACTACTTCCCCTGCGAGTGCCCGGTCTGCACCGAGCACACGCCCGACGAGGTCGAGCGCATGGGCGACGCCGCTCGCGAGGAACTGCTCGCCGAGCACAACCTCCACGTCTCGTTCGGCGAGCTCCGGCGCGTCAAGCAGGCCATCAAGTCCGGGAACCTCATGGAGCTCGTGGAGGCGCGCGCCCACGCCCACCCCCGGACGCTGGACGGGTTCCGCGCGCTCCTCGACCACAGCGAGCAGTTGGAGCAGACCGACCCCGCGAGCAAGGACGCGTTCTTCTACACGTCCGCGGACAGCGCGCGCCGCCCCGAGGTCGTGCGCCACCACCGCCGGCTCGAACGCCTCTCCCCGGAGGGCGACGTGCTGCTCACGGAGGGCTCCGGGAACGACCGCTTCGACGAGTGGTGGAACGTCACGCCGCCGTTCGGGCCGTTCCCGCGCTCGCTCTCCACGACGTACCCCCTGACTGCCGAAACCCCCGACCGGATGGACCGCGCGGGCTACGAGGCGGCCGCCGACGGCGTCGCCACGCTCGCGGGCGCCAACCCCGACACCGAGTTCACGCTCGCGCACCGCGGCTGGCCCGATACTGCCCTCGACCGCGTGCCCGCCCGCGTCGACACCGTGGACATCGCCGCCGACGAGTAGGACCCCCGAGCCCGGGCCGTTCGCGGCCGAACCGCGCGCTGACCGCGCCACGCGAAAGGCAAGGCAATTGGGCACGCGGCCCCGACGACGCTGTATGACCGAGTATTTCGAGGTGCACGCGCGCGACGCCGCGGCGCGCGTGGGCGAGCTCCGGCTCGCCGAGTCGGTGACGACGCCGACGCTCGCGGACGACGTCGTCGAGGACGCGGGCAGCGAGTGGGTGCAGCGACAGGAACGCCCGGCGGGCGACGAGTCCGCGCTGACCGTGCTGCCGTACCGCGGGTTCCCGTCGGGGACCGCCGAGGAAGTGCAGGCGTCGTTCGCGCCCGACTACCCGGACGTGGACTACCCGAGCGCGGCCGTCGTCTCCCCGCAGACCGCCGCCGACTACGGCGCGGACGCGTACGTGCTCTCGGGCGGCCCCGGCATCGTCGGGCACGGCGCGGCGTTCCGTGACGCCGTCGTCGACACCCGAGAGGCGATTCCCGACGACACCGCGCTCTACGTCTCCGGCGTAGCGACGCCCCGAAACGTCGCCGTGCTCGTCTACGCGGGCGTGGACCTCGTGGACGCCGACCGCGCGGTCGTCCGCGGGACGCAGGGCCGCTACCTCACCACGGAAGGCGAGTACGACCTCGAAGACCTCGACGAACTGCTGTGCTCGTGCCCGGCGTGCCAACAGCCCGTCTCGGCGTTCGACCGCGAGGACTGTGTGGACCACAACGTGAACGCGCTCAAGGCGGAGCTGAGCCGCGTGCGACACCGGATTCGTGACGGCCGCCTCCGCGACTACGTGGAGGGCCAGTCCCGTCACGAGGCGTGGGTGACCGCGGCGTTCCGCGAGTTCGACCAGCAGTACGGCTACCTCGAAGAGCGCACGCCCGTGATGCGGGACTCGCTTTTGCTGTCCGCGACCGAGGATGCGCTCCGCCGCGTCGAGATTCAGCGCTTCGCCGAGCGCGTCACCACGCGCTACCAAAAGCGCCTCGACGGCCACCCGCTGTTGTTGGTGCCGTGCTCCGCGAAGAAGCCGTACAGCGAGAGCCAGAGCCACCGCCAGTTCCAAGACGCCGCCAGCTACCGCGCGCACGTCGTCTCGATGACCTCGCCCATCGGCGTCGTCCCCCAAGAGCTGGAACTCACGTACCCCGCCCAGCACTACGACAGCGTGGTGACCGGGCGGTGGAGCGAGGAGGAGAAGGACTTCGTCGCGCGCGTCCTGAAGCAGTATCTCGACCGCACGGACTACCCCCGCGTCATCGCGCACGTCCCCACCGAGGGCTACCGCGACATCTGCGAGCGCGTCGCCGGCGAGGTGGACGTGCCCTTCGAGTTCACCGTCGAGGACCACCCGACGACCGACGAGAGCCTCGGGGAGCTGAACGCCGCGCTCGCCGGCGAGGACAAGATCTGGGTCGAGGAGCGCGAGAAGGCGACCCTGCGCGCGGTCGCGGACTACGTCATCGGGGACGGCGCGGGCGACGACCTCTTCGACGACCTCACGGTGCAGGGCCGCTACCCGAAGCTGCAGGCGCTGAACGGCGACGGCGAGCAGTTGGCGGCGCTGGTCCCCCAGTACGGCACGCTGTCGCTGACGCTGGCGGGCGCCCGCGAGTGGGTCGAGAGCGCCGCGCCGACCAAGCGCGTGGAAATCGACGCGTTCGTCCCGGAGGGGAGCGTGCTCGCGCCGGGCGTCGTGGACGCCGACGACGACATCCGCGTCGGCGACGAGGTCGTCGTCTCCGGCCCGAAGGCGTTCGCGGTCGGGCGCGCGGCGATGCTGGGGCCGGCGATGGCCGACGCGACCCGCGGGATGGCCGTGGACGTGCGCCACTGCGAGCAGTCGTAGCGAACGCGGGCGAAAGAGCTACGCCCGGGGTGTGTGAATTCGTCTCTATGCGAGTCCGCGAGGTGATGCGCACCGAGGTGCTGACCGTCGACGCCGACGACAGCGTCCGCGACGTCGTCGGCCTGATGCTCGACCGGGAGGCGGGGAGCGTCGTCGTCGAGACCGACGGCAACCCCGCGGGCATCCTCACGAAAGTCGACGTGCTGGCGGCCGGCCACGAGCACGACCGCCCGCTCAGCGAGATTCCCGTCTACGCGGCCGCCACCCACCCCCTGATTACGGTCGAGCCGTCGGCGACGGTGCGCGCGGCGGCCGCGCGGATGTTCGACCACGGCGTCCACCACCTCCCGGTCGCGGACGGTCTCGACCTCGTCGGCGTCGTCACGGCGACGGACCTCCTCGAAGCGCAGGACGACCTCCTCGCTGAAGCTCGGACCGACGACGAGCGCCGCGAGGAGTGGGAGGACTGAGTCGGCCTCCCTGACCAGCCACGAGTATTTATATGACCAACTGTCCCGACTCTGTGGTGCCGACCGTTCAGCTGTGAGTCGCTACCGCCGGCGTCCGTGCTCGGCTCAGTGTCGCTTCCAGCAGTCTTAACTCGGCGGAACCAGAGGTGAACCTATGCACCGGCGGTGCTTCCTGGGGGCGCTGGTGGCTGGTAGTGCTGCCGCGGGTGGCTGTCTTGGCGTGGAACGCCGAGCGCCAGCGACGACCACCGACGCGCCGACGACGCAGTCGACCGCGACCGTCGACCCGAGCGCGCACGACGTCACCGTCACGCGTCGCGTCGCGCACGGCGCGACGGGGGTGACCCGCGAACTCCGCGCGACGGATGGCGGCCAGTTGGCCGTCGACCTCACGTGTCAGGACGGGACGACCCGGACCGCCACCGCCGACGCGCCCGACGACGAGTGGGCGGCCTTCGAACGACAGGTCGTCGCGGCCGACGTCACGCGGTTCGCGTCGACCTACGAGTGCGAGGACGGCTGCCCGAGCGACGCCCCGCCGACGCGGCTCACTTTCGACGTCGACGGCACCGTCACGACCGTGCTCGTGGAGGCGACGGCCGACCAGCCCGAGGCGCTCGCGGCCATCCGCGAGACCCTCGACGGCCTCGCCGAGTACGTGGACACGCCGTCCTGCGTGTAGCCGCCTGCGACCCGCCTTCCCGACCAACCATGTGTGCGCTACTGCAGAACGACACCGGCGAACGAGTACCCCGCTGGGGTGTGCTCGCAGTCGTAACGCTCGCTGTCACTGCCGCCCTCACCGGGTTCGCCGGCGGCGCCGCCGCGGTGCCGTCACCCGACGACGAACACACGCTGACCCAGCCCGACGGCACGACCTTCGAGGCGGTCCAGTGGGGCAACGAGCACAACCACGGCTGGGAGGCCGCGAACGGCTACACGATTACGCGGGGGGCGAACGACTGGTGGTGGTACGCGACGACCGAGAACGGCACCGTCGTTCCGACCGACCGGAAGGTCGGCATCGACGGCCCGCCGCCGCGCGTCCCGAAGCACGTCCGCGGCGACGCGCAGACGAGCCCCGAACTCGACGACGGCACGTCCGACGACGGCCCACGCACCGTCTCTTCGGCGCCCTCGACGGAGCCCCAACCACTTCCGAGCACTGGCACGGTGAACCTTCCGGTCGTCCTCATCAACTACACCGACACGACGACGGAGTACACCACGACGGACTTCCAGAGCCTCCTGTTCGGCGACAACCCCGCAATCGCCTCGGGACCGGGCAGCATGGCCGACTTCTACGAGGAAGCGTCATACGGGGAACTCAATCTCACGGGCGGGGACACCGGCGTCACCGGCTGGGAGACTGCCGACAACACGCACGACTACTACGGCGAGAACTACACGCGCGCGGCGGAACTGGCCCGCGAGGCTGTCGTCGAGGCCGACCCGGAGATGAACTTCTCACAGTACGACAACAACGGCGACGGCTACGTCGACGGCGTCATCGTCGTCCACCAGGGGCCGGGTCAGGAAGCCACCGGGGACGCCTCCGACATCTGGTCGCACCGCTGGGACTTCACGAGCGCCGGGCTCTCGGCGTACCAAACCGACGAGGGCGTCACCGTTAACTCGTACTCTCTCCAGCCCGAGACGTACAACGGTGGCATCACGACCGTCGGCGTCGTCGCCCACGAGACCGGCCATCTCTTCGGCCTCCCCGACCTCTACGACACGAACGGCGGCTCCGAGGGCATCGGCGACTGGGGGCTCATGGGCGGTGGCTCGTGGAACGGCATAACTCGCGCCGGCGACTCGCCCGCTCACCCGGTCGCGTTCCACAAGTGGAAGCAAGGCTGGGTCACGCCGACCGAGAGACCCCTCACGGGGCCGATGGGAACCCTCGACCCCTACACCAGCAACCCGAGCGTGTTCCGGTGGCTGGACAACCCCAACGGCGTCGAAGTCGGCGGCACCGGCGAGTATTTCCTCGCGTCGAACCGCCGGCTGACCGGCTTCGACCGGGGGCTCCCCGGGCCGGGGATGCTGATCACACACATCGACGAGTCACAGACCAGCAACGACAACGAGGACCGCAAGCTCGTCGACGTCGAGGCAGCGGACGGCGCTCAGGACATGGACAAGGGAGCCAATCGTGGCGACGACGGCGACCCGTTCCCGGGGTCGACTGGCACGAAGTCGTTCAACGCGTCCACGACGCCGAACTCGCTGCTCTACGACGGGACGCTGTCGGGACTGAACATCACGCACCTCGACGTTGACGGGTCGCAGATCGAGGTCAACCCCGGCTCGCTCGTGAACGTTACCGACTCGGTCGACTACGGGACGATTCGCTACACGACGACTGCGTCCGCGAACGTCACTGTCGCCAACGACAGGACCGAACCCCTGAACGTCACGAGCACCTCGATAACGGGCACTGACGCGGGGAACTTCACTATCAGTGCTGGGGGTGGCGAGCGAATCATCTCGCCCAGCGCGAGCGCGGAGTTGAACGTCACGTTCCAGCCGGCCGACCGCGGGAACTACTCGGCGACGCTCCGCGTCGAACACAACGCGTCGGGCTCGCCGTCGACGGTCTCACTGGCCGGCGCGGGCGGCGCGCCGGACTACAACGTGACGCCGTCGGCGACTGTCGACTTCGGGAACGTCTCGGTCGAGGACGGGAACGCGCAAGCCGAGGTCGTCGTCGAGAACAACGGGACGCTGGTGCTCGACGTCTCCGATGCCAGCATCTCGGGAGCCAACGCCAGCGACTTCTCGCTCGCAGCGGGGAGCGCGACACCGCCGAGCTCGGTCGCGTCCGGTTCGACGGTCACGTACACCGTCAACGTCGCCGTGGACTCGCTCGGGCAGCGAACTGCGTTCCTCGAACTCGCACACGACGTGCCGGACCGCGAGCCGATCAATCTCACGCTATCCGCGACGGGCGTGGACCGCAACCCACCGACCGTCGAGGCCGCGAGCGCCGCCAGCAGTCGCGGAACGGCCGCAGTCGGTCCGAACGGCTCGGTGACGCTCTCCGCGGACGTCCGCGACGCCGTCAGCGTCCAGACCGTGACCGCGAACGTCTCCGTACTCGGCGCCGGCACGGTCACGCTCACCGACGAGAACGCCGACTCCGTCTACAACACGACAGTCGACGTGGATGCGGCGAAGGCGACCGAGGGCGTCCACGCGCTCACTATCGAGGGTGTCGACACGAGCGGGCACTCGGCGACGAATGCGACGAACGAGCTCACGGTCGACCTCTCCCCGCCCGCTCTCAGTATCGACGCCCCCGGAGAGGGAGGGTTCGAAAACACGACGAGTGTCGACGTCGCGGGTACGGCTACCGACGACTTGACCGCTCCCGAATTCGTCGAAGTCAGGAATGACAGCGGGACGTGGACCCGAGTGGCCGTCACCGGGGGGTCGTGGAGTTACGAGGTCGCCAGCCTCTCCGAGGGTGAACACACCGTCTCCGTCCGCGCGACCGACAACGTGAGCAACACCGGCCCCGTCCAGAAGCGGAACGTCACAGTCGACCTGAGCACTCCCGTCATCGACGACGCGACACTCGACGCGACCGACGACGTCCTGCCCGAAACCTCGATCGGTGTCACCGTCTCCGCGAGTGACGACGTATCGTTTGTTTCGACGGTCACCGCCGACGCGACAACCCTACAGGCCGACGCAGGCGCATGGGCCGGGAACGCGACCGCAGCACCGGCTCTCGGGCCGGACACAGCGACTGTCACCGTCGTCGACGCTGCGGGAAATCGGAACACGACCGCACTCGCCTACGACGTCGGCCGGGACGCCACCCTGCAGGACGTGAACGGCTCGACGTATCGCGCGACGCCGACCGGGACGCCCGTCGTCGCCGCGGTTTCGATGAACGCGACGACGAACGTCAGCGGCCGGCGAGTCACCGTCGGCACCGCCACCGCGAATCCGACGGACGTCGCCGCGAACAACGACACCGCGCTGTACTTCCCGCAAGTGAACACGACGGTCGCGAACGCGAACATCTCGAACGCGACGGTGTCGCTTCGCCTCGCAAAGCAGCGCTTCGACAGTCAGTACGTCCGTGCGGACTCGACCGCGTTCTGGGTGCGTGACGGGACGGCGTGGACTCGGCTGAACGCCACCCTGCAGAACGAGACCGACACGGCGTACGTCTACGACCTCTACACGGACCACTTCTCGACGTTCGCGGTGACGGGCGACACCGAGGACACGCCGCCGACGATTTCCGACCTCCGGCCGAGTGACGGGTCGAGTACGACGGACCGGACGCCGACGATTGCAGCGAGCTACAGCGACGACTTCTCGGGCATCGACGCGTCCTCGGTGACGCTCTCCATCGACGACAGCGAAGTCTCGTCCGGCCTCTCCGTGTCGTCCTCCGAGGTCTCGTACAGCCCGGACTCGGCGCTCGACACGGGCAGCCGGTCGATTACGGTCGCTGTCACCGACAACGCCGGCAATGTTCAGTCTCGAAGCTGGACGTTCACCGTCGAGGAATCGACAGTCGACAGTGGCGGTGGAGGAGGCGGCGCTGGTGGCGGCGGAGGCGGGACTGGCGGCAGTGGTGGGGGTGGCGGCCAAACCGGTGGCACGGCGACGACAGCGACGACCACGACCACGGTATCGAACGTGACGACCACGGTCACGACGACTTCGACAGTGACGCCGACCGCGACGACCCCCGAGCCGACGACACCGATCGCGACGACTTCGGAGCCAACAACACCGACCGCGACGACAGAAACGACAGTCGGCACGGCGACAGCGACGACGCCGCCCGCGGCGACTACGCGCGGAGGTTCCGGGACCTCGGGTTCGGTACCCGGGTTCGGCATCGGCGCCGCGCTGGTCGCCGTGCTCGGCGCTGCGCTCCTCGCGCTCCGTCGAGACGTCTAACCCTCCCGATACAAGTCCGTTCGACGGGCGACGCCCGTCTCAGTCGTCCGCGGGCGGCGCGTCAACGGGCCGGTCGGGATTCGCCGCACTCGCCTCGTCGGGCATCCCGAACTGGTGGTCGCCCGTGACTTCGACGCTGCCGCGGCGCACGGTCGCGTCGCCCGCGAGGTGAACGCGGACGGCCTCGACGAGCGCGTCGGCTTCGAGGGGCTGCCCGCGGTCTTTCACGTCGTCGACGGTGGCGGTCGGCGGCACGTCGAACGCGCGCTGGGTGAGAATCGGGCCTTGGTCGAGGTCCGTGGTGACGTAGTGGGCGGTGACGCCCGCGACCCGGACTCCCTCTTCGACGGCCTGCCGGTACGCCTGCGCGCCCGGGAACGCGGGCAGCAGGCTCGGGTGGATGTTGATGATGCGGCCCGCGTACCGGAACACCACGTCCGGGCTGAGGATGCGCATGTACCGCGCCAGCACCACGAGGTCCACGTCGTACTCGTCGAGCAGGTCGAGCAACCGTTCCTCGTCGGGCGTCCCGCTGTCGTCGCCGATGTCGTAGAACGGCACGTCGTGCTCGCGCGCCACGGATTCGAGGTCGGGGTGGTTCCCGACGACGACGCGAATCTCGGCGTCGAACTCCGCGTTGAGGAGCGCGCGCAGGCAGTGGTCCTCCTTCGTGACGAGGACGGCGACGCCCTCGTCGCGCTCGTCGGGGAAGCGCACGCGCACGTCCACGCCGAGCTGGTCCCCGATGTCGGCGAGGCGCTCGCGGAACGCCCCGCGGGTCGTCGCGTCGCCCGCGAGGTCCGCGGGCTCGGCCTCGCCGTCGGCCTCCCAGCGGTCGTCGGCGTCGTCGATGGGGGTCGTGTCCGCCAGCAGCGTCATGCGGAAGACGCCGTCGCGGACGGTCTGCTCGATGTCCTCGATGTTGACCCCGTGCTCGAACAGCAGTCCGGTGACCTCCGCGACGATTCCCGTGCGGTCGGCTCCCACGACCGTGATTTCGGTGAGGTCACTCGTCGGCGCTGCCGCCTCCGGACTGCCGTTCGGCTTCGGCATACACGGCCCCACGGCGTCGGCGGACATAAGCGGCGTCCTTCGCGCAGGAACTGATACGCACGTTCGTGTATCTTCGTGCGTTTCCAAAAGAGTCTTTGACCACGGACGCCCACATCAGCGCGATGACCGCGTACACCGCGACGGTGACGGTCCGACTCAAGCACGGGGTCCTCGACCCGGAGGCCGAGACCACCCAGAAAGCCCTCGAACGACTCGGCTTCGAACTCGGGGACCTGCGCTCGGCGGACCGCTTCGAAATCGACTTGGAGGCCGCCGACAGCGACGAGGCGGCCGAGCGCGCGGGCGAGATGGCCGACCGCCTGCTCGCCAACCCCACCATCCACGACTACGACGTAACCGTCGAGACCGCCGAATGACGGTTTCGGTTATTCGCTTCGGCGGCTCGAACTGCGACCGCGACGCCGTCCGCGCGCTCGACGCGCTCGGCGTGGACGCCGAAATCGTCTGGCACGAGGACGGCCTCCCCGCCGACGCCACGGGCGTCGTCCTCCCCGGCGGCTTCTCGTACGGCGACTACCTCCGCGCCGGCGCGATGGCGGCCAACTCCCCCATCATGGACGACGTGCGCGACCTCGCCGCCGACGGCGTGCCCGTCCTCGGCGTCTGCAACGGCGCGCAAATCGGCTGCGAGTCGAAGCTCACGCCCGGCGCGTTCACCACGAACGCGAGCGCGCGCTTCCAGTGCGAGCACGTCAACGTTTGCGTGGAGAACGCCGACACGCCGTTCACGGCGGCCTACGACGAGGGCGACGTGCTCACGCTCCCCATCGCGCACGGCGAGGGCCGCTTCGAAATCGGCGCCGAGCGCTACGACGACCTCGTCAGCGAGGACCGCGTACTGTTCCGGTACTGCGACGAGGACGGGGAGCTCAGCGACGACGCGAACCCGAACGGCTCCACGGGCGCGGTCGCCGGCGTGCTCGGCGAGCGCGACTCCGTCGCGGTGCTGATGCCCCACCCCGAGCGCGCCACCCTCCCCGAACTCGGGCTCACCGACGGGCAGGGCATCCTGCGCGCGTTCGCCTAAGACCGATTTCTCCGGCCGAATTCCGCGGCCTATTCTCGTTCTGTGGTGTTCGCGGCCGCGGTTGGGTCGGTGCCACTAGGTCACGCCGCGGTCGCCTGAAGCATATGTGCGCTCGCCTCCAACGACGACTCGTTGCAGAACGACACCACTCTCCGAGACCCAGCCAATGACTGACCACTCAGAAGACCTAGACCCACTCCCAGCGGAGACCCGCGTCGGCCGGACAGCGCTCCGCGTCGCCGACCTCGACGCGACGACCGACTTCTACCGGAACGTCGTCGGCCTCGAAGTCCAGCGCCGCTCCGACGGCGTCGCCGTCCTCGGCACCGCGGACGCCCCGCTGCTCGTCCTCGAAGGCGACGCGGACGCACCCGAACGCCCCGCATCGAGCGCGGGCCTGTTCCACACCGCGTTCCGGGTGCCCTCGCGTGCCGCGCTCGGCGACGCGCTCGCCCGCGTGCGGGAGCGCTGGGAGCTCACCGGCGCGTCCGACCACGACGTCAGCGAGGCGCTGTACCTCCGCGACCCGGAGGGCAACGGCGTCGAAATCTACCGTGACTTCTCGCGCGAGGCGTGGCCCCGCGACGACGACGGCACCGTGGAGATGGGCACGCACGCCCTCGACCTCGGGGTCGTCGAGGCGGCCGCCGCGGGCGACGCGACGGTCCCCACCGGCACCGATGTCGGCCACGTCCACCTCGAAACGGCCTCGCTGCCGACGTTCCGCGAGTTCTACGTGGACGCGGTCGGCTTCGACGTGCAGGTGGCGTCGCCGTCCGCGCTGTTCACGTCCGCCGGCGGCTACCACCACCACGTCGCCGCGAACACGTGGAACCGCCGCTCGGAGCCGGTCAGCGGCCGGGGCCTGTCGTGGTTCGAGGTCGTCGTTCCGGAGGCGGCGGCGCTCGACGCGCTCCGAGCGCGGCTCGCTGACGCCGGCTACGCAATCGCGGACGCAGAAGACGGAATCGCGGTCGACGGGCCGGACGGCGTCGAGGTCAGGTTCCGCACCGAGCAGTAGCCGAGCTGGCCGCGAACGAGTGGAGAAGAGTTATTCCGCGAGCGGGAGGTTGTAGCTCGTCTCGCGCTCGACGACGGCGTCCCACGTCGCCTCGCACTCGCAGGACACCTCCGAGAACACGGAGGGGTCCTGCCGGAGGTCGAAGTCCTTGATGGCTTCCTGCACGAGGTCGTCGCACTCCCCGCAGTTGTGCGGGCCGCGGTCGCTGCCGTGACCGACCGGGTCGGAGACGACGATTGCGTCGGCGTCCGCCGTGGATTCCAGCACCTCGGCGACCGACCAGAGCCACGGCGGCCGGTAGCCGCCCCGGAAGTGGAGCTGGTCGACCATCGTGTACCGCTGGACGTTCGTCGGGTTCATCGAGACGGTGTGGCAGCCCTCGACCTCGGCGCACTCCCGCACCGACTTCTTCATGTCCTCGACGGCCTCGGATTCGGAGAGGAACGGCGGCTTCATCAGGAGGTACGCCTTCACGCCGGCGTCGGCCTCGCGGGCCTCCGCGCAGGCGTCCTCGAAGTCGCTGAAGTCGAAATACTTGTTCACGCAGTCGTGGCGCACGCGGTCGGTCGCGGTTTCGAGGCCGACCGCCACGTCCGTCTCCAGCCCGACCTCGGTGAAGTCCTCGATTTTCTCCTCTTCGACGAAGTCCGGGAGGCTCTCGACGACGATGCGCTCGCGGTCCGCGAACGCCTCCGCGATGGCCTGCCGGGTCTCCGCGGGCACCTCGCGCTCGTCGAGGAACGACCCGCTCGTGTAGATTTTCACGAGGCCGCTTTCCTCGTCGGCTTCTTCCTGTTCGTGGTCGAGGCAGGCGTCGATTTGGGCCATCAGGTCCTCGTGGGCGACCGTCCCGCCCTCCACGGACTCGGCGACGTACCCGCACATCGTGCAGCCGCCCGCCCGCGCCCACCGGCAGCCGCCGGTGTTGAGGATGATGGTGAGGCTCTGGTAGACGCCGTCGGGCGTGTTGTCCTCGTCCAGCCACACCCGCGTCGGCTCGTCCGGCGCGTAGTCCTTGCTCCCCTTCTCGTCGCGCAGCTCCCGCATCACCTGATTGTGGGCGTCCATCCCGCGCCCCTGCTCGTAGACCTCCGCGCTCGGCTCGCTCATGGCTAGTTCGTGTCGTCGCGGGCGTAAAGCGGCTTCGTCTGGCCGTTCGAGCGCGCAGCGTTCCGAAGCTCAGCGAAGGAGGCGGCGACACCACGCCGCCAGCCGGGCGACGCCCGCGGCGCGTTCCTCGTCGTCTTCCTCGTCGTCGGGCGTCGGGACGGCGATTTGGGAGCTGTGGCCGACCGTCGCGTCGATGACGCCAGCGTGCTTTCGCATACCCGGTCGTCACCGCTCCGCGTTGATGTACTTCGTGGTCGCGGCGAGCGGTCAGTCTATCGCGGTCCAGCCGGCCGCGCCCGCGGTCGCCCCGGCGAGGTTCGCGGCGGCGTCGAGGACGCTCGCGGTCCGCCCGACGACGGGCTGGACGACTTCGACGCCGACGCCGAGCAGCGCCGCGGCGGCCACGACGGCCCCGAGCGCTCGCAGGGTCTCGGCGCGCCGCGCGCCCGCAACGGAGAGCGCGATAGTCCCGTAGCCGACTGCGTGCAGGAGCTTGTCAGCGCCCGCTGGGAGGCCGCCGGCCGCCGACCCGGGCGCCAGCGACCCCGCGAGCACGGCGAGCACCGAGAGCGCGGCGACGACGCGCCAGCGCCGCGGCGTCACGCCTCGAAGGCGTCCAGCGCCTCGGCGAGCGGCCGCGCGTCGAACCACTCGTGGCCCGTGTAGCGGTTCGCGCCCGCGGCGTACACGTCCGCGGTCGCCTGCACGAGTTCCGGCGGGAGCGGGTCCGGGGACGCCTCGCAGAGCTCGCGCCAGTCGGCGACGCCGCGCTCGTCGGCCTCCGCCTTGGCCGCGCTGACGGCTTCGACCCACTCGGGGTCGGTGCGCTTGTAGTGCTGCCGGACGACCTCCTTGGAGACCTCCCGGCCCTCGTACGCGAAGCGGTTCTCGTCGAAGGTGCCGGCGACGTCCGCGACCCGCACCTCGCCGTCGACGTAGAGGCACTCGATTTTCCCGTCCTCGTGGGTGAAGCCGGCTTCTTCGGCGCGCTCGGTGACAACCTCGTTCACGCGGCGCGCGAGCCCCTCCAGTTCCTCGATGCTCGCGCGGCCGGCGACGGCGTCGGCCTCCCCGCGGGAGAGATAGCGGTCCTGCTCCTCGTACTTCGTGGAAAACTCCACGACCGGCTCCGGGAGGTCCACCGGCTCCTCGGGCCACTCTGCGAAGTCGAGGTCGAACTCCGCGGGGTCGCGGCGCTTCCGCAGGCTCGACCCCACGGGGACGCTGTTCCGGAAGACGACCTCCAGCGGCACGAGGTAGTTGCCGTCCGCCGCCGCGTGGTACGCGCCGTAGTCGTAGCCGCCGTAGTTGTCGTCGGCGTCGCCGGCGTCGTGGCCCTCGAAGGGGAGGTCGGGGACCTGCGTGAGCGCGATTGCCATCTCCGTCGGCGGCTCGCCGGCGTCCGCCAGCGGGACGGTCTCGCCCTCGGCGTTCCGAACGCCCTCGTAGTGCGTGGGGACGCCTTCGGCTTCGAGGCGTTCGAAGTTGAACGCGCCCATCGTGGCGAGGCTGGCGCCCTTCCCGGGAATCAGGTCCGGCATCTCCCCCCAGTCGAACACCGAGTAGCGGTCGCTGAACTCGAAGACCCCGCGGCCCAGCGCGTCCCGGGTCGGTGCGTCCTCGACCCGGAGCGTCTTGACGCTCGTCATGGCTGTACGCCCGGCACCGACCACCATCAATCTTTCACTCTCGTGCCCACAACCCCGACGTTTCGAGTGGAGATATTCACGTTCGCGCATCACCTCGAAGGGGTGGCCGCTGTGGCAGGCTTTTTGGCCGTGGCCGCGGTGGACTCGAACATGTCCGACACCGCCGGCGAGTTCGACTTCGACGTGGTCCCCGAGACCGACCAGTCGTTCGAGAACGCGCTGGCGAACGCCCGCGACGGCCGCCGGCTCTCCGTCGCGGACGGCATCGAACTCATCACCACCGGCACCGACCGCGAGGGCATCGACCCCGAGCGGAAGGAACTCGTCCTCGAAGCCGCCGACCGCCGCCGCGCCGAGGTCGTCGGCGACGAGGTGACGTTCGTCGCGAACGTCAACAACAACGTCACCACCGCCTGCAACACGGGCTGTCTGTTCTGCAACTTCAAGGACACCGCCCAGCACTTCGAGGCCGACGCGCCCGACGACCACGCCGGCTTCACGAAGACTCCCGAGGAGTCGCGCGCGGTCGTCGCGGACGCCGTCGAGCGCGGCGTCTACGAGGTCACCTCCGTTTCGGGGCTCCACCCCGCGTTCGGCCTGAACGAGGCCCACCGCGAGGCTCTCGACCCCGACGACCCCGAGCACAACTACAAGCCCCCGGAGCGCTACACCACGGACCCCCACACGTACGTCGAGCAGATTGCGGCGATGAGCGACGCGGGCGCGCACGTCCACTCGATGACCCCCGAGGAAGCCCACCACGCCCAGCGCGGCGTCGACTGGGACTACCACCACGTCTACCGCGAACTCGCGGACGCCGGCCTCGACACGGTTCCGGGGACGGCCGCCGAAATCCTCGTCGACGAGGTCCGGGACGTCATCTGCCCCGGGAAAATCGACACCGGCGAGTGGGTCGCCGCGATGGAGGCCGCCGCCGACGTCGGCCTCCCGATGACCGCGACGATGATGTACGGGCACGTCGAGAACGAGGCCCACCGCGTCCGCCACCTCGACGTGATTCGGAACCTGCAGGACCGCACCGACAACATCACCGAGTTCGTCCCGCTCTCCTTCATCCATCAGGAGACGCCGCTGTACGACCGCGGCGTCGTCGAGACCGGCGCCAGCGACGCCGAGGACGAACTGCTGGTCGCGGTTTCCCGGCTCTACTTGGACAACGTAGAGCACATCCAGTCGTCGTGGGTGAAGTTCGGGAACGCGAAGGGCCTGAAGCTCTTGAACTGCGGCGCCGACGACTTCATGGGCACCATCCTCAGCGAGGAAATCACCAAGCGCGCGGGCGGCCAGCACGGCGAGTTCCGGTCGGTCGCCGACTACGCCGACATGATAACCGCTATCGGCCGCACGCCCGTCGAGCGCTCCACGGACTACACCGAGCGCCGCGTCGTCGACCCCGACGCCGACCGCCCCGGCCCGCGGCTCGGCCCGCGAGCGGACGGCACGCCGCTGGTCCCCGACCGCGACGCCGACGACGCGCGCGGCGCCGCGGCCGACGACTGATGGGTGGTCGCGCGTGATGGCGACCACGCACGCCGCCATGGGCGTGCTGCTGGCGACGCCGCTCGTCTGGGTCGCGCCCGACCTCGCGCCCGCGGCGGCGCTCGGCGCGATGGCCGGCGGCGTCTTCCCCGACCTCGACTTGGGCGTGCTCGAACACCGGAAGACGCTGCACTACCCCGAGCACTACTGGCCGCTCGCGGCCGCCGCGTTCGCCGTCGCCGCCGTCGCGGCCTCGCCGCCCGCGGTCGCCGCCGCGTTCTTCCTCCTGTCGGCGGCCGTCCACTCCGTCACGGACGCGCTCGGCGGCGGCCTCGGCGCGCGCCCGTGGGCGAACGACGACCAGCGCGGCGTCTACTCGCACCTCCGCCGCGAGTGGATTCCGCCGCGTCGCTGGATTCGCTACGACGGCGCGCCCGAGGACCTCCTCGCGGTCGTCGTCCTCTCCGTTCCCGGCGTCGCGCTGTACGGCGGGCTCGTGCGCCGGCTCACGCTCGCGATGCTCGCGGTGTCGGTCGGCTACACGCTCGTCAGAAAGCGGCTGCCCGAGTTCGACCCCGCCCGGCTACGGCCGTAGCGGCTCGCCCGCGAGCACCGACCGGAACCGCTCTCTCTCCTGAACCGCGCGCCCGATGCGCTCGCTCGTCCACTCGTTCTCGACGCCGCTCTTGGGAAGGAATCGCTCGTAGACGGGGAGGCGCTCGCGCAACGGGACGCCGCCGTGCTCGGCGATGTCCTCCAGTTCGCGCAGCGCCGGCCACGCGTAGTCGGGGTTAATGTGGTCTTTCGTCACCGGGGAGACGCCACCCAAGTCCTCGACGCCGCAGTCCAGCAGCGCGCGGGCGTCCGCGAGGTTCGGCGGCACCTGCACCGCCACGTCGTCGGGGAGCACGCTGCGCGCCATCGCCACCGCGCGCCGCATCGTCTCCCGACTGGGCGGGTCCTCACTCCAGCGCTCGTTCGGGCTGACGGGCTGGACGATGACCTCTTGGACGTGGCCGTGGCGCTCGTGGAGCGCCCGAATCGCCAGCAGACTGTCCGCGCGGTCGCTCCAGTCCTCGCCGACGCCCACGAGGATGCCCGTCGTGAACGGGACGCCGAGTTCGCCCGCCACGTCGATGGTGTGGAGCCGTTGGCCGGGGTTCTTCGCGCGCGGTCCCCCGTGGGCTTGTACGTCCGCCGTGGTTTCGAGCATCACGCCCATCGACGCGTTCACGTCGGCGACTGTCGCCATCTGTTCGCGCGTCTGGTCGCCCGGGTTCGCGTGGGGCAACAGCCCCTCTTCGAGGGCGATTTCGCAGGCGCGCCGGAGGTAGTCGTGGATGGAGTCGAACCCCCACTCGTCGAGTTGGTCGTGGACCGCCGTGTAGCGGTCGTCGGGGTCGTCTCCGAACGTGAACAGCGCCTCCGTGCAGCCCGCGGCCGCGCCCCGCTGGCACGTCTCCCGGACTTCCTCGGGGCTCAGCAAGTCGGCTTCGCCCGGCGGGTCGTAGTACGTACAGTACGTGCACGTGTACCGGCACGCGGTCGTCAGCGGGACGAACACGTTCCGCGCGAACGTCAGCTCGTCGGCGGGCTCAATGTCCTCGGGACGAACGTCGAGCGCGGCCTCGCGGTCGGCGTCCCGAATCTCGATATCCACGCCGTACTCGTCGGCGCCGGGAATCGAACTCACGGCTGCTCCTCCTCCACGGGGCCGCGGTCGGCGTACGCGTCGAGGTTCCGCACGACGAACGCCGCGTACCCCGAGAGGGACGCCGCCGACACCACGACGAGGCGCGCGAGGCTGTCCGCGCTCGCGGAGAGCAACAGTTGGCTGCCGGCGTACCCGACGACCCCGCCGACGACCGCCGCCAGCACCGCGTCACCGGCGAGCCGCGTCGCGGGCCGCTCGCGGAGCGCCACCGTCCGGCCGTGGCTCCCGAGCGGCGTGTACGCGTCCGCGAGCGCGAGCACCGGCGGCAGCACCGCGCCGACCGCGGTCGGCGACGCCGCCCACGACGGCACCCCGAGCTCCGCCAGCACCGCGAGCACGGCTTGGAACAGCGCCGCTGCCAGCACCGCCAGCCCGAGCAGCGCCGCGACCGCTCGCAGTAGTCGTAACGCCTGCATATCCGGGCAGTCGGCTGGCCGTCGTTTAGCAGTATTGGTTCCCCACCCGGGTCAGGCCCGCCGGACGCGGGGCGTCCCGTCCTCGACGGCCACCCGGAAGCCCGCGTCCCGGAGCCAGTCGGCGGCCGCGCTGCTCGCGGTTGCACCGTCTTCTCGCGGGCTTTGCCCGCTCGAATGGTCCGAGGGACTTCGTCCCTCGCTACTCGCTCGTTCCGCGGGCTCCCAATCGCTCGCGCGGTTCGCGGGTCGTTCCTCCCCGCTCACTCGTTCCGCGGCCTCGCTTCGCTCGGCCGCGCGGTGAACGAGCACGTCGAGGAGGTCCGCGGGCTCGTCGACGTCCACCGCCAGCCGGAACGAGTCCACGACCTCGACGGACGCGCCCGCGGCTTCCGCGGCGGCGACGTGGTCGCGGAACGAGACGCCGTGGTAGTCCACGCTGAACGCGGGGTCGCGGACGGCGAGCGCGTTCGTCCCGCCGCCCCGGCCCGGCGCGACGGCGACGCCGGCGTCGGCGTCGAACAGCCGTCCGAGCGCGTCCGGGGTCGCCAGCGCGAGGTCAGCCATCACCACCGACGCGGGGAGTTCTTCGGCGAGCGCGCCGTTCACCGCGGCGGACAGCGGTCGGTCGTCGACCTGCACGGGCGCGCTCACGTCGCGGTCCAGCGGCGCGCTCGCCAGCACGGTCGGCTCGCCGCCCGCGGCGCGGACGGCGTCGAGCACGTCGGTCAGCATCGCCGCGGCGAACGCTCGGCGCTCGTCCGCCGACAACAGAGGAGAGAGTCGCGTGTTCGGGTTCGTCGGGTCGAACGGGACGAGGGTCCGCATCCCTCAGCCGAGCTTGTCGTAGCTGTCGCGCTGCTGGAGGTACCAGTAGATACCTCCAGCCAGCAACAGCACGACGACCAGCGCCGCCGCGCCCATGATGATGAGGTCGGTGCGCTGGGCCGACGACGCCGCGCTGTTCGCGGTGGACTCGGCCTGTTCGGCGTTGTTGACGGCTTGGTCGAAGTTGCCGCCGTTGTAGAACTCGACGGCGTCTTGGAGGTCGCTCTTCGCGCCGCCGACGCCCGCACCAGCGCTCTCGGCGTCACTGATGGCGGCTTCGGCGTCGCTGATTGCGGTGCGGGCCTCCTCGCTGGCGGTCGTGTACGGCCGGACGCTGTACGTCTCCAGCGTGTTGCTGGCGCCGCCCGGCTGGGCCTGCACGAACTCCGCGTACGTAATCGTCTGCGGCGGGTCGTAGCTCCACGACCACGCGTTCGAGGACGGCACCGTCCCGACGATGGTGACCTCCGCGCGCACCACGCCGGTGGACGCCGCGAAGTCGTAGCTCACCGACTGGCCGTTGAGCGTCGCCTCGTCGATCTGGTTGCCCGCGTTGTCGTACGTGACGACCTGCCACGAGACCTCCGTGAGGTCGGTACTGGCCTGCAGGGTCCACTCCTCGTAGTTCTCGAAGGGTTCGGTGACCGTGAACGTCGTCTCCTTTTGGTCGCCGGCCTTGGCGCTGGCCGGTGCGTTGCCGTCGACGGTGACGGCGGCTGCCGGGACGGCGGCGACCGCGAGGACGACGACGAGAGCGACCGCGAGTTTAGAACAGCGGTTCAAGCTCATCGTCGTCGTCTTCGACCAATTCTTCCAAGTTCTCTTCGCTTTCCTCGCGGATGTCGTCGATGTTCTCTTGGGCTTCGATGGCGACCTCCTGCAGCTCCTTGACGCGCGGGACGTTGTTCACGCCCGACAGCAGGACGACCGAGGCGACCTGCTGGGAGTTCGGCACGGGGTAGTCGCCGCCGCGGACCTCCATCGAGCCGGTCTGCTCTTCGAGCCACTTGCGGCCGCGCTCGATGCCTTTCCGGTTGAGGTACTTCGGTGGGCCCGCGGTGACAAGCAGCGCGCGCTCGGTTCCCTCGATTTCGCAGGGGAGCGTGAGCCGCCCGAGCGCCGCCTTCCGCACGAGGCTGGTGATGCGGTTGGTCGTCGACGCCGAGTCCTCGAGGGCCTCGTCGTCGCCGCCGGTGAACCGGGACAGCAGGCCGCTGCCGCTGTCGTCGTTGTCGACGGTCTCGGAGGCGTAGCCGACCGTGGAGACGCCGCCGCCCGCGAGCGTGTTGATGATCTCGCTGGAGTCGACGACCGACTCGGCCACGTCGCCGCCCTGCTCGACCTCGCCGGCGCCGAAGAGGATGCCGAATCGGGTGACGATTTCCTCGTTGATCTCGTCGTAGCCGCCCTGCACGGACTCGCCGGACTTCCGCCACGCATCGTTGTCGAACACGAGGAGGTTGTCCACTTCGCGGACGAACGTCTGGAACGACCGCGCGGCGTTCAGCGTGTAGATGCCGCCCTCGTCGCTGCCGGGCAGCACGCCGAGGCCGTAGACGGGTTCGGTGTAGATGCGCTTGAGGTGTTTGGCGATGACCGGGGAGCCGCCGGAGCCCGTCCCGCCGCCCAGTCCGGAGATGACGAGGAAGGCGTCGACCTCGTGGACCGGAATGGAGTCGATTGCACCCTGCACTTCGTCGATGTCCTCCTCGGCGATTTCCGCGCCGAGCTCGTTGTCGGCGCCGACGCCGTGTCCCTTCACGCGGGACTGTCCGATGAGGACGCGATTCTCCTGCGGAACGTGCTCCAGACCCATGAGGTCGGCTTTGGCGGTGTTGACGGCGACCGCGGCACGCACGATGTTGGAGTCGTGCCGCTTGTCGTACTCGAGGAACTTGTCGAGTATTTTACCGCCCGCCTGGCCGAACCCGATCATTGCCAGTTTCATACGGAACCCTTTGCACAGTTAGAGTGGAAACGAGGGTATAAGGCTTTTGCAGACGCGTGTCCGACGGTTCTGTGCCGTTGTCCGTTTTCGCCAGCCGGCGTGCAGTCCCCGAGTTTCCGTCGGACGGCCGCCGACGCATTTCTCTGGGGTATTTACATTTGACGGGTCGTGTCTACTCTTTTAGGTTACGCGTTCCCGAGGTACGACGACAGCGTCGTCAGTTCGGACTCGTCGACGCCGAACGCCGTCACGTCGTTGGTCGTCACCGTGTTGTCGAACTTCAGCGAGCGGTACTGGTCGCCGCCGAACGGGATGAACGGCAGCGGGTCGGCCAGCCGCATCCCGATGCCCGCCAGCGGCATCGGCACCGGGAGCACGCGCACGGACTTGCCCTCCGAGCGGTAGACCAGCCGGGTCACGTCCCCGAGGGTCAACACCTCCGGGCCGCCGAACTCGTAGGCCTCCCCCCAGTGCTCGTCGTCCTCGATGGCGTCCGCCAGCAGGCCGACGAGGTCGCCCACCCAGATTGGCTGGAAGCGCGTGCGGCCGCCGCCGGGGAGCCCGGTGACGTACGGCGTCGTCAGCTGCTTCGTGAACGAGACGAACTCCCCGCCCTCCCCGAACACGACCGACGGCCGCACGATGGTGTACGCAAGCCCGGAGTTGCGCACGACCTCCTCGGCGCGCCCCTTCGAGCGGATGTACGCCGTCGAGCCGTCGGGGTCCGCGCCCAGCGCCGACAGCTGGAGGAGGTAGTCCACGTCGGCCTCCTCGGCGGCCTCCACGACGTTCTCGGTACCGTCGAGGTGGACCTCGAAGTGGCGGTCGTCGCCGCCCTTCGGCTTGAACAGCGGCGACAGCGCGACGAGGTTCACGACCGCGTCCTGCCCCTCGACGGCGGACTGAATCGAGTCGTAGGCGGTCACGTCGCCGACCACCGTCTCCACGGAGTCCGGCAGCGCCGCCTCCTCGGGGTGGCGCGAGAGCGCGGTCACCTCGTGGCCTCGGTCGTCGAGTTCGCGGCACAGATGCGTCCCGATGAATCCCGTTCCGCCGGTGACCAGCACGTCCATGTCTCCGAAGACGGCCGGCACCTCCCTAAAACTATGCCCGCCGCGAGGGAAAGATACCAGCGGGAGCGGCCGACGCCGGGCGTCGCGTGGCGCGGAACCCGAAGCCGTTAGTACGTCCGTCGCTGTCGTTCCGGCATGCTCGTCACGCTGGAGGGCATCGACGGCAGCGGCAAGACCACCGTCTGGGAGGCGCTGCGCGAGGCCCGCGGCGACGGCTTCACGTTCACGCGCGAGCCCACCGACTCGTGGTACGGCGACGCCGTCCGCCGGTCCATCGGCGAGGCCGACGCCGACCCGCTCGCCGAACTGTTCCTCTACACCGCCGACCACGCCGACCACCTCTCACGGGTCATCGAGCCCGCCCTCGACCGCGGCGACGTGGTGATTTCCGACCGCTACTCGGACTCCCGGTACGCGTATCAGGGGGTCGCCCTCGACGGCGTCGTCGACCGCCCGATGGAGTACGTCCGCGGCGTCCACCAGCCGTGGACGCGCCCGCCGGACGTCACGCTGTTCTTCGACGTGGACCCCGAGACGGGGGCCGCCCGCGCCGGCGCGACGAACAAGTTCGAGCAGGTGGAGTTCCTCTCCCGGGTCCGCGAGAACTACGAGCAGCTCGCGGAGTACGAACCCGAGCGGTTCGTCCGCATCGACGCCACGCAGTCTCCGGAGGAAGTGCTGGCGGACGCCGAGCACGTCCTCGACCGCCTGCTCGCCGAATAGTTACGCCCAGCGCGCGGCGACGACCGCGAACAGCGCAGCGGTGACGCCGACGCCGCCGGCGTTCCCGAACTGGGCGAGCGACGGGACGCCGCGCTCCGCGACGCCGAGGACGGTCACGTTCAGCGCGTGCGTCCCGAACGCGAGTAGCAAGTAGCCGACCGCCGTCCCGGCGAACGCACCGCCGGCGGCCCGCGCGCCGCTTCGCCGTCCCGCGACGAAGCCGGCTGCCGCAGCGACCAGCGGCGCGGCGTTGTTCACCGAGTAGACGGACGTCCACTGGTGGGCGCCCGGCATTCCGGGGCCGCGGGGCGCGAGGAGGGTGTGCGCGAGCGCGGTCACTGCCAGTCCCAGCAGGAGCGCGGCGTGGACCGCGAGCGCGAACAGCGCGTCGTCGAGCCGTCTGTGGAGGGCCATCGCGTCGATGTCGCCCGCGTCCCTCCAAGAGTGTTCGCCCGAACGCCGCCTTTGGGAAGACCTAACGGGGCCGACGCCGACGGTCCGATAGATGGCGGACGACGAGTCCACGGAGCCGACTGACGCCACCGACCGCGAGCGAGAGCGGCGGAACCGAGATGGTGGGCTGTCGCTTTCGCTGCCGCCGCTCCGGCTCCCGCCGCTGTTCCCCGAGCGGTTCCGCGTGCTGTGGCCGGCGCCCGGCGAGGCGCCGCGCCGCCCGGTCTCCGCGCGCACCGTCGTCGCGGCGCTCGTGCTCTTCGATGTCGTGGACGCCGTGCTCGCGCTCACCACCGACGGCGCCGCGGTCGCCGCGGTGCGCGTGGTCGGCGGCGCGCTCGTCGCCGCGACCGCGTTCGGCTCGCTCGGCGCGGTCTACGTCTGGGAGGCCGCCGCGGCGGTCACTGGACTCGGGGGTCTCACTGTCGTTCCGACGCTGACACTCCTCGTGGTCGCCCGGTCACTCCGGGAGGTCCTCTAGCTCCTCGGGGGCGGGCACCCAGAACAGGTCGATGGACCACCCGAGGAAGAACGGGAACGCCCACGTCACGACGATGAGCTGGCCGGGGTCCTCGAACGCGCCCGCGCCGAGCCCGAGCGCGCCCAGCGCCAGCGTCGTGGCGACGTAGACGAGCGGAATCAGGATGGCGGTGTACAGCACCGACCCCCAGCGCGTCGAGAGGGTGATGCGGAAGTAGCGCGCGCCCACGGCGGCAATCGCGGTGTGTACGAGCACGATGATGCCGACGCCGGCGGCGGTGACGACCGAGACCATACCGGGGGTTGGCGCTCGGGCCGTTTTTCGCTATCGGTAAGTGACTGTGCGGCGACGACGCCGACATGCACCGCGCTATCGGCGAGCGGCCCCTCGGCGACACGGCCGTCGACGAGGCGACCGCCCGCGAGCTGTTCCGCGACGTGGTCCTCGCGCGCGAGTTCGACGAGCGAGCGCTCTCCCTCCAGCGCCGCGGCTGGATGCCCGGCTACCCGCCGTTCCGCGGGCAAGAGGGGTCGCAGGTCGGCGCCGCCCACGCGATGGCCGAGGACGACTGGCTGTTCCCGACGTACCGCTCGAACGCGATGCAGTTGGCGCGCGGCGTCCCCGCCAGCGACATCCTCCTGTTCCGCCGCGGGTACGCGGAGTTCCACTCCGACCACGACGTGCACAACTTCCCGCAGGCGGTCCCCATCGCCAGCCAGCTCCCGCACGCCGTCGGCGCGGGGATGGCGATGGACTACGCCGGCGACGCGGACGCCGTGGTCGCGTACCTCGGGGACGGCGCGACCAGCGAGGGCGACTTCCACGAGGCGATGAACTTCGCGGGCGTCTTCGACGCGCCCGTCGTCTTCCTCTGCGAGAACAACAACTGGGCCATCTCGCTGCCCCGCGAGAAGCAGACCGCCAGCGACACCATCGCCGAGAAGGCCGACGCGTACGGCTTCGAGGGCGTCCGAGTGGACGGCAACGACCCGGTTGCCGTCTACGAGACGATGCGGGACGCCCTTGACGACGCGCGCGCCGGCGACCCCGTGCTCGTCGAGAGCCTCACGTACCGGCAGGGCGCACACACCACCAGCGACGACCCCGAGCGCTATCGGCCCGACGAGGAGGACCTCCCGGAGTGGCGGACCGCCGACCCGCTGGAGCGCTTCGAGGCGTACCTCCGCGAGCAGGGCGCGATAGACGACGCGTTCGTCGAGACGTGCCGGGCGGACGCCGAGGCCGAACTCGACGCCGCCATCGACGCCGCCGAAGCCGTCGGCGAGCCCCCCGTCGACGAGCTGTTCGACTACGCGTACGCCGAACGCACCCCGCGCATCGACGACCAGAAGCAGTGGCTGGCGTCGTACCTCGACGACCACGACCCGCAGGAACAGGAGTTCTGACCGACTACAGCGGCGTTCCTTCCGTGCTCTCGGCGTTCTGGGCGGCCTGCTGGCGCATCCGCTCGACGCGCCCGACGTAGTCGTAGCCCGGGATGACGCCTTGGAACCACGTGCCCTCGACGTAGTTCACGAGCGCGAGCGCGTCGTCGGCCGCCTTCCCGGAGCGCGGCGTGAACGCGATTTCGACGGTGATGTCGCCGCCCTCTCGGCCGACCGAGCGCACGTCCACGTCCGCGGCGAGCGTCACGCTGTCGGCGTCCCGGACGCGGCGCTCGAACGTGTCGTACCAGCCGTCCTCGACGACCTCGGCCACGTCGTCGTTGGTGGCGGCGTCGAGCGTCGGCACGACGACCGTAATCTCGACCGTCTCCCCGTCGACGGCGACGGTGGCGTCCCAGTCGTTGGTCGTCGGGGCGAACGCGCCGTCCGCGCGGGCGAACCGGCCGTGGTCGGCCAGCTCCTGCTCGATGTCAGTCATTGCGAGCTAAGACGGCGCGCTCGCAGTTGGGTGTTGCGCTCCGGGACTTCGACGCCCGTAAGTGGCGCTGTCGCGCACGTCCGGCCACCTCGATGCAACTCTCCGCTCGCCGCGCGCTGGCCCCGCTCGCGCTCGTCGCAGTCGGCGGGTTCGCGGGCGCGAACCTCCGGTACGCGGTCTCGCTGCTCGCGCCCGGCCTCCCCGGCACGCTCGCCGTGAACGCGGTCGGGTCGTTCGCGCTCGGGACGCTGGTCTACGCGGCCGCCGCCGGCGACGCGGTCGGTGAACGTGCGCGGCGACTCCTCGGCACGGGCTTCCTCTCGTCGCTGACGACGTACAGCACGTTCGCCGTCCAGACCGCGGGCGTCGCGCCCGAACTGATGGCCGCCAACGTCGCCGCGAACTACGCGCTCGGCTTCCTCGGCGTCCTTGCGGGTCGCGCGCTCGCCGGCCGCTACGGGGGTGGCGCGTGACCGCGCTCTCCCCGCCCCCGTCGGTCCTCGTGGGCGTCGGCGGCGCGCTCGGCGCGACGCTCCGGTTCGCCGTCGGCGAACTCGTCCAGACGGAGGGCTATCCCGCGAGCACGCTCGCCGTGAACGTCCTCGGGTCGTTCGCGCTCGCCGCGCTCACCTTCGCCGGCGTCGGCGGCGACGCGATGCTGCTGTTCGGCACGGGCGCCTGCGGCGCGTTCACGACGTTCTCCTCGTTCAGCGTGGACGTGGTCGGCCTCGTCAAGAACGAGCGCTTCGGCGCCGCCGCGTTCCACGCGCTCGGGAATCTGGTCGGCGCGGGCGCCGCGATTGGACTGGCGTGGCTGCTCGTCGGCTGACCGGCTACTCGGTGGCGAGCCAGAGTCCCTCAATCTCGCTCCACGACCCAGTCGACGCCGATGAACCATCGACTGCTACGACTACCGACACGCCGACCAGCCAGCGTTCGCGGCGCGAGTGGTCCGAAGGTCCCGAGACTGAGCAGACCCCCGGTCTGCTTGTCCCTCGTTCGCTTCGCTCACGAGGACGACGCGATTCACCGCGAAGCCGCTTCGCGGCTGAGCGGGCCGAGGAGCGACCCTGGGGAGCGACGCTGTGCTTTTGCCCGAGCTTTTGCCGAGGGCTGGCGAAGCCAGCCCGCAGCGCAAAAGGTCGCATGCGAAGGGTGGGATTCGAACCCACGTACCCCTACGGGAGCGGGTCTTAAGCCCGCCGCCTTTGGCCGCTCGGCCACCCTCGCGTCTCTCCGTGGACGCCGCGGGGAGAAGTCCGTTACGGTGTCCTACCAGTCGACGGAGAGCGTGCCGTCGCCGTGGGGGTCGGGGGCGATTTCCTCGTCGGTGCGGCGGTCGACGACGTGGATGACGCCGTCGCCCTTCTTCGCGGGGCAGGCGTCGGCGGCGGCGACGTTGTCTTCGAGGTCGTCCTCGCCGAAGAAGTACGAGACGGGCTTGCCCAGCCCGGACGCGATGTCCATCTCCCAGTTCGCCGAGACCTCCGCGCACTTGCCCGCGCCGAAGCACTTGTTCGCCTCGAAGACGAGCTTGTAGGGCTTCTCCTCGACCGGCGGGGCGTCGGTCTCGCCGATGTCGCTGGGGTCGACCGTGTCGGCGTCGTCAGTCATAGTCGAGTATCGGTTGTCGACCTGTTTGGTTTTGTCGGTGGCCGCGCCGCGGCACTACTCGCCGGGGAGCCGGAGGCGGACGCTGTTGCCGCCGAGGTCGCTGGCCGCGAACGTGAGCTCGCCGCCGAACAGCTCGGTCGTCCACTTGGCGAGCCAGAGCCCGAGCCCGCTCCCGTGGCGGGTGGCGGTGATGTCGCCGTCCCCGGTGACGACGTCGCGTTCGTCGGCCGGAATCGGCGGCCCGTCGTCGTCGACGTGGATGGTCGTCCAGCCGTCGGAGTCGGCGCGCGCCGCTCGCACGCGGACGCGCGGCTCGGCGCTGGGGTTGTGTTCGAGGGCGTTCTCGACGAGCGCGTCGACGGCGAACCGGAGCCGCCGGCTGGCGCGCACGACCAGCGACTCGGGGAGGTCGGTTTCGACGGTCGCCGCCGGCCAGTTCCGGCGGTGTTCGTCGACGACGTCACGAATCAGGGGCACGCAGTCGGTCGTCCGGCCGTCCGCGGTGGAGTCCAGCACGGAGTTGATGTCCGCGGCTTCCTCGGTGAGGGTTTCGAGGTCGCGGGCGGCGCCCTCGATGCGCGCGGCGGCCTCGGTGCGGCGGGCATGCTGTTCGTCGAACGCCGCGAGCAGCTCCGTCGTGTACGCGAGGACGATGTTCGCCTTGTTCCGGAGGTTGTGCTGGAGGACGCGGTTCATCACTTCGAGGCGGCGCTCGGTTCGCGTGAGGTCGGTCAGGTCGGTGTAGACGGCGAACCCGTCGGTCGCGGCGTCGCGGCCGGCGTACGGGATGCCGCGGTAGAGGAACTCTCGAAGCCCGCCCGCGGTCTCGCGTCGGACGCGCTGGTAGTTGATTTCGCCGGCGGTGGTGCGCTGGTCGAGCGCCCGGGCCTCCTCGCTGAGCCACTCGGGAACGATCCACTCGTTGAGGGGGTCGTCGAGGACGGCGTCGCGCTCGTAGCCGAAGCTGTCGACGAACGCTTCGTTGACGCGGCGGACGACCGGCTCGCCGCCGACGAGTTCGAACTCCACGACGGCGTCTTGGATGTGTTCGATGAGGTGGGCGTACCGGTTCGCGGCGTCCCCGCCGGCCGGCTCGGTGTGCTCGTCCACGAGTTCGTACGTCCAATCTACGAAGGCGGGATAAACGTCTACGTATCTCGGCAATTGTCTCGAAGAATCCGAGAAACCTGAACGAAAAATGTGGAACGTAGTATATATTGACCGAGTGGGAAAAACTATTGCGGGCCGCGAGGAACGACTCTCCCGTTGACGTGTTACCAACCATCATAACTCGGTTCGGGAGCGACGCGCGGCCCACGCCGAGAGACGGGGGACCGCATGAGTTCTGACGAGCGAGCGCCGGCGGAAGGCCCGGACGCCGAGACGGTGGCGACCGAGAACCGGTCGCTCGCCAACGCCCGGGGCGCGCTCGACGTCGTTCACGCCGCGTCGACGACCGTCGACGACCAGCTCGCGGCCATCGACGACCGGACCAGCAAGCAGGTCGCGGACGCCGAGTGGGTCGTCGACGAAATCGGGTCGCTGTCCGCGACCATCGAGGAAATCGCCGCGACCGCGACGCAGGTCAGCGAGCAGAGCGAGCGCGCCGCCGCGGAGACCGCCGACGGCCGCGACGCCGCCCGGGACGCCATCGACACGATGGAAGACGTCCGCGCGGTGAGCGAGGACGTCGTCGCGGAGGTCGACGCGCTCCGGGACCGCATCGACCGCATCGCGGACGCGCTGGCGGGCATCGACCGCATCGCCGACCAGACGAACATGCTGGCGCTGAACGCGTCCATCGAGGCCGCGCGGACGGACGGCGACAACGACGGCTTCGCCGTGGTCGCGGACGAAATCAAGGAGCTGGCCGCCGAGTCACAGGCGCAGGCCGACGACATCGAGGACGCCCTCGACGCCGTCCGGACGGCCACCGAGGAGACGGTCGCGCAACTGGACGCCGCCGCCGACGAAATCGAGCGCGGCGCCGACCAGACCGCCGACGCGATGGCGAGCCTCGAAGCGGTCGCCGAGACCGTCGAGGAGACCGCGTCCGGCATCGCGTCCGTGTCGACGGCGACCGACGACCAAGCCCAGACCACGGAAGCCGTCGCCGAGCGCTGCGAGACGCTCGCGGAGCGCGCGACCGCAATCGACGACGACATCGCGGCAATCCGGGAGGCGCGCTCCGAACAGACCGCGATGCTGGGGGAAGTCGAGAGCGTGCTGACGGCCGCCGACGCCGACCGCCGCCGACAGCTGGCCGACGCCCCGGCCCTCGAAACCGGCGTGCCCGGGCTGGACGCGCTCCTCGGCGGCGGTCTCGTCGTCGGCGGGCAGGCCGTGCTCCGATACGACGACGCCGACGTCGACGGCCTGCTCGCGCAGCTCGTCGCGTCGACGGTCGCCGGCGGGACCGCGGTGTCGCTGACGCCGCCGCCGACGCTCGACCGCGGAACGCTCGCGGACGCGTTCGCGGCCGCCGACGACTCGCTGTCCGCCGCGCTCGACGACGACCGGCTGTTCGTCCTCGACCCGTTCGGCGGGTGGGCCGACGACCGGAACGTCTTCGACCTCCGGGCGTCGTCGCTGGCTGAAGCCAACGAGACGACGGTCGCGCGCCGCGACGATCCGCTGCTCGTCGTCGGGAACATCGAGGGAGAAGTGGCAGTGCTCGGGGAGGCGGACGCGCGGGCCGCGCGCTACGGGAACGACGACGGCGTCTTCGGCCCGCGGGACACCGTGCTGAACGTGGTCAGCGAGAGCGTCTCGGAGACGCTGGCGGCGTTCTACGCCGGCGCCGCCGACCAAGTGTTGGCGGTCTCTCGGGACGCCGACGGGCTCTCGGTCGAGCGCCGCCGGTCGCCGACAACCGACGAGCGCGCCAGCCGCGGCGCCGCCGTCGAGTCCGGTCCGCCGTTCTTCCGCGTTCGCGGCGACTGAGCCGGCTCAGTCGTGAATCTCGACGGATTCGAGGACGACGTCGCGCTCGGGCTGGTCGTTGCGGTCGGTGTCGACGTTGCCGATGTCCTCGACGACATCCATGCCGTCGGTGACTTTCCCGAAGACCGCGTGGCGGTCGTCGAGGTGGGGCTGGGCGTCCAGCGTGATGAAGAACTGGCTGCCGTTCGTGTCCGGGCCGGAGTTCGCCATCGAGAGCACGCCCGCGTCGTCGTGGCGGAGGTCGTCGTGGAACTCGTCTTCGAACTCGTAGCCGGGGCCGCCGCGGCCGGTGCCGGTCGGGTCGCCGCCCTGAATCATGAAGCCCTCGATGACGCGGTGGAAGGGCACGTCGCGGTACAGCGAGTCGCCGCGGACCTCGCCGTTCTCGGGGTCCTCCCACGTCTTCGTGTCGGGCGCGGGGTCGGCGCCCGCGGCGGGGTCGTCCTCGGCGAGCTTCACGAAGTTCTCGACTGTGGTCGGGGCCTTCTCGTCGTACAGCTCGACTTCGATGTCGCCCTCGCTGGTGTGGAGGGTCGCTTTCTTCGTCATACCACAACGGAGGCCGCGGGGCCGGATAACGCTACCTACTCAGAACGAGCAGAGGTCCGCGAGCAGGCTCTCGGCGCGCCCGCTGGCGATGACCTCCTCGGCGGCGTCGATGCCCTCGTCGAGGCTGTCGACGTCCTCGCCAGCGTACATGCGGAGCGCGGCGTTGAGCTTCACGGCGTCCGCGAACTGGTCGCGGCGCTCGCCCGCGAGCACGTCCGCCGTGATTTCCGCGGAGTCGGCGGCGACGTCCGCGACTTCGAGGTCCGCGCTCTCGATGTCCATCCCGTAGTCGTCGGTCTCGATGGTGAAGTCCTCCAGTTCGGCGCCCTCGGACCACTCCGCGACGGTCGTCGAGCCCGGGCGCACGTCGTCGTAGCCCTCCATCCCTTGGAACATGAGCACGCGGTCGAAGCCGACCTCCTCGCTCTCGCGGGCGGTCTCGACGACCTTCTTGGCGAACGCGAGGTGGTAGAACGAGCCGAGGTGGGTGTCGGCGTTCGCGGGGTTGGCGAGCGTCTCGACGGTGTTCACGAACGTCCGCACGCCCACGTTGTCGCGGCGGTCCCAGAGCGCGTCCACAACGGGGTTGAAGTTCGGCTGGTAGTAGTACCCGAAGCCGTGCTCGTCGACCATCGCCGCGGACTCCTCGGGTTCGAGGTCGGTGCGCACGCCGAGCTCGTCGAGGACGTGCTTGTAGACGTCCTGCTTCTGCGTGGGGACGCGGTCGCCGGAGTGGACGACGACCGGCGTGCCGGCGGCCGCGGCGACGACGCCCGCGGCGACCCCGAGAATTGCGGAGTCGCCCTTCCCGTCGTAGTTCGCGCCGCAGTCCACGGGGTCGGCGTCCGGCTCGGCGGTGACGACGCTCTCGCGGCGCATCACGTCGACGTACGCGCCCAGCTCCTCGCCGTTGTTGCGCTTCCAGCGGTTCGCCAGCCAGAACGCGCCCAGCGTCGTCTGGTCGGGCGTCAAGTCGAGGATGCGCTGGAAGGCCTCCGTCGCCTGCTCGCGGGTCATGTCCTCGGCGGACTTCGGCCCGGAGCCGACGACTTCGGTCATCAGGCGCTGCAACGGCCACTCGCCGTGCGAATCGCTCATGTCCCGGCGTTCGGTTTCCACCGGCGTAAATCCACCCGGTTTCCGCGCCGCCCCGAAGCTGTTCGCATCGAACCGGTAAACAGTAGCCCCCGCAGTCCCAACGCCCAATCAATGGCCGCCGCTGACTGGCGCGAACGCGTCGACGACGTGGACGCACGCCTCATCGACGAGTACCAGAGCGGGTTCCCGATTCGAGAGCGGCCCTTCGAGGCCGTCGCCGACGACCTCGGCGTCACCGAGAGCGAGGCGCTCGAACGCGTCGAACGCCTCTACGACGAGGGCGTCTTCCGGCGGTTCGGCGCCGTCCTCAACCCCCCCGTCATCGGGTCGTCGACGCTCGCCGCCGTGCGCGCGCCCGCCGACCGCCGCGACGAGGTCGCCGCCGTCATCAACGGCTACCGGCAGGTCAACCACAACTACCGCCGCGACCACGAGTACAGCCAGTGGTTCGTCGTCACCGCCGGCAGTCGGGAGAAGCGCGACGAGATTCTCGCGGACATCGAACAGCGCACGGGCTGCGAGGTGCTGAACCTCCCGATGCTGACGGACTACTACATCGACTTGGAGTTCCCCGTGGTGAACGGCGACCGGTTCGCCCGCGAATCCCTCGATAGCACGGACGTCTCCGCGACCCGCATCAGCGAGAGCGCGGCGGGCGACCTCTCGGCGCTGGACGCCGACCTCCTGTTGGCGATTCAGGACGGCTTCCCGCTGTCCGCGACGCCGTACCGGGACATCGCGGACGCCATCGGTGCGCCCGTCGCGGACGTGCTCGACGCTACCGAGCGCCTGCTCGCGGACGGCTGCATCAAGCGCGTCGGCTGCGTCGTCAACCACGTCGTCACCGGCTTCGACGCCAACTGCATGGTCGTCTGGGACGTTCCGGACGACGAACTCGACGAGCGCGGCGTCGAAGTCGGCCAACTCCCGTACGTGACGCTGTGCTACCACCGGCCGCGCCGCCCCGAGCAGGACTGGGAGTACAACCTCTTCACGATGATTCACGGCCGCGAGGCCGACGCCGTCGACGAGAAAATCGACGAACTCGCCGACGACTACCTGCCGTTCGACCACGAACGGCTCTACTCCGAGGAGACGCTGAAGCAGACTGGCGCGCGCTACGACGACTTGGTCGGCGAGTAATCTCCGCGACCGTAGGGAGCAGTTTTTTGGTGCAGATTTTTCGAGGAGCGGTGTGCGGAGCACACCGGACGAGAAAAAGGTGCGAGCGAGACGCTGAAGCAGACGGGCGCGCGCTACGACGACTTGGTCGGCGAGTAGTCCGGTCGCGGGCCCGGAATGGGCGTTTTCCGCGCAGACGCTTCCAGACAGCTGTGGTTTCACCCGACGAAAAGACTGCGAGTGATAGCAAGAGACGGGGGCGCGCTACGAGACTCGGGCGGCGAGTGAGCACCGCTGGCTGCGGAGCGCGCGGCGAGAATCGAGTGGCGTTCGACGCGGCCGCTACTCGCGTGCGGTCGTGAACAGCACCGGCGCGACGACGAGCAGCGCGACGCCGAGGAACCGGTACGTGAACGGGTCGCCGCCGAGCTGGGAGCCGGGCGTCACGAAGAAGATGACGCCGAACAGCGACGCGTTCAGGGCCACGAGCTTCCGGGAGCCGAGTGGGATGGTGCCGACGATGGACAACGCGAACAGCACGAGCAGCGCGTGCCCGACGTGGTAGCTCACGAGGAAGTCGTCGACGAGGGGCAGCGGTGTGAACGCCATTGCTGGCTGGATTTCGCCGCGAAATCCCCTTTAAGGTTCCGTTCCGCCGCCCGGACCCGTGAGGTCCAGCGGCCGAATCCACCCGTACCACACCACCACCGCCATCGACGCGTAGCCGACGGCCCACACCGCCGTGCCGACCGTCGAGTAGCCGGCCTGATACAGGAAGTAGTTCGCCACGCCGGGCACCACGACGCCGGCGGCGACGACGAGTCCGAGCGCCACGCGTGAATCCATGCACGGGGGTTCGCGCTCCGGCCGCGTCAATGCCTCGGTTCTGCACGCGTCCTCGCCGCGCGTGCCGACGGCTACGCGGGCGTTCGTCACGGGAGGGCGCTGGCTGCGGCGTGGGCCGCGGCGCCAGCGGGGACACTGTAACCCGCGCCGTCGAGGCCGAACGGAGTGGGGGCGTTCGGGGGCGTCGGCCTCGACGACCAGCGGGGGAGGGGACCAACGGGCACCGGGGTGGATCGGCGCCCACCATCCCGTAGCCGCCCACCCCTACTCAAAGCGGCGCGCGCTCGCAGCGCGTGCAAAAACCCCCTACCCGACGAGCTGGCGGGCTATCCACTCCTCGCTGGCCTGCCCGAGCATCGCCTCCCAGTCCGCGAACGCCGTGCGCGCCGCCACGTAGTCGTCGAACGCCGCCTCGTCGATGGCCGCGAAGTCCGACCGCGTCGCCACCTCCCACTCGCTGTCGTCCAAGAACCCCCGGAACGTCGCCGCGTCCGTGTGCCGCACCATGAACGTCGGGGTGAACAGCTCGTCCAGCGCCGCGTCGTCGCCGCTCAACGCCGCCGCCCGCTCGTGGAGGTCGTCCACGAGCTCCGTCACGTCGTCGGTCATTGGTGGTCAGTGGCGGCGAGCGCGCAAAAACGATTCGGGAGAGACACTGCTCTAGTGAGGGTGATAACGCGGAGAAACGGGAGTGGGCCAGTCCGGATTTGAACCGGAAGCTTCCACCTTATCAGAGTGGCGCTCTACCTAATTGAGCTACTGGCCCGAACGCATCCCGACGTTTGCCGCTGGTACAATTAAGGGTTTCCTTTCGACAGCGCGCCGGCGTGCGTTACCGGGTGTCGGCGTCGTCGCCGTCCTCGAATTCCACGTCGTAGGAGTCCTCGTCGAGGTCGATGGTGTCGTCGTCGCTGCCGCCGGCCGCTCCGGGGCCGAACGGCCCGCTGCCGCCGCCGTTGCTCGCGCCGCCGAACGGGCCGGGGCCGCCACTGTCGTCGCCGCCGGGGAAGCCGAACGTGTAGACGTTCCCGGTGGCGAAGCCGCCAGTCGCCGAGTCGAGCTTCGGCTTGATGACCCACTCCTTGACCGCGTACCGGAACGGGTAGCGGGTGAGCGGGAACACGAGCAGGAACCCCAGCGCGTCCGTCAGCAGGCCGGGCGTGAGGAGGAACGCGCCGGCGGCGATGAGCAGGCCGCCGTCGACGAGTTCGTCGGTCGGCGTCTTCCCCTGCGCGAGCGAGCGCTGGATGCGTCGAATCGTGTGGCGGCCTTCCGCGCGCACGAACAGCGTGCCGAGCAGGGCGGTGAGGACGACGAGCGCGACCGTCACCTGCCAGCCGACTTGGCCCGCGACGAACACCAAGAAGAGGGCGTCCGCCAGCGGCACGACGAGCAGCGCGAGGAACAGCCACCGGACTCGGGGCATACGCCGGGGTAGCCGACGGCGATTCATAGCCTTTCTGTTGGGCGGGGCGGCGTTCGCCCGTGTCGAAACCGTTTCCCGGGTTCGCCGCCCAGCGGGCGTATGGACGAGTCCGCCGACGCGACGCGCGTGGAGTGGCGCGAGTGGGGCGAGGAGGCCTTCGCGGAGGCCGCCGACCGGGACGTGCCGCTTTTGGTGTCGCTGGTGACGTCGTGGAGCGACTGGTGCCGGCAGATGGACGAGCGGACGTACGCCGAGCCCCGCATCGCCGCGAACGTCAACGACGACTTCGTGCCGGTGCGCGTGGACGCCGACCGCCATCCCCGAGTCAGGGAGCGGTACAACATGGGCGGGTTCCCGTCGACGGTGTTCGTGACGCCCTCTGGCAACCACATCGCGGGCGCGACGTTCCTCGAACCGGAGGGGTTCCGGCAGGTGCTCCAGCGCGTCCGCGAGACGTACGACGAGCAGGGCGAGGACGCCGGGAACGCGCCGCGCGCGCTCCGCGGCGGCGAGCCGCCGGTCGGCCCGGTGACCGCGGACATCGAGCGCCTGCTCGCGGGCCAGCTCGGCGAGCAGTTCGACGGCGAGCACGGCGGCTGGGGGACCGACGAGAAGTTCCCGCTGCCCGCCACTGTGGAGTTCGCGCTGAAGCGCGAGCGTGACCAAGCGCTGCGCACGCTGGACGCCGTCCGGCGGAATTTGGCGGACGACGTGGACGGCGGGTTCTTCCGGTTCGCGCACGGCCGCGACTGGTCGGACCCCCAGCGCGAGAAGGTGCTCGCGGAGAACGCCAGCCTCCTGCGGGCGTTCGCGGCGGCGTACCTCCACACCGGGAACGACGACTACCGCGAGCCCGCCGAGCACACCATCGACTACGCGACGGGGACGCTGTGGACGGGCGAGGCCTTCGGCGGGAGTCAGGCCGCCGGCGACTACTTTGAGCAGTCCGCCGACGAGCGCGCCAGCCACGAGGAGCCGCCCGTGGACGAGACGGCGTACGCGGACGTGAACGCGCTCACCGCGGACGCCCTCCTGTCGTTCGCGGCGTACACCGACGACGACACCGCCACGCGGTACGCCGAGCGCACGCTCGACTACCTCCGGGAGTCGCTCGTGGATGGCGCGACCGTCCGGCACTTCGACGAGCCGGACGCTCCCACCGGCCTGCTCGCGGACCGCGCGCGCGTCGTGCAGGCGTTCGCGACGGCCGCGCAGGTACTCGGCAGGGACTACCTCGACACCGCCGTCGCGGTCGCGGACGCCGCCATCGACGACTTGCAGGACGCGACCGGCGCGTTCCTCGACGGCCCGCTGGAGGGTGCGGGCCTGCTGGACGAGCCGCTGCGCCCCATCGACGACACCGCCGTGATGGCGGACGCGCTCGTGGACCTCCACTACCTCACGCGGGACGCCCGCTACCACGAGGCCGCATCGGACGCGGTCGGCGCGTTCGCCGGCGCGGCCGAGCGCATGGGGCCGCAGGTCGCCGCCTACGGCACCGCCGCCTCGCGGGTCGTCGGCGACCCGCTGGTCATCGAGGTCGCCGACGAGGCCGGCAGCGACCTCCACCGCGCTGCCCTCCGCATGGCCGACCACGAGAAGGTCGTCGTCCCGGACGCCGACGGCGACTCGGGGACCGCGTGGCTCGTGGCCGCGGACGGCACCAGCGACGCCGTCGACTCCCCGGAGGCGCTCGCGGACCTCGTCGCGGACGCTCAATAGCCCTCGGGAGGCCACTGAGTCCCCACAGACCCCTCTAAATCGGGTTTCAAGGCACCGCGCGCCGTCCCTGCTGGTGATGGCCCGCGAGCAATCGGACGCGACGGTCGACCTCGACGAACTGCTCGACGACCTCCCGTACATCGAGGCGCGGCCGCCGGACCGCCCCGAGTGACGGGCCGCGTAAACCGGCGCAGTGTTTTTCACGCCGCGTTCCGAAGCCACCACGAGATGGCTGACTTGAGGGACCTCGGCCTCTCGGAGTACGAAGCCAGCGCGTACCGCGCGCTCCTCCGAACCGGGCCGGCAACCGCCAAGGAGTTGTCCGAGGAGAGCGGCGTCCCGATGGGACGCGTCTACGACGTGCTCGGGAGCATCGAGTCCCAGCACCTCGTGCGCAGTCAGGCCGCCAGCCGCCCGAAGAAGTACGTCGCCGTCGAGCCCGACACCGCGCTCGACCGCCTCTTGGAGGACCGCAAGCGCGAACTCCGCGAGAAGGCCGACCAGTACGAGGCCGTCGTCGACGAGCTCGAAGCCGACCTCCGGACGCCCTCCGAGCCCGACGAGGGGTTCTGGACGGCCGCGCTCGGCCCCGGGGACTCGCTGGACCTCCTGCTGGAGCGCATCGACGCCGCCGACGACTCCGTCCGGCTGGTCGCGGGCTTCGAGTCCACGAGCTTCGAGGTCGCGGACACCACCAGCCGCATCGTCGACCACCTCGAAGACGCGCTCGAACGCGGCGTCGACGTCTCCGTGCTCATCTCCCAAGAGCTGTCCTCGAACATCCCCGAGGAAGTCAACGAGCGCTACCTCGCCGTGCTCGCCGAGCACCCCGACTACGAGGTCCGCATCGGCCCCGTCGTCGAGGGCAACGTCACCATCGTCGACGACGCGGAGGTCTGTCTGGAGGTCACCAACCCCGTCGAGCCCGACGAGTCGTTCGCCATGATTGACCTCCACGACTCGGCGTTCGCGGCCGACGTCTACGAGGTGTTCGCGGCGACGTGGACCGACGCCGCGACGCTGGACTGACGGCGACACGGCGGCCGGACGCCGCACCGGGGTCCGGGGCTCGGGCGAGCGCGGAGAAAGCTTTATTCGCTCCTGCCGGGACGTTCATGTCGTGCGGTCTACTCGTTCCCTGTTCGTGGTCGCCGTCGTCACCGTGTTCTCGCTCCTCCTGAGCGCGGTGTGGTCGCTCGGCGGCGTGGACTTCCTCACGTCGGGGCCGTTCGCGCTGTTCGGGTTCGGCCTCCTCGTCGCACTCCAGACGCTCCTCTTGCCGGTGTTCTTCGCGGCGCTGTACCTCGACGCGGGCGTCGTCCGCAACAGTACGGACCCGTGGTCGCCGTCCCGCTGGCTTTGGGTCGGCGGCGGCGCGCTCGCGACGCTGGTCGTCTACGCGACCGCCCGCAACACCACCGCCGTCGTCGTTCTCGTCGGTCTCGCGTACCTCGGCCGTCGCTTCCACGCCGCCCGCGTATCCACTGCCGACGAGGTGGAGCCGGCTCCGGAGAGCGACGACGCCGGCCGCTCGGTCGCGGGCGTCTCGGTCCACGTCCTCGGGCTCGCCGCCGCCGCTGGCGCCTACGCACGCACGTCGGGCATCGCCGTGGCCACCCTCTCCTTCGGCGGCGTCGCGGCCGTCGTGTTCGCGGCCAGCGAGCACTCGTTCACGCGAGCGAACGCCCGCAACGCCCTGAACTGGTCGCTATCCGTGACCGTGTTCTCGACGGTCTTGGCCGTTCCGACCCTGCTCTACGCGATGGACGGCCAGCTCTACGGATTCGCGGTCGCCGGCCCGCTCCTCCCGCCCGCGCTCGACGGGGCCGCCAAGTTCGGGTCGCTCGCGCTCACGGCGGTGGCGCTGCTGGCGGTCGTCGCGACAGTCCCGTTCGCGGCGTTCGCCGCGTGGAAAGCAGCGCTGGGAGACTCGTGGTCGTACCCGCTGGCCGCGTCCGTCGTCGAACGCCTCGGCCGGCTGACCGCCGACTGACGGGCTATTCGCCGTTGACTTCCTGCTTCAGCGCGCCGAACTCCGCGACGCGCTCGGCGTGAGCGTTGTGCTGGTGGATGGACTCGTCGTTGGACTGCTTCATCGTCACCACCGCGTCGTCGTCGAGGTGGTCGAACTCGGAGACGACGCCCTCCGCCATCGAGCGCACGCAGTCCTCCACGAACTTCGCGTTCGCGTGGGCGGCGTACGTCATGTGGTCCTCGTCCGGGCGCTTGGCCATGTTGTAGATGCGCGCGCTCATCGAGTCCCGGGCGACCTCCACGATGTCCATCAGGTCCACACCGGGGTCGCCGGAGGTCTCGACGGTGAGCGTAGCGTGCCCGCGCTGGCTGTGGCCGGCTTGCGGGACCTCCTGCAGGAACTCCCGCACGTCCGCCTCGCCGACGCCGAGGTCCGCGAGCTTCTCGCGGGCGGTCTGGCTCATCATCTGCTGGCTGCACGGACAGACGGTCATGCCGACGACGCGCGCGCCGACCTCCTCGCGGGTCGGCTCGCCCTCCTCGGCGGTCGCCGACGCGAGGATGTCCACGGTGCTCTGCGTCGAGCGGCCGCTGGCGGGCGTCTCGTCCTGAATCATCAGCTCCGCCTCCATCTCCACGGTCGCCGTCGTCGTGTAGTCGTGTTTCTCCAGCAGGCGCTCGGCGGTCTCCCCGCAGAGCTGCTCGACGCGGTAGACCGGCTCGGAGACGGCGTCCTCGAGCGTCTCGTCGATGACCTCCATGTTCCGGCTCATGTCGATGCCCTTCCGGCCCTGCGGGAGGTCGACGTACACCTCGAACTCCGCGGTCAACACGATTGGGCGCTCGTCCTCGCGGGCGATTTTCACGAGCTTCTCGACGCCCGTCACCCCGACCTGACTCAACCCGACTGCAACCTCCGGCTCCGACGCCTGCACGTCCGGCAGCTGCTTGCTCATTGCTCCACAATACGGCTGGTAGCTCACTAACCCTTTCCGTTCCGGCGACCGCCTCCCGTTCGTCCGCACGCTACTCCAGCTTGTTCAGCGCCCGGAAGAAGTCCGAGTCCGGGCCCGCGACGCGCGCCGGCTCGTCGGCCGCCTCGACGGTGACGACCTCCGGCGTCTTCACGCGCTGGCGGTTCGACCCGTCGCTGGAGACGACGGCGTACTCGGGGCCGTCCACTCGAACCGTCACCTCGCTGTCGACCGGCGTCATCAGCGGCGGCATCGGCTCCTCGGCGCACATCCCGGTGACGACGAACGCGTCCACGCCCGGCTGCACGAGCGGGCCGCCCTCGCTGAGGTTGTACGCGGTGCTCCCCGTCGGCGTCGCCACCAGCACGCCGTCGGCGTGCGTCGCCTCGAACAGCGACCCGTCCACGCGCACCTCCACGTCGATGCCGTGGCCGTGGCCGCGCTGGTCGCCCTGAATCACGACCTCGTTGAGCGCCGGCGTCAGCGACCACGCGCGCTCCCCGGCGGCCGCCGCGCGCGGCACCTCGCGGTGGCGCACCTCCCCGGTCTCCACGTAGCGCTCGACCTCCCGGCGGACCGCCGTCACCGCGTCCTCGGGCGCGACCGCGTTCAGGAACCCGACCTCGCCGAGGTTCACGCCGAGCACCGGCGTCGACCCCGCACCCCGCGCCGCGAACAGGAACGTGCCGTCCCCGCCGATGGACACCACGAGGTCGCAGGCGCCGAACGCCGCGACCTCGTGGCCGGTGTCGTCGAGGGCGTCCGCCGTCGCCGTGTCCAGCCACACCTCCACGTCTTCTCCGACCAGCATCTCGCGGACGTCCGCGGCGAGATACGCGGCCCGCGAGTTCCCCCGCTGTGCGACGATTCCAACGCGCATACGCTCACTCGGAGTGCCGCACTTGAAAAACCCGCGGGCGGCGGAAACTACTTTTCGCTGTGTCTCGACCACCCCGACATGGAGCCGACGGCGCAGCGCGCCGCGGTACGGAGGCGACATCGTGGCTGACGACGACGAAGACTGGTTCGAGAAGGCCTTCGAGGAGGAGACCGCCGACGACGCCGACGGGGAGTCGTCGCCGTCCGAATCGGCCCCGACAGCCGAGCCGCCGGAATCGGCCGAGGAAACGGACGAGGAAGCGGACGACGAGCCGGACGACGAAGCGGAGGCGGAGGCAGACGAAGCGACAGACGAGACGGCCAGCGCGATGCCGGACGAAGAGCCGGACGGAGAGCCGACCGAACAGCCCGCGGCGTTCGACGACGAGTCGGCGGACGCGCCGACGCCCGCCGAGTCCGAGTCCGGGCCGGGCGCCACGCCCGACAGCGAGGTCGACGACTTCGCGGCGGCGTTCGGCGGTGGCGGCAGCGCCGAGCCCGCGGGCGGGGACGACGACCTCTTCGAGGACGACTTCGCGTCGGCGTTCGGCGGTGGCGGCGACGACGAGGACTTCGGCTTCGACCTCGACGGCGACGCCGGCGCGGGCGGGCCCGAGGGCTTCGAGGAGGACGAGGAGTACGAGTCCGACATCCCGCGTATCGACTTCGGCATCGAGGGCCTCGACGAGATGGTGCAGGGCGGCGTCCCCGAGCGCTCGCTCATCGTCGCTATCGGCGGCGCCGGCACCGGGAAGACCACGTTCGGCCTCCAGTTCCTCCACGAGGCAATCCAGAACGGCGAGCGCGCCGTCTACATCACGCTCGAAGAGTCCCGCCAGCGCGTCGTCCAGAGCGCCACCGAGAAGGGCTGGGAGTTCGATCGCCACACCGAGGAAGGCAACCTCGCGGTCATCGACATCGACCCAATCGAGATGGCGAACTCCCTGACCAGCATCCGCAACGAACTCCCGCAGCTCGTCGAGGAGTTCGGCGCCAGCCGCCTCGTCCTCGACTCCGTCTCCCTGCTGGAGATGATGTACGACGACCAGTCCACGCGCCGCACCGAAATCTACGACTTCACGAAAGCGCTCAAGGACGCCGGCGTCACCACGATGCTCACCAGCGAAGCCAGCGAGGACAACCCCTTCGCCTCGCGCCACGGCATCATCGAGTACCTCACCGACGCCGTCGTCGTCCTCCGCTACATCCGTCCCGAGGACTTCCGCGAGACCCGCCTCGCCGTCGAGATTCAGAAGATTCGGGACGCCAACCACTCCCGCGAGACCAAGCCCTACGAGATTACCCATCAGGGCATCAGCGTCTACCGGCAGGCGAATATCTTCTAACGGACCTTTTGCTGCGCTCCTTCGAGCGCGTCGCGCTCTCAGTCGCTGGCAAAAGCTACGCCAAAAGCCGTCGTCACCCCCTCCGGGGGTTCCTCGGCCGCCGCTCCCTCCGGTCGCGGCGTGAACCGACGACCTACCGGGTCCGTCGGACCACTCGGTCGCCGGATGCTTGTCAGTCGGTTGCTCCCTCGGGTTCCTGAATAGTGAGGTAGAGGTACCCGAGTCCGACGAGAACCGTGGCGCCGACGCCGAGGATGCTGAACGCCCGCGGCGCGAGCAGTGGGAAGTCGAACTCCGGACCGAGGCGGTGGAACGCGACGCCGGTCGCGGTAGCGAGCGCCGCGACGCGCGGAGCGAACTCGCCACGCGACGTTCTGTGCGCGACCACGCCGAGCATCGCGCCGTAGAGGACGAACGGGAGTTCGGACAGCCAGTAGACGAAGGGGAAGCCGCCGGCCGCGGCCGTGTAGAGGCGGTACTGCTGTCCCTCGTAGGCGACGGCGTACAGCCCCGTCCCGGGGTCGGCGTCGTCGCTGTAGAAGAAGCGGTCCGGCCAGTCCGCTTGACCGTAGACGACGTGGTACCCGTCCGAGGATTCGATGGCGCGTCGAACGGCAGTCTGGGCAGGCTCGGAGAGATTTTCGTACTGTAAGAGCGGCGTGTGCTCGTCGATTTCGGAGGCCTCGATTCGCTCGGTGGAAAAGGAGGCCTGCTGACTCCAGTCCGACATCGTGACGGGCGCGCCGACGAGCGAGATCGCGACGGCGGCGGCGAGGACGGTGAGCGCGGACCGGCGATTCATACCAGCAGTTGTTAGCGCGGTTTCTTCATTCAAAACATATGCTGAAACTGGAGTGACTAACTCGGTACGTGCGGTTGCGAACTCAGGACCGACTTGCTCCGTAGAGTGTCCACACTCCGACCGCCGGTATAGACGCACAAACAGCACCAACAACAACGAGAGACAGGAACGTATTGAGCCGCCACCAGCCCGTCACACCGTACACAGCAAAGAACGAAACAATCCCAGTTAGGTGTGCGAGCAGGGCACGGGCTGTTGACTCGTGTTCGAAACTCCCCCAAATCCCGAAGATGGTTCCGAGGGTGACGAACGCGTACCCGAGCAGCGACGACAACGCGCCAGAGCCCATCGGCTGTCGAATCGTGAATTCGTAGTAACCTCCCTGATATTCGACGAAGTAGCGCCCGCGCCCGGGCTGTGTGGAGGTATCACCGACGCTCGCTAATTCTGTGACTTGGTGTTCGATGCCGCGAATCGTGGTGTGGTTCTCGGGGGCTTCGAACGCTCGGAGGAAGGCGTCTTGTGCGGTTACTGGAAGCTCTGTGAACTGGTAGACGGCCTTAACCCCGGCGTCTGAGGCGTTGGCGGCTTCGGTTGCGGCGGCCTGTGTTGTCGCCTCCACGCTGTACGTGAACTCGGTTAAATTAGCAAAATGTGCGGCTTGCCCGCCGAAAATCACCATCCCGAGCCCGATACCGACGACCAGAATCGGCCAGCGTGGATGGTTCGCCCCGGTCATTTTTCGGAACTATTCATATTGTATTGTAAAGTGCTTTGTCTGTGCCGGCCGGCCGTTTCAGCGTTCACTCTGAATAAAGAACTCGCATTGGCAACTGCTGATCCGTAAATCTCGGACTAGTCTGGAAATGCTTTCTCGGCACGCGGGCCTCCGTTCCAACTACGTCCAGCGTTCGCGCGCCGAGCGGGGGGCGGTCCGGAGCGACGCGAGAACCGCCGACTGCGCGAACGGGGAGCGCGTGCTCGACACAGGGAGAGCACGACGTGACGAACGGCGAGCACCGCGTCCCGTGAGCGCAGCGACCCGTGAGCGGCTCGGACGAGCCCGAGGCGCGGGATTCACCGCGAAGCCGCACCGCGGCTGAGCGGGCCGACGACTGAGCGGAACGAAGCGAAGTCGTTCGAAAGAGCGCACAGCGTTCTTTCGTGATGACGAGAGAGCGAAGCTCTCTCGAACCACGAACGAGGAGTGCTTTTGGCGTAGCTTTTGCCGAGTGAGGGCGGCGAAGCCGCCCGAACGCAGCGCAAACGGTACTATCGGACGATAGTGACCGGGACGGGAGAGCGGCGGACGACGCTCTCCGCGACGCTCCCGAGGAGGATGCGGGAGACGCCGGAGCGGCCGTGACTCCCCATCACGATGTGGTTGAAGTCGTTCTCCTCGGCGTACTCGACGATGGCGCGGCTCGGCCGCCCGACCTCGGTGGTGGTGTCGAGTTCGTGGTCGTACTCGTCGGCGGTCGCTTGGGCGTCCTCGAAGAGCTCGTCGGCCGCGTCTTTCGCCTGCTCGAACCACTCCTCGGAGTAGCCCGGCACCGTCGCCTGCGCGGTGTAGCCGGCTTCGATGGGGTCGATGACGTTGATGGCGGTGATGTCGGCGTTCTTGAAGTGTTCGAGGGCGTATTCGAGGGCTTCCGTGGACTGGTTCGAGCCGTCGACGGGGACGAGGATTTTCGTCATGGTGTCGGTTCGACGTTGACCGCCGCACGTGAAAATTCTGTGGGCCGCCGACCGCCCGACGGAGCGGTGGTCAGTCCCGGCCGTGGCGCGTCAGGCACGTCGGCAGCCCCTGAATCTCGACGGGCTCGGAGTTGTCCGGCGAGTAGACGACCATCTGCCCCTTCTCCATGTAGGGGACCTTCGACTGCAGCGACGCCGGGATGTTCACGGCGTTGATGGCGTCCTCGTCGCCGAGGTTCAACACGACCGTCGTGTTCACCTGCTTGAACACGGGGTCGGCGATGTCCTGTGGGTCCTGCGTGATGAGGAACAGCCCGAGGCGCTCCTTGCGGCCCTGCTTGGCGGCCTCCGTGAACTTCCCGACGACCTTGTTCGCCTGCACGCTGTCGGCGTCCGCGAGGAAGTTGTGCGCCTCGTCCATCCCGACCACCAGCGGCGTCTCCTTGATGGTCTCGTAGTCCGGGTCGTTCGAGAGCTTCTGGTCCACGAGCAGGCTCGACACCGCCAGCACCACCGTCTCGGCGGCCCGCGAGTTGCTGATGTGGTAGGTCGGCACCACCGACAGCCGGCCCGGGCGGACGAACTGGCGGTCCTCCACGAGCTCCGTAATCGGGCGCGCGTCTTGGTCGAACAGCCCCGACGGCATCCCGTGGACGCGCCGCAGCACGGCCTCGTAGGTCGCCTCGTGGACGCGCCCGGACTCGTCGAGTTCCTCCTTGAGCGCGGGGTCGTCGAGGAACGAGCAGAACTCGCGGTACGTGCCGCCCCGCCCGTGGCTGTCGAAGAACCGGTCGAGCAGCAGGCGGAGCGCGCCGTACTGGTTATCGTTGAGGCCGCTGGACGCGACCAGCCACGGGTTGTCCCGGACCATCGAGAACGGCACCGTGAACTCGACGCGCTCGGCGTCGTGGTGGTCGGCGGCGTACGACGCCGACCCGACCTTCGGCACGAACGCGACGGTGTCGTCGTGGCCGCCGTGCGCGAGCCCCTGCGTCTCCCAGCGGCGCTCGTCGCCGGCGTCCGCGTCGGGATTGTCGTCGTGCATCTGCGCGTACTCGTCCTGCGGGTCGAACTGGACGACCGCCATCCGGCGCTCCGCGCCGCCGGCGTCCACGGGGTAGCGCCGGTCCTCGTGGAGGTACTGCCGGAGCACGTTCTTCGCGGAGTGGGTCTTCCCCGAGCCGGTGCCGCCCGCGACGAGCGTGTGCCGGAACACCAGCGGGTCGCCGGCCTCGTAGTCGTCTTTCACGCGGTAGTCGATGGTCGGCGGCTCCGCCGCGGTCCGCACCTTCTCCCCGCCGACGGAGAGGTGGCCGAGGAAGACGCCGTCCTCGGGAATCTTCAGCCCGGTCTTGATTTCGGTGGCGTCGTCCGCGGCCCGCACCACCGTCTCGGGCTTCGGCACGCGGTCGGCCATCCGGCGCTTGAGGTCGTCGCCATCCGAGTAGAGGACGGCGACGGGGTCGAGTTCCGCGAGGAACTTGTAGTCTTGTTCGTCGACGCTCTCCGAGCGCATCGCGCGGCGGGCGTGAATCTCGGTGGCGTCGTCGCTCTGGAACGCCTGCACGTACTCCAAGCCGGTAATCTTGCAGAACAGCTTCTCGCCGCCGGGGTACGGCGCGACGAGGTACGAGCCCAGCCGGACCGACGACCGGTTGCCGGCGGTGACGTACGCCTTCAGCGCGGTCTCTTGGCCGTCCTCGTGGATGCGCAGGCCCTCCGAGACGGCGAGCGCGCCGAGGCCGTCGTCGCTGCCGGTGTCGTCGAGGTCCGGGCGCTGGAAGTCGTCGCCGGCCGTGGCGTCCGCCGACTCGTCGTCCGCGTCGCCGGCGTCGTCGCCGCGGTCGTGGTCCGCGAAGTCCCCGAGGTCGCTCATGCTCGCGTCGTGGCGGCGCGCGCACTAACCGCTTTCCCTCGAACCGGAAGCGATTAGGGACTGGTCGGTCGCCGTCCGACGATGCTCTCCACCGTCGAGAACACGGCAGTTCGGGCGTGTCTGGCTGGCGGTCGCCACCTCCGCGAGCGGTTCGGCCGCGGGGTGGACGCAGAGTTCTCTCGCCACGACGTGAAGGCCGCGGCAGACCGTGCGAGCGAGGAGCGGATGCTCGACGTGATTCGGAACGCTCACCCCGACCACGCGGTGTACGCCGAGGAGTCCGGCGAAGTTTCGGTCGGCGGCAACTACCGCTGGGTCGTCGACCCGCTCGACGGTACGAACAACTTCGTCTCGGGGCTGCCTTCGTTCGCAACTGCGGCGGCCGTCCTCGACGACGACGGGCCGGCCGTCGGCTGTGTCTACGTGCCGGTGAGCGACGACCTCTACGTCGCGCGCCGTGGCGAGGGCGTCCGGCACGACGGCGACCCGGTGTCCGCGGACAGCGACGTGCCGACGGAGAAGGCGACGGTTGGGTTCGTCATCGGCCACGAGGTCAAGCTGGACGGTCGACTCGACGACGCTGCGGAGATGCAGGCGGCGCTCGGCGACGCGACGAAGCGGGTTATCGAGAGCTGGTCGCCGTGCGTCCACTGGGGCGCGCTGGCCCGCGGCCGCCTCGACGGGATGGTCTGCTTCCACCCGGACGACGAGGAACAACACGTCGGCGAACTGCTCGCGTCCGAGGCGGGCGCGTCCGTCACGCGCCCCGGTGACGATGTCTACGTTGCGGCGACGACGCGCGCGGTCCGCGACGAGCTCGCCGCCGCGGTCCGATAGCTCTCGTCCGCGGGCTTATGCCGCTCGCGCCCCTACCGCGGGCCATGTTGCTGGTGCGCGGTTCGGCGGCCGGGACGACGCTGACGGGGACGCTGTACGAGCGCGGGGAGGACGCCCCGTCGTTCAAGGGCGCGCCCGACGAGGCGGCCCCCTACGTCTGGGTCTGCGACGAGTTCTACGCGGTCGAGAGCGGCGGGAGCACCCAGCAGGTCGGCGGGAAGAGCGTCAACGTTGCCTTCGAGTCGCCGATGCCGCGCGGGTTCGACACGCGCGAGCAGGCGCTGACGGCGGCCCGCGAGCACGTCCGCACGCAGTTCGCGCGCATCGGCGTCGACCCCGAGGACGTGGACATCGAGGTCGAGCCCGAGCACGAGGCCGACGTTTAGACGGCGGTGTAGTCGTCGAACGCGCGCACCGCGACGCGGACGGAGGCGGCCGCGAGCGCGCCGACGAGGAGCACGCCGGCGGCGAGCGAGCCCACGTGGACGGCGGCGGCGGAGACGCCGATTCGGTCCGCGAGTATGCTGGCGATACCGGGGACTTGGACGCCAGTGGCGATGCCGGCGGTCAGCAGGAACGCGAGCGTGTAGACGCCGAACGCCCACATCGAGGGGACGACGACCTCGCGGCTCCGGCTGACCTTGGTGGCGTCGTACTTCGGGTACGTGGTGCCGACGCCGGCGGCGAGCGCGGCGGCGAGCACGGGGAGGACGGCCGCGGCGACGACCGTGCACGCGAGCGCGAGCGGCGGGAGCGGGCTAGCGAGGGCGAGCGCGCCGGCGACCGCGACCGTCAGCGGCGCACCGAAGACCGCGCTGGCAGTGACGAGGCCGCCGACGAACTCGCGGCCGGAGACGCCCGAAATCGCGGTGACGGGGAGGACCGCGCCCTCGTCGCCGAGGGGGTTGAGCGTGAACGCCGCGCCGGTCATCCACGCGCCGTACAGCGCGACCGACGGCGGGAGCGAGGCGGTGACGCGGCCGGCTTCGACGCTCGCCTGCACGGGCGTCACGAGCAGGAACGCGGGGTACGCGACGAACACGAGCCGGATGGGGGCGCGGCGGGCGCGCAGCCAGCTCTTCCGGGCGACCCACGCGCGCCGCCGGCCGACGAGCCGGTCGAGGCGGCCGCCGGCGACGGAGTCGGTCTCGCGCTCGCCGGCGGCGACGCTCTCGGTGTACCAGCGGCGCTCGGAGAGCCGGACGCTGGCGAGCACGCCCCCGGCTCCGAGGACGAGGGAGCCGACGAGGACGGCGGCGGCGTGGGCGGCGCTGGCGGTGGGGACGACCGCGAGCGTGGCGAGGTCGGCGTACCACGAGACGGGCGACGCTCTCGCCACGTCGAGAATCGGGGAGACGACGGCGCCGAGCGTGCCGGAGACGATGAGCCCGAAGTACGCGAGGAAGACGACGACGCCGATGACCGTCTTGAACCGCGCGACGAGCGCCGAGCGGCTGCCGAGGTAGGCTATCGCGGAGCCGATTGGGAAGCCGACGAGGAACGCGGTCGCGGTGAGCGCGACCACGGCGACCGCGGCCAGCGGGAACGACAGCACGGACCCGGCGCCGACGGCGAACGCGGCGGATGCGACCAGAAGCGGCGCGACGAACAGGCCGATGGCGCGCACGTAGCCGGAGAGCAGGAGGCCGCCGACCACGTCGCGGGCGGGGACGGTGGTGAGGTAGCCGTCGCGGGCGTCGATGTCGCCGAGTTGGACGACGCTCAGGTACGCCGCCATGAACAGCGTGAGCGTGCCGAGGCCGGCGGGCACGAGCCCGAGCAGCGAGCTCGCCTCGCCGGGGTCGGTGGCGAGCGCGCGGCCGCCCCAGTACGCGCCGAAAGCGGCCGCGCCGGTGAACGCCACGCCGAAGAGGACGACGACGGCGACGGACACCAGTTGGGCGGTGCTCTTCCCGCGCAGCGCCCGCCACGCGATGCGGAGTTCGTTCGTGGCGATGCGGACGGCGTGGCGGGGGTCGGGGAACCCCGCCATCTCAGGCCTCCTCGGCGGCCGCGTCGTCGCCGATGCCGCCGGTGACTTCGAGGAAGACGTCTTCGAGCGTGCGCTCGTCGCCGGACTCCGCGCGGGACTTGAGGTGCTCGGGGGAGCCCTCGGTGACGAGGCGGCCGTCGTAGAGCACGCCGACGGTGTCCGCGAGCTCGTCGACGACCGGGAGGATGTGCGTCGAGAGGAAGACGGTGGCGTCGCCCGCGGTGAGGTCGGCGATGGTGTCGCGGACGGTGCGCGCGGCCCGCGGGTCCAGCCCCGACGTGGGCTCGTCGAGGAACAGCACGGCGGGGTCGTGGAGCATCGCTTGGATGATGCCGACCTTCTGCTTCATCCCCTTCGAGTACGCCGAGATTCGCTTGTCGGCGTCGCCGGCCAGCGAGAACCGGTCGAGCAAGTCCTCGATGCGGGCTTCGGCCTCGGCCTCGGGGATGTCGCGGAGGCCGGCCATGTATCGGAGCTGCTCGCGGGCCGTGAGTTCGGCGTGCAGCGGCGGCTCCTCGGGGAGGTAGCCGATGTCGGCGACGACGGCGTCGCGGTCGGTCACGTCGACGCCGGCGACGGTGGCGGTGCCGCTGGTGGGCTCGGTGAGCGTCGTGAGCATCCGCATCGTGGTGGTCTTCCCCGCGCCGTTCGGGCCGAGGAAGCCGTAGACGCTGCCCGCCGGAATCGCGAGTTCCAGCCCCTCGACGGCGGTCTCGTCGCCGTACCGCTTCGTGAGGTCGTGGGTCTCGATGGCGCGGTCGGTCATTACGCGCAACTGCCCGCTCCCGGCTCATAAAGGTAGACGGGGGTTCGCGGGCCGCGCAGTCAGGCGTCCGGCCAGCGCTGGTCGTCGTAGTTCTCGTCGCGGCGGCTGTCGAAGGACTGTTCGAGCTTGCGGACGAGCTCCTCCTTCTCGGTGGCGCCGATGCGCGCGAGCTCGTCGGCCTTCCCGACGGGCTCGGGCGGCCCGGCTTCGGCGGCGACTTGGCTGGTGACGTAGCGCTCGACGGCGTCCCGGCAGTCCTCGCTGTCGGCGAACGCGCGCGGCAGTTCGACCTTGTGGACGAGGTCGGTGCGGGGGTCGTAGACGACGAAGAACGCGACCTCGTAGCGCTCCGCGGGGAGGTCGCGCTCGACGCCGAGTTCGCTCGAATCGGCGAACACGCCGTCCGCGCCGAGCGTGGACGTGAACCAGCCCGTCCACGCGAGTTCGTCCGTGATGCGGTGGTACTCTTCGCCGTCGAACTCGCGGCGCTCCAGCACCTGCCCGAAGAACGCGGCGTCGCTGGCCCACGGGGTCGGCCGGCCGCGGTCGCGGAGCGCGCGCACGAGCGCTTGGCTCGCGGGGCTCTTCACGAACCCCGCCAGCGGCACGTCCTTCTCCGCGAAGCGCTCGACGAGCCGGACGTAGTTCTCCAAGACCTCGCCGACGAGCTCGTTCTCGGTGACGAGGTCCGCGAGGCTGGCGTGGCGGTCCGCCCAGTTCACCAACTGCTTGGGGTAGACGGGGCCGTCGAGCAACAGCAGGTCGTCGACGGCGTCGGCGTGTTCGAGGGCGTGGTGGCTCTCCGCGAGGTAGAGCGCGAGCCCGTGGACGACGCGCTCTTGGTCGCGGGCCAGCGGCGCCGTGTGGACGATGCGGCCGCGACTGTACCCCTCGTCCCACTTGCGCCAGTCGGTGTCCGTGCGGACGGTGGCGTCGTTGGAGTGGACGCTCGTGATGACCGTGCGGGAGCGGTGGAGGTCGAGTTCGGAGGGCGTGGCGCTCATCGCGGCCTGCGCGAGGTCCAACACGAGCCCGTTCTTGAACGTCTTGGGGTTGATGGTGCCGGAGTCGAGGCCGTGGGCGGTGTCGAACGGCGACGGCTGGAGCGCCAGCGCTTCGAGGTCGGCGGCCGACCGGCGCTGCTCGGCGAGCGGTTCCAGCACGGGGCCGTCGTCGCCATACAGGGGGTCGAGGTAGTTCGCCCACGTCTCCTCGGCGACGTCGCGGTGCTCCTCGGCGTCCACCTCGTGGCGGATGCGGCTGGCGAGGTCCGCGATGCCGTCGAAGTGGACGGGGTCGAGGGTCATGGACGCTTCTCGGGCGCGGAGCGTGAAATAGCCAGCCGTTCGCGCGACCGCCGGTCCATTTCTTTACTCGCGCTAACCGCCAGACGGCCGTGTTTACTCGCGCCCGAGCTAACTTTTGTCAGAATAGTTAAATGGCCGCGGCCGCGAGAGTGGGGTAGATGTCGCAGGGCGACTCCGCGGTCAACTGGCGACGCACCGACGACGGCGTGGAACTCTACGACGAGACCGACTCCGACGCGTGGATTCGGATGGCCGTAGAGCCCGGCGCGCCCGCCGAGGAGCGGCCGTACAGCGTCTGCCCCGAGTGCGGGCTCGTCGCCGCACAGCGCACCGTCCCCGGCCGCCACATGGTCTGTGCGGACTGCGGCGCGGAGTTCCACGCCGACGAGACGCCCGACGCCCGCGCCCCCGACGGCGACTGAGTTCGGCCGCAGGCGACACGTAAATACGGGCGGCTCCCGGACTCCCGAACATGCAGGCCGCGCTGGTCATTCTCGACGGCTGGGGGCTCGCCGACCACGACCACCTCGATGCGGTTGAGGCCGCGGAGACGCCGAACTTCGAGGCGTACGTCGACCGCGGCGGCTTCGGCACGCTCACCACGCACGGCCGCGAGGTCGGTCTCCCGCGCGGCCAGATGGGCAACAGCGAGGTCGGCCACCTCACCATCGGCTCCGGCCGGGTCGTCCTCCAAGAGTACACCCGCATCAACGATGCCGTCGCCGACGGCGAGCTCTGCGAGAACGACGCCATCAGCGACGCGCTCGACCACGTCGAGCGCACGGGCGGCCGCCTCCACGTGATGGGCCTCGTCAGCGACGGCGGCGTCCACTCCGACCACGAGCACGTCCACGCGCTCATCGAGTGCGCCGCGAGCCGCGACCTCCCCGCGACCACGCACGCGTTCACGGACGGCCGCGACACCGCACCCCACGGCGGCGAGAACTACCTCCAGACCTTCCAAGAGGTCGCCGACGAGTACGGCACCGGCGACGTCGCCACCGTCGTCGGGCGGTACTACGCGATGGACCGCGACCAGAACTGGGAGCGCACGAAGCGCGCCTACGACGCCATCGTGAACCGGAACGGGGAGCACCGCGCCGACTCCGCCGTCGAAGCGGTCACGGAGAGCTACGACCGCGGCGACACCGACGAGTTCGTCGAACCGACGATTGTCCGCGGCGGCGACGCGCTCAGCGAGGGCGACGCGGTCGTCTTCTGTAACTTCCGCGCGGACCGCGCGCGCCAGCTCGTCCGCATGCTCGCGGACATCCGGCCCGAGGACTGGGAGAGCGAGGGCGTCTCGACGGACCCGCCGGAGGTGCCGGTGGCGACGATGACCGACTACGACGAGACGTTCGACCTCCCCGTCGCCTTCGAGTCCGAGCGCCCCGCGGACACCCTCGGCGAGGTGCTCGCCGAGCACTCGCTCACCCAGCTCCGGGTCGCCGAGTCCGAGAAGTACCCCCACGTGACGTACTTCCTGAACGGCGGCCGCGAGGTCGAGTTCGCGGGCGAGCGCCGCGAAATCGTCGAGAGCCCGGACGTGCCGACGTACGACCTCGCGCCGGAGATGAGCGCCGCGGGCGTCACCGATGTCGCCCTCGACGTGCTCGACAGCGACGACCCGGACGCGCTCGTGTTGAACTACGCGAACCCCGACATGGTCGGCCACACCGGCGACTACGAGGCCGCCATCGAGGCCGTCGAGACCGTGGACGGCGAACTCGGGCGGCTCGTCCCCGCGCTCCGCGGCGCCGGCGCGGCGGTCTTCGTCACCGCCGACCACGGCAACGCCGACGACATGGGCACCCGCGACGACCCCCACACCGCGCACACGTTCAACCCCGTGCCGTTCGTCCACCTCCCCGCCGACGACGCCGCCGAAGGAAACCACGAGGTCCGCGACGACGGCGCGCTCCGCGACATCGCGCCGACGATGCTGGACGCGCTCGGCGTCGAGACGCCGTCGGCGATGACCGGCGCGTCGCTGCTCGACTAGCGGTCCTCGCGCTCCCGTTTCCCGGAGACCTCCTCGACCGCATCCTCGCGGGACATCCGGTCGGTGTCGTCGTGCTCCGAGCGCACCAGCGAGTACAGCACGAGCGGCGCGGCGACCGCGAAGAGGGCGAACAGCACGAACAGGGCGGCTTCGGCCATATTCCCTCCTACTGCGCCCGCCCACGTATTCGTTGTGTCAGTCCGCGCGGTAGACCACGTCGCCGTCCACTATCGTCGCCGTCACGTCGATGTCCCGGATTTCCTCGGGGTGCTCCCACGGCGACTCGTCGAGCACCACGAAGTCCGCGAGCGCGCCCGCCTCGATGACTCCTTGCTCGTCCTCGCGGAAGCCGGCGTGCGCGCCGCCGCTCGTGTACGCGCGTAGCGCCTCCGTGACCGAGAGTTCCTGCGTTTCGGCGGGCGGATTGACGGCGTGGTGGACGCCGAGCAGGGGGTCTAGCGGCATGCAGTCGCTGCCGAACGCCAGCGGGACGCCCGCGTCGAGGTAGGCGGGGAAGCGGTTGGACGCCTCGCGGCGCTCGGTGCCGAGGAGGTCCTCGTAGAGCCCCTCGCTGCCCGCCCACTTCAGGAAGTTCGGCTGCATCGACGCCACCACGCCGAGGTCGGCCATCCGGTCGACGGCGTCGTCGCTGGCGAGTTCGGCGTGCTCGATTCGGTGGCGGCGCTCGCCCGCGTCCGCGTCCTCGTAGGCGTCCAGCACCGCGTCGATCGCCTCGTCGCCGATTGCGTGCGCCGTGACTTGCAGGCCGGCGTCGTCGGCGCGCTCCACGAGGGCTGCGAGTTCGTCGGGCTCGACCACCCACTGGCCGGTCTCGTCGGGCGCGTCCGCGTACGGCTCCGAGAGCTTCGCCGTGTGGCCGCCGAGCGCGCCGTCCGTGTACGTCTTCACGCCGCCGACCTCGACCAGCTCGGAGCCGTGGTTCGTGCGGAGGCCGGTTTCGAGGAGGGCGTCGAGGTGGTCGCTCCAGTAGTTCAGGCGCACGCGCACCGTCAGCTCGCCCGCGCGGTCGAGTTCGCGGAACGCCCGCGGCGAGTGCGACTGGCGCACCATGTCGTGGACGGTGGTGACGCCCTTCTCGTTGGCCTCCCGCTGGGCCGCGCGCAGCAGCGACTCGGTCTCGGCGGGGTCGGGCTCGGTCGCCGCGTAGACGACCTCCACGGCGTCCTCGACGATGCGACCGTCCCCGAGTACGTCGCCGTCGGGCATCTCGTCGCCGTACGCCGCGAGCGTGGCGCCGTTCACCGTCGCGGTGTGCATGTCCTCGCGGATTGCGGCCACTGGTCGGTCCTCGCTGACCGCGTCGAGGTCGGCCTGTTGGAGGTCGTCGCCGTCCCACGCGGACTCGTCGTAGCCGTACCCCAGCACCCACTCGTCGTCGGTCTCCGCGGCGCGCGCTCGGAGGCGCTCGGCGACCTCCTCGGGGCCGCTCGCGCCGCGCAGGTCCGTGTGGACGCCGTACTGGCCGACGGTCTCCATGTGCGTGTGGGCGTCCACGAACCCGGGGAGGACGACGCCGCCGTCGAGGTCGACGACCTCGGTGCCGGTCCCCACGAGGAACGCCGCGTCGTAGTCGTTGGCGAGGCCGACGACGCGCCCGTCCCGCACCGCCAGCGCGTCGTAGGTCTCGTCGGTGTCGCCGAGGGTGTGGACCTCGCCGTTCCGCAGCACGAGGTCGGCTGCCGCAGTCATGTCTCGAACGCGGGCGGCCGGCCGCTTAGACGTTCGGGAAGCGGCCGGCGGGAAGGGAAGTCGGCCACGCGTACGGCCCGGCTGCTACGCCCGCACCGCCGCGCGGACCGCCCCCGCCGCGACGACGGCCACCACCGCGAGGTACGCGATGCCGACGCCGAGCGCGCCCCACTCGGGGTCCGCGGTGAACGCGGCGTCCATCGCGGCGACGCCGGCCCAGCGTCCCGGCGTGAGGGCGGCGAAGCCGGGCGCGTCGGTCGCCAGCGGGGAGTGCAGCAGGAACAGGTCCACGGCGGGCCCGAACAGCATGACGTAGACGCCCGCGAGGCGGTCCAGCGCCACGCCGACGACGGCGCCGATGAGGCCGTACGTCGCGGCGAGCACGAGCGTCGCGGCGAGGAAGACCAGCGGGCGCTCGGGGACCGCGAGCAGGGACAGGACGCCCGTGGCGGCGACTGACGCGAGGAGGGCGGCGCCGGCGAGCGCGGCGGCGCGCGCGGCGAACAGCGTGCGCGACGGCAGGCCGGACAGCGCCAGCCAGCCGTCGGCGTCGAGCGTGTCCACGGTGAGGAACAGGCCGGCGATGCCGGTGACCATCACCGCGGCCAGCGACGCGAGCATCGGCAGCATTCCGTCCCGCAGCGGCGTCCGCGTCGTCGCTCCGGCGACGTGGACGGGGGCCGTGGAGTCGGGCAGGACGACCCCGAGCAGGCCGACGAAGTAGGCCGGCAGCACCACCAGCAGGGCGACGAGCACGGGCGTCCGCGCGAACTGCTTGACCGTCGCGGAGAGCGCGGTGCGGGTGCGCGTCACGCCGACCACCCCCCGGTCGCGGCGGCGTACGCGACGCCCGCGGCCACGAACAGCACGGCGAGATACGCCAGTGCCCGCCCGACGGGGCCGCCGGCGAGCGAGCCGTCGCGGACCGCGGCGGCGAACAGCGCGTGGGGCGCGTGCAGCGGTAGCAGCTCCACGAGGTCGGTGTTCACCGGGATGACGTCCCCGGAGAGGAACGAGTCCACGTCCGCGAGGAACACGAGCACGAGCGACCCTTCGAGTTCGCGCGGCAGGAGCGCGCCGACGACCACGCCGAGCAGGCCGTAGAGCACGCCCGCGAGCACGAGCACGGCGTACGCGGCCGGGAGCGACGCGACCTCGGTGCCGGCGGCGACGACCGCGAGCAGGGAGACGGCCGCGGCGACGCCGGCGACGCCGACCGAGACGAGCACGCGCGTCCCGAACAGCACGACGGACGAGAACCCCGAGAACGAGAGGTAGCGGTCGGCGCGCGCGGCGCTGACCGTGCCGAACAGGCCGACGAGCCCGGAGAGGAACGCGGTGGCGAACAGCGCGCCGCCGACGCGGCCGTACGTCGCCGCCGACCCGCGGAGGAAGACGGTGTCGGGGAACGCCGTCATCGCGGCGCCGTAGACGGCCACGACGAACGGCGGCAGCACCGCGAGCAGCGCGAGCGTGGTGGGCTGGCGGGCGACGCTCTTCGCGTGGGCGCTCGCGCCAGTCCGGAACTCAGGCATCGTCGGTCGCCTCCAAGCGGCCGTCGCGGAGTTCGAGGATGCGGTCGAAGCGGTCGCGCTCGCTGACGAGGTGGGAGATGACGGCGACGGCGGTGCCGCGCTCGGCGAGGTCGGCGGCGAGGTCCCAGAACGCGAGGTACGTCTCCCAGTCGAAGCCGGTGTACGGCTCGTCGAGCAGGAGGACCTCGGGGTCGTGCATCAGCGAGACGGCGAGCGTGAGCTTCCGGCGGTTGCCCCCCGAGAGCCGGTCGACGCGGCGGTCGCGGAACCGCGCGAAGTCGAGGCGCTCGGTGAGCCGGTCGGCGGCGGCCTCGATTTCGTCGGGAGCCATGTCGTGGGCTTGGCCGAACAGCCGGAACGTCTCGTCGACCGTGAGGCGGTCGTAGAGCCGGTCGTCCTGCGGGCACCAGCCCACGTCGCCGGGGCGCTCGACGGTGCCGGCGTCGGGGTCGAGCGCGCCGACCAGCGACTCCATGAGCGTGGACTTCCCGGAGCCGTTCTCGCCGACGATGCCGACGACCTCGCCGGCGCGGAGTTCGAGGCTCGCGCCGGTCAGTACCTCCACGTCGGGCTCCCACGGGAGGGGCGAGCTGTACGTCTTCTCGACGCCGTCGGCGCGGAGCACCACGTCGCCGTCCGAGTCGGAGTCGCGGTTCCCACGCTGTTTCGAAACGTTCGGCATATACCGAATGTTCCGAACAGAGCGATTTATAGGTTCGGGATGCGTCCTCGGGGCCATGACCGACGACGCCGACGAGGCCCGCGAGCGCGTCATCCAAGGGTTCGAGCGCGCCGCCGAGGTGTACGGTCTCAGCCGGAGCTACGGCCGGCTGTACGGGATTCTGTACTTCGCCCACGACCCCCAGTCGCTGGACGACCTCGCCGACGAGAGCGGGTTCGCCAAGTCCACCGTGAGTTCGGCGATGAGCGACCTCGACCGCCTCCACATGGTCCACCGGCGCTCGATGCCCGGCGAGGGCAAGAAGGCGTTCTTCCAGGCCGAGCGGGACTTCTGGCGCATCATGCAGGACCTGCTGGACCGCGAGGTCCGCCGCGAAATCGACACGATGACGCGCGCCCTCGACGACGCCGAGGCCGCCCTCGAAGCCGCCGACACCGAGCGCGCGCGGGCGGACCTCGAACGCGTCCGCGACCTCCAGCGCCTCTACGCGCAGAGCGAGCGCTTCGTCGACGTCGTCACCTCGTCGTCGGCCGAGCGCCTGCGCTCCGCGCTGGCGACGGTGTCGGAGACGCTGCGGTAAAGGGCAACCTTCAGGGCGCCCCGCGAGTACGCACCGGTATGACCGACGCCTCCGACCTCGCCGACCGCGTGCAGTCCGGAGAGCTCCGGCTGTACGAACTCGAAGACCACGCCGACGCCGACACCGCGGCCGCGGCGCGCCGCGAACTCCTCGACCGCGAGACGGGCGCGGACACCGACGCCCTCGGGTCGTTCGCCTTCGACGCCGACGACGTGGACTCGAACGTCGAGAACCTCGCGGGCGGCACCCAACTCCCGCTCGGAATCGCGGGACCGCTGGCCGTCGACGGCGGGAGCGCCGAGGGCGAGCACTACCTCCCGATGGCGACCACCGAGGGCGCGCTCGTCGCCTCCGTCAACCGCGGCTGCTCGGCGATTACGGCCGCCGGCGGCGCGAACGCTCGCGTCACGAAGGTCGGGATGACGCGCGCGCCGGTCTTCCGGGTCGCGGACGTGACGGAGGGCGCCGCGGTCGCGGAGTGGGTCGAAGACAATTTCGACGCGCTCCGGGAGGCCGCCGAGGGCACGACGAGCCACGGCGAACTCACCGAGGTGACGCCGTACGTCGTCGGGGACAGCGTCTTCCTGCGGTTCGCCTACGACACGAAGGACGCGATGGGGATGAACATGGCCACCATCGCCACCGAGGCCGCCGCCGACGTGGTGGAGGCCGAAACGCCCGCTGAACTCGTCGCGCTCTCCGGGAACCTCTGCTCGGACAAGAAGCCCGCCGCCATCAACGCCGTCGAGGGACGGGGCCGCACCGTCACAGCGGACGTCACCATCCCCCGGGAGGTCGTCGAGGAGCGCTTCGACACCACCCCCGAAGCCATCGAGGAGGCCAACACCCGGAAGAACCTCATCGGCTCCGCGAAGGCCGGCAGCCTCGGGTTCAACGCGCACGCCGCCAACACCGTCGCCGCCGTCTTCCTCGCCACCGGGCAGGACGCCGCGCAGGTCGTCGAGGGGTCGAACGCCATCACGACCGTCGAGGACAGAGGGGACGACCTGTACGCCTCCGTGAACCTCGCCAGCCTCGAAGTCGGGACGGTCGGCGGCGGCACGAAACTCCCGACCCAGCGGGAGGCGCTGGACGTGCTCGGCGTGCGCGGCGGCGGCGACCCCGCGGGGTCGAACGCGGACGCGCTCGCGGAAATCATCGCGGCGGGCGCGCTCGCCGGCGAGCTCAGCCTGCTCGCGGCGCTGGCCTCCCGCCACCTCTCCTCGGCGCACGCGGAACTCGGGCGCTGACCCGGCCACTTTCACTTTCGCCCCGCGGCAGACACGGAGTTATTTTACTGGTCTCTGTGGACTAGAATATGAACGCACACTCGGGCGACGAGTTAGCGGAGTCGCCGCGTGCGGGCTGGGTCGTGTGGGCGCTCCGGGTGCTGAAGCTCCTGCTGACCGTGCTCGTGCTCGCGCTGACGCTGGCGCGCGCGCTCGCCGGCGGCCCGCTCTAATCGAGGCCCAGCCACACGAGGTACGCGCCCGCCGCCAGCACCACCGCGACGCCGCCGACGGTCGCCGCCTCGCTCTCGACGGCCTCGCCCACGAGGAGCAACAGCCACCCGCAGACCGCGAGCAGGTGGCCGACGCCGCGCTGGTGGTCGCCGTCGAGCACGCGGACGGCGGCGGCGAGCGCGAACCCCGCCGCCGACACGCCGGCCAGCACCGCGAGCGTCGTCGCGCCGGGCACCGGCCATGACGGGTCCACACTCGCCACCACGACGGTAGCCCCGCCGATTACGAACGCTACCCCAACGACAATCTGCCAGAGCCGGGCCGTCCGTCGGTCCATCGTCGGAACGGTACGCGGCCACCGGCAAGAACGTGTGGGCCGCTACAACAGCCGCAGGCCGTCGTCGGTCTCGGTCACGTCGCCGGCGCGCCGGAGCTTCTCGACGGCGCGCTCGACGTAGTCGCCGCCGACGCCGTGCTCGGCCGCGAACGCCTTCACCTCGGCCTCCGTGGGCTCGTCGAGTTCCCGGAGCGCCGTCCGCACGGCCTCGCGCTTCCCGAGGCTGCGTCCGGACTGCTCGACGCGTTCCTCGACGGCGGCCACCTCCTCGGTGTCGACGCCCGCCGCATCGAGGAACGCCTCGTCGCTCATCCCCGCGTCCTCCGCGAAGTCCCCGAGCGTCGTGAACTCCTCCAGTTCGGCGAACGCCTCGCCGTGGCCCGCGCGGTTCGCCAGCATCGACGCCCGCACCTCGCGGGCGTGGTCCTCGTCGTCGGTCTCCACGAACTTCCGGAGCTTCGTGAACTGATGGCGGGTCTCACAGCGCGGACACCCCGAGGTGTCGGGTCGTCCCTCCACGACCCAGAGCGCGCCACAGTCCGAGCAGCCGACGACGGCGTACGTCATCACCTCCGAATCGGGCGCCGCCACTCATAAACGTCCCGTCCGTGCGCCCCGCGAACCCGCGCAACCTTGATTGGGAATCGCGCCGTCGCTCCGCACGTGTCCGACAATCCCCGCGACGACCACCGCGGTGGCCGCTGGTGGCAGCCGATTGCCGTCCTCGCGGCCTCGCTCCCGGTCGCCCTCGCGTTCAGTCTCGCGTTCAGTCTCGTCCTCCCGCCGGACCCCTTTTCGATGCTCCCGGTGGCCGCAGTCGTCCTCGTCGGGTTCGCGCTCGCGCTGTGCTCGCCGGCGTTCGTCTACTTCGACCGCCAGTACCTCGCCGCAGAGCGCGCGTGGACGCCGTCCGTGCTGTACTACGCGATGGTCGTGCCCGCCGTCGCGCCGTTCGTCGCCGCCGCTTACGTCTACCAGCGCCACCGGCGCGTCGGCGTCCCCGAGAACCCGCTGGCGGCGTCCTGAGGCGGGTCCCGCCATCAGGCCCGGCTTTTCTCCGCGAGAACTCCGATTGGCAGAACTGAGCTACGCTTCGACCGCGAACCCTTCCGCTTCGAGGATGTCCTTCACCCGGTCTTCGTGGTCGCCCTGCACCTCGACGCTGGTCTCCTTCGTGGTGCCGCCCGCGCCGAGGCGCTTCTTCAGCGTCGTCGCCACGTCGCCCACGTCGGTCACGTCCGGGTCGAACCCCTCAACGACCGTCACCGGCTTGTCGTAGGTGCGGCGCTCGACGTGCACGGTCAGCGTCTGCTCGGCCCGCGCGATGTCCTCCATGCCCGGTACGTCGATACCGCCGAAGTCGTCGTCCTCTGACACACTCTCACGTACGCCGTCGAGACGCAAGAACGTTGTCGCCGCCGCGGCGCTGGCCGGTACGCGTCGAAAGAAAGAACGGAAGTGTAGGCGGCGAAACCGAGTCACGCGAGTTCCTCGATGTCCTCGGCGTTAGCCGAGGGCCCGAAGACCGAGTTACGCGAGTTCCTCGATGCGCTCGACGACTTCCTCGGCGTACTCGGAGGTGGAGAGCTTGACGCCGCCCTCGACCTGCCGTTCGAGGTCGTAGGTGACGCGGTGCTCGCTGATCTGGGCTTCGACGGCGTCGTGGACGAGTTCCGCGGCGTCGTCCCAGCCCATGTACTCCAGCATGAGCTTGCCGGAGAGAATCATCGCGGTCGGGTTCGCCTTGTCCTTGCCGGCGTGCTTGGGCGCGGAGCCGTGGACGGGTTCGGCGAGCACGCGGCCGTCGCCGAAGTTCGCGCCGGGTGCGATGCCGAGGCCGCCGATCTGGGCGCCGGCGGAGTCGCTGAGGTAGTCGCCGTTGAGGTTCGGCATCGCCAGCACGTCGTAGTTGTCCGTGCGGGTCAGGAGCTGCTGGAGCATGTTGTCGGCGATGCGGTCCTTGACGACGACCTTGTCCTCGGGGGCTTCGCCGTCGTGCTCCTCCCAGAGGGTGTCCTCGTCGATGGTCTGCTCGGGGAACTCCTCGGCGGCGACCTCGTAGCCCCAGTCGCGGAACGCGCCCTCGGTGAACTTCATGATGTTGCCCTTGTGGACGAGCGTGACGGAGTCACGGTCGTTCTCGATGGCGTACTCGATGGCGCGGCGGACCAGCCGCTTCGTGCCGAACTCCGTGATGGGCTTGATGCCGATGCCCACGTCGCCCTCGTGAATCGTGGCGTCGAAGCCCATGTCGTCCTCGACGAAGTCGCGTACCTCCTCGACCTCGTCGGTGCCGGCCTCCCACTCGATGCCGGCGTAGACGTCCTCGGTGTTCTCCCGGAAGTTCACCATGTCCATCTCCTCGGGGTTCTTGACGGGGGACGGGACGCCCTCCAGATAGTACGTCGGTCGGACGTTCGCGTAGAGGTCGAGCTTCTTGCGGAGCGCGACGTTGAGGCTGCGGAAGCCGGCGCCGACGGGCGTCGTCAGCGGGCCCTTGATGGCGACGCGGTGCTCGCGGATGGCCTCGACGGTGTCCTCGGGGAGGTTCTCGTCGTACTCGTCGCGGGCGGACTCGCCGGCGAGCACGCGCGCCCACTCGATGTTGCGTCCTGTCGCTTCGGCGGCGGCGTCGAGCACTTTCTGCGCGGCGGGCGCGACGTCCTTCCCGATGCCGTCCCCGAAGATGATGGGGACGATGGGGCTGTCCGGGACCTCGATTTCGTCGGTCTCCTCGTCGTAGGTAATCTTCTCCCCGCTCTCGGGGATGTCGACGTTCTCGTAGCTCATAGTCGTATGAAGGTCACCCGATGCGCCTAAAAGGACTGCTGTTTCGCGCAGGCACGTCAACACGCCTCGCACGAAGCCGAGAGAACCTCACTGTCGGCCGGTGTGGCGGCGGATTCCGCACACACTAAGCGTCCGGGCGCGACACGTCCACCCATGCAAGTCATCGTACACGGCGGCGCGGGCACGAGCGTCTCGGAGCCGGTGCCGCGGCAGGCGACCCTCGACGAGGCGGCCGACGCCGGCGCCAGCGAAGCCGACCCCGTGGACGCCGTGGAGGCCGCGATTCGCGTGCTCGAAGCCGACAGCCGATTCAACGCCGGGACGGGCGGCGCGGTCCAGTCCGACGGCGTGATTCGCACCGACGCGGGCGTGATGACATCCGACCGCGACGCGGGCGCGGCGGCGTCGATGCCCGGCGTCGAGGCCGCAATCTCGGTCGCCCGCGCGGTGATGGAGGAGACCCCGCACGTCCTCCTGAACGGCGTCCACGCCGTCGACTTCGCCGCCGACGTGGGCGTCGACGTGGAGCGCGACCTCTGGACCGCGGACACCCGACAGCGCTGGGACGACCTCGACGACCACCCCGAGGGGAGTCCGCTCGACCACCGCGACTGGATACAGGACAAGTTTGGCACCACCGATCCCGAGGGACGGAATCAGAAGGACCACGACACGGTGGGCGCGGTCGCGTTCGACGGCGAGACGCTGGCGGCGGCCACCTCGACGGGCGGCCGCTGGCTCGCGCTCGCGGGCCGCGTCGGGGACGTGCCCCAAATCGGCTCGGGGTTCTACGCCGCGCCCGCGGGCGCGGCGTCCGCGACGGGCGCGGGCGAGGACATCGCCAAAGCGACGCTGACGCGGCGCGCCGTCCGCCACCTCGAAAACGGATTGGGCGCGCAGGCGGCCGCCGACCGCGCAATCGAGGAGTTCGGGGAGCTCACCGGGTCGTCGGCGGGCGTCATCGTGCTCGATAGCGACGGCGGGTTCGGGGAGGCGTTCAACTCCGAGCAGATGCAGACAGCGAGGGTCTGAACGAAGCGAAGACCCTCCCTACTGCGAACGCGGAGCGAAGCGATGCGTGAGCGGCGAGGAGCCGAACGAAGTGAGGCTCCTCGTTAGGGCGAACGGCGACCGTCGGGAGCCGCGAGCAGCGCGGAAGTGAGCGGAGCGAAGCCCCTCGTCGTCGCGAGCGACCCACGATACATCGGCACAGCGTTCTTCACGGGTGGCGCCGTACGGTAGCGCTACTGTCGGCTTCGCGGCCGGTGTCCGCCACGATGCCCGAACGCCCCGTCTACGACGGCTTCTCGAAGACGTGCCTGCTGGACCCCGAGCAGTGCCGCGAGCGCACGGACGTGTTGTTCCGCGAGGAGACCGAGGTGGTCGACGACCGCGGCGCGTTCAACGGTCACGAGACGTGGGCGGGGACGGCGGCGGTCGCGGTGCTGAACGACGGCGGCGACGTGCTGTTAGTGAACGGGCCGGACGGCTGGCGGCTGCCGGCGACGCCGGTGCGGGCGGGCGACGACTGGGCGGCGGTGGCGCGCCGCCGGGTCGCCCAGAAGACGGGGTTCGCCGTCGACATCGAGCGGGTGGCGCGCGTGCGGCGGACGAGCTACCGGCTCGCGGGGTCGGCGGCGCGCCGGACCACGGGCTACGACGTGGTGTTCCGCGCGCGGCCGCTGGACGAGCCGACGCGGATGGACTCCCTCGAAGCCAGACGGGCCGCCGAGGACGGCGACGAGTGGGCCGACGACTGGTTCGCGAGCGTTCCGGAGGGGGCCGCCGAGGACGCGTTCCGCGGCGACGTCGAGTGGGTCCTCGGAGACTGAGACCCCGCGGCGGAGCTTTTCTGTTGGGGCTGCGAGGTTGGGGTATGGACCTCCGCGGCCCGCTCGTCGGCCCGCCCGGGACCCCGCTGCGGGTCGGCGTCCCCGTCGTCCTCGCGTCGTTCGCCGCCGCCGCGCTCTCCACGACGCTGATTCTGTCCGGGGCGGAAAGCGGCGGCGTCTACTTCCCGTTCGACATGGCGCTCGTCGCGCTCGTCGCGAGCGCTGGCTACGCCGCCCGGTACCGCGCCGCGGTCGTCTGTCTCGCCATCGGCGCCGCGGCGTCCGCCGGCTCGTACGTCGGCTTCCACGCGCTCCACGGCGACGAGACGGTCCTCGGGGTACTCGTGCGAATCGCGGGGCGGGCCGACGTCCTCGGGGCCGGTCTCGTGTTCGGCGCAGCGGGGGTCGTCGCCGGCTTCGTCGCCGGGTACGCCGTCCGGTTCCGGCGGTCGCGCGCCTAGTCCCGCAACCTCTTTCCCGCGTTCGGGCCAAGCCGTTGGTATGGCAGACAGCGTCGAAGTGGGCTCGGAGGCCTACGAGAAGTACGTGGAGGCCGGCGAGATTCTGACCGAAGTGATGGACGCGGCCGCCGACCGCGTGGAGGTCGGGGCGACCCAGCTTGAGGTCGCGGAGTTCGCCGAGGAGCGCATCCGCGAGCTCGGCGGCGAGCCGGCGTTCCCCGTGAACATCAGCGTCGACGAGGAGGCCAGCCACGCCGCGCCGGGCGCGGACGACGACACGGAGTTCGGCGAGCAGATGGTGTGTCTGGACGTGGGCGTGCACGTCGACGGCCACATCGCGGACGCCGCGACGACCGTCGACCTCTCCGGCAACCCCGAACTCGTGGAGGCCGCCGAGGAGGCCCTCGACGCCGCCGTGGACGCCGTGGAGCCGGGCGTCCACACGGGCGAAATCGGGGCGGAGATTCAGGACGTCATCGAGGCGTACGGCTACAACCCCGTGGTGAACCTCACGGGCCACGGCGTCGACGTCTTCGACGCGCACACGGGGCCGAACGTCCCGAACCGCAAGCTCGACTCGGGCACCGAACTGCAGGTCGGTGACGTGCTCGCCATCGAGCCGTTCGCCACCGACGGCACCGGGAAGGTCTCGGAGGGCTCGGCCACCGAAATCTACGAGGTCGTCGGCGAGGGCAGCGTCCGGGACCGCCGCGCGCGCCAGCTACTCGACGACCTCGAACAGTTCGACGACCTGCCGTTCGCGGCGCGGTGGCTGGACGCGCCGCGCGCGGAGATGAGCCTGCGGCGGCTGGAGATGGCGGACATCGTCCGGTCGTACCCGGTGTTGAAAGAACAGGAAGGCGCGCTCGTCAGCCAAGACGAGCACACGCTCGTGGTCACCGAGGACGGCTGCGAGGTCACGACGAACTAGGCGTCGTTCATGCGCTTGGCGCGGACCTCGCCGCACTCCCGGCAGGTCGCCACGCGATAGGGCTCCCGGGAGAACGCCGCGTTCTGGTCGTCGGCGCTCTCCGTCCGGAGTTCGACGGTGACGGCGTGGGGGGTCTCGCGCCCGCAGGCGGGACACGGCTCGGTCATGGCGTCGGCTTCGGGGGTCTTGCTGGCCATCTGTACCACTCGTTTCGAGAGACGGACGCCGGCCGTAAGTAACCCCCCAAAGGGGTGAATGTGAACAGTTGACACACTCGGCACCGAAAAACACCTGACGACGGCCGCCGACCCCCGACTATGGACCAAGTGTTCGCGCCGTGGCGCATCGACTGGGTCGAACGCGACGACAACAACGAGGGCGTCGACTGCGTGTTCTGCGAGTACCCCGAGCGCGGCGACGACCGCGAACACCTCGTCGTCGCGCGCGCCGAGCGCGCGTTCGTGATGCTGAACAACTATCCCTACAGCCCCGGCCACTGCATGGTCATCCCCCGCGACCACACCGGCGACTACACCGACCTCGACGACGACACCCTGCTCGACCACGCGCGCCTCAAGCAGGCGACCTTCGACGCCATCGAGGACGCGTTCGGGCCGGACGGCTTCAACGCCGGGCAGAACCTCGGCGGGGACGCCGCCGGCGGCAGTATCGACGACCACCTCCACACGCACGTCGTGCCGCGCTGGAGCGGCGACACGAACTTCATGCCCGTCGTCGGCGACACGAAGGTCATCGTGGAAGCCCTCGACGAGTCCTACGACCGCCTCCACGAGGCGTTCGCCGCCCACCCCGCGGCCGAGCCCACGGACTCGGGCGCCCCGTTCCTCGATTTCGACTGAATCGAAACACCGAACCCCCCGGGCCGGATACGCGGGAGTGATGGAGCGGCGCACTGCGGTCCGTCGGGTCGGCGTCGTCGTGTTCGCGGCGAACCTCGTGCTCGTCGCCGCGAAGGCCGGCGTCTGGTGGACGACCGGGAGCATCGCGGTCGGCTCCGAGGCGGTCAACAGCCTCGCGGACGTGGCGTACTCGCTGGTCGTGCTCGGCGGCCTCTACCTCACCACGCAGCCGCCGGACTTCGAGCACCCGCACGGCCACGAGCGCATCGAGCCGTTCGTCTCGCTGTTCGTCGCCGTCGGCGTGCTCGCCGCCGGCGCGGGCGTCATCTGGTCGGCGTCCACGTCGCTGCTCTCGGGGTCGTACGGCCGCAGCGCCGGGGTCGCCGGCGCCGCGGTGCTCGCCGGCACCGCCGTCGGGAAGTACGCGCTCTACTACTACTGTCTGGACGTCGCCGACCGCCACCACTCGCCGGCGATTCGCGCGACCGCCCTCGACAACCGCAACGACATCCTCACCGCGAGCGCCGCGCTCGCGGGCGTCGTCGGCTCCGCCGTCGGCTACCCGATTCTGGACCCGCTGGCGGCGCTCGTGGTCGCCGTCGGCATCCTCTACACGGGCTACGAAATCGTCCGCGACAACGTCAACTACCTCGTCGGCGCGGCCCCGCCCGCGGACCTCCGCGAGGAGATTCTGGACCGCGCGCTCGCCCACCCCGAGGTGGCGGGCGCCCACGACGTGGTCGCGCACTACGTCGGCCCCGAGGTGGACGTCAGCCTCCACGTCGAGGTGGAGGGCGAGATGACCCTCTACGAGGCCCACGACATCGAGACCGAAATCATCGAATCGGTGCGCGAGATTCCAGAAGTGGACGACGTGTTCGTCCACGTCGACCCGAAGGAGCTCGGCGAGTGGAAAGACGACGGCCCGGCGTAGCAGGCCGCCTCGCCCCCGTACCGGCAGGAACTTCTTTCAGGGGGCGCGCCGAACCCCCGCGCATGAGCGAGGCCAGCCAGCTCCAGTGTCTCGAGTGCGGACGGACGGAACCGGCGACCGGCGAGTGGGCGTCCGGCACGCACCCGACGCTCGGGTCGATGACGAAGTGCCCGGACTGCGGCAGCACGAACGTCCAGACGAAGCGATAGCGCTCGCAGCCGCTGCGAAGCCTCTCGTTCTTTCACGTGTCAGTAGCGCGTAACCTCGGATGTGTCCGCTTCGACCCCGATTCTCGGCGGGTGGGTTCCGACCGCCGCGCTCGCGGTCACTGCCGCACTCGCCGCCACGGCCGCGGTCCACCGCCTGTCGGTGGTCCGCGCTGGCGACTCGCCGCAAACGCTCGCGGGCCGCGTCGGAGGGGTCGTCGCCGCGTTCTCGCTCGGTCTCTGGGCGGTCGTGCAGGCGGTCGCGGACCCGGCGTCGTTCTCCCCGGTCGACGGCACGTTCGTCCTCTGGGTCGCGCTCGCCGGCGTCTGTACCGCCGCCCTGACGGGCGGGACGACGTACGCGTACGCCCGTTTCCGCTACCGCGCGGCCCTGCTGTCGCTGTTCGCGGTGACGGCGTTCACGTGGTACGCGTTCCTCCAAGTGGGCGACGGCGTCCTCCTCCTCTCCATCTGGTCGTTCGTCTACGCGCCCGTGTTCGCCGCCGCAACCGCCGTTCTGTTCGCGACCGAGTGGCTGCTGCGACGGTACGTCGACGGCGAGAACGGCGGGAACGGCGCTGCGGCGTAATCGGTCTCAGTCGGCGGTCGTCTCCGCGCGGGCGTCGTCGGCCTCGACCGGGGTGACGGGCTCGGCGAACGCGTAGACGGTCTGGTGGCCGATGACCTCGACGGTGGCGAAGTCACCGGGTTCGAGGCCGTGCTCGGTGGCGTTCTGGACGATGATTTGGCGGTAGGCCCCGTCGTAGCACTTCACGGAGTCGCCGGTGCCGTGCTCGGTGACGAGCACGTCGCGCTCCGTCCCGACCATCGACTCGTAGGCGTCCGCCACCACGTCCATCTTCAGGTCGGTCATCGCCTTCGAGCGGTCCTTCTTCGTCTGCCCGCCCAGCCCCTTCATGTCCGCGGCGTCCGTCCCGGGGCGCTTGGAGAACCGCGTGACGTTGATTTTCTCCGGGCGGGTCTCCCGCAGGAGGGCCATCGACTGCTCGTGGTCGTCGTCGTCCTCGGTGGGGAAGCCGACGATGAAGTCCGTCGAGAGCGTCCACTCCTCCAAGTAGTCGTCGAACGTCTCCACGATGTCCAGATACTGGCTGACCTCGTGCTGGCGGCGCATGTCTTCGAGCACGTCGTCGCTGCCGGACTGCACGGGCGCGTGCAGGAAGTTGTAGATTTCGTCGTGCTCGGCGAACACTTCCGCGAGCTCCTCGCGGATGCCGTGGACGCCGCCGGGGTTGGCCATCCCGACGCGAACTCGGAAGTCGCCCTCGATTTCGGTGGCGATGCGCTCTAAGAGCTCGGGGAGCTTGCGCTCGCCGTCGTCCCAGCCGTAGACGCCCGTGTCCTGTCCGGTGATGCGAATCTCCTTCGCGCCGGCGTGGACGAGCGCGCGCGCCTTCTCGACGTTCTCCTCGACGGGCGGGCTGTCGACGCGCCCGGTCGCGTGCTTCGTGATGCAGTACGAGCAGTTGCTCATGCAGCCGCGGGCGATGGGGAGGATGCCGATGACGCCGTCGAGGATGGGTTCGGCGTCCGGCGTCGTCGTCGGGCACTCGCCGTTCGTCACGGCCTCGGGCACGTCGTCCCAGTGCAGGACTTGGGCGTCCACGTCCGCGTCCGCGAACTCCCCGCCTTGCGCGAGCGCCATGCAGCCGGTGACGATGAGGTCCGCCGTCTCCTCCGCCAGCTCTTGGGCCCGCCGGAGCATGTTGCGCTCCGTCTTCTCGACGACCGTACAGGTGTTGAGGATGGCGACGTCCGCCTCCTCGGCCCCCTCGACCTTGTGGTGGCCGGCGTCGCGGAGGCGCCGCTCGATTTCGCGGCTCTCGCCGCGGTTCGAGGTGCACCCGTACGTCTCGATGTGGTACCGGGCCATGCGTTGACCCAATCGTTGGCCGTCCGCGGGCAAAAGCACGACGATAGCCGGCGCCGCTTCCGGCGCGGCCTGCCTACTCCTCGAACGTCTCCACGATGTTCACGCCCGAACTCGCGCCGACGCGCACCGCGCCCGCGTCGAACATCGCCTGCGCGTCCTCGTAGTCGCCGACGCCGCCGCTGGCCTTCACGGGCAGGTACTCGCTCATCAGCGCCACGTCCGGCACCGTCGCGCCGCCGTCGGAGAACCCGGTCGCGGTCTTCACCATGTCCGCGCCCGCGTCCTCGGCGGCCCGGCACGCCTCGCGCTTCTCGTCGTCGTCGAGCAGCGGCGTCTCGATGATGGCCTTCACGGGGAGCGGCGTGGCGTCCACGACGGCTTCGAGGTCCGCGCGCACGGCGTCGAGTTCGCCGGCCTTCAGGCGGCCGAGGTTCGTCACCACGTCGAGTTCGTCGGCGCCGTCCTCGTGGGCGAGCTCGGCTTCCGCGGCCTTCGCGGCGGGCGCGTGCTGGCCGTGTGGGAACCCAATGACAGTGGCGACGGTGAGGTCGTCGGGCGCGTAGCTCCGCACGTCGGCGACGTAGCACGGCGGGATGCAGACGTTCATCCCGTACTCGGTGGCTTCCTCGACGACGCGTTCGACGTCCGCGGGGGTCGTCGTCGGGCCGAGAACGGTGTGGTCGATGCGCGCGGCGAGCGTGTCGCGGTCCATGCCGTATTAAATAGCATCTTTCGTTAAAATTTTAGCGATGACTCCGACTGACGGACGCTGATTTGTCGATTCTGATAACGCGCCCTCAAACCTTAAGTAGGGGAATTCGGCTGTCGGTGGTATGCACCACGTCAGTAGGCGCGGGTGGCTGGCCGCGACGGCCACCGCGCTGACCGGCGGCGCGGGCTGTCTCGGCCTCGGCGGCCGCGAGGACCCCGTGACCGTCGGCTCGTTGCTCCCGCTCTCCGGCGAAGGAACACTCGCAACGATCGCGTCCCACCACCAGCGCGCGGTCGACGCCGCGGTCGAACACGTCAACGACGCCGGCGGCATCCACGGCCGCGAGCTCGTCCACGAGTCCGCGGACACCGCCGCCGACCCCGAGACCGCCGGCGACGCCTATCAGTCGCTGGTCGACGAGGGCGCGGTCGCCATCGTCGGCGCGGTCCTCTCCAACGTCACCGCGTCGCTGGCCGACCGCCCCGCCGAGGACGGCGTGCTGATGCTCAGCCCGTCCAGCACCAGCCCGTCGCTGGCGTCCGCGGGCCGCACCGACGACGCGAAGTTCTTCGGGCGGACGTGCCCGAACGACCGCCAGCAGGCCGCCGCGATGGCGAAGATTCTCGACGACTCCCGGTACGCCGACGCCGCCCACGCCACCATCCTCTACGTCGACGACGCGTTCGGCGGCGCGCTCGTCGACGGCATCGAGAGCGCCACCGACACCACCGTCCGGGCGACGGTCCCGTTCTCGCCCGCCGACCCGAACGCCGGCGGCCGCGTCGAGGCCGCCACCGCGGGCGACCCCGACGCGGTCGTCTTCGTCGGGACGCCCGGCCCGTCCGCGGCCGTCCTCGACGAGCTCGTCGCCGCCGACTACGACGGCGACGTGGTCGTCAGCGCCGGGATGTCCGTCGACGCCGGCAACGACGACTTCGAGGGCGTCTACACGCCCTCGGTGGCGTCCGCGCGCACCGTCGGCACCCAGCGCCTCCAGCGCGACCTCTCGGACATCCGGCCGCTGATGGCGTACACGACCAACGCCTACGACGCCGCGATGCTCGTCGCGCTGGCCGGCGAGCGCGCCGGCGAGGTCGCCTCCACGCCCGTCGCGCAGTCGCTGCGCGCGGTCGCCGGCGGCACCGGTCACTCCGTCAGCGTCGGGCAGTTCGACCGCGCGCGCACTCTGTTCGACGCCGGCCGCGAGGTGAACTACAGCGGGGCCTCCGGCGCCGTCGACCTCCAGTCGGACCTCGAACCGCTGTCGGCGTACCTCGTCGAGCGCGTCCAGTCCGGGAGCGTCCAGACGCTGGAGTTGCTCCAGCGGTCGTACTTCGGGGGTGACGGCGAATGAGCGACCTCGACGGCCGACTCGAACGCTTCCTCCCCGACCGGCTGCGCCGCAGCTACGCGCTGAAGTTCAACGTCCTCCTGCTGGCGGTCGTGGTCGTGCTCGCGGTCGCCGGCGGCGTCGTCCACTTCCAGACCAAGCAGACCGTCGGCGCCGACACCGAGGCCGACGTCTCCGGCATCGCCGACCAGCAGGCGGCCGCGCTCAACGACTGGGTGAGCCAGAAGGAGGCGACCACGCGGTTCATCGCCAACGACCTCGAAGGCAGCGACGAGAACGTCGGGGCGCGCCTCGAACGCACGTTCGCCACGCTCCCGACCGACGTCTACTCCATCCACTACGTGGACACCACCGACGGCGACGTGCTCGCCAGCACCGACGACGCGCTCGCCGGCACCACGCTCGCCGCCGGCGACGCGCCGTGGCTGTCCGTGCTCCGCGAGGGCGTCGACGGCGTCTCGCTCTCCGAGCCCTACGAGGCGGACGGCGAGCCCGTGGTCGCGTTCTCCACGCCGACCGGCCAGTCCGGGCGCGCGGTCGTGTTGACCGCGTCGCTGGCCGAGCGCTCGCAGTCGTTCCACTCCCCGACCGCGACCGGCGACGTGAAAGTCGTCGGCGGCGACGGCAACGTCGTCTTCGACAACCGCAACCGCGCGCTGCTGGAGCCGTACACCACCAGCGACGGCTCGCTCCCCGCGGGCGTCCAGACGGCCCGCGAGGGCGACACGACGTTCGGCGTCGTGAGCGAGCGCACCGGCATGGACGACGGCCGGTACGCCACCGCGTACACGCCCGTCGTCGGCACCGACTGGGTGCTCGCGTACCACGTCCCGCGCAGCGACGCGTACGCGCTCCAGTCGCAGGTCACGCAGAGCGTCGCCGGCATCGTCGTCCTCGCGCTCGTCGGCGTCGCCGCCGTCGGCCTGACCGTCGGCCGCCGCACCTCGAACGCGCTCGAAGAGGTGTCCGACCGCGCGAACGCCATCGCCGCCGGCCGCCTCGACGCAGACCTGCCCGAGACCCGCCGCGTCGACGAGGTCGGCCAGCTCGTCGGGTCGTTCCGCTCGATGCGGTCGTACCTCCGGACGGCCGCCGACCAAGCCGACGCGCTCGCCGCGCAGGAGTTCGACGACGACGTGCTCGACGAGGACCTCCCCGGGTCGTTCGGGGACTCCCTTTCGGAGATGCACGAGCGCTTGGAGACGCTCATCACGGACATCGAGGCCGCCCGCGCGGACGCCGAGCAGACCCGCGAGGAGGCCGAGCGCCTCAACGACGAACTGGAGGCGACCGCCGACGCGTTCAGCGAGGAGATGGCGGCCGCGGCGGACGGCGACCTCACGCGCCGCCTCGACCCGGACGCCGACAGCGAGGAGATGCAGGCCATCGCGGACGCGTTCAACGAGATGATGGACGACCTCGAAGGCACCATCCAAGGGGTCCGGGAGATCGCGGACGCAGTCGACGACTCCAGCCGGGACGTGGCGACTAGCGCGGGCGAGATTCGGTCCGCCAGCGAGCAGGTCAGCGACAGCGTGCAGGGCATCTCCGCGAGCGCCGAGACCCAGCGCGAGAACCTCGACGAGGTCGGCGACGAGGTCACGTCGCTGTCCGCGACCGTCGAGGAAATCGCGGCCAGCGCCGACGACGTGGCCCAGACCGTCGAACAGGCGGCCGCGGAGGGCGAGCGCGGCGCCGAGCAGGCCGAGGCCGCGATGGCGGAACTGGACCGCATCGAGGCGACCGCCGACGACGCCATCGAGCGCGTCGAGGCCCTCGAAGACGCTGTCTCCTCCATCGGCGAGGTGACCGACGTCATCACGGACATCGCCGACCAGACGAACATGCTGGCGCTGAACGCGAACATCGAGGCCAGCCACGCCGACACGGACGGCGACGGGTTCGCCGTGGTCGCCGACGAGGTCAAGAGCCTCGCCGAGGAGACCAAAGAGTCCGCCGCGGAAATCGCGGACCTCGTGGACTCGGTCCGCGGCGAAGTCGACGACACCGTGGCGGACATGCACGAACTCGGCGAACGCGTGAACACGGGCAGCGAGACCATCGACGACGCGCTCTCGTCGCTGGACGACATCGTCGAGCGCGTCGAGACCGCGAACACGAGCGTGCAGTCCATCAACGAGGCGACCGACGAGCAGGCCGCCTCCACCGAGGAGGTCGTGACGATGACCGACGAGGTGCGGGACCTCAGCGACCGCACCGCCCAAGAGGCCCAAGACGTCTCCGCGGCCGCCGAGGAGCAGACCGCCTCCGTCACGCAGGTCGCGGACCGCGCCGGCGACCTCGAAGACCGCGTGGAGGAACTCAACGACCTCCTCGGGCAGTTCGAGGTCGCGGACGACGACTGACGGCAGGGTCTGTCCAGTCGGTCACAAGACACTTCACGTTCTTCGATGCAAGTGGAACTAATGACGTCACGGCGACGCGTGCTCGCGGCTGGCCTCGGCTCACTCGCCGCGCTGGCTGGCTGTCAGTCGGACGGCGGTACGACGACGAGACAGCCCACGTCGACGCGGACGACCGACGACGATTCGAGTGTCGTCACTATCGACGGTATCGCCGTGCGGAAGGCCGTGACCTACGGGTCCTCGATGGGGTCGAGCGGCGTCCTCACGACCGACGGCGAACAGTACGTCGTCGCGTCGGTCCGGGCCGACCGGGACATCTCTGCGGACGAGTTCGCGTTCGCCGCGGACGGACGAACGTGGTCACCGGGCCTCCCGGACACCCGCGGCGGGACGAACCGGACCGTGGCGGGGTACGACGGCGGTCCAGTCGGCGTGTCGCTCGGCCCGGAAGAGTTCGACTGGTCGCACCTCGCGTACGCCGTGCCGTCGCCGCTCTCGGGAGCGGACGCCCGCATCGAGTACGAGCCGACCGGCCAGACGTGGCCGCTGCCCGAGTCCGACCGCGAACTACTCGCCGAACCCGAACCCGCCTTCGAAATCCTCTCGCTCGACGTCCCCGACACCGTCACGCGCGGCGAACCGCTGTCAGTGTCGCTGACCGTGAAGAACACGACCGGAACGCTCGGCTCCTTCCTCGCGGCCGTCTACTGGCCGACGACGGTCGCCGACGACGACGAAGCGACCCTCATCGAACGAACCATCGCCGAGGACGCGAGGATGACCATCGACCGCGACATCGACACCGAGTACGCGCCCGACCCCGACGGCGAGCCGGTGACGCTCGAACTCCGCGGGCACGTCACCGCCGACCGCGAGGTCACAGTCAGCGACCCCGAATCGGGCTGACGGCCGCCGCCGCTCGCCGCCGTTCGCCCAACCCCTTTTACCCCGTGGCGCCTAGCCGCGGGCATGCTTGCACCGGAGGTCGAGACCACCGCCGAGGACATCGCGGAGATGGAAGTGCGGGGCGCCGCGACCATCGCGGCCGCCGCCGCGGACGCGCTGGCGGCGCAGGCCCGCGACAGCGACGCCGACTCGCCCGCGGCGTTCCGCGAGGAGCTTCGGACGGCCGCGCGCCGCCTGCGGGACACCCGCCCGACCGCGGTCAGCTTGCCGAACGCGCTCCGCTACGTCCTCAACGAGGTCGACGGCGACTCGGTCGAGGAACTCCGCGCGTCCACCGTGGAGGCCGTCGACCGCTTCTGCACGCAGCTGGAGCGCGCCCAAGACGACCTCGGCGCCATCGGCGCGAACCGCCTGCGCGACGGCGACACCATCATGACGCACTGCCACTCCACGGACGCGCTGGCGTGCGTGGAGGCCGCCCTCGACGACGGCAAGGAAATCGAGGCGGTCGTCAAGGAGACCCGCCCCCGAAAGCAGGGCCACATCACCGCCAAACAGCTCCGCGAGTGGGACGTGCCCGTGACGATGGTCGTGGACAACGCCGCGCGGCGCTACCTCGACGACGTCGACCACGTACTGGTGGGCGCGGACTCCATCGCCGCCGACGGCTCCGTCGTCAACAAGGTCGGCACCAGCATGCTCGCGGTGTCGGCCCGCGAGCGCGGCGTCCCCGTGATGGTCGCCGCGCAGACGCTGAAGCTCCACCCGGACACGCTCACCGGCCACACCGTCGAAATCGAGATGCGCGACGAGACAGAAGTCCTCTCCGACGAGGAGCGCGCGGACATCGGGGACGTGACCGTCGAGAACCCCGCCTTCGACGTGACGCCGCCGCGGTACGTCGACGCCATCGTCACCGAGCGCGGCCAGTTCCCGCCGGAGAGCGTCGTCACGCTGATGCGCGAGCAGTACGGCGAGGGCACCAGCGAGCCGTGGGCGGCCGAATAGCAAGGCTTTCCGTCGGCGCGTCCACGCTCCCCGTATGGTCCTGCCCTCGGGGTTTGCGCTCCCCTCGCTCCCCTACCTTCTGGTGGTCGCTGCCGCTGTCGTCGCCGTCGGGTGGCTGCTCGTCCGCGAGGCGCCGCCCGTCACCGACCGCACGGTGCTGGCGTTCGCCCCGTGGATGGTGCTCGGCTCGACGCTGTACGTCTGCTTCCAGCTCGGCGTCGTGCCGGACGCCGTCGCGCCGTTCGCCGGCTCGCCGACCGTCTACGCCTCGACGTTCGCCGTCGCGGGCGCGTCGTGGCTGGCCGCGCGCCGCACCGCCCGCCCGCTAGCCGCGCTCGCGGCCACCGGCGGCGCGCTCACTGTCGTCCCGACTGCCGCTGCCGTCGGCCACGGCCTCGCTCGCGGGACGCTGACGCTGGCGTGGCCGTTGGCCGGCATTGCGGCCGCCGCGGTCGTCGCCGCCGCCGCGTGGCGGAGCGTCCGACGCTTCCGGCCGAACGACGCCGCCGCGGTCGGCGGCGCCGGCGCGCTCGCGGTCTTCGCGCACGTGCTCGACGGCACCACCACGGCGGTCGGCGTGGACGCGCTCGGGTTCGGCGAGCAGACGCCGCTCTCCGCGGCCATCATGCACGCCGCCGCCGACCTCCCGACCGCCTCTCTCATCGGCGTCGGCTGGCTGTTCGTCCTCGTGAAGACCGTCCTCGGCGCCGCCGTCGTCGTCCTCCTGTCCGAGTACGTCCGCGAGGACCCCGCCGAGGGCAACCTCCTGCTGGCGGTCGTCGCCGCGGTCGGTCTCGGCCCCGGCGCGCACAACGTCCTCCTGTTCGTCGCGGCGAATCCCGCAGGGTTTTAGCGCGACCGACCCAACCGCCGGCGTATGGTTCGCGTCGTCGCCGCCGGTCACGTCAACTGGGACGTCACGCTCCGCGTGGACGCCCTCCCCGAGCCCGACGGCGAAGCCCGCATCGTCTCCCAGCGGCGCTCCGGCGGCGGGAGCGCCGCCAACGCCGCGGTCGCGCTCGCCGGCTTCGACGTCGACACCGGCCTCGTCGGGAGCGTCGGCGACGACGAGAACGGCTTGCTCGCGCGCCGGGAGCTCGACCGCGTCGGCGTCGACCTCGACGGCCTCCGCGTCGTCGAGGACGCCGAGACGAGCGTGAAGTACCTCGTCGTGGACGGCGACGGCGAAGTGATGGTACTGGGCAACGACGGCGCCAACGAGGCCGTCGCGCCCGCCGACGTGGACGCCGCGTACGTCCGCGAGGCCGACCACGTCCACCTCACCAGCCAGCGCCCCGAGACCGCCGCCCGCCTCGCCGAACTCGCCGCCGAGGCCGGCGCGACGGTGTCGTTCGACCCCGGCCGCCGCCTCGACGAGCGCGACTACGCGGCGACCATCGACCGCTGCGACGTGCTGTTCGTCAACGACCGCGAGGCCCTCGAAGTCTTGGAGGAGGACGCCACGTACGCCGAGTCCGAGGTCGGGGACCGCGTGGTCGTCGTGAAGCACGGCGCGGCGGGCGCGACCGTCCATACGCCCGACGGGTCGTTCGAGCACCCCGGCTTCGACGTCGAACCCGTCGACACGACGGGCGCGGGCGACGCGTTCGCCGCGGGCTTCATCGCCGTTCTCCTCGACCACCCGGGCGACTACGAGCGCGCCGTCGAGTTCGCCAACGCCTGCGGCGCGCTCGCGGCGCGCGCCGAGGGCGCCCGCACCGCGCCGACTTTCCCCGAGGTGGAGGCGTTCCTCAACGAGCAGTTCTAGTTCTGACCCACGTTTAGGTGGCTGGCAGCCATACCGCTGTGTATGCGACTCCTCGCGGCGTTCCCCGACCGCGTGCTCTCGTGCACCAGCGACGGCCTCCGGACGGTGTTCACGGGCGACGTGCAGTGTCTCGACGCCGGCCCGCTGGGCGTCTACTGCGGGACCGCGGACGGCGTCTACCGCCAGTCCGACGGCGACCCCGGCGAGTGGACGCGCGTGGCGGCCGTCGGGGACGTGACCGCGGTCGCCGTCGACGACTCGGGCGTCTGGGCGGGCACGGAGCCGAGCGCGGTCTACCGCGCCCCCGACGGCGAGACGTTCGCGGAGTGCAGCGGCCTCACCGGCCTCCCGTCCAGCGACGACTGGGCGTTCCCGCCCCGCCCTTCCACACACCACGTGCGGTGGGTCGAACCCACCGGCGAGCGCCTCTACGTCGCCGTCGAGGCGGGCGCGCTCGTCCGGTCGCCCGACAACGGGGAGACGTGGCGCGACCGCGTCTCCTCGGGGCCGTACGACACCCACTCGATGGCGACCCACGGCGACCGCTCGGCCCTCGCGTACTCGGCGGCGGGCGACGGCTTCTACGTCACCGCGGACGGCGGCGACTCGTGGCGCACCGCGGAGGCGGGACTGGACCGCACGTACTGCTGGAGCGTCGCCTGCGACCCCGGCGACCCCGAGCGCGTGCTCGTCTCCGCCGCCGACGGCCCGCGGCGCGCCCACAACGCCGGCACCGCCAGCAGCGCCGTCTTCCGGAGGGACGGCAGCGACGCGGACTGGGAGCGCTGCGACGACCTCCCCGGCCCGAACGGCCTGCTCGCGGCGTCGCTGGCGGCGACCGGCGACGGGGAAGCCGTCGCGGCGACGAATCGCGGGCTGTACGAGACGACCGACTGGGGCGCGTCGTGGACCGAACTCGACGCCGAGTGGCCCGCAGCGTTGGAATCGGAGCGCCCGCGCGGGCTCGCCGTCGCGTGAGCCGCGCGCGCCGACCGCAATCCCCGCTCTTTTTCTCCGCGAGCGCCGAAGTCGCGGGCATGGCAAAACAGCCGCACCTGCTCGTCGAGGACGGCGACGTCCACGACATCGCGTTGCTGCCCGGCGACCCGGGCCGCGTCGACCGCATCGCCGACCACTGCGACGACAGCGAGGTCGTCGCCGAGAACCGCGAGTACAAGGTCGTCAACGCCACCTACGAGGGCGTCGACCTCACCATCTCCTCGACCGGTATCGGCTGTCCCTCCGCGGCCATCGCCGTCGAGGAGCTCTCCCGGGTGGGCGTGGAGACGTTCCTCCGCGTCGGCACCATCGGCGCGCTACAGGAAGACATCGAGGTCGGTGACATGATTGTCGCCACCGGCGCCGCCAAGGAGGAGGGGACGAGCAAGCGCTACGAGTCCCCCGTCTACCCCGCGGTCCCGGACTACGGCGCGCTCACCAGCCTCGTCGACGCCGCCGAAGCAAACGACGAGGAAGTCCACGTCGGCCCGATTGTGAGCGACGACGCGTTCTACAACGAGGACGAGGACTTCGTCGACGACTGGAACGACGCCGGCCTGCTCGCCGTCGAGATGGAGGCCGCGACCGTGTTCTCGCTCGCGCGCCGCAAGGGCCTCGCCGCGGGCGCCATCTGCACCGTCGACGGCAACCTCGTCGCGGGCACCCAGAAGGGCGCGGACAGCGACGAGGAACTCCCCGAGAAGGCCAAGGACAACGTCGCGCGCGCCATCGACATCTCGCTGGACGCCGTGACGCGGCTCGCGTAAGCCAGTCGAAACACCCAACTGCCCCGCTCGCCGACTGCGTGCACATGTTCTCGGAGTTGCGCCGGCGGCTCGCGGCGGCCCGACAGCGAGCCGCCCGCGTCGAGCGCCGCGAACTCCGCTCGTTCCGGAAGTGGCTGGAGACGACGAGCAACCTCCTCCACGTCTGCGTGCTGCTGTTCGTGCCGCTGCTCGTGGGGCTGGTGACGCTGCTGGCGAACGCCGTCGGCGCGGTCTCCTTCCTGCTGTTCCCGCCGCTGGCGTCGGGCACGTACACGCTGTTCTCCGAGCCCGAGGGCCGGTACTCTGACCCGCGGACGTTCGTCGGCGGGATGACCGTCGGCGCGCTCTGCGGCTGGACCGCCATCGAGGTCGCGGCCTACGCGCACGGCGTCCCGCCGGCGTCGCTGGGCATCAACGCTGGCGCCGCCGCCCTCGGCGTCCTCCTCACGGGCGGCGCGACGTGGGCGCTCGACCTCGAACTCCCGACCGCGTTCTCGACGGCGCTGCTCGTGCTCATCACCGGCACCGCCCAGCTCGCGTACGTCGCCGGCGTCGCGCTGTCGTCGTCGCTGATCGCCATCGTGTTCGTGGTGTGGCGCCGCGAGGTCTACGAGGAGCGCGCCCGCTACCTCTACCAGACGACGGAGGCCGACGACCACGTGGTCGTGCCGATGCGCGGCGACACCGCCGATCAGACGGCGATGCTGGGCGCGCGCATCGCGGCCGCCCACGACGCCGGGAAGGTCGTCCTGCTGGACGTCGTCGACGACGAGGAAATCGCGGCCGCCGAACGCGAGTGCATCGGCGACGACCGCGGCGGAGACACCCACTCCGAGGCCGAAGAGCTGGCGGCCCAGACCGCCGCGCGCACCCTCGAACGGCAGGCCGCGCGCATCGAGACGACCGTCGGCGTCCCCTGCGACGTGGCCGTCGCCGTGGAGAACGGCAACCCCGCGGGGACGGTGCTCTCGACCGCGGACGAGGCGAACTGCGACCTCGTCGTGACCCCCTTCGAGTGCGACGAGGACGACACGCTGACGCCGTTCCTCCGCACGCTGTTCGCCAGCGATGTCGACGTGGTCGCGCTCCAGTCCACGGGCGAGCGCACGCGCTGGAAGCGCATCATGGTCCCCGTCCGGAGCGCTTCCGACGTGGCGCACGCGATGCTGGACTACGCCGAGCGGCTCGCCGGCCGCGCCGGCTCGGTCAGCGTCTGCTCGTGCATCGACACCGAGCGCGAGCGCCGCCACACCGAGTCGATGCTCGCCAACCTCACGGAGACCGTGGACACGCGCTGCGAGACGCGCGTCTCCCGGTCGACCATCGAGGAGTTCGTCGAGCGCAACGACGCCCACTACGACCTCGTCTTCCTCGGCGCGAGCACCGACCGCTCCGCCGCCTCGAAGTTCTTCTCGCGGCCGACCTACGAGCGCGTCCGCGACCTCGAAACCGACATCGCAATCGTCCACACGGCGTGACCGCGCGGTCGCCGCGGCCGGAGCCTATTCGAGGTCGGCGGCTTCCTCCTCGGCGTGCGTGTCGCCGAGCGCCGAGCGCGCGAGCAGCCGGCCGCCGATGACGGCGGGGCTGATGACGGTGTCCGCGCCCGCGCGCCGGAGCTTCGGCTCGTTCTCCTGCTCGGTGGCAGCGGCGACCACGTGCACGTCCGCGTGGGCCTCGCGCACGGTCAGAATCGCCAGCGCGTCCTCGCCGTCGTCGTTCGTCGCGGCGACGAACGCCCGCGCGCGCTCGACGCCGGCGCGGTCCAGCGTCTCCTCGTCGGTCGGGTCACCGGAGAGGACGTTCACGTCGCGGTCCCGCAGGCGCGCGGCGTCGCTGCCGTCGCCCGTGACGACGACGAGCTGGCGGCCGCTCGTGGCGAGTTCGGTCACAATCGGTTCCGTCAGGTCGCCGTAGCCCGCGACGACCACGTGGCCGTCGAGGGACTCTAGGTCGCTCTGTGTCATGCGTCCGAGTGCGCTGGCGAACCGGGCTTCGAGGGCGGGGCCGAGCAGCGCGCCGAGCGCGATGGCGAAACTCGCGGTGCCGAGCACGACCACGGACAGCGAGAACAGCCGCGCCTCCTGCGTGGTCGGCGTCACGTCGCCGTAGCCGACGGTGCTGGACGTGACGAGCGTGTAGTAGAACGCGTCCAGCATCGTCGAGACACTCCCGAACCCGCGCTCGCCGCGGAGCGCGTACGTGCCGATGGTGCCGTACGCCTGCACGCCGGCGAGCGCGCCGCCCGCCGCCAGTTGGCTGGTGGACAGCGAAATCGGCTCGTCGAAGCGGCGCCGGGCGAGCGCCAGCACGGGGAACGCGACCACGGACAGCACCACCAGCGGCACCGAGTACGGCGTCGCCTGCACGAGCCCCTGCCCGACGGTGACCGGGAGCAACACCATCGTCGAGTACCACGCCGCGCGCAGCCCGCGGCGCAGCCCGAACGCGCTCATCACCATCAGGAAGCCGGTCAGCGAGCCCGTGAACCCCGCGGTCTGGCTGATTGCGGGCGGGATGTACCGGGCGAACGGCCCGAAGTTCGCGGTCGGGTCGACGATGCCGAGGATGCCGACGCCCACCGACAGCGCGGCGACTGCCAGCGTCAACGCGACGGCGACCCGCCCGGTCACTCGCTGCACGCCCGGAACGTCCATACACGCACGGGCGTGGTGCCCGGTCTTAAATACGGCGGCACCGGTCGGTAGCGTTTTGTCCCGGGCGCGACTGGTGCGTGGTATGACTTCCGTCCCCGTGCAGGCGCTGCACGGCATCTACCTCGGGCTGCTGGCCGGCGTGATTCCCGCGCTGGTGTCGTTCGGCTTCGGGTTCCTCTTCAAGTACGTCACCGGCCTCTCCGTGCCCGCGTTCGGTGTCGTCGTGCTCGGCGTCGCGCTCGCGGGCGTCAACGGCGGCTTCCTCGCGTTCGCGGACCCCACCATCACGCAGGCGGCGAACTCCACGACGCTCGTGGTCGCGCTGCTGGTCGTCGCGCTGTTGACGTTCTACACGCACTCGGTCGGCGACAGGATGGGCGCGACGCTCCCGCGACGCATCAGCCTCCGCGGGCTCCGCGAGCGCACCCTGCACGCGGACGCCATCGAGCTCGTCGGCGGCCGCAACGAGGTCTCGGTGAGCGTCGTCGGCGGCGTCCGCGACCTCGAAGGCTACCCGCCGCTCCCGGAGTCGCTGCGCGCGTCGATTCGGGACGCCGAGTGGCGCTTCCCCGCGGACCTCCCGCTCTCGGAGCTTGAGGGTCGGTTCGTCGACCGCCTGCGCTCGGACTTCGACGTGGAGGAGGCCTCGGTGACCGTCGACGAGCACGGCCGCGCGAGCGTCGCGGCGGCGCCGCCCGCCGCCGGCGTCTCCAAGCGCACGCCCGTCGGGAAGCGCGCGGTGTCGGTCTCCGCGCTCGTCCCCACGGGCATCGCGCGCGGCGACGAAGTGACCGTGCTCGCCGGCGAAGAGCGCGTCGACGGCGCCGTCGTCTCCGCGAAGTCCGGCGCGAAGCCCGCCGCCGAACCGACGCCGACAGCGGACCCCGCCGACAGCGACGAGGACGCCGAGCCGGTGGCGAAGGCCGCGCCGACGACGACGGGCGGCGAGGGCCGCGTCACGGTCGCCGTCCAGCGGTCGGACGCGGAGGTGTTGCTCGCCACCGACCGCACGCGCGTCGTCGTGCGCTCCCGCGGGACCCGCCGCGAGTACGAACTCCTCGGGCTGTTGCGCCGCGGCGGCCAGCGCGTCCGCCGGCTCACGGTCCGCGCGGACGCGCCGGTCGTGGACACCACGCTCGGCGAGGCGAACGTCCGGGAGGCGTACGGCGTCACCGTGCTGGCGGTCCGCCACGACGGCGCGTGGACGGTCGCCCCGAGCGGCGACGTGGGGCTGGCCGCCGGCGACGAGGTGTTCGTCGCGGGGCCGCGCCGCGACCTTGACGCCTTCGAGGAGGTGGCGAGCTGATGCCGGTGTCGACGACGGAGCTCGTGCAGGCCGCCGGCGTCATCCTCGCCGCGGGCGTCGCCGTGGCGGTGCTCGCGGCGGCGTTCCGGTGGTACTTCCGGCAGGCGCTCCCGTCGGGCGTGGCGCTGCTCGTGGACGTTTCCGTGGTCGCGTTCTACCTGAACACGCGGGTCGCGCTCGGGCAGGCCATCGCGGGCCAGATGGACGCGCTCTCCGTCGAAGCGGTCGTGTTCAACCTCGCCGTGTTCGGCGCCGCGGTGCTGGTCGCGCCGGCCGCGCGCACGGGCGGCGACCGCGCCGGCGTCCAGATTCTGGCGGCGACCGGCGTCCGCGAACTCGAAGGCGAGGTCGGCCGCATCGTGAAGGCCGTCGGGCGCGCAGTCGCCGTCGAGCTCCCGGAGGACATCGCGGACATCGAGGGGTACGACCCGGTCGGCGACGACGTGAAGGCGGAACTCGCGGGGAAGACGTTCATATTCCCGCGCCGGCTCACCGTCGATGAGCTGCGCGAGCGCGTCGTCACGCGGCTGAAAGACGACTACGACGTGGGGTACGTCGACGTGGAACTCGCCGACGACGGCACCGCGACGTACCTCGCGCTCGGCAGCCGCACTGCCGGCGTCGGGCCGACGCTCCCGCCCGGGACCGCAGCCGTCGCGGTGCGCGCGGACCCGCCGAACGCCGCCGGCCCCGGCGACCTCGTGCAGGTGTGGCGGCCGGCCACCGAGACCGAGCCGGCCGAGCGGCTTGCCACCGCCGAAATCCGCGCCACCCACGAGGACACCGTGACGCTGTCGCTGGACGAGTACGACGCGCGGACGCTGGCGGGCGGCGACTACCGGCTGCTCACGCTGCCGTACGAGCCGGGCGCGGACCGCCAGTTCGCCGCCCTGCTGCGGGCGGCCGACGAGACGATGGTCGTCGTCACTGTCGCGGCGGGCAGCGCGCTCGACGGCGCGGCCGTCGACGCCGTCGAGGGCGCGGTCATCGCGGTGCGCGGGGACGCGCGCGTCGACGCCATCCCGAGCGGGTCGCGGACGCTCGCCGCCGGCGACACCCTCTACGTGGTCGCGCGGCCCGACGTCGCGCGCCGCGTGGACACCGCGGCCGCCGCGGAGCCGGCCGAGGAGTCGCCCAGCCAGTAGGCGGCCGCGCTCGCTGCCGGCCCCGTAGCACCTATGCGTCGCCGCCGCCGAGGGGCGTGCATGGAGTGGAAGCTGTTCGCGGACCTCGCGGAGGTCGGCGGCGACCGCCGAATCACCGTCGAGGAGTCGTCGGAGACGGTCGGCGACGCCCTCGACGCCCTGCTCGCCGACCGGCCGGCGCTCCGGGACCGCGTGCTGACCGACGGCGGCGACGTCCACGAACACATCAACGTCCTCCGCAACGGCGAGAACGTCGCCCACGCGGACGGCCTTGACACGGAACTCGACCCGGGCGACGAACTCGCGCTGTTCCCGCCGGTGAGCGGCGGCTGATGCGCACCATCGCCCACCGGGGGTTCGCCGGCGTCGCCCCCGAGAACACCGCGGCGGCGGTCCGCGTCGCCCGCGACCGCGCCGACGGTATCGAGGTGGACGTCCAGCCCGCGGCCGACGGGACGCCGGTCGTCTTCCACGACCAGCGCCTCGGCGACGGCGGGGACTCGCGCGGCGTCACCGACCGCGAGGGCTTCGTCTGGGACGCCGACCCCGACGCGCTCGCGGACGCGGACGTGCTCGACAGCGGCGAGGGCGTGCCGACGCTGGCAGAGGTCGCCGCCCTCGTGCCGGCGGACGTGGAGTTCCACGTGGAACTGAAGACGCCGGGCACCGAGGACGCCCGCCTCGGGCTCGCCGGCCCGGACGCGGCGACGTGGCGGCCGTTCGTGGAGTCGGTCGCGGACGCGCTCGCGGACTGCGACGCGCCGGTCGTGCTCTCCTCCTTTTTCGACGGCGCGCTCGAAGCCGCGACCGAAGTGCTGCCGGAGACGCCGCGGGCGGCGCTCTGTCTGGACGCCGACCGGGGGCTCACGCGCGCCAGCGCCTTCGACTGCCGCGCGCTCCACCCGCCCGTCGACGACCTCACGGAGTCCGTGGTCGAGCACGCCCACCGGGACGGCCGCACGGTCAACGCGTGGACGGTCACGGACTGGGAGGACGCCGTGGCGTGCGCCGAGGCCGGCGCGGACGGCGTCATCGCCGACTACCCGGGCGTCGCGGACTACGCCGGCGACCCGTCGCGGCTCGCCTGAGCGTACGAGAACAGTGCTTCAGTCGCGGTAGTCCGCCGTGAGGTCGGCGGCCATCACGAAGTCCGGTTCCTCGCCGATTTCAGTGCGCGTGGCCGCCACGTCGCTGACCGCGTCGACCGTCTCGGGAATCAGCACGCGCGTGCGGTCGGCGCCGACGCGCGCGGCGTCCGCGGCAACCGCGTCGAGGACGGACTCGCAGGCAGACTGGTCGGCCCACGCCCCGACGCCGTACTCCGCCCACGTCCGCTCGACGCCGTCGTCCTCGCGGTCGAACGTTCGGGCGCGGAACGCGAACCCGCGGGTGCCCGCATCGCTTTGCACGACGCTGAGGGCGTCGCGGTCCGCGGCGGTGGCGAGGCGCTCGCGGGAGAGTTCCGAGAGCGCCCACGACTCGGCGGTGTCCAATGCCAGCCCACGGAGGTGGTCGCGGGCCGCGCTGTCCTGCCAGCACTGCCACGCCGCGTGCGGGTCGGCCGTGACCTCGTGGTCGGGGCTGGCGTCGGCGTCCGGCTCGGGGTGGACCCACCGGAACTCCGTGGCCGGCTCGAAGCCCGTCGCGCGGGAGTGCCCGAGCCCCATCACGTTCCACGAGAACACCATGTTGCGGGCGACCGTCGCGCCCCGCTCGCGCGCCCAGTCGAAGCCCGCGTGGACGAGCGTCGAGCCGACGCCGCGGCCCCGGTAGTCGGGGTTCGTGCGCATCCCCTGCGCCCACGCCTCGTGCTCCGAGAGCAGGACGAACTGCGCGAGCGCCGCCACGTCGCCGTCGACCTCGGCGACGAGCGTGCGCTGGTCGGGGCCGTCGCTGTCCACCCAGTCCTCGAACACGCTGGGGATGTAGTCGCCGTCCTCGCGGCGGTCGGCCCACGTGTCGCTGGCGAACGCCACCACGTCGTCGTAGTCGGCCAACTCGGCGGGCCGCACCTCGACAGCGTCGCTCATTCCCACGGCACGGAGCGCTCGGTGATTTCGCCAGCCAGCGGCGTCCGCATCGTCTCCGCGACGCTGTCGGTGTTCGCCAGCGCCCACATCAGCTTCACCTTCGCGGTGCCGGGGAGCATGTTCTCGCCCTCGACGACGCCCGCGTCGAGGAGGTCCCGGCCCGTGTCGTAGACGCGGTCGCAGACCCGGCCGTCCAGACACTGGCTGGTCATCACGACCGTCGTGCCGTCCTCGACGAGCTCCTCGATGCGGTCGATGAAATCGGTGTGGACGTGGCCGAGGCCCGTCCCCTCGATGACGACGCCGGACTTGCCCTCGCAGAGGTCGAAGAACGCGTCGTCCATCCCGGGCGTGAACTTCACGAGTTCCACGTCCGCGTCGAGGTCCGGGCGGCTGTCGAGGTCGACCGCGCCGCGCTCGGCGTACGGCTTCGTGAACTCCACGCCGCGGGCGTCGGCGTCCGCCTCCTCGCTGGCCGCGTCGTAGTCGACGTACCCCAGCGGCTCCGCGCCCACCGTCTCGAAGGCGTCCCGGCGGCTCGTGTGGTTCTTCCGCACGCGCGTGCCGCGGTGGAGCGCGCAGCGGTCGTCGCTCTCGGAGGCGTGCATGCAGACCATCACCTCGGCGGCGTCGGCCTTCGCGGCCTCCACCGAGCAGACCGCGTTCATCACGTTGTCCGAGGACGGCCGGTCCGCGGAGCGCTGGCTGCCCGTGAAGACCACGGGGACGGGCGTGTCGAGGATGAACGACAGCGCGCTCGCCGAATACTGCATCGTGTCCGTGCCGTGCATCACGACGACGCCGTCGGCGCCGTTCTCGACTTCCTCGCGGACGGCGGCCGCGAGCTCCTGCCAGATGGGCGGCTCCATGTTCTCCGAGAGGATGTTAGCGACGACGCGGCCGCGGTAGTTCGCGCGGCCCGCGAGGTCCGGCACCGCCCGCAGCACGTCCTCGGCGTCGAACTGCGCGGTGACGGCGCCCGTCCGGTAGTCGACGGTGGAGGCGATGGTCCCGCCGGTGGAGATGAGCGCAATCGTGGGCAGGTCGTCGTCGAACTCGACCTCGGAGGAGGCGCCCCCCTCGCCGTCGCTCTCGACGTCGTAGACGCCGCGCTCCAGCACTTCCACGTCGGCGGCGTCGCGGTCGACGCCGACGTTGTAGCCGGAGTCGAGCTTCACGACGAGGTGGTCGGGTTCGGCCGACGGCAACAGCACGCCCTCGTGGGTCGTGCTGTCGCGCTGGACGCGCACGCGGTCGCCTGTGTTCATGTCGAGGGGATTCCGCGCGCGCCGACGAAAAGGTTGCTACTCGCGGGCTACTCGGCGATGCGCCACTCGCCGTCCGCGCGCTCGACGACGTCCTGCTCGCGCAGCGTCTCCAGCACGCCCTCCACGAGCGGCTCCGGCGCGTCGAGGGTGGCCGCGACCGCGCTCGCGGAGCGCTCCCCGGCGGCCAGCGCCGCGAGCACGTCAGCGTAGAGGCGCTCGTTGCCGTCCCCGACCGCCTCCCCGAGCTGGTCTTGGACCTCCGCGAGCCGGCCCTGCACCCAGCGCTGGGCCAGCGACAGCTCGCGTTCGAGGTCCTTCAGCTCTTGGAGCTTGCCGGCGAGGTTCGCCACGTCGTCCTCGCGGTCCTGCCGGACGCGAATCGAGATGTGCTGGCAGCGCGTCAGGTCGAGGTCCGCGCTCGCGGGGTACGCGGACTTCGCGCCGAAATCGAACGGCGACAGCCGCACCTCCAGCCGGAGGTTTTCCGCGATGTGGAAGTACTTGCGGCGCTGGTCGTCGACCTCCGACTCCACGAGGCCGGCGTCCTCCAGCCGGCGGAGGTGGTCGATGACGGCCTTCGGGCTGACCCCGAGGTACTCCGAGATTTCCGTGACGTAACAGGGTTTCCGCGCGAGCAGTCGGAGGATGCGTCGCCGGTTCTCGTTGCCGAGTATGTCGAGCAGGGCCCCCGAGTCCATATTCACCCTGAGTTAGCGGTGAGCCCGGATAAGGGTGTCTGCTCTCGGTGGAATTGCGCGACGACTTAGGGGTTGCCCGGAGCGCTTATGTAGTAGTGTGGCAAACGTTAGCATACATGTTCGAGGCCTTCTCCAGCGGCTACTACCTCGGACGGTTGTACGTCGAACCGACGGGCGGCGACCGCGCCGCCATCAACAGCCGTCACCACGAACGGGTCAACGAGCAGCTGTACGCCCACGACGAGGGCATCTCGCGGACGGACCTCCCGCTCGTGATGAAAGTCGGGCCCGCCCACCTCCCGGTCCACGGCGAGGACGACGTGCCCGAGCGCACCCTCGCCGTCCCCGAGGCCGTCCTCGAAAACGTGGACGTCGAGAACCCGCCCTCGTTGGAGGAAGTGCTGCTGGCGAAAGGCGAGCACGCCGCGCGCCTGTTCGACATGGGCGCGGTCTGAGCGCCCGCGAAAGCGAACCGCTTTTCTCGGCTTGCCGGCACTCGCAGGTATGAGCTTCTTCGACGACCTCGCGGCGCGCATCGACGCCGCCGACACCGTCGTCAGCGTCGGCCTCGACCCCGACCTCGACCGCCTCCCCGAGGACGTGCTCGACCACGACCTGCCGCGGTGGGCGTTCAACCGCCGCGTCATCGACGCCACCCACGAGCACGCCGCCGTCTACAAGCCCAACGCCGCGTTCTACGAGGACAGCGACGGCTGGCGCTCGCTCCGCGAGACCGTCGCGTACGCCCACGGGAAGGGCGTGCCCGTCCTGCTGGACGCCAAGCGCGCGGACATCGGGAACACCGCCCGCCAGTACGCCGACGTGCTGGAGTACGCCGACGCCATCACGGTCAATCCCTACCTCGGCGAGGACGCCCTCCAGCCGTTCCTCTCCCAAGCGGAGGCGGGCGTGTTCGTGCTCTGCCGGACCTCCAACCCCGGCGGGATGGACTTCCAGCACCTCGAACTCGCGGCCTACGACCGCCGCCTCTACGAGCACGTCGCCGAGCGCGCCGCCGGCTGGAACGACGAGTACGGCAACGTCGGCCTCGTCGTCGGCGCGACCGCGCCCGAGGAACTCGAAGAACTGCGCGACCGCGTGCCCGAACTCCCGTTCCTCGTGCCGGGCGTCGGCGCGCAGGGCGGCGACGCGGAGGCCGCCGTCCAGTACGGCCTCAACGACGCGGGCGTCGGCCTCGTGAACTCCACGCGGGGCATCATCTTCGCCGGCGAGGACTCCCCCGAGTGGGCGCGCGCCGCCGGCGAGGCCGCGCGGCGCCTCAAGGACCGCCTCAACGAACACCGATAGTCAGCGCGGCCCCTCTCCCCGACCATCCCGGACTTCCCCGGCGCAGTCCGTGCAGTACCCCGTTGAGGGGTCGTAGTGAGCCTGACAGACCAGCGCGCCGCAGCGGTCGCAGCTGAACCGCGCTTCGCTCTCGCAGCGCTGACAGAGACCGGTGACGCTCATGCTCCTCGCTTGGACGCCGACGCCCAAGAGTGTGGGCCAACAGCATTTACGTCCGCGCGCCGAACTGGCGCGTACACCGTGAGGACCGACGCCAGCATCGTCTGGGGGATGGCCGGGACGTTCGGCGTCCTCGGCGTCGTGTTCGGCGTGCTCGGCCTCGTGTACAGTCCGGTCGCGCTCGGCGTCGCCGTGCCGTTCGGGCTCGCCGCCGCCGTCTTCTGGCTGCACGCCTCCGGCCGCCTCGGGGAGCTCGCGTTCCGCCGGCGCCGCGTCTCCCGCGAGCAGTACGAGCGCGAGCAGCGCCGCCAGTCCCGCCAGCGCCGCGGCCGGGCGAGCGGGCGCAGCCGCGACCGAAACCGCGGACGAGCAGGTGCTGGAGGGGGCCAGCGACGGACCGCGGACGGCGTGGCGGCCAGCGGGCCGCGCCGCGAGGACTACCGCGTGCTCGGCGTCGAACCCGGCGCGAGCGCGGAGGCGGTGCGGGCGGCGTACCGCGAGAAGGCGCGGGAACTGCACCCCGACCGGGGCGGCGACGAGGACGAGTTCGCGCGCGTCAACGAGGCCTACGAGCGACTGAAAGACGACTAATCGGCGTCTCCGTACGTCTCCGGACCGCTACCCGGGGAAGGCTTTTACCCGCTTCCACCGTACTCGTTACCATGGGCCGTGACCGCGCCCGCCTCGTCAGCGCCCTCGAACGCGGCGAACAGGCGGGCGGCAGCGTCGAGTTCAAGGAACGGTTCAGCCGCGACGTGCACCTCGCCGACGGCCGCATGGAAAGCCTCGCCGCGCAGCTTCGCCACCGCGTGCTCTCCGGCGACGGCGAAGCCGAGTACGTCCTCGGCGTCACCGACGACGGCGGGCTCGCCGGCGTCCCCCCGGAGACGTTCTCCGAGACGATGGACGTGCTGAGCCTGCTCGCCGAGGAGGCCGGCGCGCACATCGCCGACGTGCAGACGTGGAGCGTCGACAGCGTCGCCGGCGACGACGGCCCCAGCGAGGGCATCGTCGGCGTCGCCGTCGTCCGCGACGGCGCCTCCCTCTCCCGCGAGGACGACCACATCATCGTCGGCACCGCGGGCCACGTCGACCACGGGAAGTCCACGCTCGTCGGCAGCCTCGTCACCGGCGACCCCGACGACGGCGACGGGAGCACCCGCGGCTTCCTCGACGTCCAGCCCCACGAGGTCGAGCGCGGGCTCTCGGCGGACCTCTCCTACGGCGTCTACGGCTTCGACGGCGAGGGGCCGATGCGCGTGCGCAACCCCCACCGGAAGGACGAGCGCGCGGCCGTCGTGGAGAACGCCGACCGCGTGGTGTCGTTCGTGGACACCGTCGGCCACGAGCCGTGGCTCTCGACGACCATCCGCGGGCTGGTCGGGCAGCAGCTCGACTACGGGCTGTTGACCGTCGCCGCCGACGACGGCCCCACGGAGACCACCCGCGAGCACATCGGCGTCCTGCTGGCGACCGACCTGCCGACCATCGTCGCCGTCACGAAGACCGACCTCGTGGACGACGAGCGCGTCGCCGAGGTCGAGCGCGAGGTCGAGCGCCTGCTCCGCAACGCGGGCCGCACGCCCCTCCCGGTCGAGCGCCACGGCGTCGACGCCGCCATCGACGAAATCGGAGACAACGTCGTCCCCATCGTGCGCACGAGCGCCGTGACGATGGAGGGACTGGACGTGCTCGACGAGTGCTTCGGGCGGCTCCCGAAGACGACCGCCGCCAGCGGGCCGTTCCGCATGTACATCGACCGCTCGTACGAGGTCACCGGCGTCGGCGCGGTCGCCTCCGGCACCGTGAAATCCGGCACCGTCGAGGCCGGCGACGAGCTCCTCTTGGGGCCGTTCCCGAACGGCGACTTCCGCGAGGTCGAGGTGCGCTCCATCGAGATGCACTACCACCGCGTCGACGAAGCCGAGGCCGGCCGCATCGTCGGCATCGCGCTGAAGGGCGTCCGCGAGGCGGACGTCGACCGCGGGATGGTCCTGCTGCCGGCGGACGCCACGCCAAGCCCCGTCAAGGAGTTCGAGGCCGAGGTGATGGTGCTGAACCACCCGACCCGCATCGACGCGGGCTACGAGCCGGTCGTCCACCTCGAAACCATCGGGGAGGCCGCGCGCTTCGACCCCGCGGACGGCCAACTGCTCCCCGGGGACACCGGGGAGACGAGCGTCCGGTTCAAGTTCCGGCCGTACCTCGTCGAGGAGGGCCAGCGGTTCGTGTTCCGCGAGGGCGCGAGCAAGGGCGTCGGCACCGTCACCAGCGTCTCCGACTGACGGGAACTTTCTTCGGGGCCGAACTCCGAATCGCGTGCATGGACCGCTCGACGCAGGAGTTCCTCGTCGGCGTCGTCGCCGCCGCGACGGTCGCCGGCGGCCTCTCGCTGTACGTGGCGACGCCGTACGCGCTCGCAGTCGGACTGGCGGCGGGGACGCCGTCGCTGGTGCGCACGAGCGCGCGCCTCGACCGCGACGCCTACGACGTCGACCACACGAGCACCGAACAGGTCGTCGACGGCGCGCTCGCTGCGGGCGCGTCGCTTTCGGTCGGGCTCGTCGCCGCGCACTTCGCGGTGACAAGCGGCTACGACGGCCCGATAGCCGCCGCGGGCGTCGCCGCGCTCGGCGTGCTCGCCGGACAGAGCGCGTTCTACGCGCGCACCAGCGAGTACACCGACTAGGCGCGCCGGTAGCCGCCGTCCGCGCACTCGGCGAGCCCGAGCAGCACCGCCCAGTCGAGGCGGCGCTCGACGCGCTCCGTCCAGAACTCCTCCCAGTTCTGTCGCTTCGTGCGCTCCCAGCGCGGGACGCGCTCGCGCACGGCCTCGAAGACCGTACTCGGCGCCCGCGGGTCGTCGCCGAGCGCGGCCAGCACTTCTGGCGCGAGGAAGACGTTCTCGCGGAAGCCCGCGGCGAGCGCCGCGCGGTCGCGGTCCCCGCGGGCGCGAGCGTACCCGAGGTCGGTCTCCTCGACGGCGCCGAGCGCGCTCAGGAAGACGAGCCACGCCGACGCCGCCCCGCGGTCGTGGACGCCCGCGCGCTCGACGAGCCGGCGACAGCAGTCGTCCTCGGGCTCGGGGACCAGCGGCACCGCGTCGCGCACCTCGCCGAGTCGGGCCAGCGACGCGGGCGCCGCCGGGACGGGTTTTCGCTGCATGCCCGTGGCTGGGGTGCGCACGGCCTTGAGTTCGGCGACGCCGCGCCGAGAGTCGGCGGGGGTCGCTGCCGACACCGTGTTTTTTGATTGTTCGCGCCCAACAGGTGAGTAGCACAGCCGGGAGCCGCACGCGCCGGAGTGCCGCATCTGGCCCCAACCCATGGTCGACAGCACCCAGATATCGACGAGCAAGGCGATACAGCAGCGGACTGGCAAGACCTTCCACATAGCGACGCGGCTCCTCCCCGAGCGCGTGCGACACGCGACGTACGTCCTGTACGCGTTCTTCCGGGTGGCCGACGACGTCGTCGACACCACCGAGGACCGCGACCCCGACGCCCAGCGCGCCGAACTGGAGGCGATTCGAACCGCGGCGCTCGGCGACGAGCCCGAGCCCGGCCGCCTCGACGACGAGACCGCGGAAGTGCTGGCGGCGTTCGCGGAGCTCGCCGAGCGCCACGACATCACCGAGGCGGACGTGCACACGTTCGTGGACGCGATGCTCACCGACCTCGAAGAGACGCGCTACGAGACCCACGACGACCTCGGGACGTACATGCGCGGGTCGGCGGTCGCGGTCGGGAACATGATGGTCGCCATCATGGACGTCGAGGAGGCCGAGGCCGCGGCCCCGCACGCCGCGGCGCTCGCGGAGGCGTTCCAGTTGAGCAACTTCCTGCGGGACGTCAAGGAGGACGTCGACGACTACGACCGCGTCTACCTCCCCGGGGAGACGCGCCGCGAGCACGGCGTCACCGTCGAGCAGCTGCGCCGCGGCGAGGTCACGTCGGGGTTCCGGGACGCGATGCGCGCGGAGCTCGCGCGCACGGAGGCGAAGTACCGCGAGGGCGTCGCGGGCATCACGTACCTCCCGGAGGACTGCCAGTTCGCGGTGCTGCTGTCGGCGGTGCTGTACGCCGACCACCACCGCCTGATTCGCTCGCGCAACTACGACGTGCTCTCGGAGACGCCGAGCCTGTCGACGACGCGGAAGCTCTGGCTGCTGGCGAAGACGCGGGCGCTGTGGGCGCTCTCCCGGGACCCCGAGTACGTCTTCTACCGCGTGAGCTGCATCGCGTCCTCGGGCGAGCGCCCGCGCCGCCACGGCGACCCCCATCCGGCGCCGTAGCTACCGGGCGGGATTCCGGCGGAGGACGCTGAAGTCGAAGCGGTCCGTTTCTACGAGCGCGACGCCGAGCAGCCCCGCCGCCAGCGCGGGGACGAACTGGCCGTACGCGAGGTTCACCGCGCCCCACAGGAGCACGAAGCTCACGAGGTCGTCGAGGAAGAACGGGCACTGCGCGAGCCGGTCGCGGAGCGCGGCGCGGTCGTACCCCCAGTCGAGGAGCGCCACGGACACGGTCGCCGACAGCACCCACCCGAGGTAGTTCGACAGCGGGACGCCGTAGTACGCGCCGCCGGCGTCGTACGTCCAGAACCCGAGCGCGACCGCACCCGGGTCCAACACCACGTCCATCCAGACGACGACCGCGGCGACCGCCGGCAGGCGCACGACCGCGCGCCGGGTGCGGCGGCCGAACAGCAGGAGGACGAGGAGGTAGCTGTTGACGACCAGCGGCAGGAAGAACACCGGGAGGCCCAGCGGGACGCTGCCGGCGAGCATCGGCCCGAGCTCGACGAGGTACTCGAAGTGGCCGTACGGCCAGCCGGTGGTGACGCCGACGAACTCGACACCGAACGCGTACGCGACGAGCGCGAGCACGGCGACCGCGGCCTTCCGGTCGGTGAGCGGGAGCAGGCCCGCGACGAGCGGGAGCCGCATCACGGCGACGCCGGCGAGCACGAGGTAGGGGTTGAACGCCAGCGGCTCGGGCAGCCACCCCCACGAGGACGCGAGCAGGAGGACCGCGCCGACCACCGGGAAGACGACCGCGATTTCGAAGCGGCGGCCGGAGACGAGCGCGTCGAGGCGGCGCTCGACGCGGGCGCGCGTCCACTCAGAGTCCATGTGTGAGCCTCCAGAGCGCGCCGAGGGTGAGGACCGCCCCGACGGCGGTGTTCACGAACGGATACCACCAGTACGCGCGGTCGACGTCGATGTCGGAGGCGACGATGCCGGCGACGAGCACGGGGTACGCGAGCAGGACCGCGCCGAGCCGCCAGTCGACGGCGGCGAAGACGGCCGCGGACGCGAGCCAGCACGCCGCGCAGTAGGCGTACGTGCGGCGCTCACCGAGCGCGGTCGCGGTCGTGGTGATGCCGGCCTCGCGGTCGGGCTCGATGTCGGGAATCGCGGAGAACGTGTGCATCCCCATCGCCCACAGCCAGCCGCCCGCGACCGCCAACAGCGGGGGCTGGTGGCCGGCGACGGCGGCGTACGCGGCCGCGCCCGGGAGGACGTAGAGGCCGTTCGACAGCGAGTCGAACAGCGGCGTCGTCTTGAACCGGAACGGGGGCGCGCTGTACTCCACGGAGAGGGCGACCCACGCGACCAGCCACGGGTACGCGGCCGCCGGCAGGACGGCGGCGACCGGGACGAGTAGGAGCCCCGAGAGGACGACGACGGCGGCGACGGCGCGCCCGCCCCTGAATCTGGATTCTTTCTCCTCTTTCTTCGGGTTCACCTCGTCTACGTCCCGGTCGAAGGCGTCGTTGACGCCGTAGAGGAAGACGTTCGCGGGCACGAGGAAGTACGCGAACAGCGCGACCGCGGGCAGCGAGAACAGCTCGGGGACGGACTCGGCGGCGTACGCGACGCCGACGACCACCGGGCCGGCGAGGTAGAGCCAGAACCGCGGCCGCGAGAGGACGAGGAGGTAGCGCAGCATCTACGCGTCTTCGAGCACGCTGTCGGCGGTGATTTCCCCGCTGATGAGACACATCGGCACGCCGATGCCGGGCGTGGTGAACGCGCCCGTGAAGTAGAGGCCGTCCAAGGCGTCCGAGCGGTGGGGCGGCCGGAACAGCGAGGTCTGGCGGAGCGTGTGCGCGAGGCCAAGCGCAGTTCCACGGTAGCTGTTGTAGCGCTCGGTGAACTCCGAGACGGAGAAGCGCTCCTCGACGACGACGCGGTCGCGGAGGTCGACGCCCGTGTTCTGTGCGATGTCGTCGAGCACGAGGTCGCGGTACTCGTCGCGGACCTCCGGCGTGTCGTCGAGGCCGGGCGCGATGGGGACGAGCGCGAAGAGGTTGCTGTGGCCGTCGGGCGCCACCGAGTCGTCGGTCTTCGACGGCACGCAGAGGTAGTAGGCGGGGTCGTCGGGCCACTCGGGGTCGTCGAAAATCTGGCCGAAGTGGTCCTCCCAGTCCGAAGGGAGCACGAGCGTGTGGTGGGCCAGCGGCTCCACGTCGCCCTCCACGCCGAGGTAGAGCAGGAACGCCGACGGCGCGTACGTCCGGGACTCCCAGTAGTCGGCGTCGTACTGGCGCTTCTCCGGCGGGAGCAGCTCCTGCTCGGTGTGGGCGTAGTCGGCGTCCGACACCACCACGTCCGCGAGCACGTCCGTCTCGCCGCCGGTCTCGACCTTGAAGCCGCCGCGGTAGCCGTGAATCCACTCGACGGGGTGGTTCGTGCGGAACTCCACGCCCAGCTCCTCGGCGAGTTCGGCGATGCCGTCCGCGACCCCGGACATGCCGCCCTCGGGGTAGTAGACGCCGAGGTTGAAGTCCACGTGGCTCATCAGGTTGTACAGCGCCGGGGTCGTGTTCGGCGCGCCGCCGAGGAACACGAGCGTGTACTGCATTATCTGCTGGAGCTTCGGGTGGTCGAAGTAGTCCTCCACGTGGTCCTGCATCGACCCGAGCAGGCTCAGCCCGCGGGCGTACTCCGCGAGGTCGGGGTCGAGCCAGTCCCGGACGCGGGGGCGGTCCTCGTAGACGAAGTGCTCCATCCCCACCTCGTAGTTCTCCCGGGACTTCGCGAGGTAGTCGTCGAGCTTCGCCCCGGCGCCCGGCTCGTACGCGTCGAACACCTCCTTGACTTGCTCGCGGTCCGGCGTCACGTCCACCACGTCGCCGTCCGCGTTCACGTCCAGTCCGGGCGCGTCCCGGCCGGGCCGGCGGCCCGCGTTGTCTTTGAAGAAGATGCGGTAGTGGGGGTCGAGGCGCTCCAGCGAGTAGTAGTCGCTGGGCTCGCGGTCGAAGTCCGCGAAGAACTGCTCGAAGACGTCCGGCATCAGGTACCACGACGGCCCCATGTCGAACGTGAAGCCGTCGCGTTCGAGCGCACTCGCGCGACCGCCGACCTGCTCGTTCTTCTCCACGACGGTGACGTCGGCGCCCGCGTCCGCGAGGTAGCAGGCCGTCGACAGGCCGCCGAAGCCCGCGCCGATGACGGCGACCGACTGACCCGACAGGGCGTTCATGTGCGTGACGTGGGCCGCGCGGAAGATAAAACGCCGCCCTCCGGCGGCCCCGGCTCCGGGATTAGGCGACGCCGAAGCCCTCGGCCAGCAGGTCCTCGCGGACCTCGCCGAGCGCGTACGTCGGGCCGCCCGTTACGTCGACGGTGACCTGCGCGGGGCCGAAGACGCCCTCGTCGACGGCGCTGGCGTCCCAGTCGGCGTCCGCGAAGATGTCCGCGAACGGCTTCCCGTAGCGCTCCGCGGCCGACGACGGCACCGCGTCGAACTCCTCGAAGTCCTCGGTGACCGTGAGGTGGACGCGGCCGCCGTACGCGAGCGCGTCGTTCGTGCGCCCGATGGCTTCCTCCTCGTCGCCCGCGACGGGCGCGACCGGCGCGCTCCCCGAGACGGTGAGGACGTTCGTCGGGTCGTAGCCCAGTTCGAACAGCCGGAACAGCGCCAGCTCCGGGGCGCGCGCCGCGGCGGTGACGCTGCCCGCGACGCTCGCGGTGCGGTACGCCGGCAGGTAGACGCTCTCGGCGTTCACGTCCGACAGCTCCGCGACCTGCTCGGCGGCCGCCTCGGTGGGGAACGCGTCGCTCTCAAGCGCGAGCACCGCGAACTCGAAGGCGTCCACGTAGTCGATGGCCTCGTACTCGCCCTCGCGGGCGACCAGCGCGCGCGCCGGCCCGCTGCCCAGTCCCTCGTAGTCGTCGACGGTGAGCTCCCAGCCCGCCTTCTGCGCGCCCAGCAGCGCGACCGCGGGCCGGTCGCAGGCGAGTTCGACGTGCGGGAACGTCGCGCCCGCCACCTCGTCGACGCGCGTCTGCACGGTGGCGAGGCCCGCCGTCTGCAGTTCCGCCAGCAGCAGGCCGGCTTCGAGGCCGCCGCGGTGCTCGACGCCGAAGTCGATGACCGTCGCGCCGTTGTCCAATTCGAACGCGCCGACGTCGAGCTCCTCGGTGAACTCCAGCGCTTCGTCGGCGAGCTCCAGTGCCATCCGGTTGAGGCTGTCCATGCCGCCGGCTTCGGCGCCCCGACACAAGAGGGTTCTCAGTCCACCCGCGGTCAGCGCTCCGAGCGCGCCTCGCGGCCGAGTTCGCGCTCGACGGCCTCGACTTTCTCGTCGGCCGTCTGGTCGCTGGTGCGCTTGTCGTCGATTTTCAGGAACGTGCTCACGCGGTCGCCCTCGACGGCCTTGTGGGCGGCGCCGACGGCGTCCAGCAGCGTGTCGATGTCGTCGGCCTCGATGACCGTCCCCATCGGGTTCGTCTCGTAGGTGACGTCGAAGTCGTCGAGCGCGGCGACCGCGTCGGCGACGTCGCCCGCCATGCTCTGCTCGGTGACCGGTGCGACGCTGAGGAGTGCGATGACTGTCACGACCGGGAGTGGGTCGCGGCGCCACTTAGCGGCGGCGGCGCGGTCACCCCTCGGCGGCGCCGGCGCTGCCCCGGTCCGGCGGCTCGTAGTCCGCGCTCACCGGCGAGACGACCGTCCAGAGGACCGCCGACGCCACGAGGAAGATGGCGCCGAGGATGGCGACGGCCGTGATGCTCGTGAACATCCCCGCGAGGATGCCGCTGCCGACGCGGAACGGGATGCCCGCGACCTGCCGGAGCATGTTCACCGACGACAGCAGCGTCGCTCGGCCGACCGACTGCACTTGGTCGTTGATGTAGCGGTTCTGGATGGGGCCCATCAGCGCGCCGCCGCCCTTCATCACGAAGAACATCGGGAACGCCAGCACCGCCCACGCCCCGGCAAGCACGTACGAGACGGCGATGGCCGCGGGAATCAGCATCATCGCCTTCCGGACGCCCAACAGCTCCTCGACGTCGTCGGCGTAGTCGACGACGACCGCGGACACGAGCGTGAACGCCGAGTACAGCAGCCCGAGGATGACGCCCTCGGTCAGCCCCCACGATTCGAGGGTCGGGCCGAACGACGCGCGCAGCGACTCCTGCGCGATGGGCTGAATCCACATGTCCATCGTGAGGATGGCGCCCGCGAACAGCGCGAGGTAGACGACGAACCACCGGAGGTCGGGCGCGCGAAGCTGGTCGCGGATGATGGGGAGCGCGTCCACGATGGTGAGCCGGTCCTCGTCGTCCTCGTCGTCGGCCTCGTAGCCGTCGTCGTACATCCGGTTCTTCGGGAGGCGGAGCACGAACACGAGGCTGAGCGCCGCGGCGGCGATGCCCGCGTAGAACGGGTAGAAGCGGTCCACGGAGTAGAGGACGCCGCCGATGGGGATGGTGACGACCTGCACCCACCGGGAGAGCGCGCGCGAGCGACCGGAGACGCGCGTGTACTCGTCCTCGATGTCGTGTTCCTTGAGCGTGTCGTAGAGCCACGCGCTCCCGCTGCCCGAGAGGAAGGTTCCGCCGAACGACAGCATCACGAACGTGAACGTGAACCCGAGGAAGTCGGTGGCGACGAGGTAGCTGGCGTTCGAGACGAGCATCAGGAAGCCGCCGACGGCGAGGCTGTTCCGCCGGCCGATGCGGTCGCCGACGTAGCCGGTCGGAATCTCGCCGGCGACGACGACCACCGACTGGATGGTGGCGATGAGCCCGATTTGGGGGAGCGAGAGGCCGTTGAACAGGAGGAACAGCGTGTAGACGGGGTAGTGGAAGTTCGGCCGCGCGGTCGCCCGGTAGAGGTAGTATCGCCGGACCACCGCGGCCTTCGACAGGCGGCTCATGGGGACACTCGACTGTCATCCTGAGCAGACATATATCCTCCGGAGCCGTGGGATTCAGTGACGAACGAGTACCACGGGACGCCGCCGAGTCCCGTACGTGGTGGGGTTTCGCGAACCGAGCTCCGGACCGTTCGGTGAATCTGATTTTAGTCTGGAAGGTGATAGTTCGCCGCCGGAGAACCACCGCTAGCGTTGAAGTGGTTGTGAATAGTACGCACACCCATGGCCCGAACCGGCCGATTCACCCTGCTCGCGGTCCTCGCGTGTCTCATCGGCGTCGTCGGCTACGTCGCCTTCGGCTGGCGGTTCGGCGACGGCACTACCAACCCCGTCGCGTTCGCCATCGCCATCGGCGCCGTCGCGCTCGCCGTCGCCACCACGCTCCGCGACCGGCTGTAACTGTGCTCCGTCGAACGCCGAATACACCCACGGCTCGGCGGTGAGCGTTCAGAGAGAAGTGCGCTGGCTGGGATTTGAACCCAGGTTGTGACCATGGCAAGGTCACGTGATACCACTACACTACCAGCGCGCCTGCCTTCGTTCGCATTCGAACGAATGGCGGGGTCACATATAAATCCGTTCTTTGCGACCGGCCGTGAGAGATTGAGACAGACCACCGCCCGCGTCGGGTTCCCGGCTCGCGTGCGCGCGGAGACTAACAGACCTGTTCACCGGCCGCCGGGAGTGCGAACCACTCGCACGCGAATCCGCCGTAGGCGGGCGTGAAACGGTCACACAGGGTGGAATGGGAAACGCCACCCTTTTACCGGAGGGGTCGGTATCTACGCTACAGTCTCGTGACGAGACACGGACGCGACACGGCATGACACGCAGCGTACTCGTGCCGTCGTCCCTCGTCCGGGAAGCCGAGGACAAACGCGAGGCAACTCGCAAACTCGGTTACGTCGCCCGCGCGGCGGCGGTGTTCCGGGCTGACCGCCTCGTCGTCTTCCCCGACGAAGACGGCGAGCGGAAGTGGGGCGGCGGGTTCGTCGAAACGGTGTTGCGGTACGCCGCGACGCCACCGTACCTCCGAAAGGAGGCCTTCGACACGCGCGACGAACTGGAGTACGCCGGTGTCCTGCCGCCGCTCCGTCTCTCGTC
>Ga0207851_100032_pt1 | contig 115473 bp, 117 predicted proteins | sample A23E3SouthBayCA_FD_187747 | JGI IMG/M metagenome (GOLD analysis project Ga0207851, IMG submission 187747) | Aerobic enrichment media microbial communities from Eden Landing Ponds, California, USA - A23 E3 (SPAdes) | ecosystem: Environmental > Aquatic > Marine > Unclassified | place: Emeryville... | reverse complement strand
GGGTGGTCGGCGTGAGCCTGACGACCGACACCTACGCGCAGGGTCGCGTCGTCAACATCCTCACCGGCTGTCCAGCCTGCGGCTACGAGTTCAGTCCGAACGAGCGCCGCTACAAGCACCTCGACGAGCACGAACCGGAGGACTTCGGCCTCGATCCGCTCGGCGTCGTCGACGCCGCCAGACAGGACCGAGTCAGCGAGACATGGGCGCGCTTCCAAGCGTTCTGCGACCGCTACGGCGTCGACTTCCGGCGTCGCGGAGAGGACTCCACACTCGACCTCGGTCGCCTCGATCCGAACGACGACCCCGATCCCGAGTATCTCGTCCGGCAAGCGTACAAGCTCTGGGACGACGCGAAACAGGACCTCGCACGATTCCGCGCGGCCACCGTCACGTACCGGCGTCCGCACGGCGCCGGCAGTAACGCGCCCGCGTTCCGCTACCTGTAGCGCCCGACGGCAGAGTGGCAACACTGTTCTCCACCCAACTGAGCGAAACCACAGTTTCACTTAGGCAGCTGTATACCACAACCTCGGTTGAATACCTCCCTGCCGTCAACGCGGTCTCCAGGAGGGCGCGCGTCGCGAACCGAACCCAGGGGGTTACGTTTCCCGTTAGGGGTGTGCCTAAGGGCACAAATCCAAAATACCCCACACCGTTCCGCAGCCGCACCCGCAACGGCCCCATGAGGAGTGCGCAACTGCACTCCAGCCAACTACCGGACCGAGGAGACACAGTCACTACAGGATGGCCCCGTGGGAACCTGGCAACGCTAGTTCTGGGAAACGCCTTGGTGGGCTGTAGTACAATCTCTCAGTACGGGGAATTCACGTCCCAGTGAAAACTCCGACACTTGTCTCTGAGCAATACCCTCCGTAAGAGATACCCGAGGGCCACCGTCGTTTGTAATAGAAATGCCTTGGTTCACGCTAGTCTAACTCAGCCACTTTCGCGCGGTACCTGTATGAAGCGGACGATCGAAACTGTGAGCTAGGGCCGCGAACGTGGAAACCACTATAACCAAAATAGTAGTATCATTTATATAAGAGGCTATTTTTGATTTACCGTATGGATGGTTTTCAACTGCATCTCCCTCTAATTCTCATTGCGTTAGCGACCTCAGTTGGAGTGCTCACAACAGCCTATGCCGGGTATTATCTCCACAGGTATGAGCGGACCAAACAGGTAATGACGTTCACCGTGTTAGCAACAACTATAACAATATGGACATTTTTCGCGTTGCTACAGTTGACTGCGACTAACTATGCCCGGTCTTATTGGGCATACAAAATGCTCCACTTCGGGTCTTTCACCACTGCACCCGCGGTACTTTTGTATGGGCTCTCGATGGGAGACGCACATAGATGGGTGAATCGGAAGACTATCTCTGTTGTCGTGGTATTGCTATCACCGGTGTTCGTCTCGTTGTTCACCGATCCCGTTCCCGTCCTCTTTCAGGATCCGCAACTTATCTCGTTCGGTGCGTTCTCGGTCATTGAACACGGGAACAGTCTCCTCTATCTCATATACTTATCCGCGTTCTACATCATAGCGACAATCGGACTCTCCTACATCGTCTACCAGACGTGGTCTGACCAGAGTCTCAGTCTGAGTCAAACTGCGATTCTTGTCTGCGCCATCTTTGCACCGATGCTGTTGTCCGTCGCACATACGTTCTCACTCCTCCCGTTCGAGACGCCAGGAACGATTCTGACACCCACCTCGTTTTCCGTGGGTATGGCAGGAATTGGCTACGCAGCGTTCCGCTACGAGACTTTCGACACAAAGGCGTTAGCCCGCTCTCGAACAATCGAAAATATGAGCGAGGGGTATTTGCTCGTCGATACTGAAGGAAAAATTATCGATGCCAACCAGAGTGCCCGGTCCTTGCTTGGCGTCGAGGCCCCACTCACTGGTATGCAACTCTCAGAACTGTTCCAAACAAGAGATGAGCAGATGCTGCGGGAGGTAGAGACCACACCTTCGTTTGAGACACAAATCAAAACGGAAAGCGAACCCCGGACTCTTGAGATTTCTTCCTCTAATTTCACGACCGGGACTGACCAGGTACTTGGTACATTATTCGTGATACGTGATATTACGACACGCAAAAAGGCCCAAGAACAGTTAGAAGAGCAACGTAACAACCTCGAATTCCTGAACCAGGTACTGCGGCACGATATTCGGAATGACCTGCAGTTGGTGACCGGATATGGCAACCTTCTGGCCGACCACGTTGACGAGGAGGGGGAAGAGTATCTTAACACGTTACGGGAGAGCGCCAACCATTCAGTTGAGTTGACCAAAACGGCACGTGATATGGCCGACGTGATGCTCTCGCGAGAGGGTGCACAGCAACAGGGCCAGGTCAACCTCCGCGACACGCTCAAGCGGGAACTTGAGAAGATGGAATCTGAGTATCCAGACGCACACATGATGGTCGAAGGGGCGCTGCCAGCAGTGCAGATCCAGGCCAACCAGATGTTAGATTCGGTATTCCGGAATCTCCTGTCGAATGCTGTCCAGCACAACGATAAAGAAGTCCCAGAGATCTCGGTGTCGGCGACCACCCAAAACCAGAGAGCTGTCGTCCGCATTGCAGACAACGGCCCTGGAGTGCCTGACAACCAGAAAGAAGGCATCTTCGGGAAGGGTGAGAAAGGACTCGACAGTTCTGGAACAGGCCTTGGTCTCTACCTCGTCCAGCAACTGGTCACACAATACGGCGGTGAAGTCTGGGTCGAGGACAACGACCCAGAAGGCGCTGTCTTCGTCGTCGAACTACCGCTGGCCGAAACGTCATAACTCATTGACTCGTTCACATATGCTCAATCGGCTCGTCTGCTAACCGGCTGTTTCACTGGGAAACAATTGTAATCTACGTAGGTTAGTCAAAGTTAACCGACGTTTCAGGGTCAGAAACTTCGACGGTCACTTGCCTCGTGGAGATCGTCTCAGCGAGTTCCTGTCGAAGCCGGGGAGAGAGGTCCGGATGTTCCAGCGCATCCTCGACGCCGTCCAGTACGTTACCGACGACGTCACAGGACACGAGAACCGCGTGGGTCTTGTTGCAGTCCAGTCGCTCAGCCGCCGCTTCAATCGTATCTTGTCGGTGCGATTTGTCGCCATCTGTCCGGATTCGCATACTCCACTCGTACACACGACCCCGGATAACCGAACAATTTTGACTCACTGGAACCCTTATTTTCGGGGTGATTCCACGGTTTCCTATCACGAGACAGAAACGACGGTAGTCCCTCAACAACGATTGGCCGACGATATGCACACGGCCGGGCCCCTACTCGTGTGCATATTCGGGAGAGAACGTTCCCGAAGGGGTAACCCCGTGTTCTCAGACGCAGACCGGGATTCCTCCCCCGGAGAATATCAGCCGAAGATTGAGTTGGCGATGAATTCACCGATTGATGCGCCAATCACTCGTGGGGTGAGGAAGCCGACGACAACGATGACTTCCACAACGCCCAACAGACTCACTCCGAGTCGTAGCGGGTTCGAAATGAGCGCCCCGAGGCTCCCTAGGAGCAATCCGACCCCGACGAGAAGCCCGATAAGCGGAATGATGATGCTGATTGCGCCAGTTCGACCGGCTTGAGTCCGATTACGCGAACTAAGGTAGTAACCAATCGGGAATACACTGCTACCAATCAGTATGACCGCCGGCAACCAGGTCATGGAAATCGCATTAAATTATTCACATATAAGACTGGTGTCGAAAGCACCCCAGAGACAGGTCAAACGTTCCCTCGGTACGACTGAAAAGAGCTGACAGAACCCTCGTGACCGGAATCGACAGTTAGTGAATGCACGGTGCTGAGCGACGAGAGACGCCCCTGACCAGATTAGAAAACGTCCTCGATGGCAATCTTCGCTTGCTGCGTACTACGGTGGTCACCGCCGCCATGCCATCTCACTGTCGGGAGCCGGGACGCCCGCCGCCTCCCGTGTGCAAGTACCTCGACGCCACGCCCGCGAATCCGGTACACGGCGAATACGTAGACACCACTCTGCGATTGGAGTTTCTCGTGGTACTCCCGATAAAGTTTGAACGTGCCGGGTTGGCCGTCGGCGTGCTCGTGCATCGCCGCCTTGATTTCGACCGGCGTCCCGTCGGGGGCGTTGGCGTCCTTCCAGGAGGCCCGAGCCAGCTCGAGATCGTGGACGTCGGCCATCTTGTACTCGACCGCCGTCCCGTACTTGTTCGCTCGATGCGAGGGCATCGTTACGCGCCTCCCGCGGGCGTCGCGCGTTGTATATATATTTCTGGGACGGGGGTGGCCGCGCTCGGCCCACCGTGGCGAGCGCCCCTCGGGCGCTCGGCGTCGGCGCTGTGGGCCGACTGTAAACGGGGGTGGTTGCGGTTTCCACCTTTCCGCCGTACCGCCTTCATGCGATTGCGGCTTGCACGTCGGAAACCCATTCGCGCTTCTCACCACCGTTCTGATATTCCTGCCACCAGTTCCCGACGGTAGTGTGGCTGTACGGGACGTTCTCGGCGATTTCGCGATTCGACTTCCCCTCCTGTTTGCCCTGGGCGATGGTCCACATCGAGACGCGCTTGATGTCGTCTTCGGCGACGGCGGGCTCGTCGCTGTCGCTGCTGGTCTCCGTCCACGACCAATCTGAGGCTTCCTTGTCGTTGTACCGCCAGTCAGTCGGCGGAATTCCATCGATCTCCGTCTGAATCTCGCGGAGCTGGCCGTTCGTGATGCGATTGGCGACGGCGGCTTTCTTCTGGGAGACCTTCTTGACGATGGTGCCGACCCGCCACAGCAGCGGGTGAATCGACGACTCGTCGTGCGCAATCACGATGAGTGCGCCGCCGTACTTGCGGACTTTGAACACCAACGGCCCCATCAGTTTGCGCGTCAGTTGGCCGCTTTTGCCCGAGCCGTCGGCCTTCGAGGAGAGCTCGTCGAGGATGCCGAGCTTCGGCGTCTGGTCGTGCTCGATCGGGTTGCCGTCCTGCCGCAGCCACTCCTTGAGCGCCGGGAACGACGGCAGGAACCCGTCGCGCCCACGGCCGCGTTCATCCTCCCACTGGCTTTTCTCACGGAGACTCTGGATGTTCGTCCCGACGAGCGCGTTCGGGTGCTTGTGCTTGAATCGCTGGCCGAGCAGACTGGCGAAGTTGGATTTCCCCGCGCCCATTTCGCCGATTACGACGACGACCGGCGCCGGGCCATCGACCAGATCGTCGATGTCTTGGATCGCCTTCAGCCCGGAGACGTCAGCTTGCTGCCCGACGTCCCCGGTCTGGTACTTGAGCGTGGCCGCGTCGCCCTCGGCGAGCGCACGGCGGCCCTCCTCAGTCGCCTCCATTCGGCGGACGCGCTCGACGGCCTCCAGGTCACGGGCCTGGCCGGGCATCCGCTCGGCGCCCTCACACTCGTGGACGGGGTCGTACTCGGCTTCGATGACCGAGAGATACCGCGACAGTTCCGGGTCGGTCGTGATTGCGCCGTGGTTGTACGCGTCGGGGTTGCGGTGTCCCTGCTGCTCGACGTGCTCGCGGTACTGCGCCAGCGTATAGAGGTCGGTCTCGTCGCTGCCATCACCCATCGGTCTGCCCCCCGTCAGGCGCCGCCTCTTGCCCACCGCCCACGCTGTTCTTACCAGCACTCGGGTTGTGGGTCTCCCCAGCTGGAAGTGCATCGGGGAGGTGGTCGGGCACGTCCTGAGGCGTGATGTCGCTGAGGTCGTCGTCTGTCACGTTCTCGGCGCGCTCGCGGAACTGCTCGGTGCTGTCCTTGACCGCGGTCTTATCCAGTTGCTCGCCCTTCTCGCGAGCCTCCACAGCACGATTGATGAGCCGCGTCTGGAGATCGGCCGCGAGGTCACTAATCGAATCCCGCAGGTACGCCAGCGACAGATGCGAGTCGACGAGGTCCTCGTACATCCGCTCCATGTGCGCCTGCGACGTGAGCAACTTCGTGTCCTCTAACTCCGAGAGATACACACCGGACACGGAGAGGTGGCCGTTCTCACCGTACTCCGGGCTCCACTCGAACTCGCGGACAGCCACCGCGTCGCCATCGTTGACGCGATACGGCGCGGGGCCGTCGACGCGCTTGTCGCCCCAGATGTCCGGGGGCACGAAATACGTCCGTACCGTGTCCTCGACGGCATTCACGTGGTGCACTTCGACGTAGTTGCGAATCCGCAACCAGGCCACGAATCGTAGGCCGGCAATGAACATCGGCGGCCCAAGAGCGAGCCACCCGACGAGTACGTTCGTGACCCACGGCGGGACGCCGGGAACACTGGGGTTGAACCACCACAACAGGACTCCCGCCGCCACGAGTACGCCAGCCAGCGCCACGTCACGTTGCTCCTCCTGTGGCGGACCGGAATGCGTCGGTCCGCGCTCCGGTCGCTCGACGTCGACGACCTCAAGGCGGACGACTTCGCGCTCGTCCTGAAGCACCGCCAGGACGAGGGCACGCGCCTGAAGAACCACGAGGACGGCGAACGCTGGGTTCACCTCACCCCGAACGTCTACCAGGTCGTCCAGGACTACGTCGACGAGGTCCGCGAGGACGTGACCGACGACTACGGCCGCGAACCGCTGTTCACGACCCGCGACGGCCGGCCGACGGGCGATACAATCTACAAGCGGATGCACCGCGTGACCCAGCCCTGCGAGCTCGGATACGAGTGCCCGCACGACCGCGACCCCGAGGACTGCGAGGCGAGAGGGTCGCCGGGCGTGCCGCACAAGTGCCCGAGTAGCCGCGGCCCGCACTCGATTCGACGCGGAAGTATCACGGCCCACCTCAACGAGAGCGTGCAGCCGGATGTCGTCAGCGAACGCTGCGACGTTTCACTGGAAGTCCGCTACGAACACTACGACGTGCGGACCGACCGCGAGAAAATGGAAGTGCGCCAGGACCACCTCTCAGGGAGCTGGATGTAACAATGACAGACATTTTAACAACCGTCATCGTAGAGCCCTCCTTCGATTATTCCCCGCGAATCCATAGCCGTTCTTCGTCTTCTCGAACGTGCCCAGGTCGGGCGGTGTTCAGCGATAGCTCCGTACCCTGCGTCGAGAAGCGGCGGAATACCAAGCCAGTTTTTCAGCGAGGTGCTCGTAGCCCCGCAGTCACTCTGTCCACGAGCGAAGTAGCTCCAGGTTGAACCCGCCCACACTCGCGTGGTTCTCTGTTGGTCAGTGTCGACAGGCACCGTGCGGATTCGAGTATCCCGAGGGGGCTTGAAGACCGCAGTTCCGAGACTGAACCCGCCGCCGGACTGGATGCAGCGGTACGGGCAACGGGCGACTGCCTAGTCCGGGCGGGCGTCGATGGTTCCCCAGGCGACGAGCGCCAGGGAGACGACCAGGGACGTCCCCCAGAGGTAGGCAGTCGTCATCAACACGGGCGCGACCGACCGCATCAGCATCGACGCGGGGAGGAGCCACTGGCCGACGACGAACGACCAGACGGCGACCGAGCGGGTGCGTCCCGCGAGATTCGTGCGCTCGATGCCGAACCCGGTGACGACGGCGAGGATGGACAGCATCCCGAACTGGGCGTGGGCGGTGACCGCCAGCGGCGGCATTGTGGGGCCGGCGGGCGACAGCGCGAACGTCTGGAGCAGTCCCCACAGCGCCTGCACGGTGAGTGCGACGAAGCCCGACGCCCGGAGCGTCCACGACATCTTGTGGTAGCCGGCACGAGCACGCCAGGGATAAGTCTACGGAGACAGAGTTGCTGCCGCGTCCGACCCCGGGGCGACGACCGGACCGAGTTGACGGCTCTCGGAGAAATGCGAATCCGATACAATAATACGCGTCCTCGAACAGCATCCGACAGTGCGACGGAAGAACAAACTACTGGTCGCCGGGGTCGGAATCCTCGTTCTCCTGGGCGTTCTGGGGGCGACGACGATGAGCGCGTCCGCCGAGTTCGTGACGCCGACGGCGCTCTCCGAGGACGGCGACCACGAGGGCGACTGGGTGAACCTCGAGGGTACCGTCGAGGACCTCGACGCGAGCGGCGAGCGAACCACGTTCGCCGTGAACGACGGGAACTACTCCGTCCCCGTCACCTACGAGGGGACGCTCCCCGACACGATGCAGGAGGGACGGGTTGTGGTCGCGAAGGGGCGGTACGAGGACGGCACCCTGACCGCCCAACAGCTCTCCGTGCGCGCCCACGAGGGCGAGGAGCGTCCCGACGACGTCTGATGAGCGGCGACCAGCCCTCCGCCGGCGGCGAGGACGGCGGCGACCCGCCGGCGATACGCGCCGACGACCTGACGAAGCGCTACGGCCGGTTCCTCGCCGTCGACGGCGTCTCGTTCTCGGTCGCGGACGGCGAGACGGTGGGGTTGTTCGGGCCGAACGGCGCGGGGAAGTCGACGACCCTCCGGATGCTCGCCGGGCTCGTGCGGCCGACGGCCGGGACGGTCCACTTCGGGGGTGTGGAGCGCTCGCTCGGCGACCCGGACGCCACCAGCGGCGTCGGCGTCGTGACTCACGACGCGATGCTGTACGACGACCTGACCGCTCGCGAGAATCTCCGGTTCCACGCCCGCTTGCACGGCGTCGACGGCGTCGACGCCCGGGTCGAGGCGGTCCTCGACGACGTTGGCCTCGCGGACCGGGGGAGCCGGCGTCCTGCGACGTTCTCGCACGGCCTCCGGAAGCGGCTGTCGCTGGCGCGCGCGCTCCTCCACGACCCCGAGGTACTGTTACTCGACGAGCCGTACTCGGGGCTCGATCAGCGCGGCGTCGCCGACCTCGGCCGCATTCTCGACGGGGTCGACGATAGGACCGTGCTCCTGTCGACCCACGACCTCGACCTGGGACTGGAGCGGTGCTCGCGGGCGCTCGTCCTCGACCGTGGCCGCGTCCAGGCCGATCTTCAGACCGAGTCCACTTCGTCGAGCGAGTTCGAGGCGGCGTACCGGCGCGCCATCGGGCTCGACGCAGAGCGCGACGACCAGTCGACCGGCGACCACTCCACCGCACTCGACCAGCGATGACGGGCTACCTCACAGCCGTCTACCTCGTGGTGCGCAAAGACCTCCGCCTGGAGGCGCGGACGAAGCAGGTGACGACTACGGCCGCCGTGTTCGCGCTGCTGGTCGTGCTGGCGTTCGCGTTCGGGTTCGTGAAGACGCTCGCCGATCCCCAGGTCGTCGGGCGGGGCGCGCTCTGGGTGGCGTTCGTGTTCGCCGGCACCCTCGGCGTGACGGAGGCGGCCGGCGTCGAGGCCGAGCACGCCGCCCTCGACGGCCTGCTGCTCGCGCCCGTCGACCGGTCGGCTGTATACGTCGGGAAGGTCCTCAGCACGACCGCGTTCGTGCTCGTCGTGGACCTCGTGACCCTCGCCGCGATCGGTGTGTTCCTCGGGTACGAACTCGCGCTCGCGGCGGTGCCGGCGCTCGTCGGCGTGCTCGCGCTGGCCGCGTTCGGGTTCTCGGCGGTCGGCGTCGTCGTATCGACGCTGACGTTCCGGTCGTCACTGGGCGAACTCGCGCTGCCCGTGTTGCTCGTGCCGCTGGTCGTCCCGGTATTGCTCGCGGGCGTCGAACTCACGGCCGCGCTCGCGACCGGCGCGCCGACGGGCACGTGGCTTCGTGTCCTGGGCTCGTACGCGGGCATCCTGTTCCTCGGGGGGCTCGCGACCTTCGAGTACGCCGTCGAGGAGTGAGAGCGAGCGAAGAAGGGACCGGCTACAGCACGCGGTACGCGACGAGGCCGCCGCCGACCATCGCGGCGAGACCGCCGAAGACGGGCACCGCCGGGAACTCGGGGATGGAGTTGCTCTCCGAGGACCCAGTCTCGGCTGTGCCGTCGGAACCACCGCTACTCCCATCGCCGCCGGTCGCCGCGGAGCGCGCGTTCGAGACGTCGACGCTGACGGTCTCGTTCGCGCTCACCGGGCCGTCGGACGTGAGAATCGGGACCGGAGAGTCACCCAAACGGAGGTTCTCGGAGTGGTCGACCTCGTCGATGTCGTACCCCTGGAACGACACCGCGAGGCTCTCCGCCTCGTTGCGGAGCTGCTTCTCGAACGTTCGGTCCGCGACATCGTAAGCGACGCCGACTTGCGCGCTGCCGTTGGCGGGGACCGAGACCTCGACCGCGACGCCGTCGTCGACGCGCCGGTAGTCGGTCTCCTCGCCGGCCGCCATCGCAGAGTACGGCTGGCCGTCCGGCGGCACCCCGATGACGACCGTGCCGGCGAACGGCCGGTCGGCGCTATTCTGGAGCGTGAGCGTCTCCACCACACCCGTGGGTTCCGAGCGGTTCTGTGGTGCGAGCACGCGGACGACGTGGCTGACGGGGTCGCCGCCCGCCACCGAGAGCACGGTGGGGTCGTCGACGGGCGGCGGCGTCGACACGGTCACGTTCCGGGTGCCGCCGTCCGTCGCGGCGACCGTCTCGCGGTACTGGACGCCGTCGATGGCGACCGCGAGGCGGTACGTCTCATTCGACTCCAGGGGGGCGAACGCGAACGTGCCGTTCTCGCCCGCCTGGGTGCGGTCGACCGAGAAGCCGTCCTCGTCGAGGAGGTTGACAGTGGTGTTCGACCGCGGCTCGCCGGCCTCGTCGACCACTCGGCCGGAGACGGCCGCGTCGAGGATAATGGTCGCCGTGGAGTCGTTCCGCAGCACCTCGTAGTGGGCGGCGCCGTCGTGGACGACGCGAACGACGTACGCGGGCGAGTCAGGCGCGTCGACGGAGAAGCTGGTGCCGTCGACGGTCGTCCGCACGGAGTTCCCCGTGCTGCGGAGGTTCTCGTCGACGGGCGCGACGGTCACGCGGGCGCCGTCGGCCGACCCGTCCGCGACGGTGACGGTTCCCGAGACGGAAGTAGTCGCGGCGACGATAGTCGGGAGGGCGACGATGACGGCGGTGAAGACGACGGCTGCGGCGAGAGCGTGCTTGTGGTTCATGTTAGTCTGTGGCCTCCGGTTCGGCGTCGGTACTCGAAGCGCTCGATCCGGTCAGCGTCCGAACGCCGTGCTCGGGGTCGAACACGAGCACGACGGACATCCCCGCGACGAGCAACACGATGCTGAGTCGAAGCAGGGACATCAGCGGCACCTGCTTGACGGTCATCGAGGCTGTGCCGTCGCTGACGCCCGCGATGACGTAGGTGTCGGTCACGAGCCCCCGGTCGACGAGGACGTCCCGGACCTCCAAGCCACCCTGCTGAGGGTACTCGCGCTGGCCGGCGACCCCGGAGGTGACGAGTTCGCCGTCCTCGTAGACGGCCAGCGAGACGCCGTCGGCGCGGACGCGCGTCGGCACCACGCCCTCGGGTGGGTTCGTCGGTGAGCCGATGGTCTGCGGGCTCGCAAGCACCGTCGCGTCGGCGTTCGGCACGAAGTTCCACATCAGCCGGCCCCGTGCGATGAGATCTTGCCCGGCCTGGACGGAGACGTCGCCCGAAGTCCCGTTACGCTGGACGACGCCGACCCACGTCCGGGAGCCGTCGAGTTGAATGACCGTCGCCTGTGACCCCTCCCTGACGTCAGTGACGGTGCCGTACACCGCCTGTACCGTTCCGTTCAGTGACGGCCCACGGGCGGCCACTTGGTCGGTCGAGAGCGCGTACGACTCGGGGTCGGGGTCCTGCGGGAACTCCTTGCTGGAGTAGTCCAGCACGCGGACCGAGTAGTCGGTGCCGGCGACGTCCTGGTAGGACGTGTCGACGGACTCGGACGTGACGCCGGTCGCCATCGCGGACGCCTGCCCCGCGAACATGTACATGAACGGCAGCGACAGCACGAGCAGCACGGCGCCGACGTGGATGGCAGTTATCCCGGTCTCCTTGAACATCGCGCCCCGGTCGGCAGTCGCCGGGACGCGTGCGAGCGCGCGCTTCGTGACGCCGAGGATGGCGTACGCGGCCGCCGGCAGAATCGAGAGCACTCTGACGCTCCCGAGGACGCCGTAGACGGCGGACTCGGTCGGCGGCGAGGGGGAGAGCTGCCAGATCTCCGAGGGTGCGACGAACGCAGCGGCCACGGTTGCGGTACCGAAGACAGCCAGGCCGATGCGGCTGCGGCGCCGCCCCTCGACGTCGAAGTCCATGTAGAAGCCGAGCAACAGCAGCGCGGCGGCGACCAGCGGGTAGCTCCAGAGGTTGAAGTAGTGGGACTCCACGGACACCTCGACGCCGGTGACTGCCCCCCGGAGGACGGGGAACGACAGCCCCCAGAGGGAGACGAACGTCAGCAGACCGAACAGCAGGACGGCGGCGTGCAGGAAGTTGTCTCGGGTAAGCCACGTGCCGTCCGAGCTGGCCGCCTCGCCGTCCTGGAGGAACCAGTACGCGAGCGGGACGACGACGCCCAGGACGCCGGTCAGCACCATCAGGACGAGAAAGGAGATGCCGATACCGTCGTCGGCAAATGAGTGGACGCTACGGAACGTCCCGCTGCGGACGATGGAAGTGGTGTAGATGGCGAGCGCGAACACCGTCGCGGTCATCGCGGGTGCGAGAATCCGGTACTCGCCGTTCGGCCGGTACCGGACGACGGCGTGGACGGTCGCTGTGAGGAACAGCCACGGCACGAGGATGGCCGTCTCCACGGGGTCCCAGGCCCAGATGCCGCCCCAGCCGAGCACGGTGTACGACCAGAAGCCGCCGAGCGCCACGGCGACGGTGAGGAACAGCCAGCTGACGCGCAGCCAGCGCGTGATGCTACCGCGCCAGGTCGCGAACACGCTGCCGTCACCCCGGAACAGGGAGACGAAGTGCGCGGCGCCGATGGCGAACGGCATCGTGAGCAGCGCGTAGGAGACGAACATCACGGGAGGATGGATGGCCATGTATGGGTCGACCAGCAGGGGATTGAGCCCCTGGCCGCTCGTCGGAACGAACCCGGGCGGCGCGTTCGCGAACTCCGTCCTAATGGACGCGAACGGGCTCTGGAGCAACAACATTCCGACGAAGTACGTGACGACGCCGGACGTGATGGCGTGGACGAGCTTCGAGTGGCGGTCCGGGAACCCGCGGACGACGCCGGCAGCGAACGCGACCAGTGCGGTGAGCGCCGCCCACAGCAGGATCGACCCCTCGTTGCCCGCGTAAACGCCCGTCACGCGGTACAACAGCGGGAGGTAATCGGCGGTGTTGTTCCAGACGTACGCGTTCGAGTAGTCCGTCACCACGAACTGGTACGTGAGCTGGACCAGGGCGCCGACCAGCACCACCGCTGCCGCGCCCGTGAGCGTTGTCACGTGGCCGAGGTACCGGTCGTCGTCGCTGAGATACGCGCGGACGAGGATGCCGGTCGCGGCCAGCAGGACGACGAACGCGGTTGCGAGCAGGACGTTCCCGACGTTCACTGGTCGTCACCCGCGTCGTACTCGCGCTCGGCCTCCGCGAGGTACTCGAGGAACGCCTCGCGGTCGGCGTACCCGGAGATCTTCACGAGTTGCTCACCCTCGGGGGTGATGATGACGTGCTGTGGCGGGTAGTTGGCGTTGTACTGCTGTTTGAGGCGGCCGAACTCGCCCTCGTCGCTGTCGAGGTTCACCGCCACCTTCACGAAGTCGTCGAGTTCGGCTTGCACCTCGGAGTCCGAGTAGACGTACTGGTTGTAGTCCTCGCAGTACGTGCACCACGTCGTCCAGAAGTAGACGACGATGGGGCGGTCCTGCTCGCTGGCCAGCTCCTCGGCCTCGGAGAAGTCGGTCCGCCACTGGGTTTCGCCGTGGTACGAGTAGTTGTCGTCGCTCAACACCGGCGCAGAGTGCATCGACAGGTAGCCGATGCCCAGAAGGAAGACGAAGAAGGCGATGGTGAGCGTCTTTCGAGGCTTCATCGATGTGTGCCGCTTTCGCCCCTCCCTCATTAAAATGTGCTGTCTGTGAACGACCGCGGTCCGCCGGAAAATCGGAGTGGATCACGGTTCGCCGGAAAGTTCGGAGCTTTTCTCGTGTTTCCCCGGACGACTCCACGGGGACGCCGAGAAAGCTTTATCACAGTCGTGTCCACATATCGGAATACCGATTGCGAATACTGCTGTGGCACACTCGAAAGTAATGCAGGGACAACGGTGAGCAAGACGTAGAGACCTACGATGAGCAAGGGAGATTCAACGAGACTACTGAAACCGGCGCTGCTCGTGGCCGGAGCGGTCGTCGCGGGCTTCGTCATCGTCCTCGCCGTCAACGGCGCGTTGGCGTTTATGAGCGACACCGGCGGCCAGGCGCCGCCGGCCGTCGAAGGCGACGGCGGCAGCGACGTCATCCAGCTACCGGGGACGTGGAGCGGCTCAAAGTGGTACAGTCCGGAACTCCGCGACGAGGGGTTCGAGTACAAGAACGAGTCGGCGGGCGAAGAGGTGGCGTTCGTCCCAAAGGAGATGAACAACTCGACGCTCCCGGAGAACGAGAACCGCCGGGAGCTCGTTCGGTACGGGCGTGAAATCTTCGCGAACACGTCCAACGTGTTGCCCGACCACGTCGGCAACGAGCTGTCGTGTGCGAACTGCCACGGCGGCGGCGACTCGCCGACGACTACCGGTATGGTCGGCCAGGATATCGACATGATTCCGCTCGTCGGCACCGCAGCCGGCTACCCCGAGTGGACCGGCCGCACCGAGCGGATGCGGGACATGCGCCAGCGCATCATGGGCTGCTTCCTCCGGAGCATGGACGCGCCAGGCTCCCCCGAGGGCGTCCCCGAGTACGACAGCCGCGAAATCCAGGCGATGGAGTCGTACATGGTGTGGCTGAACAAGGGCACGCCGAGCGAGAAGGTGCCGTACTGGCGGCACATCCGGAAACCCGAGGGCGACGAGAAGGTGAACGTGACGGAGGCCAATCCCGTGCGGGGCGCCGAACTCTACCTCGAGAACTGCGCGTCCTGCCACGGCGCTGACGGTCAGGGCGAGGCCGGCAAGTACCCGCCGCTGTGGGGCGAGGGGTCCTACAACGACGGCGCCGGCATGGGTCGGCTGTACACGTCCGCCGGCTTCATCCGGGAGGCCATGCCGTACGGCGCAGCGCACACGTTCGACGACTGGGGTGACTCCCACGACGTCGCCGCGTTCATGAACGGCCACAAGCGCCCGCACCTGCCCCGGCAGCCCCAGGACTGGGCCGAGTCAGGGGCGCCCGACGAGGGCATCTACTACCAGCGCGTCCAGGAGCGGTTCGGCTACGACATGAACCCGATGACGAAGAAGCTCATCATCGCCGGGATTCCCATCGGCTCCCAGGAGATCAACGGGAGCGTCATCCCCGACGACGTCGACCGCTACGACCAACCGCTCCGTGACGTCGAGGTGAACGGCTCGTGGCAGACCACCTGGATTCGGACGTACGAGGAGCACGACAACGGCTGGTCCACGAACGAGACCGAGACGAACAACTCGACGTCCACTGACCCACAGGAGTCGATCGCAGCGGCCATAGACGGGAACAGTGGCTAGCAGGCGAGGAGCGCCCGTCGGTGACCCGCTGACAGTATGATAGAGGGCCCAACCACGTTCGCGGTGTTCGTCGCCGGCGTTCTGACGATTCTGACGCCGTGCTGTCTGCCGATGATTCCGGTGCTGGTAGTTGGGTCGTCTGGCCACTCGTTGCGCCCGGTCGCCATCGTGACGGGGAGCACGCTCACGTTCACCGCGCTCGGCGTCGCGACCGGGATGATGGGGTCCGTAACCCCCGACTCGGTCCGGCTGCCGTTCGCCGTCCTGATGTTAGCGTTCGGCGCCGTGATGGCGGACGAGGATCTCAACGAGGTGTACTCCCGGTACGCGTCCCGGCTGTCGGGGCGCGCGTCGGTCGCGAGCACGTGGGTCGACGAGGACGAGCGTCCGCTGACAAACGCGTTCGTCGTCGGCCTCCTGCTCGGGGTCATCTGGCTGCCGTGCGTCGGCCCCGTCCTCGGGGGCGTGCTCGCGCTCGCCGGAACGACCGGCGACGTCGGGCGGAGCGCGTGGCTGCTGTTCACCTACGGCGGCGGCTTCTCGGTGCCGCTGCTCGGGGTGGCCTACGCAGGCAAGCACGGCGGCCGGCGGATCTTCGATTCAGTCACCGATGGCGTCTCGGGGGACGCGGTCCAGACGGCGACCGGATACACGTTCCTGGCGCTGGGCGTGGCCGTCCTCTTCGACGTGGACAAACTGCTGCTGGCGGCAATCGTCGAGTACCTATGAGAGCACACGCATGAGTTCGGACGAGAACGAATCGGCGACGAATCGAGCGAACGAGCGGTCCCGGAGCCTGCGGTTCGGGCGGCTGGTCGGGCGCGTGACCCGCGTGCTGCGTGCGGTGATCATGAGCCCCGTCGTGAAGTGGGGGGCGCTGGTGTCGGGCGTGGCGTCGTTCGCACTCGTGTTCGGCTCCGCGTCGGACGTGATGTACGGCGTCTCCCACGGCGGGAATCTGCTGGCGTACTGGCACATCGCGCTGGCGTGGGTGGCGGCGTCCGCGCTCGGGACGACGTTCGTCGGCAGCGCGCTCTACCTCCGGTACCGGGGGGCGTTCTGGAGCCGGCTCGCGCACAGCGCGGGCGAACTCGGGTTCCTGCTCGTGACGCTGACGCTGCTGTTCGGGAGCTTCTGGGGGAAGGTCATCTGGAACTCCTACTGGGAGTGGACGGACGTGCGCCTGGTGACGTTCCTGGTCGTGTGGTTCATCTACGCGGGCTACCTGGTCGTCCACGCTGGCACCGACGGTGGAAGCGGCGACCGGTACGCCGCCGTCTACGGCGTGCTCGGCTTCATCACGGTGCCCATCTCCTACGTCTCGACGCGGCTGTGGACGCCGACGTTCCACGAGACGACGCTGGGGAACCCGGACGTGAGCGCGAACATCGACCCGACGACGCTGCTGGTGTCGCTGCTGGCGGCGTCGCTGCTGTACCTCTACCTGCTCGGGCTCCGCATACGGCTGCACGAACTCGAAGACGACATCGAAGCGCGCCAGCAACGGAGGTGACACGATGGAACCACTGCTACTGGCCGGCTACACGGCGCTGTTCGTGACGCTGTTCGGGTACGTGGCGTACCTGCAGCGGCGGATGGAGCGCCTCGAGCGTCGGCTCGCCGACCTGGACGACTGACATCGAGTCGACGGGCCGTCCCGTCCGCGCGCTGCCTGCCCCGAGTGAGCCGGAGCACAGCGCCGGAGCGTTTCACGGGGCACGCGGTCGTTTCCGAGCGTTCCGCGCGGCGATGTCGACGACCAACAGCTTATTGGCATTGAGCGATTCGTGCATTACTATGAGTTCGAGTGGCGACGGGAATGCGACGACGGCCGACCGACGGGAGTTCCTCAAGCAGGCAGCGCTGGTGACCGGCGGCGCCGCCGCCGCGGTGGGCGGCACCACCGGAACAGCCGCGGCCCAGCAGGGCCCGAGTTACGACGGCTGGTTCGACGACACGAGTAATTTCGACGGGACCTACGATTACACGGGCCAGGACCAGGTGACCGTCTGGGTGGGCACGTCCGGCAACGGCGGGAACCTCGCGTTCGGTCCGGCGGCGATTCGCGTCGACCCGGGCACCGAGGTCGTCTGGGAGTGGACCGGCAAGGGAACCCCCCACAACGTCGTCGACAAAGAGGGGAACTACGAGAGCGATATGTACAGCCAGGCCGGCGAGACGTACTCGTGGACGTTCGAGTCCGAAGGGACGTACAAGTACTTCTGTGCCCCCCACGAGTCGATGGGCATGAAGGGCGCCGTCGTCGTCGGCGGGTCGGGCGGCGTGGACCCGAGCGAGTTCGAGGAGCCCGCCTCGGCCAGCGACTCCGACGGTGACGACGGCGGGGGTGGTGGCGGCTCGTCCGGCGGCGGGGACGGCCGACCGGTGTCGCTGGAGGCGGCGCTGTTGGTGACCAGTGCGGCGGTGGCGTTCCTCTCGCCAATCGGGTTCGGCTTGTTCCTGCTGCTCGACGAGAGCGACGACACTGCCGCCGCCGAGTAAGCGCCGCGCGACCGGTCCGCAGGACGTGTTGATGCCGCTGTCGCCCGAGAAGGAGCGGATGCACCGTGACGCGGACGAATCGAGATTTGAAGCCCGGTCAGACGGGTGCAGCGAAGTAAGTGCGCCTGATTCCGGGTTCAGTTTCCGGCGCGTCGGAGCCGCGTCGACCGACGTGAACGGGACGCGTCTGCTCGGCCCCAGCGATCCGGCGACGCGCTCGGACGTCTGTAACGGTTGTCTGTCGTCGATACGGAGGTTCCCGGTCCCGCGTTAGAGCAGCCCAGCGGCTGGGTGTGCTCATCGGTCCGAGTCAGTGTCGAGGTCCAGCTTCGCGAGGAGGCGACCGGTGATGACTTCTTCGACGATGGCGAGCAACTGTCCGTCGTTCGTCGTGTAGTCGGCGAAGATACCGAGCGGAATCTCACCGCCCGCCACGTCGTGGTGGCCCCCGGCGGCTCCGACGTCGCCGAACGTCTCATCGAGCACCTCACCGACGTGGATCCGTGGGTCCGGCGACCGTGCACTGAGGTGGATGGCTTCGTGGACGACGCCGAAGACGATGACGGTGTCGACGCCTTCCAGGGTTTCGAGGTAGTCGGCTGCCTGCGGGATGGCGTCCCGTTCGGACGTCCGACCGACGTGCGAGATGAGCACCGACGCCTTCGTCTCCCGGTTGGTGATCGCCGTCGCGATAGCGTCGATGGTGTGGCCAGTGACCGACGGTCTCGAGAGCTGTCGGAGCAGCTCCTGGTCCGTGTCGTCGTGCAGGTGTTCCGCCGCGGCGTACTCCTCGCTGGTCGTCCCTCGGAGGAAGTCGAGGGTCTCGCGACGGATGGCGAACAGGAGCGCTGTTGCGAGCAGGACGTCGGTCTCGATGTCGAGGGTGCGAACGTACTCGGTGAGGATCGTCGCGACCGCCCCGGTTTCCTCGCGGTGGTCGACGAACCGCGCCTCGATATTCTCCGCGGGGTGGTGGTCGATGACGATATCCACGGCAGTGCCTTCGGGAACGTTGTTGTTCGCGCCCGGCACCGAGTGATCGACGAACGCGACCAGGGAATCCGGCGGCCGGTCCTGGAGGGTCGTCGGGTCGAACTGTTCGAGGTCGATCTCGAGTAGATTGACGAACGCCCGGTTCTCCTGGTGGGAGATGTCGCCGCTGTAGAAGATGTGCCGCTCGTCGATGCCAGCAGCGGCCGCGATTCGGCCGAGTGCGAGCGCGCTCGCCAGGCAGTCCGGATCCGGGTTGTTGTGACAGATGATGTTGAGTTCGTCGCCGTCGGCGAGGAGGTCGTGGAGCTCCTGGGCGTTGCTCATCCTCGTACCATTTAGTCGTGATACACTTAGGAGTGCGTGCCGCCCGCCCCCCGGTCGACGGTCACCGCGGCGGACCAGTCACCGAACGACTGTCACCGGGACGGGCGAGCGCTTGAAGACCGTGTCGGCGACGTTGCCGATGACGAGTCGGTCGCTGACAGACCCGCCGTGGCTTCCCAGCACGACGACGTCGAACTCGTCGGCTCGATTGACGATAGTGCGGGCCGGGTGGCCCGCGCCGACCATCGTGTCGATGTCGACGTCGCGTTCGGCGGCGAGTTCCCGTGCGCGGTCCAGGACGGGTTCAGCGACTTCTTCGGCTTTCGCCTGTGGGTCCTCGGCCATCGCAATCGCGGTCGCTTCCCCCATCATCGGGGACGGTACGCCGACGACGGTCAAGACGGTGATGTCACTCCCGGCGTGAACGTCCAGCGCGTACCGGAGTGCTTCGGCGGCCATCTCGGAGTCGTCCATGCCGACGAGTACGCGTGAGACCATACGTGAACGAATGGGCGCGGTGGGGGTAAACCTTTGACCTCGGCAGCCGCCGCTCGCGTGCCCGTGTCGGACAGCGGCCGTCCGCGGTACGTCCGCGGTTCGTCGTTTCGGTCCTGGCGCGACAGACCCCGGACAGACCCGAACACTGGGAAGCGGTTAAGGGAATACCTGACAAACATCCTAGTATGAGTGCGTCGAGTGCCCGTCGAGTGAACGGCACGGCTCTCGGGAACGCCATGGGGTTGCTCTGGGCCGGCGCGGTCGTGGTCCTGGGGCTGACGGCGCGTCGCAGCTGGGGTTACGAGTGGCGGGACCTCCTTGCAGACGTGTACCTGGGGTACGATTCGACGAACCGGGGGCTGGTCGTCGGCGCCGCGTGGGCGTTCGCTGACGGCTTCGCGGGCGCGTACCTCCTCGCGTGGTTCTACAACCGGTTCCAGCACCTCGAACCGTGACCCACCAACAGTGACATGGGTGTACGCTCCTCGCTGCTGAGCCGGACGCGTTCGGGAAAACTCGGGCTCCCGGAAGTCGTCGCGATGGGCGTCGGCGGGATGGTTTCCGGTGGAATCTACGCCGTGCTCGGCATCGCGATGCGCCAAGCCGGCAACGCCGTCCCACTCTCGTATCTCATCGCCGGCGTCATCACGCTCCTCACCGCCTACTCGTATCTCAAACTGACGTTCCACTTCGGCGAACACGCCGGGGCGTTCACGTTCGTCGAACACCTCGTTGACCACCCGAGCCTCGCAGCATACACCGGGTGGGTGTTGGTCGTCGGATACGTCGGCGTCATGGCGATGTACGCCTTCGCGTTCGGCGCGTACACCCTCACTGCCGCACGGGCCGTCGTCGGCATCGAACTGCCACAGCTCCTTCGCCCCGTCATTTCAGTCGCTGTGGTCGCGCTGTTCGTGGGGTTGAACCTCTCGGGTGTTCGAGAGACCGGTCTCTTCGAGGACATCGCCGTCTACCTAAAGATCGTGGTTCTGCTCTCGCTCGCCGGGCTCGGAATCGCGTTCTTCCAGGGCGACCCGAGCTCCGTCGAATTTTTCGACGAGGGATATATCAGCCCGATTACCGGATTTGCGGTCATCTTCGTCTCCTACGAGGGGTTTCAGCTGCTGGTCTACGACTACGAGGACATCGAGAACGTCGAGCAGGTCCTCCCGATCGGGATGTACCTCGCGATCGTGATCGCAATCCTGATTTACGTCTCGGTGTCGTTCATGGCGACGCTCCAGTTGACGCCCGAACAGCTCATCGCCCACGAGGAGACGGCGCTCGCTGCCGCCGTCTCGAACATTCCGCTCCTGGGCGGTATCGGGTTCGTGCTGGTGATTCTCTCGGCGATGAAGAGCACGTCGTCGGGAATCAACGCGACGCTGTTCGGCGCTTCCAGGCTCGTTCACGAAATCGCCAGCGAGGGCGCCATCCCCCGGGTGTTCTCCTTCCGGAACCGCGAGGGGATTCCAGTCTACGCGCTGGTGTTGATGGGCGGACTGACCGCTGCGTTCGCCGCGCTCGGAACCCTCAAACAGATCACGGAGTTCGGCTCAGTCGCCTTTCTGATCGCTGACGCCGTCGCGAATTACGTCAACCTCCGGCTCGCCGCCGAGACGGGCTCGTACCGCGTCGTCCCCGGACTCGGTCTGCTCGGCACCGTGGCCGCGATTCCACTCGTGCTCAACCACCTCTATCGGACTGACCCCGGGATACTGCTCTGGATAGTGGGCATCTTCGGCGCGCTGTTCCTGCTCGAGTTCTTCTACCTGGAACGGCGGCCCGCCGACGCTGATGTCGACGTGACACAGTGAGACGCGCCAGTCGTGCGCCCCGATCACGCGGACTGCCCCGGACCAGCGTGATAGGTGCTGCGCCTGTGGAGAGCTGTACAAGATTGTGATGTGAGGACGATCCGGGTCCTCCACCATCTTTATGTCCTACTACGCTTTGATTGTCAAGCAAGATGAGAGGTCAACTCCTTGAGTCGATTCTCGAGGAGGAAACCCGTGGTTGAAGCGGAGTCGGGACTGGTGACAGCAGTCGCCGAAGCCCTCCTGGACGGTGCCGACGTGCTCGTCGTCGCCCGCGACCGCGCGGGCCGAGTCACGTTCGCGAACCGGTACGCTCGCGAGGTGCTGGGGTACGAGAACACCGACCTGGTCGGGCGGAACTGGTTCGAGGCGTGTCTCACGGACGCGGCCCGGGGCGAGCGCGTGGAGCGCTCAGACCGGTTGCTGGCCGGGGACGCCGACCCGCCCCTGCGACACGAACACCCGGTGGTCACTCGCGACGGCGAGCGGCGAGTCGTCGACTGGCAGACCGTCCGCTACCGGGACGCGGACGGCGACGTCGCCGGGACGCTGAGCACCGGCCGGGACGTCACCGAACGGCGGCGCCGGGAGGCCGACCTCGAGGCGAGCAAGCACCGCTACGAGACGCTCGTCGACCAGTTCCCGAACGGAATCGTGACGCTGTTCGACGAGGACCACCGCTATCAGGTCGTCGGCGGGACCGGCTTCGAGCACCTCGGCGTCTCGCCGGCGGACCTCGAAGGAGCGCGGCTGTCGGACGTGTTCCCGCCGGAGAACGTCGAGACGCTGGAGCCCCTGTACGACCGGGCGTTCGAGGGCGAATCCAGTACGGTCGAGGTGGGGCTCGAAGACCACGTCTTCTGCGTCCACGTCGTGCCGGTACGCGACGACGACGGGACCGTCGTCGCGGGGATGACGATGTCCCAGGACGTCACCGAACGCGCGGAACGCGAACGCGAACTCGAGGCCGCGCGCGGGCGCTATCGGACGCTCCTGCAGGCGGCGCCCGACCCCGTGTTCGTCGCTGACGCCGACACCGGTGACGTCGTCGAGGTGAACGAGGCCGCCGAGGCGTTCCGCGGGGAACCCCGCGAGGACATCGTCGGCCGCCACCAGACGGACCTGCATCCGGCCGCGGAGAGCGACACCTACCAGGGGCTCTTCGAGCGCGGCGTCACAGCGGGCGGGTCGCGACGGCGCCTCCCGGACGGCAGCCAGATACACGCCGTGACGGCGGACGGCACGCGGGTTCCCGTCGAGATCAGCGCGGAGACCGTGGAACTCGCCGACCGGACCGTCATCTTCGGCGTGTTCCGGGACGTCAGCGACCAGCTCGAGTACGAACGCGCGATGACCGAGCTCAACGAGGCGACCGGCGACCTGTTCACCGCCGAGACGCCTGCAGTGGTCGCCGAACGCATCGTCGAGACGGTGCGGGCCGTCCTCGAGCCGGCGGCCGCGAGCGTCTACCTCGCGGACGAGACCGAGGGCGTGCTCCGGCAGGCCGCGCACGCGGCGGGGCTCGACCTCGCTGCAACCGCCAGCGGGCCGGCGGTCGTGCAGCCGTGCGACCACGTCGCCTGGCGGGCGTTCGCATCGGGGGAGACGCTGACGGTCGACGACGTGCGGGCCGAGCGCGAGCGGTCCGACCCGGAGACGCCGTTCCGCAGCGAGGTCGTCGTCCCCCTGGGGGAGCGCGGCGTGCTCGTCGCCGAGGACACAGCGGTCGGCGGCTTCGACGACCGGTCGGTCGAACTCCTCAAGATTCTGGGCGCGACCGCGGAGACCGCACTGGAGCGCACCGAACGCGAGCAGCAACTCAGGGCCCGCGAGCGACAGCTCCGGGAGCGGACCGGGCAGCTCCGCCAGGCGGAGGCGATGAACGCCCAGATCCGCGAACTGGCGCAGGCCATCGTCCAGTCGAAGACGCGGCGGGAGATCGAGCGAGCGGTCTGTACGCAGCTGGTGGAGACGGACGTCTGTGCGTTCGCGTGGATCGGGGCCGTCGACCCCGTCGAGGACCGGCTCACGCCGCGAGCGAAGGCCGGCGACGACCGAGGCTACCTCGACCAGGTGGCGCGCTCTGTCGGGGGTGACGCGGGCACCGAGCCGGCCGTCGAGGCAGTGCGGTCGGGGGAGCTGACCGTCGTGGAGAACACGGCCAGGCGCATCACGCGAGCGCCGTGGCGCAGCGAGGCGGTGCGCCGGGACTTCCAGTCCGTGTTGAGCGTCCCGCTCGTCTACCAGGGGGCCCGACAGGGCGTGCTCACCGTCTACTCGACGACCCAGTCGGCGTTCCCGGAGCTGATGCAGTCCGTGCTCGTCGAGCTCGGGGAGTTGCTGGCGAACGCCATCGTCGCCATCGAACGCAAGCAGGCGCTGCTGTCGAATCGCGGCACCGAACTGGAGTTCGACGTCCAGGACGAGGCGTGTTTCTTCCTGCGGTTCGCGCAGGACACCAACTGCGCGCTGGAACTGGAGAGCGTCATCCCGCAGTCGGACGACTCGTCGCTGGTCTTCGTCAGAGTACGGGACGGGTCGCCCGAGCAGTTGCGCGCGGAAGCCGAGCAGACGCCGGCCATCGAGAGCGTTCGGCGCGTCGATTCGGGTGAGGGCCCGCTCGTCCAGTTGCGGTTCACGGAGCCGTTCATCGCGTCGCGGCTCGCCGACCACGGGATCACGGTGCGGAACATCTCCGCGGACGAGTCGATATGTCGGGTGACAGTCGCCGTCCCGCCGACGTACGCCGTCCACCAGGCGGTCGAAGTGGTGACCTCGACGTACCGTGACTCCGAACTGCTGGCGAAGCGCGAGCGCACCGCGGCCCCCTCGGACTCCAGCGGTCCGTTCGCTGACGAGGTGCTCGAGAAGCTCACGCCCCGCCAGCGGGAGGTCGTCGAAGCGGCGTACCGACGCGGCTACTTCGAGTCGCCGCGGAACGCGAGCAGCGAGGCGCTGGCGTCGGAACTGGGGTTCTCGTCGTCGGCGTTCCACTACCACGTGCGGGCGGCCGAGCGCAAACTGTTCGAGGGCGTCTTCGAGAGCGACGCAGGCGAGTCGTTGTAGGGCGTGCAGTCGGATTGCTGTCGGACGCGAGCACGTCATCGGAATGAACGCAGACGGATTACTGTACGACGAGGAGACGTCGCTGCGGGACGTGGCCGCCCGCACGGGCTGATTGCCCGGAACGCGGTAGTGTTGATATGTCCAACCGGGGCACACGGCCCACTTGAAATACTGACCCGCGATTATGTGTGGGTCGTTCCCAATGGTCGTTCCGGGAGGAATGTCACGGGATACAGGGGTCAAGATCACGGACGAAGACCGCCGCCAGGTCGACGGGTCGCAACTGAGCGCCGAGATCGGCATCGATCGCGACGAGATCACCTGGCGACGGCAGTTCACCCAGTTCGACCAGGCCGACGAGGCCCGCCTCGAGTCGATGGCGGACACCTTCGACCGGGTCGCCGACGACCTCGTCGAGGAGTTCTACGACCACCTCCAGTCGCACGACGAGGCCGTCGCCATCCTGGACTCCTCCTCGAAACCAATCGAGGCGCTGAAGCAGAGCCAGGCGGAGTACCTCCGGGACCTCGGCCGGGGCGAATACGGGACAGACTACTTCGATCGCCGCGCCCGCATCGGGAAGCTCCACGACATGCTCGACCTCGGACCGAAGGTCTACCTGGGCGCCTACTCGGTCTACTACGAGGGCATCCTCACCGCCATCGCCGACGACGTCAAACAGCAGTTCACGCGGCCGGACGGCGGCGTCGCCGTCTCCCCCGAATCGGACGCAAGCGACGTGCCAGAGGCACAGCCAGCGAGTCGTCCGGCAGACGCCGACCCGGGCGAGATGGACGTCGCGACGGCGGAGGACGCCATCGACACGGTCGTCGAGCGGGCGCTGTCCGTGCTGAAACTACTGACGCTCGACCAGCAGGTCGCAATGGACACCTACATCCACTCGTACAGCCAGCGGATCGAGTCGGAGCTACAGCGCCGCGAGTCCATCTCCCGAGACGTCCAGGCCGCGGTCGACGAACTGCGGGAGACGTCCGCGGACGTCTCCCGGACCTCCCAGGAGATCAACGACATCGCCGAGACCCAGACCGAGAGCATGCAGGAGGTCGCCGGCGAGGTGTCCAGCCTGAGCGCGACCGTCGAGGAGATCGCGTCGACGACCGACGAGGTCCGGACGACGAGCGAAGCCGCCGCGGACCTCGCGGAGGACGGCCAGTCGTCGGCCACCGAGGCCATCGAGACGATGGAGGACGTCGGGGAGGCCGCGACGGACGTCGCCGAGGACGTCGACCAGCTCCAGGCGCGCGTCGCGGAGATCGACGACGTCGTGGAGGTCATCAACGACATCGCCGACCAGACGAACCTGCTGGCGCTGAACGCGTCCATCGAGGCGGCGCGGGCGGGCGAGGCGGGCGACGGCTTCGGGGTCGTCGCCGACGAGATCAAGACCCTCGCCCAGGAGTCGCGCGAGCAGGCCGGCCAGATCGAGGCGATGGTGCAGCGGATCCAGGCCGACACCGACGAGACCGTCGAGAGCCTCCAGGACACGAACGCGGCGATCGAGTCCGGCATCGGCCAGGTCGAGGAGGCGATGGACAACCTCACCGACATCGTGGAGGCCGTCGACGAGGCCGCCAGCGGCGTCGAGGAGGTGGCGAAGGCGACCGACGACCAGGCGGCCAGCACCCAGGAGGTCGCGAGCATGACCGACGAGGCCGTCGAGCAGGCCCAGCGAGTCCGCGACGAGATCCAGAACGTCGCCGCCGCCAACGAGGAGCAGACGGCGACAGTCGACGACATCAGCGAGTCCGTCCGACGGCTCACCGAGTCGGCGGACACCGAGTGACGCATGAGACGCACGGAGAGACGCCACCATGACGACGGAGAGACGTGGCCATGGCCGACGTAAATACGCAAACGGACGCACGCCAGGAAGTCAGCGGGACGGTCCTGGTCGTCGACGACGAACCGGAACTCGCGGGCATGTACGCAGCGATGCTGGAGGACCGCCACACTGTTCGAACGGCGACCAGCGGCGAAGCCGCGCTCCGGCAGTTCACGAGCGACGTCGACGTCGTGTTGCTCGACCGGCGGATGCCCGACGTGACGGGTGACGAACTCCTCGACGTCGTCCGGACGGAGGGCTACGACTACCAGGTCGCGATGGTGACGGCCGTCGAACCCGACGGGGACGTCACCGAACTGGCGTTCGACGCGTACGTGATCAAGCCCGTGCGACGACGCGACCTGCGAGACGTCGTCGCGGAGTTGCTGTTGCGCTCGGAGTACGGCACGGACGTCCAGGAGTTGCTCCGGGTGGCGTCGAAACTCGCCGCCCTGGAGACGCGGAACGACCCCGCGGACCTCGCGGACGACGAGGACTACCAGCGGTTGCTCCAGCGACACGCCCGCCTGGAGCGTGCGAGTCGCGCGCGACAGGACGAGTTGCTGGACAGGGTCGAAGCCACCACGCTGTTTCGGGACGCCCTCCGGGAGTCCCGGGAGGGATGGCAGTGACGATGCCGAACAGAACCGAATCCACGACCTGCGGCAGGACGCGTGACGCGGTCCCCCCGGAGCAGCGACCGGTTTCCGTGGTCTACGTGCCGGACACCCGACACCACAGTCTCGCAGTTCCCTCGGCGCTCCGCGACGAACACGACCTGGACGTCGACGTGCTGTCCTCGTTCGAGGCTGCGGTGGAGCGCGCACGCGGGGACGACGCGGTCGATTGCATCGTCTACGCGGCGGGCGGGCACGTGGACATCGACGCGGAACGATTCGGGCGGCAACAGGACCACCCGCCGTCGGTTCCGGTCGTGCTGACGGTCGACTCCGGGCGCGACGCGGACGTTCGACGGGCGGTCCGTTGCGAGTGGGCGGACGACGTCGTAGTGCGCGACGCCGACACGGCGGACGCGACGCTCCTCGCACATCGCATCGAGCGATGCGTGACCCGCCACCGGGAGCACGCGACGGCCCGGCGGTTGCGGTCGGCGCTCGACCGCATCGACCACGGGGTCGTGCTCGCGACGCCGGACGGCCGAGTCACGTACGCGAATCCAGCGTTCGAGGCGCTCGAGAACGCCGCGGGTCCGGACACGGACGCAGGGCTGGTGGACCTGCTGTCGGTGGTCGCCGACGACAGCGACGTCCGGGCGTTCCGAGAGGCGGTGACGGCCGGCGAATCGTGGAGCGGCGCGTTCACGGTGGGCGACGACAGCCCCCGTTCGATGCGGCTGACCGCGAATCCGGTTCGGGACGACACCGGCGACGTCCAGTGCGTCGTCGCGCTCGTCGACGACGTCACCGAACACAAGCAGCGCGAACGCGACCGCAGGATGTTCAGGGAGGCCGTCGAACACGCCGGGCACGTCGTCATGCTGACGGACGTCGACGGGACCATCGAGTACGTGAACCCCGCCTTCGAGGCGACGACCGGCTACTCGGCGGCCGAAGCGGTGGGGAAACGCCCGAGCATCCTCAAGTCGGGCGAACACGACGACGAGTTCTACCGCGACCTCTGGGAGACTATCCTGTCGGGCGACGTCTGGCAGGGCGAACTCACGAACCGCCGCAAGAACGGCGACCACTACCAGATCGCCCAGACGGTGGCACCGATCCGGGACGGCGACGGCGACATCGACGGGTTCGTCGCCGTCAACACCGACATCACGGACAAGAAGCGCTACGAATCCCAGCTGGAGCGCGAGCGCGACCGCCTCGAGGAGTTCGCGAAGACAGTGGCCCACGACCTCCGGAACCCGCTGGCGATCGCGCTCGGGCACGCGGAACTCGCCCGCGGGCGGACGAGGGAGCCCGACATCGCGGACGACCTGGAGACGTCACTGACCGCACTGGAGCGAATCGACACCATCGTCGACGAGGTGTTGACACTCTCCAGGCAGGGCGAGACGATTCGCGACCCGGAGCGCGTCCCCCTCGACCAGGTGGTCGAGACGGCGTGGTCGCACACCGACACGGCAGCAGCGACGCTCGAGGTCCGCAGCGGGGTCGCGGACTACGCCGTCCGCGCGGACGAAACCCGGCTGCGCGAACTCCTGGGGAACCTCTTCCGGAACTCCGTCGAACACGGCTCGGCGAGCGCTGACGCGAACGCCCGGCAGGACCGCGTCGAGCACGCGGAGCGCGACGTCACGGTCAGGGTCGGTCGACTCGACGACGGGGACGGGTTCTACGTCGAGGACGACGGTCCGGGTCTGCCAGCAAACGACTACAGTCGCGTCTTCGAGAGCGGGTTCACGACGAGCGACGACGGCACCGGGTTCGGGCTGGCCATCGTCAAACAGATCGTGGACGCCCACGACTGGACCATCACCGCCACGGACCCGCCCTCGGGGGACGACGGCGCCCGCTTCGAAATTCGCACGTCGGTGACCCACGCGGGTGACGCCAGGCAGTCCTGACCCGGGCGGACGACCGTCCGCGTCGACGCTGCAGACCCGGCCCCGTGCATGCGAGGAGCCGGCACACGAGCGATGAGTTAATAATGGTTACACGAGTGTATGGGACACAATGGCGCGCGCTGCGCTGGTCGTCGGCGTGCTCGTCCTCGTCGTGGCGTCGGGGTGCCTCACGGCGGATCCCGCAGGCACGGCTCCAGCGGACCCGACGACGAGCGCGAGTGACGCGCCCTACGAGCTCGAGGAACCCGACATCGACGACAGCCGGAACCCGTGGGGCGTCAGTGAGATCGAGGTGGTCGTCGAGGACACGACCGCGTCCGGAGAGAACGTCCACCCGGCGGTGATGAAGACGACGCGGTACTGGGAGAACGAGATCGACCCCGGGCAGCGGTACGCGCCCGAGTTCCGCGTCGTGAGTGAGAGCGAGTCCCCCGAAATCCGCGTGGAGATCGTGAAGACCGTCGACGACTGCGGCGTGCACCGCGACGAGGTCGGACTGGGGTGTGCGCCCGTCGTGCCGACGAACGCGACGGTCACGGACAAACCCGTGACGATCCAGGTGCGGGCGGGCCACTCCCACGAAACCACGCTCGCAATCCTGAAACACGAGTTCGGGCACGTGCTCGGGTACGAACACGGCGAGGGGCCGAACGACCTGATGACGCACAACCTCACCGCGAACGCGCCCGACGACGTCATCGACGCGGCCGAACGCGATTACCCGTGGGCGTCGGACTCGCTGCGCGTCGCGATCGTCGCCGAGTCCGGGGCCGACGTCACGGAACGCGAGCGAGTCCGGCAGGCGCTGGCGTACTACGAGCGCGGCGCGGACGGCACCGTCGCGTCGCCCCCCGAGTTCGAGGTGGTCGCGGACGCAAACGAGGCGGACGTCGTCGTCGACTTGCGCGACGCCGAAACCGTGGAATGTGAGGGGGTGAGTCCGCGTAACTCGTGTCTCGAGTGGGACGGCCCCGACGTCGACGACGACGATGCCGTCGAGTACGTCACGGACGCCCGCATCGTCGTCGGGAGCGAGAGCCACGAGCGGGTCGGCTGGCACGTCGGCTACTGGCTCGGGCGGTCACTGTGGACGCACGGCGTCCCGGACCCGTTCCTGACGGACAACCAGCTCCCGGTCAGCTCCTGGTAGCGGTCGCCGTTCAGTCCTCCTCCGGTTCGACGACTTCCAGGCCGCGGTTGTTGACGGCGTCCGGGTCGAGGCCGATCTCCTCGAGGAAGCCGCGGTACTCACGCTCGGCGGACTCGCCGGCTTTCTGCTGGCTGCTGGCGTGGTCGCAGAGCTCCACGAGGTTCTCGGGCACGTCGTTCTGGTAGACGATCCAGTGGTTGACGAGGTCGCTCATCCGGCGGATGGGGCTGGTGAAGTGCCCGTAGATCTCGAAGTTGAGCGCGTGGTGGCCGCCGAACGGGTCGTTCATGTAGCGCGCCCGCGGCATCACCTTCATCACCGCCCACTGGATCTTCCCGAGCTGGCGCTCGGGCGCCTGCTCGAGCGTCGCGTTGACGGCTTTCCGGGGGTCGTCCCAGGAGTCCCCGGGGATGGAGACGCCGTCGAGTTCCTGGATCTCGCGGAGCGCGTCGTCCCACTCCTCGGGCGACGGCTGCGGGTGGACGCGGTAGACGGCCTCGACGCCGCGGTTCCACATGAGTTCGTGGGTCACGGCCTTGTTCGCTTTCAGCATGCACTCCTCGATGATGGTGTGCGCGCGGTCCCGGCGCGGGTTCAACACGAGGCTGCCCTCCTCCTTGCGCTGCTCGTGCATCTGGTCGGCGAGTTCGAAGACCTGCGAGATCTCGTCGTGCAGCGGCGCGTCCTCGTCCTCGAGGCGTTGCTCGGTCTCCTTGTACGTGAGGCGTTCGTCGCTGTGGATGACGGACTTGTAGATCTCGATGTTGCGATAGGAGAGGTCGTCCTTGTCGAGGTGCATCTCGACGGTGTGCGCGAGGCGGTCCTCCTGGGGGACCAGCGAGCAGACCGTCTCCGCGAGCACGGGCGGGAGCATGTGGATGGTGTACCCGGGGAGGTAGATGGTGTTCCCGCGGTCGACGGCGGCGTCCCACATCTCCGACCCGGGGTGGACGTAGTGCGTGACGTCCGCGATGTGCACCCAGACGACGTACTCCTCGTCGCGCTCCATGACGCTGACCGCGTCGTCGAAGTCCTGGGCGTCGACGGGGTCGGTCGTCCACGTCGGAAGCGGCCGCATGTCCGCGCGGTCGTCGATCTCCGCCTCGATCTCGGCGTCCACGTCCTCGATGCGCTGCTCGGCTTCCTCGAGGACCTCCGGCGCGAACTCGTCGTGGAGTTCGAACTTCTCCAGGAGGTCGTCTCGCTTGTTCTCGATCTGGCGGGCGAGCTCCGGGGAGATCTCGACAGGTCCCTGGTCCTCGATAGAACCCGGAGCCACCTCGGCGTCCTTAGACATACTATCGTGTAACCGGCTCCCCCAGTTAGTCGTATCGCCGCACAGTCCCGCTCGCCCGCAGCGGAACGCGGGCAGTCCCGCCGCCGACCCTTGCTCACTCGCGGCCGGGCGGGTCCTCGTGGGCGGCCTCGAGGAACCGCTCGACGAACTCCACGTCGTCGACGCGGCCGGCGCCAGCGTCCTCCAGGGCGGCCTCCAGACCGTCCCGGGAGTGCTTCGAGAGGTCGCGGAAGCACGGCTTGCAGAGGTACTCGAAGCGCTTGCCCTCGCGGTCCCAGCGGTCGCCGTGCTTGTCGTACTCGCGGGCGTCCTCGCGGGGAACGGAGGCGTCGCACGCGATACAGGAGACGCGGTCGTCGTCGGACCGCCACATGTCTCGTCGTTCGCTCGCCGCGCACTTAGCAATTTGGCCCGGCCCGCGACATGAGGGCTTCTGTGTCGACGGAGCGGCGGTTTTAAGCGTGGAGCACTCCGAAGTCCCGGACATGGAAGTCTCCTCTCGCCACCACCTGCGGAGCGACGAAGTCCAGGCCATCGCCGACGCCCTCCGGGAGGGACTGGGCGTCGAACTGGACGCGGACTCGTTCGAACTCGTGGAACTCGCCGACGAGGACTTCGACGTCGTGCTCGTGGACGGCGACCCGCTCGTGTGGTACCCGGAGGGCGAACCGTTCGTCACCGTCCAGGGCGCCAACGAGTTCGACCCGTCGACGGGCGTCGTCACCGTCGACGCGGGCGCCATCTCGTTCGTCAGCGACGGCGCGGACATCATGCGCCCCGGCATCACCGAGGCCAGCGGCGGCATCGAGGACGGCGACCTCGTCGTCGTCGAGGAAGAGACCCACGGGAAATCGCTGGCGGTCGGCCGCGCGCTCACGGACGGCGACGACATGGTCGGCGACTCCGGGAAGGTCGTGCGGAACCTCCACCACGTCGGCGACGAACTCTACGAGTTCACCGTCTAGCTCACTCCTCGCTGCCCGCTCCGTCGTCGGTCGCGTCGTCCACGCTGTCAGCGGCGCTACCGCTGCCAGTCGCGTCGCCGTCCTCCTCGTCAGCGTCGTCGCCGTACCGTTCGAGCGCGTCCTCGTAGCCCTGCTTCGCGAGCCGGAACGTCTCCCGGAGGTCCACGATGGGGTCTTCGGTGGCGTCGACGCGAAGGTCGTCGTAGTACGAGCGGTCATCAGCACCGGTGTCCACGACGGTCACGGCGGCGCTCTGGACGGTGAGGTCGTCGCGTTTGTCGCCGCCCGCGGCCTGCCCCGCGCCGAGCGCGTCGATCAGGCGCTTCGCGAGCGGGGCGTCCCCGAACGCGACGTCCTCGTACTTCTCGGCGGTGCGGTCGACGACGGCCTCGCCATCGAGGAGGTTGCCGGCGACCGTGTAGTTCTCGCCGCTCGCGTGTCCGTACCAGCCGTTGCACTCGTCGCCGGAGAACGTGAACGCGCCGTCCCGGGAGACGCCGTGGAGCTGTCGGGTGGGGCTGCCGTCGTCGGCGTTCAGGAGGCCCTGGAGCGCGTCCTCGACGCCGAGGCCGTCCGCGAGGTACTCGATGCCCTTCGACCCGAGGCGTTCGTTCGTCACGCTCTGCGTGGCGACCGCGCCGTACTCGTTGACGTGTGGGCACGGCACGCCGACAGCGGGCAGGCGCGTCGTGATGGCGACGCCGAACCGGTACTGCTGGTCGCCGTCGTCCTCGTAGGGTTCGCGAACGCAGACACTGAAGGTCACGCTCGGCCGAACACACTCGACGGGCAAAACAGTAGGCGGACTGGGAGAGACGAGTGGGCGTCCGAGGCCGACCAGTTCGAGCGAATGTCGACGACCGTTCGATCGGGTTCGAGCAGTGGCTCAACCGCACGTTCGCGCGGGCGTCTGACGCAAGAACTATGCCCGCGGCCGCCCCCTCTTTCCCCCATGGGCTTCATGGACAAGATTCTCGGCGGCAGCGGGAGTTCCACCGAGGATTACGTGGAACTAGACATCGACGACTTCGACACGGACGGCAACGAGGCCGGCGTCACCGTCCACGTCGCGGAAATCGACGGACAGGAAGACGTCATCGCCATCAAGGACGCGGTCTACGACGGCGACATGGTGATCGCGGACATCACGCGCCTCCGCACGGAGGACCGCACGGTCGAACACGTCGTCGACGAGCTCCGGCAGGTCGCACAGGAGGTCGGCGGCGACATCGTCCAGAAGGGCGACGACCAGCTCATCGTCACGCCGAACGGCCTCGGCATCAGTCGCTCGAAACTCAACCGACACTGACTCCGCGCCCGCGGCAGCCGGCTGCGGTTCGAGTCCCCGCGCCGACGAGCAATCCCCCGACGGAAGCGCTTTCTCCGGACCTGCGACCACCTACGGACGCCGAGTTACCGAACAGGTTCGCTGTTCGAAGTCAGGAGATCCGGCTACGCGCGGCAGGGAGCTAGCGTACCAGTATCGACCCGACTATCCCGGTATCGACCCCCGGGTGCCCGCGACAGCCGATTTCGACCCGGTTTAGACGTTGTCGGGCTTCTCGGCGTCGTCTTCGACGGAGCGCTTCATCGAGTCGCGGCGGGCTTTCGCGTCCCGACCGGTCGCTTCGAGGAGGAAGTCGTTTTTCGCGTCGACCGCGTCGGCGGCGGCCTCGGCGTCGCCGTCCGCGATGACCTCTTCGGCGGGGCGCTCCACGAAGTCCACTGCGAGTTTGTCCTTCTTGCCGGAGTATTCGACTGCGCCGACCGTGATGCGGTCGAAGACCGGATTGTCGGGGTCTTCGACGACGTAGAGGTCACTGCCCTTGTACTCCTCGGTGGCCGTGATGGCACCGAAGTAGTCCTCGATTTCGGCTTCGAGGTCGGGCATTCGCTCTTCGAGGTACTCACCGCGGCGCATCTTGTACTCCTTCATGGACGCGAAAAGGACAGCGAGGGGTTTAATCGCTTCGCGTTACCGGTCCTCGGCGAGGTAGCCTTTCCGGCACTCCGGACAGATGTCGCCCGCGCGCAGGCTCGACCCGCCTGCGTACTGTTCGAACCCGCACTCCGGGCAGTAGATCGCGTAGTCGAGGTCGTCTGCTTCCGTTCGTTCCTCGTTGTCCAGCGGCCCGACGCTCGTGAACCCGGTGTCGGCCTCCACGACCTCCTTGTCGCCGCCGAACTGGAACGTCGACTCAGTGGGGTCCGCCGAGGGCGTGGCGTCGAAGCCCTCGTCGTCGGCTTCCTTCGGCTCCGGCCACTCGCCGCGGTCGCGGTCCACGGCGGTATCCGACGCTGCGGAACTATGCGCCTCCTGGTCGGCGCTCTCCGGGTGGCTCCCGGGACGGTCGGCGTCCACGCCGGACTGCTCCGCGCGGCCGGCCGGCTGGCCCTGCTGGCCGCCGGACTGCGCCGACTGGTCCCGGTCGGCGGGAGCGTTCGCGTCGACCATCTCGGCGTCCTCCCCGACCGGTTCCGGGTCGGGGTCGGCCTCGGGTTCCGCGGGTTCCTCCCACTGGTTGCTGCCGGGTTCGTCGTCCGGGTCGTCGTCCAGAATGACCGCGTCCTCGCCGTCGGGGTCCGCCGAGAACGCGTCGCCGGTGCCCTCGGCTTCGGCGTCCTCGATGGCGTCGGCCGGGGACGTGAACGCGCTCGTCTCGCCGGCGTCACTCACGGACCCGCTGGACGGCGACTGCGCGGGGGACGGGTCGGTCGACTCCGCGGTCGACCCCGCGTCCGGCGCCGTCTCGTCCGGCCCGGACGGCGGCTCGCCGGGGCCCGCGGCCGCCGAATCGGGGTCGACGTCGCGGCCCGCCTGCAGGGTGCGGACTTCCGTATTCTCCGTGGTGACCTTCTCGGCGCCACACCGCAGACACTCCGTGAGCTCGCGCTCAGTCACGACCACCTCGTTGCCGCGCTCCTCGCGGTCCCGCTCGACGAACGAATCCCCGTAGTCGTGTCCGAGCAGGGAACACCTGAGACCCATTAGCACGTCAGTATCCGAGCCAGTGGCAAAAGACTACCGCTCGGGGATACGGATAAGACGCCGGCGTACGTCGGTCGTCGTATGCAGGCAAAGCCCGAGTATCGCGACCGGGGGGAGACGGAGGTGGCGGTGCTCGACGCCCTCGTCGAACGACCCAGCGAGGGGATGACGGTCTTCGAGTTGCGCTCCCACGTCGACGCGTCCATCGACGACCTGGAGGACGCGCTCGGCAGCCTGAAAGCCGACGGCCTCATCGACGCCGAGGAGAACGGCGGCCGCACCGTCTTTCTCGTCGACGAGCGCGTCATCCCCGACGGTAACGAGCAGGCAGACGAACCGTCCTGGTTGGACGCCATCCGCCGGCGAATCGGCCTCTGACCGAGACGGACGGCCCGCTACAATCCGCAATCCACCACACACCGATTCCAGTAGCTATCTACTGCACGCCCTGAACGTCCCCATCGACCGTCCAGCTAGCCGTCATCGAGCCGGTGGTGATGCGGTGGGTTTACCCCGGTGACCGCCCGATTGTGGGGCAATGACAGTCGTCAGGGACCGCCACGAGGACCACGGCGCGTCGTTCCGCGAGACTGCCGGCCGCGCGCTCCCCGAGGACTACGGCCGCCCCGCCCGCACGCACCGCGCGGTGCGCAACGGCGTCGGCGTCACCGAGCACGCCTTCGACGTCCTGGTCGTCGAGGGCGAGGACCGCCACGACTTCGTCGACGACACGGTGACGAACCGCGTCCCGACCGGGGACGGCGAGGGCGCGTACGCGCTCCTGCTGGACCCCCGGGGCCGGATTCGCGTGGACTGCTACGCGTTCGCGACCGGCGACAGCCTGCTGTTGTTCCTGCCCGCCGGGGAGGGCGAGGACGTCGCCGGAGAGTGGCGCGAGCGCACGTTCGTGCAGGACGTCGACATCACCTACGCCACGGACGAGTTCGGGGTGTTCGGCGTCCACGGGCCGAAGGCCACCGAGAAGATCGCCAGCACGCTCGGCGGCGACAGCCCGCCGGAGGACGCGCTGACGTTCGTGCGCGGCGAGATGGAGGAGGGCGTCACCGTCGTCCGCGACGACGACCTCGCGGGCGAGGAGGGCTATCTCGTCGTCTGCGGCGCCGACGACGCCGACCCGGTCTTCGAGACGCTGCTGATTCGCGGGCTGAACGCCGTGCCGTTCGGCCAGCGGACCTGGGCGACGCTCACGCTCGAAGCCGGCACGCCGCTGTTCGAGACCGAGCTCGCCGACCGCGTCCCGAACGTCCTCGGCCTCGACAACGCCGTCGACTACGAGAAGGGGTGTTTCGTCGGCCAGGAAGTCGTCTCCAAGGTACGGAACCGCGGGCAGCCGAGCGGTCGGCTCGTCGGCATCGAACTTGCGGAGAACACACCCCTTCCAGACGCGGGGGCTCCCGTATCCAGGGAATGCGACTCGATTGGCGAGGTGACGCGCGCCGCAGTGAGTCCGATGCGCGAACAGGCAGTCGCGTTCGCAGTCGTCGACTACGACGTCGAGGCCGTCGACGTGATCGTCGAGACCGCGGACGGCGACGTCGACGGCGAAATCGTCGACCTGCCGTTCGTGAACTGCGACGAACAGTCGGCGCGGCTGCCGAGCTACGACGACTGAGCGTGCCGGACTGACCGCGCCACCGGAGCCGCCCGACCTATCGAAGTAGCGCGCGGAGCTGTTCTGCGGAGAAGAGGCTCGTCGGCTGGTCCATGTGGACGCCGATTTCGCCCTCGAAGAGGCGCATGCCGGCGCGCTGGACCGGTTCAGGCGCGGAGTACCCCCTGCGAATGAGGTGCCCGAGCGCGATGTCGCGACCGAGTTCGTCGCGCCACGCTGATTCGTAGTTCGAGAGCGTCGTCGGCCGCTCTGGGTCGATTTCGCGTGCGGCGCAGTCCGCGGCGGTCATGCCGTAGAGGATGCCGCCGCCCGTGAACGGCTTCGTCTGGCCGGCGGCGTCGCCGAGCAGGAAGCCGCGCGTGCTCGTGACGGTGTCGGCGGGGCCGATGGGGATGACGCCCGAGCAGCGGTGCTCGATTTCGACGCCGTAGTCGTCGACGAGCGCGTCGAACAGCGCGGGGACGTCCTCGCCGGGCGCGGCCGCGAGGCCGTACTCGACGCCGCCCTCGCCGCGGGGGATGCGCCACGCGAAGAACTCGGGGACGGTGAGGTGGACGTTCACGAAGTCCTCGTGGTCGGGGTCGGGGTCGAACGCGAGCGCGCCGTGCAGGAATTCGTCGGGCTCGGGCAGCCCGAGGGCGTCGCGGACGCGGGAGCGCGGGCCGTCCGCGCCGGCGACCATCTTCGCCTGCACGTCGAACTCGCCGTCCGGCCCGCGGACGGTGAGGTCGACGCGGTCCGGGTGTTCGTCGACGCCGGTGACTGTGTGGTGCTCGCGGACGTCGGCGCCGGCGTCCCGCGCGGCGTCTGCGAGCACCTCGTCGAGGTGGACGCGGTCGATGGCGTTCGAGATGGGGGCGTCCTTGTAGAACGGGTAAGCGGTCGAGTCGGCGCCGCCGAGGTGGAAGCGCGCGCCCCGGATCTCGTTCTGGAAGAGGTCGTCGCGAGCGTCGTCGGGCACGTAGTCCCAGATGTCGAGGCTCACGTGCCCGGAGCAGGCCAGCGGCTTCCCGAGTTCACCCTGCTCGAAAGCCACCACGTCGTAGCCCCGTTCGGCGGCGCGGCGCGCGAAGCGTGCACCAGGCGGGCCGACGCCGACGACCGCGAAGTCGTACATCCCCCGCGACTAGCCCGGCGGCGAGCAAATGTCTTCCCCTCCGCGGGCGTGCTCGGCTGCCGCTGCCTACCACCAGTCCAGGGTCTCGTTCCGCCGTCGGAGGTACTCGGTGTCGAGGAGGTCGTCAGCCGCGTCCACTCGGTCGCCCGCGCGCTCGAGCAGCGTCCGCTCGAGCAGGTCGCTGTTCGTCTCGAACGCGGGCGAGACGTGGAGGCGGTAGTCCTCGTCGAGCGTGTAGAGGTCGGCGTCGAACGCGGCGTGGTGGGTCTTGTCCAGCGCGAGGACGTTGCCGGGTGCGGTTCGGAGCGCCTCGTGGTCCCTCCACGGGAGGACGTGCGCGACGTCGAGCAGTCGTACGTGGTCGACGCCGGACACCGGACACTGCGCGCCGTACCGGGAGAGCACGGCGTCGCGGAACGCCGCCGGCAGCGAGCGCGCCCCGACGGTCGTCTCGTACTCCCGCGCCTCGTACGTCCAGTCCGCCGTGCCTGAATCGGCCTCGGCAGTCGGTTCGGCGCCGTCGCCGAGGTCGAGGATGCGGTACGTTCCCGCGCGGTCCACGAACTCGAGTTCGCCGCGCTCGCCGAGCTGCTGGAGAACCTGCCGGAGTTTCGCCGCCCGGTTGTGGTTGTCGGGGAACTCCTCGCGGAGCACGGGCAGCATCTGGTCGTAGAGCTCCTGGAGTTCCACCACCCGCCACCCCGTCTCCTCGTTGTACCGCGCGAGTTCCCGGCGGACGACGCGGCGCCAGCGAGACATGCCCGGGCGTTCGGGTCGCCGGATCTAAAGCCTTCGGCGGAACAGCACCCGAGAGAACCGGTGCCAGTATCCGCGGAGCGAAGCGGTAGCCGCGCCGACCGCAGCAAAAAGTGGGTCTCTAGTCGTCCGCAGTCGGTGCTGCTTTGTCGTCGTCCTTCGCGGGTTGTTTGCGGTCCGAGCGCGGGCCCTCCAGGTCGACGGCGGGGAGTTTGTCGCGGAGGTACCGACCCGTGTAGCTTTCGTCGTTGCGCGCGACGTCCTCTGGGGTGCCGGTAGCGACGACGTCGCCGCCGTGTTCGCCGCCCTCGGGGCCGAGGTCGACGATGTGGTCGGCGTTCTTCACGAGGTCGAGTTCGTGTTCGATGACGGCGACGCTGTTTCCGCGGTCGGTGAGGCGCTGGAGGACCTCGATGAGTTTGCGTTCGTCCTCGCTGTGGAGGCCCGTCGTGGGTTCGTCGAGGAGGTAGAGGGTGTCGCCGGAGTCCTTCTTCCCGAGTTCCTCGGCGAGCTTGACGCGCTGGGCTTCGCCGCCCGAGAGCGTGGTCGACGGCTGGCCGAGTTTCATGTAGTCGAGGCCGACGTCCATCAGGAGTTTGAGGCGGCGGCCCAGGCGGCTGTCGGCCTCGAAGAAGTCGTAGGCCTCCTCGACGCTCATGTCGAGGACGTCCGCGATGGTGGCGTCCTTGAACGTGACGTCGAGGGTCTCGTCGTTGTACCGCGCGCCCCCGCACTCCTCGCAGGGGACGTGGACGTCCGAGAGGAAGTTCATCTCGATCTTCTGGGTGCCCTGGCCGCCGCAGGCCGCACACCGGCCGCCCTTCACGTTGAACGAGAACCGCCCCTTCTTGTAGCCGCGCTGTTTGGCGAGTTTCGTCTGCGCGAACTTCTCGCGGATGTAGTCGAAGACGCCCGTGTACGTCGCGGGATTGGAGCGGGGCGTGCGACCGATGGGGGACTGGTCGATGAGCCGCACCTTCTCGATGTTGTCGACGCCCTCGATGGCGTCGTGTTCGCCGGGGTCGACGCTCGTGTTGTCGTTCATCTCGCGGGCGAGGCCCTTGTAGAGGATGTCGTGCACGAGCGTCGACTTCCCGGACCCGGAGACGCCCGTGATGGCGGTGAACGCGCCGACCGGGATGTCGACGTCGAGGTCCCGGAGGTTGTGCTGGCGCGCGCCCACGATGGTGAGCGTCTCGTCGTAGTCGCGGCGCTGTTCGGGCACGGGAATCTCGCGGCGGCCGGCGAGGTAGTCGCCCGTGAGGGAGTCCTCGCAGGCCATCAGTTCCTCGACGTCGCCGTTGACGACGACTTCGCCGCCGTGGCGGCCCGGGCCGGGGCCCATGTCGACGACGTTGTCCGCGCGCCGCATCGTCTCCTCGTCGTGCTCGACGACGACGAGCGTGTTCCCGAGGTCCCGGAGTTCGTGGAGGGTGTTCAGGAGGCGGTCGTTGTCGCGCTGGTGGAGGCCGATGGAGGGCTCGTCGAGCACGTAGAGGACGCCGACGAGGCCGCTCCCGATCTGGGTAGCGAGGCGGATGCGCTGGCTCTCCCCGCCCGACAGCGTCGAGGCCTCGCGGTCGAGCGTGAGGTACTCGAGGCCGACCTCCGTCATGAAGCCGAGGCGCGCGCGGATCTCCTTGAGGATCTCCTCGGCGATTTTCAGGTCGCGGTCGTTCAGGTGGGCTTCCATTCCCTCGAAGTGCTCGAGGGCGTCCCCGATGCTCATCCGGTTGACTTCGGTGATCGGGGTGCCGTCGACGAGCACCGCGCGGGATTCGGGCTTGAGGCGCGTACCGTCGCAGGCCGGGCACGTCGTGACGGACATGTACTCCTCGATGTGGTCGCGGGTGCTGTCGGAGTCCGTCTCGATGTAGCGGCGCTCGAGGTTCGGGATGACGCCCTCGAAGGGCTTCTCCTTGCGGCGGATGCCGTTTTTCGTGTTCCGCTTGAACACGACGTCCCCGGGGGTTCCGTAGAGGAACGCGTCCTGGACGTCGTCGTCGAGGTCCTCGAACGGCGTGTCGAGGCTGACGTCGAAGTGCGCGGCGACCGCGTCCAGCCGCGTCTGGTAGTACGAGCGGTTGTAGCTCCACGCCTCGAAGACGTGCTTGAGGGGTTTGCTGGTGTCCTGGACGACGAGGTCCTCGCTTACCTCCTTCGTGTTCCCGATGCCCTCGCACTCGGGACAGGCGCCGTGCGGGCTGTTGAACGAGAAGCTACGGGTCTCGATTTCGCTGATGTCGATGCCGCAGTGCGTGCACGCCAGGTCCTCGGAGAGCTCCACGACGAAGCGGTTGTCCTCCTCGTCGTCGGCGAGGTCGCCGGTGCTCCGCGCGGTCGCGCCGCCGAGTTCCAGGTCGTCGTCGGCGTCGGGGACGATGACCTTCAGCACGCCGTCGGCCTCCTCGAGGGCGGTCTCGACGCTGTCGTTGATGCGCGACCGGACGTCCTCGCTGACCGCGACGCGGTCAACGACGACGTCGACGGTGTGGTCGTAGTTCTCGTCGAGGTCGGGGTCGTCGTACGCCAGATCGTACGCTTCGCCGTCGACCTCGACGCGCGAGTACCCCTTCGAGACGAGGTCCTCGAAGCGGTCCTCGAACGCCCCCTTCTGGTCGCGCACGACTGGGGCCGCGATCTTCGCTTTCGTGCCCTCGGGGAGGTCGAGGATGCGCCGCACCATCTGCTGGGCGGACTGCTCGCCGACCTCGCGGCCGCACTCGGGACAGTGCGGCACGCCGACGCGAGCGTACAGGAGGCGGAGGTAGTCGTGGAGTTCCGTGACGGTGCCGACCGTCGACCGCGGGTTGTTCGCCGCGTTCTTCTGGTCGATGCTGATGGCGGGCGAGAGACCCTCTACGGACTCGACCTGCGGCTTGTCCATCTGCCCGAGGAAGTTGCGCGCGTACGCCGAGAGGCTCTCGATGTACCGGCGCTGGCCTTCCGCGTAGATCGTCTGGAACGCCAGCGACGACTTCCCCGACCCGGAGAGGCCGGTCACCACGTTCAGCGACTCCCGGGGAATCCGTACGTCGAGGTCCTTGAGGTTGTTCTCCTCGGCCCCTCGGACCTCGATGTAGTCATCGCTCATTGGGACGACTGTACCAGATGCGGGGGTGAAGGTTTGTCGGTCCCGGCACGCGCGGGCGAACCCTTTTCCGGCATTGGGCCCCACCCGGACCTATGAGCGAGCCCTCCACCGGGGACGCCGAGGCCGGCGAGTACGACATCTCGACGGTCGTCCTCGACGACGACACCTACGAGGTCAGGCAGTCCCTCATCCGGAACAAGTACGCCGTCCGGGACAGCACGGGCACCGTCGTCCTCCGCGCGAAGCAGAAGCTGTTCAAGCTGAAAGAGCAGTTCCCGTTCGTGACGGGCGACGACGAACCGGCGTTCACCGTGACGGCCGGCGGAATGCTGGACATCGGGGGGACGTACACCATCGTCGACGACGGCACCGGCGAGGAAGTGGTCGTCCTGGACGAGGACTACTCGCTGTTCGTGGAGAACTGGACCGTTCGCGACCCGGAGACGGGCGACGCGCTCGCGACCATCAAGTCCAAGAGCAAGCTTCTCGCTGCGCTGCGCCACCTCGTCGGCGCGGCGAACCTCTTCCCGAACAAGTACGAGATATTCGACCCGTCGGGCGGTCACGTCGGCGACATCGCCGGGAAGTTCTCGCTGCGGGACACCTACACCGTCACCGTCGACGACGCCAGCGACGTGCCGAAGGAAGCCGTCGTCGCCGCCGCCTGCGTCCTGGACGCGCTCGAAAACGAGTAGGGGCGGCGAGCGCACCGAGAGCTACGCGTCCTCGAACGCCGCGCGGAGGTCGGCGGCCACGTCGTCGACCGCGTCGTGGGCGCGCTCCAGGTCCGGCGCCGCGAGCATCGACGCGAACCCGTGGATCATGTCCTCGTACTCGACGTACCGCGTCGGGACGCCGTCCGCTTCGAGCTGGTCCGCGTACCGGCGGCCCCCGTCCCGGAGCGGGTCGTGGCCCGCCGTGAGCACCGTCGCCGGCGCGACCCCGGACAGGTCGGCGGCGTTCGTCGGGTCGGCGTACGGACTGCGTTCGTGCACCCAGCTGCGGTAGTAGCACTCCCGGAACCACTCGAGGTCGTCCTCGGCGAGCACGGTCCCGGCGTGCTCGCGGACGGACTCCTGTCCCGGTTCGATGCCGACGCCCGGGTACAGGAGGTACTGGTAGTCGAGGTCGGGGCCGTCCCGTTCGGCGGCCGCCAGCGAGCACACGGCCGCGAGGTTGCCGCCCGCGCTGTCACCGACGACCGCGAGGCGACCGTCACCGGCGAGCGCGTCGGGGTTGGCTGCCGCCCACTCCACGGCGGCGTACGCGTCCTCGACGGCCGCCGGGAACGGGTGTTCGGGAGCGAGCCGGTAGTCGACGGCCGTCACGACGCAGTCGCTCTCCCGGGTGAGGTGCCGGCACAGCAGGTCGTGGGTCTCCAGGCTCCCGAGGACGAACCCGCCGCCGTGGAAGAACACGACGGTCGGGAACGGGCCGTCGCCCTTCGGGCGGTACAGTCGCACAGGCACGTCGTCGGCGTCGTCCGGGCCGGGAATCGTGCGGTCGACGACCCGGCCGACCGCGGGCGGGTCGCGGTTGCGCCACCAGTTGAACGCTCGGTTCAGCAGCCGCAATCGACGCAGCCCCACGGAGTGCAGCGGCGACAGACCGAGGGTCTGGCGGCGCTGCATCGCCGCCTCGGCCTCCGGATGCAGGTCGGCAGGCATACGACAGTATCGCGTCGACACCGGCAAAAACCCAGGTGCTGCCGGGGCCACCCAGAGGACAGACGCAGACGAGATTTATCAGTTAGTCCGCCGACACTCCGGTATGGTCCCGGCCACTCCACCGTCCGACCCAGACGAACCCGCGAGCGTGGACGGGGGCACGTCCGGCGGAGCGCGCGTCGTCCTCGCGGACTTCGGGCTGTCGCGCGCGCTCACCGTCCAGTGGCTGTTCGTCGGCACGCTCGGGTTCGCCGTCTCGCTGAGCCTGTTCGGTGCACTGTACGCCGCAGTCACCGGCGCCGACCCCACCTTGCTCGTCGACCTCCCCGGGGCGGGGTGGTGGAACGGTGCTGCGAGCCTGCTCGTGTTCGTGCTTCTGACGATGGGCGTCGTCGCGCCCCACGAGTACGTCCACGGCCTCGCTATCAGGTACTGCGGCGGCACCCCCCACTACGGGGTCGGCCTCTCCCACTTCGTGTTGCCGTACGCGTACGCCACCACCAGCCACGAGTTCAGCCGGAACCAGTTCGTCGGCGTCGCGCTCGCGCCGCTGGTCGTGCTCTCCGGCGTCGGCGTCGCCGCGATGCTCGTCTTCGAGTGGGGGTGGCTGGTCGTTCCGCTGGCCGCGAACGCGGGCGGCGCCGTCGGCGACGTCTGGATGACCCTGACTGTGCTCGCCTACCCGGAGCACGTCCGGGTCACCGACCACGCGACCGGCGTTCGAATCGTCGGGCGGGCGAGCGACCGGCCGCACGCGCACTCGCCGACCACCGCCGTCTGGGACGTGTTCGTCGGCGTCGCCGTCGCCACGCTCGGCGCACTCCTCGCGCTCGGCCTGTTCGGTCCGTTCGTCCTCGACGCGCTGGGCGTCGACTCACTGACCGTCGGCGACCCCGAGACGCTCTGGTACCTGTTCGCCTTCGAGTCGTCGCCGACGGAGATATCGTACGCCGTCGGCCCCGTGGTCCTCGCGGTCGGCGGCGCGCTCGGACTCGCGTACGGCCTCCTCCGGAACTACCGCCGGCACGCCCGCCGAGAATAACGCCTATTCGGCGACGTCCGCGGGCTCGGCGTCCGCGAGGTCGCGGAGCCGCCCCGGTTCGATGGGCCAGACGGCGTCGGGCGTGCCAGCGGCCGCCCACACTTCGTCGTGGTCGAGGAGCGTCCGGTCCAGCAGAACGGGGACGTCCGTCGCGTGGCAGATGGGCGGGACGCCGCCGATGCTCCACCCGGTCGCCTCCTTCACTTCGTCGGCCTCCGCCATCCGGGCGTCGGTGGCGTCCTGGTAGACCGCGACCTTGTCGAGGTCCACGCGGTTCGCGCCACTCGTCACCACCACCACGGGGTCGTCGTCAGTGACGACGACGATACTGGACGCGATCTGCGAGACGTCGCAGCCGATGGCGTCCGCGGCGTCGGCCGCCGTCTTCGTGCCGTTCTCGAACTCGTGGACGTCCACCGCCACGCCGTACTCCTCGCGCGCCTGTTCGACGAATTCGGCTGCCCGCTCGTGCATGCTCGTCGTTCACACGGCCCGGTGAGAAAGGTGTGTCGCTCGCTGCAGTTTCGAGCGTCGAGGAGAGGTGGGTTCTTCCGTCTGACCGCGATATGACGCGTATGCCTCCGGAGTCAGGGTCGGTGCTCGCCCGGTTGCTGCCCGTCGCCGGGACGGCCTACCTGGTCTACCTCGCGAGCCAGCCGCCGCCGGCGCGCTGGGTCGGCCTCGGGTGTCTGGCCGTCGTCACGCCGTTCCTGGCGGGGTGGGTGCTCGGGAACGTATTCGGCGTCGGGCCGTGGGCGGACGGCGGGCCTGGCTGAGTCGTACGCGTGGCCAATTCCGCCGGAGCGGGGTATTCTTATGGGGTTCGCCGACCTCCGGCCAACCATGGCTATCGAGAACGTGTTGCTGGCGGTCGGCCCGAGTGACGACGAACGAATCGAACCGCTGGCGCGGACGACCATCGACATCGCCGGGCCGGCCGGCGCCACAGTCACACTCGCACACGTATTCACCGACGACGAGTACGACGACGCCCGCGAGAGCCTCGACCTCTCGTCGTCCGACGACGTGACGCCGGACGCAGTGGCGCGACGACACGCGACGATCCGGGACCTCGCCGACAAACTCGAGGAGGCGAACGTCGGCTACAGCATCGCCGGGAGCGTCGGCGAGCACGGCGAGAACATCGTCTCCCTGGCCGACGACGTGAACGCGGACATCGCCATCGTCGGCGGCCGGAAGCGCTCCCCGACGGGGAAAGCCGTCTTCGGGAGCACCGCGCAGACCGTCCTGTTGTCCGCGTCGTGCCCCGTGACGTTCGTGCGCAGCGACCACTGAGACCGACGCCGAACTGACACAGAGTAACGTGACCGTCGAAGACAGCTCCGACTGACACAGATGGACGCTACCGTCGAAGACGGCCCCGGTGGACTGGTCGTCGCGAACCTAGGCGCGGGCGAGTCGGTCCTGGCCGCATCGGGCGCGCTCGTCGACCACACGGGGAACGTTCGCGTGGAGCGCGCCCGCGACGTCGTGTTCCGGTCGGTGGCGAACGCCGCCGGACAGCGACAGCGCACCCCGGTTCGCGTGACCGCGGACGCCGAGGCGACGATTCGGTTCGCGCCGCCCCACCACGGGAGCGTCGTCGCCGTCCCGCTCGAGGGGGACGGCATCGCGGCGACCAGGGACGCGTTCGTCGCCACCGACAGCGGCGTTCGCGTGGGCGCGGACCGCGTGGGGGAGGCGCCAGCGCGCGGCAGCGGCCTCTTCCTGGCGACGCTCGCGGGCGACGGGACGGCGTACGTCGCAGGTCGCGGCAGGGTCGACCCGGTGACCGTGCCCGAGGGCGACAGCCACGTCGTCTCGGCGGCCCACGTCGTCGCTTTCGGCGCGAACGGATCCGTCAGCGTCGAGCGGTCCGGCGCCATCGAGGACACGCCGCCCGCGTGCCGGTTTCGGGGCCCGACGACGGTCTGGGTCGCGACGCGGCCGTCGCCGCGGTTCGCCCGGTAGCGGACGCAGCGGCCACAGTTGCCGCAGACGTGGACGGACACCAACAGGTTGCGAACTAACACGGCTTCGAGTGAAAACTGTGCAGTTAAGTGGACGGACCGACGCACTCACAGTAGATGCCGTACTTCGTCGGCGTTGACCTCGGCGCGACCAACGTCCGCGCCGCAGTCGCGGACGGCGACGCCACCATCGTCGCCAGCGACAAGCGACCGACGCCCCGCGGCCCGACGGGCATCCAGGTCACGGAAGCCGTTCTCGACGCGATTCGGGCCGCCTGCGAGAGCGCGGGCGTCGCGCCCGACGACGTCGCCGCGGCGGGGATCGGAAGCATCGGCCCGCTGGACCTCGCCGACGGCGTCGTCAACGGCCCCGCGAACCTGCCGGACTCCGTCGGCACCGTGCCGCTGGTCGGCCCGGTCTCGAAGCTCGTCGACACCGACGACGTCTACCTCCACAACGACACCGTCGCCGGCGTCATCGGCGAGCGCTACCACGCCGACCGCAACCCCGACGACATGGCCTACGTCACCATCTCCTCGGGCATCGGCGCGGGCGTCGCCGTCGACGGGAACGTCCTCACCGGGTGGGACGGGAACGCCGGCGAACTCGGCCACATGGTCGTCGACCCGCAGGGCCGCCGGACGTGTGGCTGTGGCCGCGACGGCCACTGGGAGGCGTACTGTTCCGGGGAGAACATCCCCGAGTACGCGCAGATGCTCGCCGCGGACGGCGACGTCGACACCGCGCTGCCGCTGGAGGACGCCGAGTTCTCCGCGAAGCACGTCTTCGAGCACGCCGACGACGACGAGTTCGCCGCCTACGTCGTCGACCAGGTCGGGTTCTGGAACGCCGTCGGCATCACGAACCTCGTGCAGGCGTACGCACCCCTGGTCGTCTACGTCGGCGGCGCCGTGGCGCTCAACAACCCCGAGAAGGTGCTCGACCCCGTCCGCGAGCACCTCGAGACGGCCGTGTTCAACAACGTCCCCGAACTCCGATTGACGTCGCTGGGCGACGACGTCGTGCTCCGGGGCGCGATCGCGTCCGCGCTCACCGGCGGCACGGGCGAGCGCTCGCGGTCGTAACGCCGGCGGGTTCGCCGCGAGCGAATCGTCGCAGGACTTTTCGGGCCTACTCGCGGAGAGGCCTGTATGCGACGACGAGACGTCCTGCGGTCGGCCGCCGCCGCAGCAGCCCTCCCGATCGCGAGTACCGCCGTCACAGCCACTAGCAGCCAGGACGCCTACGCGCCCCTCGGCGTTGTGGGCGTCGAAGGTACGAAGGAAGTGGTCGTCGACGACGCCGGCGAGACGGCGTACGCCGCGACGACAGACGGCTTCGCGACGGTGGACATCTCCGACCCGGAGGCGCCCGAGTTGCTCACGGTCGAGACACCGCTGCTCGCGGACCACGAGGACGGCGCGCTCCAGATGGTCTACGACGTGAAACTCGACGGCGACACCCTCATCGTGGTCGGGCCCGCGAACGCCACCCGCGAGGAACAGGCCCAGGGGATGGCAGTGTACGACGTCAGCGACCCCGCGAACCCCGAGCGGACCGGATTCCACGAGACAGCGTTCCCGATCCACAACGCCTACCTGGCGGACGGCGTCGCGTATCTCACCGCCAACGACCAGGTGAAGAACCCGGTCGTACTCGTGGACGTCTCCGGGGATACGATCGAGGAGCTGGCCCGGTGGTCGAACGTCGACTACGACGACGCGTGGGCGGAGGTCCACTGGTATCTGCGGTCGTGCCACGACGTATACGTCCAGGACGACGTGCTGTACGTCGCGTACTGGGACGCCGGCACGTGGCTGGTAGACGTCAGCGACCCCGCGAACCCCACACACATCACTCACTTCGGGCACTACGAGGCGTCGGACCTCCAGGACGTCGAGCAGGTCGGCGTCGAGGGCCTGGGGCTCCCCGGGAACGCCCACTACGTCGCCGTCAACGACGACGCGTCCCTCCTGGCGACCGGCGCCGAGGCCTGGGACGACGACCCGGAGGACGACGACGACGGGCAGGGCGGTATCGACATCTGGGACGTCTCGGACCCGACCGACCCCGAGAAACTGGCGTTCGTCGCGCCGCCGCCGACACCGAACGGCACCCGGGAGGGGACGTGGACCACCTCGCACAACTTCGACTTCCACGGCGACCGCCTGTACTCGTCGTGGTACCAGGGCGGCGTGAAAGTCCACGACGTCAGCGACCCCGCGAACCCCGAGGAACTGGCGTGGTGGCGCCAGCCCGACCAGACGAGCTTCTGGACCGCCCAGTACGCCACCGATGACGCGTTCGTCGCGGGGAGTATGCTCGGCGGCGACGATTATCCCGCGGGCATCTACACGTTCCCGAACCGGGCCGGCGAGCAGGCTGACCCGCCGACCCTGGTCGAGGAGTCGTCCACGACGACGACCGAACAGCCGACCGAGGCGGCGACGACCGAACATACGACCGAGGAGACGGCGACCACAGCAACGCCGACCCCCACCGAGACCACGAGCGCGACGACGGAGGAGAGCGACGACGAGTCCGGCGGCGGCGCGCCCGGGTTCGGCGTGCTGGCGGCGCTGTCGGGCGTCGCGGGCGCTGCACTCGCCGCGCGGCGCCGGCTGGACTGAACAGAAACTACATCATACGTCCAGTTCCAACGGTCGCCTATGAGCGAGACAGCGGGCGCCGGGAGTCTCCGCGAGCGCGTCGAAACGTGGCTCGTCGGCCAGATGCCGATCATCAGGAGTCACGGCGGCACGAGCGCGGTCCGGAAAGCCGACCCGGACGCGGGCGAGGTCGTCGTGGAACTCGGCGGCGCGTGCTCGGGGTGCGGCATCAGCCCGCGGACCGCCCAGCGCATCAAGATGGACCTCGCCGCGGAGTTCGAGGAAGTCGACGACGTCGTCGTGCGGTTCACCGACGGCGACGGCGGCGGCTGGGGCGGCGACCAGCCCGAGAGCTACATGGGCGTCGACCGCAACGAGGGCGGCCGCGGCGGCCGCGGCGAAGGCAGTCCGAACTCCGACAGTCACTTCTGAGGACGTAGCGGCCGACGCGGCGACCCCCGGGCCGTCAGTCGTCGGCGCTGACCGCGTCCCGCACGCGTTCCGCGACGCTCAGCGCCTCGTCCGCCAGCGCCTCGCTGACGTGCCCGGCGTCCACGCAGTCCCGGAGTTCGTCCTGGTCGACGACTTCGACGGTGCCGTCGGCGTATTTCACGACGTCGACGTGGAGGTCGACGTACCTGACGGCGTCCGGGAACACCTCGGCCGGCGTAGAGACGTTGAGGTAGGTGCCCTTGACCTGGCCCTCGGACCCCTTGTAGATGGTCGGGTACCACCAGTTGCCCTCCGTGAATCGCGTGGTTGCGACGTCGCCGCGCTCGCGTTCGACGCCGAGCGCGTCGTACGTGCCGCCCGCGGTCATCTCGCGGCGAACCGTCACGCGACCGTTCTCGCGGTCGCGGTCCGTGACTTCGCCGCGGCCGAGCGTGATGAGGCGGCCGTCCGGCTTGCCGTGCCGGATGGCGACGAGGTCGCCCTCGGTCGGGCCGAACTGGTCGGTGACCGCGCCGAACGGGAACGCGTCGGGGGCGGCGCCGAGCGTTTCCGCGAAGTCCACCGCGCTGCTGGCCGCGTCGCTGCCGGCCTTGATGCGGTGGTGCCCGGGGAGCGTGGTCGCGACGTCGCGGCGCGCGTCGTCGAGTTCGAACCGGGACTCGCGGCCGAACCACACCCACGTCGTCTGCTCGGGCGCGGCGACCCGGTGTGGCGCCGCGTCGCTGGGGTGTGGCGCGTCCGCGACCGCGTCCTCCAGGCGGTTCGCCAGCGACACCGCGTTCTCCAGCGCGTCACCGAGCGCGTCCATGCTCGCGTCGTCGGCGGCGTAGTGCCAGTAGACGCCCCACTCGTCGGGGACGTCGACGGGCAACAGTTCCGTGGTGCGCGCGAGTTCGTGCTCCGGGGAGCCGTCGGGCGTCCCCGCGACGAGCGCGTCCACGCCCCGGTCGAGGCTCGCGAGAGCGCCGACGGCGCGCAACTCCGTGCTGACGACCGGGCGGTCGCGGACCCACCACGGGTTCGGGTCGTGGACCTGCACGCGGAGATGGTCGCCCTCGGAGACGTGCTGGTCGGCGTCGTCGAACGGCAGGTAGCCCTCGTGGTCGTTCGAGAGCGCGACGACCGCGCCGCCGCCGACGGTGCGCTCGACGACGGCGTTGAACACCGCGCCGCGCGCAGCGCGGTCCCGCCACGAGAACGTGTCCACGCCGGCGTCCGCGACGACGGTCAGCACCTCGTCGGCGTCCGCCGGACGGCCGGTGACGCCGACGCCCTGGCGGCCCGGCGTCATCCAGACGTCGACGTCGGCCGGCGCCGTCTCGAAGTCGGCGTCGAAGCGCTCCCGGATCGGCGGCGAGGCGTCGACGACGTCGAGGCCCTCGTCGAGCAACTGCCGCGTGAGCGCGGTGCTGTAGATGCCGCGGACGCGCACCCGGGTCATTCGAGCAGGCTCCGTTCGGCGGCGAACCGCACGCGGTCGTGGACGGTCGGCCCGAGCGACAGTTCCACGACGAGGGGGTGGGCGCTCTCCGAGCGCAGCACTCGCGCGCCGTCGACGTACGCGCCCCAGGTATCAAAGCGCACGAACCCGCGGACGTCCTGGCTGTGCGTGAACAGGTCGACGTACTCGAGGTCGTGTTCCGGGTACTCCGCGACGGAGTGCGTCTGGTCCATGTCCGAGTAGACGGTGTCGAGGCCGTCGAAGAACGACTCGACGCGGCGAGCGTCCGCCTGGGCCTGTTCGGTGACTGTCTGTTCGACCTCGTCGATGTCCGCCTGCGAGAGGCCGGCGTCCCGGAGCGCCGCCCGGGCCCGCTGGTCGAAGAGCATGCTCGTCCTTGGTGACGCGGGGTTTTGAGCGTTACCGCCTCGCCCCACGTCGGACGCCGAACGTGGCTCTCGGCGGCCGCTACGGCTTGGTCGTACGTCGGTACGTCGCCGCGAAGAAGGCGCGGGGGTGGAGACGGGCGACCTCAGTCGTCCGCCGGCGTCGGGGTCGCGCCAGTCGTCGGTCCGTCTGCTCGCGTTGCGTCCGCGTCGGTCTCGTCGGCCTCAGTGGCGTCGGTCGCTGTTCGTCGGTTCGATTCGTGTGTCGGTGGCGATGAGTACAGCAGGCCGCGACTCGGACTGTATGGCATTGTGGACGGAGAGCCCGGAAACGCGGTTAAGCGTACCCCTTTAGGTAATTAGTGTCATATAAGGACAACTGGACGCCGCGAACACACTGAAGGAGCCGGGTGCTGAAAGAACGCCCAATGGCGCCAGACGAGGACCCGGTACAGCGCGCGAGCACTGACGACGCGGACCTCTACGACGTGGCGACGTGGGAACCCCGGACGACGCTCGACCGATTCGCCGCGTGGCTGTACGGCGGCATCGTCACGACGGCGCGAGCGTCAGTCGTCGCGCTCGCCGTGCTCATCGTCGTCGCGCAGTTCGCGGCCGCGCTCGGCCTCGTGTTCGTCGACCGGCCGGTCGTCGGCGTGTACGTCCTGCTGTCCGTCGTGCCGGCGCTGGCGATGGCGGGCCTCGTCTGGAAAGCGGACGTCACCAGGCGCGAACCGCTGGAGTTGCTCGTGGTGACGTTCGCGTTCGGCTTCCTGTTCGCGGGCTTCGCCGCGGTGTTGAACAGCGCCGTCTCGGGGGTCTTCCTCGGGTCGCTGACCGAGCAGTCGCCGCTGTGGCTGGTCCTGCTGGCGCCCGCGCTGTACTACTTCCTGATCGTCGGTCCCGTCGAAGAGACGGTGAAGTGGTTGGCGATCAGGCTCTACGCGTTCAGGAGTTCGCGCTTCGACGCGGTCGTCGACGGCGCGGTGTACGGCGCGATGGCGGGCCTGGGCTTCGCCACCATCGAAAACGCCATCTACGTCGGCCGGGAGGTGGTGCTCGCGTCGCAGGCCGCGGAGTCCGTGTCGGCCGCCGAAATCGGCCTCCAGACCGCGGCGGTACGCACGCTCGCTGGTCCCGGACACGTCATCTACTCGGCGTTCGCCGGCTACTACCTGGGGCTCGCGAAGTTCAACCCCGAGGACGCCGGCCCCATCGTCGTGAAGGGACTGGTCATCGCGTCCGTGCTCCACGCCGTCTACAACACCGCCGTGACGAACCTCTCCGTGTTCACCGACGCCCTGGGCGTCTCCGCGGGCCTCGTGTTCATCGGCTTCGTCGTCGTCTACGACGGCGGCCTGTTCTACGTCCTCTACCGGAAGCTCACGCGGTACCGCGCTGCCTACGAGGACTCCGGCGCGGACCAGGTACACGAACCGCCAGCAGGCGAGAGAGGCCTCGAGAGTGAGGACGACGACGGGGCGAAAAGCGAGGAAATTGTCGACGGCGAAGTGAACGGCGAGCACGAGGAGAGTCCCACGTCCGTGGACGGCGAGAACGAGGAGAGCATCGGTGGCCCGAGGGAATCAACGAGGAGAACCGACGACGGGGACGAACAGCGTCGCGATGGCGACGCTCAGTAGGCGTCAGAGAACGACGGTCAGTAGGCGTCGAGGCGTTCGACGTACTTCGCGACGACGTCGACTTCGACGTTGACGCTGTCGCCCGGGTCGCGCTCGGACAGCGTCGTGCGGTCGTACGTGGTGGGCACGATAGCGACCGAAAAGGTTCCCGCCTCGTCGTCGACGTCGGCGACGGTGAGGCTGATGCCGTCGAGCGTGATGGAGCCCTTCTGGGCGACGTACTGCTCGTGGCCGTCCGGCAGCGCGAACGTGAACGTCCAGTCCTCGCCCACCTGCTCGACGTCGACGACCTCGGTGGTTGTGTCGACGTGCCCTTGGACGATGTGGCCGTCGAGGCGGCCGTCCGCGGGGAGCGCGCGCTCGAGGTTGACGACGTCTCCCTCGCTGACCGAATCCAGCGTCGTCTTCTCGAGTGTCTCCGTGGCCGTGAACGCCGTGAACCACGATCCGTCAGGCGAGCCCTCGCTACGCGACGAGTGTGACTCCTCGCCCTCACCGTGCTCCTCGACGGTGAGGCAGACGCCGCTGACGCTGATGCTCTCTCCGTGACTGAAGCCGCTCAGCTCGTCCGTGGCGATGCGGAGTCGCCGGCCGTCGGGTTCGTCCACGACGCGCTCGACGGTCCCCGTCTCCTCGACAATTCCGGTGAACACGCATCCAAATTCGTCATCCGTAACGAAAGTGTTGCGGAATGCGGCCGAAGACACTTGTACCGCGCCGAGAAGTCAGGGACGTGGACCTCGCCCCGCTCACCCCCGCCGACGAACGACTCGTCGACCAGGCCGCCGCTGCCGCCGAGGACGCGTTCTCGCCGCCCGAGGACGGCCGCTTCGAACACGCCGCCCACATCGTCACCGCGGCCGTAGAGACGACCAGCGGCGCCGTCTACACCGCCGCGAGCCTCCCGGCGAGCGTCGGTCGCGCGTCGAACTGCGCGGAACCCGGTGCGCTCGGCGCCGCCGTCGCCGCCGGCGACCACGAGTTCGAGCGCATCGTCGCAGTCGAACACCCCCGCGGGGACGACGCTGACTACCGCGTCATCCCGCCGTGTGGCGCCTGCAGAGAACTCCTCGTCGACTACGGCGAGGACGTGCGCGTCGTCGTGCGCAGCGAGGACGGCGACACCGGCGTCGTCCGGGCCGCCGACCTCCTCCCCTGCCGGACGTGGTGAAGTTTTTCCCCACTGAGCACCGACTAGGGGCGTGAAGCTACTGGACGTCGTCTCGCTGGCGGTCGCCGTGGCGTTCGCCGCGCCCGCCGCGCTCTTCGGCATCGAGACGATCGCGGCCGGCGACCCCACTGGATGGGTGTTCCTCGGGTTCGCCGCCGGCATCCTCGCCTTCGAGCACTACCTGACCCTGCCGACTGACGTTCCCATTCTCGCCGCACAGCGCGTCACCGACGCCGTCGTCGAAGAGCCCGACGACGAGAATCAGTAGTCGGATTCGGGCACTACCGACCGCGGGAAGTCGCCGACGCGCTCGACGCCGTCTTTCGTGACGACGGCGAGGTCTCCGAGCCAGACCGGCGCCTCATCGTCCAGTTCCGCGCGCACCGCCAGCACCGCGCCCGGGTGGAGTTCGTCGTCGCCGACCGGGCGTTCGCGGCGTTCGAGGCCGATACCGTGGACGCGGCCGGTGCCGGCGGACGGCGGGAAGCCGTACGACCCGAGTTCCGCGGTGGCCTCGTCAGCGGCCTCGGCGGCGGTCGTCTCGCCGACGTCCACGAGGTCGATGGCCGCGTCGACCGCGTACTCGCTGGCGAGCGTCGCGCGGCGCTCCCACCCGCCGTCGCTGTCCGCGACGAACGTCCGCGTGAGCCAGCCGTGGTAGCCCCGGACGCGCGGCGTGACGCGAATCGGAACGGGGTCGGTGGTTTCCAGAGGACCCTCTGCGGCGACGACTGTCTCCGGGGCGGCGCCGGCGTCGGCCATCGCCGCGTTCGCCGTGCGGCGCACGCGCTCGGCAGTCACGTCGCCGTGCTCGTCGCTGAGGGAGGTCCCGACCTCGTCGTCCGCGTCCGCGAGCAGGGCCGCCGCGGCCGCCATGCCGCGTTCGGCGGCGTGCTGGGCGTCCCGCACTGCTGCGAGTTCGGCGTCGGTCTTCCGGGCTCTGGCGTCCAGGTGAGCGGTCGTCGAGGACACGTCCACGTCGGCTCCTTCGAGGTAGAGTGCGGCGTCGTGCGGGAGCGTGCGCGGCGCGAGCACGGCGTCACCGACGAGGTCCGGGAGCCGCTCCGCAGGTGTCGATGCAGGGTCGAGCACGGTCGCGTCCTCGCGGACCGACGCGCGGTCGGGGAGCGGTCGCTCGGGCACGACCGCGACCCGGCCGGCGTAGACGACGGCCGCCCGAACCGGGATGGACGCGCCGCTCAGGTAGCGAACGAGCGGGTCGTCGGATGGCCCGACGAAAACGAACGCGTCAGCGCCCGCGTCGGCGAGCGCGCCGTCGAGAGCCGCAGTGCGCATTCACGGAATCTGGACGGGCGTGTCCGCCCCGAGGGCGTCCTCGAGGGTCTGCCCGGTCTGCTCGCCGTACAGCAACACGTCGATGGGGAGCGTCGGCGCGCCGCCGATGAGGTTCTGGAGCAAGACGAGGCGTTCCCGTGCACGACTCATCCCGACGTAGAACACGCGGCGCTCGTTGTCGGTCAGAATCGGAACGGGGCTGGTCTTGCTCGTGAACTCGATGTCGTCCGGGACGTCTGCGGGGTCCGCGGTGGCCGCCATCTGCTCGACGACCTTCTCGGTGAGGTCCGTCGAGACGAAGACGTGGTCGGCCTCGCGGCCCTTCGCGGAGTGGATGGTGCCGACGCGCACGCGGTCCGGGTCCATGCCCCGGTAGTCGCCCTGGAAGTACGCGTCGATGCTCTGGCGCTGGTAGCGCGTGACCTTCCGGAGCATGTCCGCGGCCGCCGACGGCCCCGGCACGAACGGTACGTAATCGCGGATGAAGTCGGCGGTGAACGTGAGGTCCGTCAGGTCCGTGTTCTCGCCCTGGGCCTCGTCGATGGCCTCCCGGAGGTCGTTGCGCTCCCGGGTGCCGAACGCCGAGTCCTGGAGCATGTCCATCAGGCGGCGGGCCTGCAGGCCGTCGATGGGGTCGTCGTTCTCCAGGGCTTCGACGGCGGAGATGTACTGCTGGAGGCGGTCCGTCCACATGCGCTGGTCGGTCAGCGCCTTGAACGGGATGCCCTCGCCGATGAACTCGTCGACGAAGTCGAACAGCTGGTAGCGCGCGCGGAACAGGATCATCACCGTGTCGTCGTCGGTGGACTCGACGGTCCGGCGGACGTTCCGCACGAGGTCAAGCATCGACGGGCTGTCGATGGCCTCCACGCTCCCGCCCTCCTTGCGGGGCTTGAGGTCCTTCTCCTGGCGCGTCTCGATGTGGCTGATCTCCTGCTGGACGACTTCCAGGACCTGGGAGGGGAGTCGATAGGAGTTCGGCAACACGACGTCGTCGGTGACCTTCGTGTTCAGGAGGAGTTCGGGGTCGGCGCCCTGCCAGGCGTACACGACCTGGTCGTCGTCGCCCGCGATGAGCACGCGGTCCATGTGCGGCCGCCACTCCTCGTAGACGTCGTACTGCAGGCTCGTGATGTCCTGGAACTCGTCGATGACGAGGTAGTCGACGTCCGGGAGCAGCGAGCGCTGGCGCACGCGCTCGAGCATGTCCGCGAAGCCGACGAGTTCGTTCTCGCCCTTGTACGCGCGCCACGCCCGGATCGCTTCGGGGATGTCGTAGCGCTCGTCCGTCGACGGCCACGTCGGCGTGTACTTGTTCCCGACCTGCGCGTTGTCGTCGATCTCCGGCGGCAGGCGGACCTCTTCGTCGTTCCAGCGGAACGGCACGTCGTACCAGTCGGCGACGTCGCGTCGCGTTCGCTGGAGCCACTGGGAGGTCGCGATGACCTTGTTGCCGAGCGTCGTCGAGCGCGCGGTGCGTCGCGACCCGGAGGCGTACTCGTCCTCGAAGGGAATGCCGTACTCCTCGCAGAACTCTTCTTTGTCGTCCTCGCCGACGACGTCGCCGCGGGAGAGCCCGAGCAGTTCGTACGCTTTCGCGTGCATGGTCGCGACGTTCCCGCGCAGCGAGCGCGGGTTCACGTCGAGCCGTTCGGCGAGGCGTTCACGGACCTCGGCCGCGGCGGCGCGCGTATAGGAGACGACGAGGATGTCGCGCACCGATACGTCGTCGTCTTCGAGAATTTCCTCGACGTGGTCGAGGAGCGCGGTCGTCTTCCCGCTCCCCGGGCCACCGAACAGCCGCGTGACTTCCGGCTCCGAGTCCGTCATTATACAACTAGAGGAACCCAAACGGTATAAACGGCGTGAAATTCCACAGTCGGCGAACAGGTCGAGAACGGCGGGCTACGTGCGGCGCGTCGAACGAGCCTCCCGGACTTCTGCGCCGTCGCGTATCTTGTCCTCGCAGTTCGGACACACACGCGGGGCGCCGTGCTCGTTCGGTGTGAATACTCTCGCGTATGCGTCGGTCACGAAGGACCCACAGTTCTGGCACTCCGGCATGGCTCCATCGAATCTTTCTCAGGATTCGCCTTATGCGTGCTGGCCGTAACGGGAACCGGTCACGTGAATCACACGGTCGAGGCGGGTGGACCTGCTGAGAAACGCGACCCGGTGTCCCAGGTCCGGGGCGCAATCCCCTAGAGTCCGGTTTGTGATAGCACACCTCAGAAACAACCTATACGCGACACCGTGAACTCCCGACCGCGATGCCGCGACGACTCCCGCTCGGGGACGTGCGGCCGACGCAGCTCTACCTCTCCAGCGAGAAGCTCGCGGACGCCGCCTCGTGGTTCGACTTCGACGACCCGACGTACGACCCGCTGCCCGTCTTCGAGTACGACGACGAGTGGTTCCTCTCTGACGGCCACACGAGAGCGTTCCTCGCGTCCCTCGCGGGCGCCGACGAACTCCGCGTCGAACGCGACGAGGCGGTCCGCGAGGAGTACGACTTCGACGTCTACGAGGCCGCAATCGGGTGGTGTGAGGAGGACGGCGTCACCCGGGTCGCGGATCTCGCGGGCCGCGTCGTGGAGCCCGAGACCTTCGCGGACGTCTGGATCGCGCGCTGTCAGTCCTGCGACGAGTGAGGCGACCGACAGCAAGTGGCGCACCGACAGCAAGCGGCAGACCACCGGCTACGTGGCGTCGAGAACGGTCGTGAGCGGCGTCGGCCGGTGGTTACGGCGACCAGCCGCAGACTGTACAGGTTCGCGCATCTACGTCGTGGAGGCCCCCACACTCCGGACACTGCTTCTTGTTATAGCTCTCCTCCCACGTTGCAGTCTCGTGGCCGCGCTGTTCGAGGAAGTCGTCCAGAAGGGCGTCGTCGTCCGGAGTCGATGCGCTCGACATACACGGTATGCTACACCATACCACTACTTGAACGTACCGGAGTGACAGGTGACTGAAACGGCCACCGGGAAGGGGCGCACTCGCCGCGAGAATCGCAGGAATGCGGGGAGGAAGGCGCCGACCAGTTAGCGGTCGTAGCGGTCGCCGAATTAGTGTTCGGAGCGGTCGCCGAATTAGAGGTCGTAGAGGTCGCCGAACTTCTCGCGGGCGTACGCCACGAAGTAATCCGCGGTCAGCGGTTCGCCGGTCGCGACCTCCACGAGTTCGTCGGTCGTGTAGCGCTGGCCGTGGCTGTGGACGTGCTCGGTCAGCCACTCGCGGATGGGCGCGAACTCGCCCTCGCGGACGAGGCCGTCGACGTCAAGGTCCTCGCGCATGGTCGCGTCCAGCTGGGCGGCGAGCACGCTCCCGACGGTGTAGTTCTGGAAGGACGCGAACCCGCCCGTCCAGTGGATGTCCTGGAGGCAGCCCTCCGCGTCGTCCTCGGGGCGCACGCCGAGGTACTCCTCCATCAGGTCGTTCCAGCGCCCGGGAATCTCGTCGACGTCGATGTCGCCGCCGACGAACGCCTTCTCGACGTCCGCGCGGAGGATGATGTGCATGTGGTAGGTGAGTTCGTCTGCCTCCACGCGGATCTTGTTCTCGGGGTAGATGCGGTTGACCGCCTCGTAGACGTCCCGGGAGTCGGCGTCCGCGTCGAGGTGCTCGTTCACGATGGGGGTCGCGTACTCCCAGAACGCCTCCGTGCGGCCGACGTGGTTCTCCCAGAACCGCGACTGGGACTCGTGGACGCCCGAGGAGCGGGACTGTCCGAGCGGCAGGCCGTACTGGTCGTCCGGCAGGCCGTGCTGGTAGCTCGCGTGCCCGAACTCGTGAACCGTGCTCATCACCGCGCCGAGCGGGTCGTCCGCGGCGAAGCGGGTCGTGATGCGGGCGTCGAACTGCGGGCCGACCATGAACGGATGCGGGGCGGTGTCGAGGCGGCCGCGGTTCCAGTCGTACCCGAGGTGGTCGACGACCTCCCGGCAGAGCGCCATCTGGGTGTCGTCGTCGTACTCGCCGTCGAACGGCGACTCGAAGGTGGCGTCGCTGGCCGTCAGTTCCTCGATGAGCGGCACGAGTTCCGCGCGGAGCGTGTCGAAGATCTCCTCGACGCGCTCCAGGGGGAGATAGGGTTCGCCGTCCTCGAACATCACCTCGTAGGGGTCCGTGTCGGGGTCGATGTGTTCGGCGCGCTCGACCTGGAGGTCCCGGAGGTCGTCGAGGATCGGCGCGAACTGCGAGAAGTCCGCGTCCGCCTTCGCGTCCTCCCAGATCTGCTGGGCGTCGGACTGGGTCTCCGTCAGTTCCGCGACGAGGTCGCTCGGGACGCGGTCAGAGCGCTCGTACTGCCGGCGCAGCTCCCGGACGACGACCTGCTGGTCGTCGTCGAGGTCGCGGTCCGCGAGTTCGTCCAGCCACGCGCCGACCTCGTCGGCGGTCAGCAGGTCGTGGTGGACAGTGGAGAGCGCCGACAGCTGTTTGCCGCGGGCGGGCGCGCCGCCCTCCGGCATCATCACGCGCTGGTCCCAGGCGAGCGTGCCGCGCGCGTCACCGAGGTAGGAGAGCTGCTTCGTTCGTTCCTCGAGGGCCTCGTAGGCGTCCGCTTCGGCGGGGTCGGCGTCGGAGGTGTTCGTCGCCATACACCTCCCTGCGGAGTCTCCCCACATCAACCCTCGCCCGCCGGAAAGCTGGGACGGGCAGTCCGGTGGCCGACCGCTACGGTTTCACCATGACCTTGATGGCGTCGCGGTCGTCCATCGCGCGATAGCCCTCGGGGACGTTCTCGAGGTCCACCGTCTTCGTGAAGATCGGCGACGGGTCGAGGGTGCCCTGCAGGACGTCGGCCATCAGTTCTTCGGCGTACGCGCGGACGGGAGCGACCCCGCCGTTCAGCGTGATGTTGTCCGTGAACAGCGAGAACACGTCCAGTCCCTCGTCGTCGACGCCGTGCGGGACGCCGACGTAGCCGACGGTGCCACCGGGCCGACACACCGCGATTGCGGTGTCCATCGCCGACGCAGCGCCGACGCACTCCATGACGTGGTTCGCGCCGCCGTGCGTGAGTTCGAGCGCGCGCTCGACGGCCGCCTCACCCCGCGCCGAAATCGTCTCGGTCGCGCCGAACTCCCTGGCGAGGTCGAGGCGGTCCTCGTGGTGCCCCATCGCGATGACGCGCTCGGCGCCGAGGCGGCGCGCGGCGAGCACGCCACAGAGGCCGACGGCGCCGTCCCCGACGACCACCACGGTGTCGCCCTCGCCGACGCCCGCACTCACGGCGGCGTGGTGGCCGGTGCCCATCACGTCGGTCAGCGGCAGGAGCGATTCGAGGACGTCCTCGTCGTCTGCGTACCGGTCCGGGACGCGCACGAGCGTGCCGTCAGCGTGCGTGCTGCGGACGTACTCGCCCTGCGCCCCGCCGTTGTCGCCGCCCCAGCCGTCGCCGTTCACGCAGGACGTGTGCAGGCCCTTCCGGCAGAACTCGCAGTACCCGCAACTGATGGCGAACGGCGCGAGCACGCGGTCGCCGGGTTCGACGGACGTCACGTCGTCGCCGACTGCCTCCACGATACCCATCGGTTCGTGGCCGACCCCCGACCCCGGGTCGCGGTCGCTGTCGCCGCGGTAGAACCAGAGGTCCGACCCGCAGACGGCGGTGTGCGTGACGCGGACGATGGCGTCGGTCGGCGCCTCGAGTTCGGGTTTCGGAACGTCCTCGACGGTGATGTCGCGAGGTCCCTGGAAGATTGCAGCGCGCATGGTCGAGCACTCGGCGGGCAGTGGGAAAAGCCACCCGACACCCCTGGTTGGTCGCCGGAACTCGGCCGCCTACCGGCCGTCCCACTCCGCCCGGAGCAGTCCGTACGTCAGCATGTCGTAGTAGTCGCCCCGGTAGTAGGCGGCGTCGCGCCGAGCGCCCTCCCGCTGGAACCCGAGCGATTCGAGCAAGCCCCGCGAGGCGTCGTTGAACGCGCCGGCGGACGCCTCGATGCGATTGAGGTTCAGGTCCGCGAAGCCGTACTCGACGACCAGGCCCGCGGCCTCCGAGCCGTACCCCTCGCCGTGGAACTCGGGATCGAGGTGATACGCCAGTTCCATGCTGCGCGCGCGGTCGGTCGCTGTCGGGCCGTACTGGCTGGCGGTGAGCGACACCATCCCGATGGGGTCGTCGTTCACGCACGCCAGCAGTTTCACGTCGTCCTCCGTCGTGAGCGTCGTCTCGAAGAACTGCTCGGCGAGGTCGCCGTTCATCGGCTTCGCGTCCAGCGCGGGGCGCCAGAGTTCCGGGTCGTTCATCCAGCGCTGTATCGCGTCGAGGTCCCCGCGCTCGGGTGGCCGGAGGGTGACGCTGTCGCCGGAGAGGAAGACGGGTCCAGGCATACGCGAATCAGCTGACGAGTCGGGCATAAGTTTTCGGAAGCCGAACAGGACACTGCTCCAGCAGGTGTCACAAACAGCACCCTTGTGGATCGAACGGGCGAGGCACGACGTACCTCGGTACGTGCGAACGGCGACGCCGTGAGTGACGCGAGCGATATACTGTCGAGCGAACGCGAGCGCCTGGTGAGGCCGAGGGCTTTCAGTGGTCGGACGACGAGAAGTCAGAACGAAAGGGAGGGATGGCGACCTGTACAGAACGCCGACCTACAGGTCGTACAGTTCCGTGTACTTCTCGGTGACGTAGTCGACGAAGTGGTCGGCGTTGTACTCCTCGCCGGTGGCCTCCTCGACGAGGTCAGGCGTGGTGTACTGCGCGCCGTGCTGGTGGACGTTGGTCTCCAGCCAGTCCGCGATGACGTCGAAGTCGCCGTCGCGCACCTTCTCGTCGACGTCGCCGACGTCCGCTTCGAGGGCGTCGTAAATCTGGGCGGCGAGCACGCTCCCCAGCGAATAGGTCGGGAAGTAGCCGAACGAGCCGTGACTCCAGTGGATGTCCTGGAGGCAGCCCTCCGCGTCGGTGTCGGGCCGCACGCCGAGGTACTCCTCGTACTTGTCGTTCCAGCGCTCGGGAACGTCCGCGACGTCGAGGTCGCCCTCGATGAGTTCGCGCTCGATCTCGAAGCGCACGATGATGTGCATGTGGTAGGTGAGTTCGTCCGCTTCGACCCGGATGAGGTTGTCCTCGTAGACCTCGTTGGCGGCCTCGTAGGCGTCCTCGGGGGTGGCCTCGGCGACCTGCGGGAAGCGCGCCTGCATCTCGGGGAGGAACTTCTCCCAGAAGACCCGGGAGCGCCCGACGTGGTTCTCCCAGAGGCGGCTCTGGGACTCGTGGACGGTGAGGTCGCGGGACTCGCCGAGCGGGCTGCCGTACTGCTCGCGCGGCAGGCCGAGCGTGTAGCGCGCGTGTCCGAACTCGTGAATCGTGGACGTGAGCGCGCCGAGCGGGTCGTCCTCCGCGAATCGCGTGGTGACGCGGGCGTCGAACTGGTTGCCCGTGGAGAACGGGTGCGGGGCGGTGTCGAGGCGGCCGTGCTCGAAGTCGTAGCCGAGCGTGTCGAGGACGTCCCGCGCGAGGTCCTCCTGGGTGTCGACGTCGAAGTCGCCCTCGAAGGGGTCGGCGAGTTCGACGTCGCTCTCGCGGATGTCCGCGATGAGCGGCACGAGTTCCTCGCGGAGGCGTTCGAGCACGCGCTCGGCCGTGTCGAGGTCGAGGTACGGCTCGTAGTCCGCGAACAGCACCTCGTAGGCGGGCTTGTCGGGGTCGATGTGCTCGGCGTACTCCTTTTTGAGTTCGATGAGGTCCTGGAGAATCGGCGCGAAGACGGAGAAGTCGTCCTCTGCCTTGGCCTCCTTCCACTTGGGCAGGGCTTCGGACGTCGTCTCGGAGATCTCGGCGACGAGTTCGCTGGGGACGCGGTCGGCGCGCTCGTACGCCCGTCGAATCTCGCGGACGACGGCGGCCTGCTCGTCGGTGAGGTCGGCGTCCTCGAGTTCGTCCAGCCAGTCGCCGACCTTGTCCTCCGTGAGCAGGTCGTGGGACAGCGAGGAGAGCGTGGACTTCTGCTGGGAGCGGGCGGGCGTCCCGCCTTCCGGCATCATGACTTCCTGGTCCCAGGAGAGGAGACTGGTCGCGGCGTTGACGTTCGAAATCTGTTCGTAGTGGTCGAGGAGCGCCTCGTAGGCGTCGGGGACCGCCTCAGTAGCCTGCGCGGACATACGCTAGCCGAACAGTTCGGGGCCCATGAGGATTGTCCTCTCCGTCCAGTTCGGCGCTCCCCAGGACTGTCCGCTTGGCTCAGTTCGGCGCTCCCCAGGACTGTCCGCCCGGCTGCCGGGAACGCGGCGGCTACCGGCTGGCGACCCGCTCGTAGACGCGCCGGCACCGCGCGAGCACGTCGAGGGACACGCTCTCAGTCGCCGTGTGGGCTTCGCCGGGTTCCGCCGGGCCGCAGACGACGCACGTCACCCCCGCGTCGGCGAGCCAACCGGCGTCGGTCGCGTGGGGTTTCGCGACGTGAGCGCCCGCGCCGTCCTGAACTCCCCGGGCGGCGTCGAGCACGCTATCGGCGAACTCGGGGTCGTCGCAGGCCATCGGCGGGAGGTCCTGGTCGACCGTCCACGACACGCCGTCGATGGCTTCGACCGCGCCGAGGCCGACACGCTCCCCGGGGACCGTGCGCTCGTCGACGGTGACCTCGCAGGCTTCGGGAATCACGTTCCACGCCGTGCCGCCGTCGATTTCCGTGACGGCGACGCTGCCCGCGAGGCGCTGGCCGAGCACGTCCGCCTCCGGCGCGTCCAGGTCGCGAATCACGTCCACGGCGTCGCAGGCCCGATAGACCGCGTTCTCGCCCTTCTCGACTTCGCTGGCGTGCGCGGCCGTGCCCGTCGCAGTGACCGTGCTGGCGCGCCGGCCCTTGTGGGCGACGGCGACATCGAGTACGCTCGGTTCGGAGTACCCCGTCGAGCCCTCGCCGACGACGGCGTAGTCGGGTCGGAACCCCGCGTCGATTGCGTGCCGGGCGCCCTCGCCGCCCGTCTCCTCGCCGACGAACGACGCGAACGCCAGCGCCCGATCGGGGTCGGCGTCCCGGAACGCGAGCAGCATCGCCGCGACCGAGCCCTTCATGTCCGCGGTACCGCGGCCGTACAGGCGGCCGTCCCGCTCTTCGACGACGTACTCGCCGTCGGCGGTCTGGCTCTCGTCAGGTGGCACGACGTCGTGGTGGCCGACGAGCGCGAGGCTGTCGCCGTCGGCGTCTCGGTTGCGCCACGCGACGACGTTCCCGGCGTCGTCCCGCGTGACGGCGGCGTCGGTCCGGTCGCGGAGCCACGACGCGATGGCGTCGCCGGCGGCTGTCTCGTCGTCGTGGCTCGGAATCGAGACGAGGCGCTCGGTCAACGCGCGGAGTTCGTCCATCACGCGTGCAGACGCACGCCGGCGGTTAATTGGCTTCGCCGGTGACGTCCACCCACGTCGCCATTGCATCGCGCCGGGCTACCGGTCCGCTCGAACTGCCGTTCTGTGGCGACTGCCACACGGATTGATATACCCTTATCAGTGCGCCGCGAGTACTCTGGGCCAACATGAACATCGTTCCCGACACGAGCGTCGTCGTCGACGGCCGCATCTCCAAGCGGGTCGAGGACGGCGAGTACGAGGGCGCGACCGTCTACGTTCCGGAGGCGGTCGTCGGCGAGGTCGAGGCGCAGGCGAACAGCGGGCGACAGACCGGCTGGGACGCCCTCGAGGAACTCCAGCGGCTCGTCGAACTCGCCGACGAGGGCCGACTCGAGATCAACTACGTCGGCGAGCGCGCCGCCGAGGAGGACATCCAGCGCGCGGCGGCGGGCGCCATCGACGCCATCATCCGGGACGTCGCGATGCGCCACGACGCGCGCCTGCTCACCAGCGACATCGTGCAAGCGGAAGTCGCGAAAGGCAAGGGCATCGACGTCGAGTACCTCGAACCCCTGGAGCGCGAACTCGGCACGCTCGGCATCGAGCAGTACTTCGACGAACTCACGATGAGCGTCCACCTCAAGGAAGGGCTGGTGCCGATGGCGAAGCGCGGCGAGGTCGGCGAAATCGAATACCAGGCCATCGGCGAGGAGGAACTCGACGCCGACACCATCCACGAGTACGCGAGCGAAATCATCACCACGGCCAAACGCGCCGACGACGCGTTCATCGAGCTCTCCGAGGAGGGGATGACCATCGCGCAGGTGCGCGACATGCGCATCGCGGTGTCGGAGCCGCCGTTCTCGGAGAGCCCCGAGATCACGGCCGTGCGCCCCATCGTGAAGACGACGATGGACGACTACGAGCACGCCGACGAACTCCGCGAGCGGATGCTCGAGCGGGACCGCGGCGTGCTCATCGCCGGCGCGCCGGGCGCGGGGAAGTCGACGTTCGCGCAGGCCGTCGCGGAGTTCCTCTCGGACAACGGCAACGTCGTGAAGACGATGGAGAAGCCGCGCGACCTCCAGGTCGGCGAAGAGGTCACCCAGTACACGGAACTCGGCGGCGAGATGTCGAAGACAGCGGACTCCCTGCTGATGGTGCGGCCGGACTACACCATCTACGACGAGGTCCGGAAGACCGACGACTTCGAGGTGTTCGCGGACATGCGACTGGCGGGCGTCGGCATGGTCGGCGTCGTGCACGCGACGCGGCCCATCGACGCGCTCCAGCGCCTCGTCGGGCGCGTGGAACTCGGCATGATCCCCCAGATCGTGGACACGGTCGTCTACATCGAGGAGGGAGACGTCGAGACCGTCTACGACGTGAAGACCGAGGTGAAAGTCCCCGAGGGCCTGATGGAGGAGGACCTCGCTCGGCCCGTCATCCAGGTCCGGGACTTCGCGACCGGGACGCCCGCCTACGAGATCTACACGTTCAACCGCCAGGTCGTCACGGTTCCGCTGGAGGACACCGACGAGGCGCCCGAGTCGGGCGTCGACAAACTCGCGAAACAGGAGGTCGAACGCGAAATCAAGGCCGCAACCCGCGGCCCCGTGGAGGTCGACATCCGCGGCCCGAACGAGGCCGTGGTGTACGTCTCCGAGGACGAGATCAGCCACGTCATCGGGAAGGGCGGCGGCCGCATCACGGACATCGAGGACCGCCTCGGAATCAGCATCGACGTACGGACGCTCGACGAGCGAACCACCGAGACGGCTGGCACCGGCGACAACGAGGCCGCGGGCGACATCGTCACGCCGGAGGTCACGTCCCGGCACATCATCGTCCCGCTGTCAGGCGACCGCGCGGGCGAGACCGTGGAAGTGCAGGCGGACGGCGAGTACCTGTTCACTGCGACGGTCGGCCGCGGCGGCGACATCAAGGTCTCTCGCGGGTCGGCCATCGCGGAGGAGCTGGAGCGCGCCATCGACCACGAGCGCATGATTTCGGTCGTCCCGAACGAATAGCCCGGTCTGCGTCGGACTCGGTGACGGCGACCGCGCCACCGGTCGCTTCCGGCGTGTAGCGCGAGAACAAAGAGAAGCGCAGACGGAGCGACGAACGCCGCGGCGTCGACGTCAGACGGCTTCTGGGTCGGCTTCCGCGGCGGCGTCGTCTTTCTCGCAGGTCAACTGGTAGAGGCTCTGGCGGGCGTCCGCGAAGTAGATGTCCTCGTCGACGACGCCGCGGTCTTCGAGGCGTTCGAGCGCGTACCGGACGGTGCGCGCGGAGAGCATCGTTTCCTCGACGATTCGCTTCTGAGTGAGGGGGCCATCGTACTCGAGTACCTTGTAGACGAGCTTCGCGCTCGGCGGCAGGTCCTCCAGCACACTGTCGTCTCCAGCCATCATTACGAATCGAAACACTCCACGCGCTTAAAACTGCGGGAGCGTCTCGCACACTGACGCCGCCAACCCCCGCCAGACGAGCTACGCCGTCGCAGCACGCGACCGACACTACCGGTCTGCGAACCCAGATTCAGGCAGTCGGCGAATCAGCGTCGCCGCGTACGGCAAGCGAACACCTTTTGAGCGCGGACGCCGGAGACACCTGTATGACTGAGACTGCGGACCCGACGGCTGCCCACCGGCGCAGCCTGAAGGTGACCACCATCGCCACGCTCGGCGGGGTCGCCGCGGCCTTCCTCTCGGAGATGACGATCTCCGAGCCGACGAGCAGAACGGGGCTGCTCGTCCTGCTCGGGGTGGTCGCGCTCGAACTCGGCCTGATGCGGGTCGCTGGCGTCGACATCAGCGACTTCTCCACGAAAGACCACTTCTACGTGCTGTTCATGTCGTTCGCCCTCTGGTTCATCACGTGGGGCGTCCTGCTCTCCGAAGGCGTCACCGTCTAACGATGGCGGAGGACAGCATCGCGGTCGTGGACCTCGACAGGTGTCAGCCCGACCGCTGCAACTACGAGTGCTCGAACTACTGTCCGCCGAACCGCACGGGGAAGGAGTGCATCACGCTGCGCGGCGAGGAGGCCGAGGACGGCGACCCCGACCAGATCCGCATCAGCGAGGAGATCTGTCTCGGGGAGACCTGCGGCATCTGCGTCGAGAAGTGCCCGTTCGACGCCATCGAGATCATCAACCTCCCGCAGGAACTCGAGGACGACCCGACCCACCGCTACGGCGAGAACGCGTTCTCGCTGTACGGCCTCCCGGTCCCCGAGTCCGGGAAAGTGACGGGGCTGCTCGGCCCGAACGGCATCGGGAAGTCCACGGCCGTGAAGATTCTCGCCGGCGAAATCACGCCGAACCTCGGCCGGCACGACGACGAACCCAGCTGGGAGAAGGTCCTCGACGCGTACCGCGGCACCGAACTCCAGGACTACCTCGAAGCGGTCCGCAGCGGCGACATCAGCGTCGCACGCAAACCACAGTACGTCGACCAGATTCCGGACCAGTTCGGCGGCACTACCCGGGAGTTGCTCGAGCAGACCGACGAGCGCGGCGTCCTCGACGAGCTCGTCGACCGGCTGTCCATCCGACCCGTGATGGACCAGTCCATCGACTCGCTGTCCGGCGGCGAGCTCCAGCGCGTCGCGCTCGCCGCGGCGCTCGCGCGCGACCGCGACTTCTACTTCGTGGACGAGCTCACGCCGTACCTCGACATCAGTCAGCGCGTCACCGCGGCGCGCATCGTCCGCGAACTCGCAGAAGAGGAGGACAAGGCAGTCCTCGTCGTCGAACACGACCTGGCGGTGCTGGACATGCTCGCGGACTCCATCCACGTCGCGTACGGCGAACCGTCGGTGTACGGCGTCGTCACGCCGCCGAAGTCCGTGCGCAACGGCATCAACGAGTACCTGCGCGGCTACCTCGACAACGAGAACATGCGCATCCGGCCGGAGGCCATCACGTTCGAGGAGCACGCGCCCCGGCCTGCGAGCCGCGAGGAGACGCTCATCTCCTACCCCGACATGACGAAGTCCTACGGCGAGAGCGAGTTCACGCTCACCGTCAACGGCGGCGTCATCCACCAGAACGAAGTCCTGGGCGTCGTCGGGCCCAACGGCATCGGGAAGTCGACGTTCGCGCAACTGCTGGCGGACGACATCGAACCGACGAGCGTCGGCGGCGAGGAGGGCGCGGACCTCGACATCGGCCTCGACATCGCGTACAAGCCGCAGTACGTGGAGGCCGACCAGCCGATCCGCGTGGACGCGTTCCTGTCGTCGATCACTGACGACTTCGGGTCCAGTTACTGGAACACCGAAATCGGGGACCCGCTCCAGCTCGACCGCATCCTCGAACAGAACCTCACGGACCTCTCCGGCGGGGAACGCCAGCGCGTCGCCATCGCCGCGACGCTCTCGAAGGACGCCGACCTCTACCTGCTGGACGAGCCCTCCGCGCACCTCGACGTCGAGCAGCGCGTGCTCGCCACCCGCGCCATCCGGCGGTTCGCGGAGAACCGCGAGACCACCGTCATGGTCATCGACCACGACATCTACATGGTCGACCTGGTGAGCGACCGCCTGATGGTGTTCGACGGCGAACCCGCAGCGCACGGCCGCGCGTCCACCCCGCAGGCGATGCGCTCGGGGATGAACGAGTTCCTCGCGAACCTCGACGTGACGTTCCGCCGCGACGAGAACCTGGGTCGGCCGCGCATCAACAAGCCCGGCAGCCAACTCGACAAACAGCAGAAGCGCAACGGCGAATACTACTACACCACCGAGTGACGCGGGCTGTCCACCGCCGATTGACGTGGGGTCGGCCCGTCGCGCCCCCGTAGCGGCCGCCTGTCGCGGGTCGGTGGGCTGCTTAAGCCGGCTTAATCGGCGTTAATTCTATTGAAGTCGCGCGCACGGTCCCGCGGGTATAAGCCCGCAGGTGACCAACGACCGGATAGAATGAGAGCGACTGTTGTGTTCGTGGTGGCACTCCTCGTGGTGGGTGTCCTCGCGCCGTTCGCCGCGGCGTCGCCGGTGACGGACGACCAGGCGGCGTCCGGGTCGGTGGCGGTGCAGGACGACGACGCGACGAACGAGACAGCCGACGAGACGGCGCCCGGGGCGAAGCTGGCGGGCGTCGCTGCGGTCCAGGGCGCGGAAGTCGAGGGTGAGGTCGAGAAGCGGTCGTTCGGCCTGCAGGTCGCGGCGGCGAACTCGAACGCCTCGAAGGCGTCCGTCGTCGCCCAGCAGAGCCAGACCCTCGAAGCGCAGCTCACCGCGCTCCAGGAGCGCAAGGCCGAACTCGAGGCGGCCCGCGAGAACGGCACCATCTCGGAGTCGCGGTTCCGCGGGGAGATGGCGGGGCTGGCGGCCAGGATTTCGACGCTCCAGCAGTTGACGAACGCGACCGCTGAGACGGCGAGGGGGCTGCCGGCTGCGGCGCTCGCTGACCGCGGCGTGAACGCGTCGTCCCTCGACCGCCTCCGGACGTCCGCCAGGAACCTCTCCGGGCCCGATGTCGCTGCGATTGCCCGGGACATCGCCGGACCGCCGAACGTGTCGGTGGGACCGCCGGCGAACGGCGGCGGCCCACCGGTCGGGATGCCCGGTGGGAACAACACGACGACCGGGCCGGGTGCGGGTGTCGGGTCCGGTAACGGCGGGAACGGCCCCGGGGACGGAACGCCCGGGAACGGACAGAACGCCACGACGGGTCAGCAGAACACGACTGCCGGACCCGGCAGTGGCCAGGGCGCCAGCGCGACGGCCGGGAACGGCAACGGCGCAGCGGGTAACGGGACTGGCGCAGCGGGTAACGGGACTGGCGCAGCGGGCAACGGGACTGGCATGGCCGGTAACGCCACGAACGGCAACGGGCCCGGTGTCGCCGGCAACGGAACCGGCAGTGGCGTCGCAGGTACTGCGTCGATGAACAACGGCACTGTCGTCGCCGGCACCGAGACGCTCACTGCCCCGGCGACCGGAAACGAGGTGCCCGAGTCGGCCAGCGAGACGTTCGGCGTGCCGCTGTTCGCGGTGGGATACGACGCGGCGACCGCAGTCGCCCTGTGAACGACTAGCAGACCCGCGGTAGACTTTTTGCGGTCGGCGTGGTGGCTGCAGGTGATGACCGTTCTCGACTCGTAGCCGGGCGTCCGCCCCGGTCGGCCGGCGCTGCCGGCCACCTCTTTCGCCGCGTGCGGGCGCACTGACGCGCACTGCTCTCGAGTACCCCACAGCGGAGCCACCGCAGCCACGCACGCATGTCACGAGACGGTTCGACAGCCATCGTCGCGAAGCGAACAGCACAGCAACCAGTACAGACGGACGAGATCCGAGCGCTCTGCGCGTCCGCCGGCCTGGACGTCGTCGGGGAGCGCACGCAGGTCCGCGAGCGCGACCCGACCTACGACCTCGGGGCGGGCGCGGTCGCGGACCTGGCCGAGCGCGTCGACCGAGAGGACGTCGACGTCGTCGTCGTGGACGGCGAACTCGACCCGGAGCAGGCGTACAGCCTCCAGGAGGAACTCGGGGTTGAGGTCGTCGACCGGACGCGCCTCGTCCTCGACGTGTTCGCGGACCGCGCGGACACCCGGCGCGCGCGCCTCGAGGTCCGCCTCGCGGAGCTCAGGTACGAACTCCCTCGGGCGGAGGCGCGGGCTCGCCGGGGCGAGAACTCGGGCCGCAGAGGGTTCCGGAGCGGCGGCGAGGAGCCGGTCGCCGCGCAGTTGCGCGCGGACTACAAGCAGCGCATCCGGAACCTGCGGGACGAACTCGACAAGCGAGACGACGAGGACGCCGCCGTCCGAGAAGCCCGCCACGAGTCCGGATTCGACCTCGTGGCGCTGGCGGGCTACACGAACGCCGGGAAGTCGACGCTGCTGCGCCGCCTCGCGGACGAACTCGCCGTCGACGAGAACGCCACCCGGCACGACGACCTCGCGGAGACCGCCGCGTCCAGAGACCGCCTGTTCGAGACGCTGGATACGACGACCCGCCGCGCGACGGTGGGCGACCGCGACGTGCTCGTCACGGACACGGTCGGGTTCGTCAGCGACCTGCCGCACTGGCTGGTCTCGTCGTTCCGAACGACGCTCTCCGCGGCCCGCGAAGCCGACGTCGTCCTGCTCGTCGCGGACGCCACGGACGACCCGGAAACGCTACGAGAGAAGGTCGAGACCAGCCTGAGCGAACTCGAGGACCGCCGCGGCGCCCTGTTGCCCGTACTGAACAAGCGCGACGCCGCGAGCGACCTCGACGCGAAAAGCAACATCCTCGCGGACCTCGCCGGCGAGCCGGTCGTCACGAGCGCGACGGAGAATGGCGGTATCGCCGCGCTCCGCGACCGGCTCTGTGACGCCCTGCCGGAACGCGAGCGCGTGGAACTCAGCGTCCCGAACACGGACGACGGCAACGCGTTCGTCTCCTGGTGTCACGACCACGGCACCGTGCACGACCCCAGCTACGGCGACACCATCGACGTCGAACTCGAAGCGCGTCGCGAAGTCGCGGCGAAGGCCGAGGGGCGAGCGGCGCAACTGAGCGACGACTGACTACGTTCCACCACCATCAGACGACTAACCGCGGAAAGCACTTACCGCGGCCGACCGGTTTGACTGACGTTGCGACGACGACGGCTGCTCGGCAGTTTCGCCGGCCTCTGCACGGCGCTCACTGCGGGCTGTTTGGAAGAAACCGGACCCGACTCCGCGGAAACGGCTCCGAGCGAGACGGCCACGACGACCGGACCGACGACAACGAAGTCGGCGACCGACGCCACGAGCACAAGAGGGGCGCCGGACACGGACGCGCTGACAGCTGCAGCGACCGTGCTCCAGTCCTCCGCCGCGGACTCGCCGCCGCGCGTCGCCGTCGAGGTGACGAACACTGCGGACGTCGAGGTGCGACTGTCGGGCGGTGCGACGCTCCCGTTCAGCAGTTACCGGGCGGAAGACGGCCCGCTCGTCGCGCTCCCGGACGACCGAGAGTACGTCCGCGGGCCCTCGGTACCGAACGAGAAGACAGACGGCTGCTGGCGCGCGGATTCGAACGTCCTCCGGGAGGACATCGGACTCATGGAAGCCGTCCCCGCCGGGGGGTCGACGTCGACCAGATTCACGCTGCTCACCGCCGCAGACGCCGAGGAGTGCGCCGTCGGCGACGAGTACGCGTTCGAGCATCCACTCGGGGTTGATTCGGACCACTGGTCGACCGGCTACGGGGTCGACGTCGAACTCACCGTCGCACGCAACGAAGCGGGAGACGTCAGCAGTGCCAGCGCAACTCTACGAACTACGGAGTAACAGCACCCGAACCCTCCACGATGCGAGCATCCGCGATCGAGCGGTCCGAAGGACCCGAGCGAAGCGGTTCACCGAGCGCGAACGGAGTGAGCGCTCGGGCGCGAGGACGACCGGAGGGAGGACGAAGCGCTTTTTCCGCAAGTTTTTGCCGAGTGAGGGCGGCCGCAGGCCGCCCTCACGCAGAGCAAAAAGTGCGTTTCAGAACACCGTCCGCTGGCAGGTGCCGCAGAGTTCCTGTTCTTTGCGGTCGACTTCCCTGACGGTGGGGGAGAAGTTCATGGCGCAGCGGTTGTTGTCGCAGTGTTCGAGGCCGAGAGTGTGGCCGAGTTCGTGGACGACTTCCTTCCGGACGCGGTCGGCGAAGACATCGCTGGCGGGGCGTTCGGAGAAGCCGCCGTCACTCGACGTCTGGAGGCGGTACGTGGAGACGACGCAGCCGCGGCCGTCGAGGTACGCGAGCCCGAAGACGTAGTTGCGGCGGCGGTAGAAGAGGTCGTTGGGGGTGAGCGCGAGCGTCTTGTCGCCGTTGCCGACGCGGGTGGCGAGGTCGATGAATTCGGCGGCGCGGTACTGGCTGCGGGCGTCGTCGTGGGCGTCCTCGGGGACGGCCTGTTCGGGGGCGACGACGACGTCGCAGTCGTAGATAGAGCGGAGGCTGGCTGAGGCCTCCCGTTTGACGTGCGCGGGGACGTCCCCGACCGGCACGATGTCAACCCGCATTGGAGAGACATTATACGCCGCGAAGCATAAACATCCCGCATGGGCGACCCCCCTGCCGTCGTGGATTTGCTGGCCGGGTACGGCCGACTCGTGGAGGTCGGCGTCGGGCGGCGGGGCGACGTGGCGGCGGCGCTTGCGGATCGCGGATGCGAGGTGACGGCGACAGACGTCCACGACCGCGGGGTCCCGTCGGGTGTGCGGTTCGTGCGCGACGACGTGACCGACCCGGACGAGGCGGTGTACGCGGACGCGGACGCGGTGTACGCGTTGAACTGTCCGCCGGAGCTCCATCGGCCGCTCGTGGCGGCGGCCGAGGCGGTGGACGCGGCGTGCCTGTTCACGACGCTGGGCGGCGACCAGCCGGCGGTGTCCGTGGTGCGGCGGACGGTCGACACCGGGACGGTGTTCGTCGCCCGGGAGCGCGGGGACGCGTAACTGACTTCTCCCCGGCCTGCGTCCGTGTCGGTATGCAAGTGGACGCGGTCGTGCTGGACGTCGACGGCGTGCTCGTGGACGTGGCGGACTCCTACCGGCGCGCCATCGTGGAGGCCATCCAGTTCGTGTACGGGGAGACCATCGAGAAGGCCGCAGTCCAGCAGTTCAAGGACGCCGGCGGGTTCAACAACGACTGGACGCTGACGGACGCGGCGGCGCTGTTCGTGCTCGCGAGCCGCGAGGGGTACAGCGGGGGCGTCGAGGAGTTCACGGACCGGGTGGCGGCCCACGGCGGCGGCCTGTCGGGCGCGGAGGAGGTCGTTGAGTCGCACCTCGACCCGGGCGGCGTGCAGCGGGTGCGCGACGACTGGCAGCCCGACCGGCTGCGCGAGGTGTTCCAGCAGTTGTACCTGGGCGCGGAGCTGTACGCGGACCTCGAGGGCGAGGAGCCGGACCCGGAGCTCGCGACCGAGCACGGGTTCATCAACGACGAACCGGTCATCGTGACGCCCGAAACTATCGAGGCGCTGACGAGCGAGTTCCCGGTCGGCGTGCTGACCGGGCGGCCGGAGGCGGAGGCGGAACTCGCGCTGGACCGCGTCGGCCTGGACGTCCCGCCGGAGTACCGGTTCACGATGGACGACTGGGAGGAGGGGAAGCCGAATCCGCGGGCGTTGATCGCGCTCGCCGAGCGGACGGGCGCGGAGTCAGTGGCGTTCGTCGGGGACACGCTCGACGACGTCGAGACGGCGACCAACGCCCGGGAGGCGGACCCGGAGCGCACGTACTACGGCGTCGGCGTGCTGACCGGTGGGCTGACCGGGCCCGAAGGCCGCCAGAAGTACGAGGACGCGGGCGCTGACCGCGTGTTGGACTCCGTGAACGACCTGCCGGACGTCGTCTCCTCGGAGTAGGTACCCGCGTTCGGTCGCCGGGTGGACTGTCTCGCGGCGAGTGGACGAACCACGACACACCAACCCGTGCGTGGTTCACGCAATTCTTAACCGGTCGCCGGGCGACCATAGAGTATGCGAATCGCGTTACTCGGCGGGACTGGCGACATCGGCGAAGGGCTGGCGCTCCGGTGGGCCTACGACACCGACCACGAGGTCGTCGTCGGGTCCCGGGACCCGGAGCGGGCGCGCGCGAAGGCCGAGGAGTACGAGACGGAACTGGACAGCCGCGGCGTCGAGAAGAAGATCACGGGATTCGAGAACGCGATGGCGGCGGACCGAGCGGACGTCGTCGTGCTGGCGGTGCCGCCGTACCACGTCGCCGACGTGGTCGAGGAGGTGGCCGACCGCCTCGACGACGACGCCCTCCTGGTGTCGCCGGCGGTCGGGATGCAGAAAGGCGCGGGCGGCTTCCGCTACAATCCGCCGAGCGCGGGCAGCGTCACGGAACTCGTCGTGGAGACAGCGCCCGACGACGTCACCGTGGTCGGCGCGTTCCAGAACCTCTCGGCGGACCGCCTCGCGAACCTCGACGTCGAGCTCTCCCTGGACACGCTGGTCGTCGGGGACGACGAGGACGCCAAGCGGAACGTCGCCGCGCTCGCGGAGGGCATCGAGGGACTGCGGGCGCTCGACGCCGGCCCGCTGGCGAACGCCGCGGAGGTGGAGTCGCTGACGCCGCTGCTCATCAACCTCGCCATCCACAACGACGGCCTACACGACGTCGGCGTCACCTTCGAGTGACGCGTCGCGAGCGTCCCCGGTAGCGGCATCGTCGTCGGTGTCGTCACCGGTGCCATCACCGGCGGGCGCCTCCTCGGTCCCGGTATCGTCCGTCTCGTCGATGACGGCTTCGCCGTCCGGCATCCCGATTCTGTCGCGTTCCAGCGCCGCCACGGTCCTGAACTTCTCGAGCAGGCCGGCGGCGTCCGCTGCGAGGACGCGGACCATCGGTTCCTTCCCGACGGCGCCGCGGTCGACGACGGCGTCCGGTGCGCGTTCGCGGCCGGTCATCGCCTCGCTGGCCGTCCAGTCCATCGTCCCGTCGGCGTCCGCGGGTTCGTCGGTCCGGTCGACGATCTCGACGTCCCAGCGCTCGCGCAGCGCGGCCTCGCGGTCGGCGGCCCAGCGGACGTTCCCCGCGGCCGAGACGCCGGGGTCGGCGTCTCGGACGCCGAGCAGGAATCGCGCGACGTGGCTGGACGCGCCCGGTGCGACACCGCCCGTGGCGCGGACGCCGCGGCTGGTGGCGTGCAGGCGGCCGTCCACGGCGACGACATCGTCGGGCGTGGTGGCGTTCGCGGGCGCGACGGCGACGTTCGTCCCGACTTCCGGAACGAGCCCCGGCCTCCAGTCGCGCTCGAGCGCGGCGACGACCGTCTGGACGGCCTCGATGGCGGCGGCTTCGTCAGGGGCGTGGCCGCGGAGCGCACCGTCGTCGGTGACTGACCCGGGGAGCGCGTCCGCGATGGCGGCGTGGTCGACGGGGCCGCCGCCGGCGCCCAGGGAGAGCGGCGACTCGATGGCGGCGACGACGTCCCGGACGCCGCGTTCGACGGCCTGCCGGTGGTCCGCGCCGCGAGCGAGCCGGGCGGCGAGTGCCGCGGAGAGCGTGCACCCGGAGCCGTGCGTGTCCGCGGTGGCGACGCGCTCGCGAGTGAACGCGCTCGGGGTGTCGCCCACGTAGACGTCGACCGGGTCGCCGTCGACGTGCCCGCCGGTCACGAGCACCGCGTCCGGGCCCAGGTCGCGGACCGCTTCGGCGGCGGCGCGCAGGTCGTGTTCGTCCTCGATGGCGACGTCGGCCAGCAGTTCGGCCTCGGGGACGTTGGGGGTCGCGACGGTCGCCTCCGGGAGCAACTCGTCGCGGACGGCGTCGACGCCCGCTTCGGTGAGCAGCCGGTCGCCGGACTGCGCGACGACCACGGGGTCGACGACGACGGGGAAGTCTGCGGTCGAGAGTCGGTCGGCGACCGCTTCGACGACCGCCGCGTCGCCGAGCATCCCGGTCTTCGCGGCGGCGACCTGGAAGTCCTCGACGACGGCGTCGTACTGCGCGCCCACGATGTCGGGGTCGTGGACGACGCTGTCTGTGACCGCGCAGGTGTTCTGCGCGGTCACGGCGGTGACCGCGGACGTGCCGAACGCGCCCAGCGCCTCGAACGTCTTCAGGTCGGCCTGGACGCCCGCGCCGCCGCCGCTGTCCGACCCCGCGACGGTGAGCGCGACGGGGCGCATCAGTCGTCGGCAGCGGGCGCCGCCCGCGACGGCAGTTCGACGGCGGGTTCGTCGACGCCGAGTTCGTCGAGCGCGGCGTTCGCGGCGGCTTTGCCCGAGAGCAGCATGGCGCCAAACGTCGGGCCCATGCGCGTGAGGCCGTGGACGGTCGCCGTCGACAGGCCCGCGGTGATCAGGCCGTCGTGGACTTTGCCGGTGTGTTCGACGACCTTGTCTTCGCTGTCGGCGACCCACATGGAGTCGTGGCCGGGGGAGTCGTGGCCGGGCGCGCCGTACTCGCCCTCGCCGGTCTTGTCCATGCCGGTGTTGTGTTCGTCGGCGTGCTCGATGCCCGCGGCGTCGACGACGCCGCGTTCCTGGAGTTTGGAGACGACGACGGCGTCGTGGCCGGTGGCGTCGATGACGACGTCGGACTCGACGGCGATGGGGTCGACACAGGTGAGTTCCCGGGGCAGCGCGTGGACGGGCGTCCAGTTCATCACGATGCCCGCGACCTCGTGGTCGTCGCGGACGACGACGTCCGTGAACTCGGTCATGTTCTGGATGCGCGCGCCGGCGTCGCAGGCGGCCTTGATGAGCGACGAGCACGCGTGCGGGCCGTCGGCGACGGCGAGGCCCTCAGTCTCGTCGTCGTACTCGTAGGGGACGTCGAGTTCGTCGAGGACGTCGTCTGCGGGCGCCCGCACGGTGAGTTTGTTCATCAGGAAGCCGCCGAGCCAGAACCCGCCGCCGAGGTAGTTGTTCTTCTCGACGACGGTGACGTCGACGTCGCGGTCCGCGAGTTCTTTCGCGGCCATCAGCCCCGAGGGACCGCCGCCGACGACGATGACGTCGGTTTCGGTGTCGTCGATGAACTCCTCGGTCCACTGGCGGGCGATTGCGCGCGTTACTTCTGCCTCTCCGGCGTCCGCGAACGAGTCGAACGGCATACCACCTAGTTTTACCACCGGCTACTTATCGGTTTGGAATGCGAGTAAGGCCACATTACCTGACAGAACCAGTAGTCAGACTAACGGACAGTGAGAGCGCTATCAATCCCACCCCCATCGGAATCCCTTTCTCTGTTCGCTGCATTTGTAAGCGTATCATCGCTCTACCGCACAGCGGGTCGCTACGACCGACCCGCGCCCGACCAGACGCGCCGCAGCCGACCGGATCCAACGCAGCCCTACTGCGGGGGACAACCGTGCGGTCCGTGGAGGTGAGCGGCGCGTGAACCCGAACCGCGTCGACAGCCTCACCGACCTCGCGTACGGCGTGCTTATCTTCGTCTCCGTCGCGCTGTTCACGGTCGCCGACTCCAGCGTGGGTCTGGCGTTCGGGTTCGGCGTGCTCGCGTCGTTCATAATCCACATCGCGTGGAAGATGGCGCGCTTCGACCCCGACTGGATGACGCGCGCCGTCGGCGAAACAGTCGAACAGACCGTCGAAGAGACGATGGACGAAACTGTCGAGGAGAAAGTCGGCGAAACCGTCGAGAGAACTGTCGAGGAGACCGTCGGCGACACGGTGGACAAGACAGTCGAACAGACCGTCGAGGCGTCCGTCGGTGAAACGGTCGAGGAGACTGTCGGCGACACCGTCGAGAAAACCGTCGAAGAGACAGTCGACAAGGCCGTCCAGGAGAAGGTCGGCGACACCGTCGAGAAAACCGTCGAAGAGACAGTCGAGGAAACAGTCGAGGAGACTGTCGGCGACACCGTCGAGGAGAAAGTCGGCGAAACCGTCGAGAAAACCGTCGAGGAGACTGTCGGCGACACAGTCGAAGAGACAGTCAGCGAAACGGTCGAAGAGACGGTCAGCGAAACCGTCGAGGAGAAGGTCGAAGCCGTAGAGGAGCGCTACGCCGACGAGGAGGAGGGCAAAGCAGACGAAAAGCGCGGCGCGTACGACGAGGCGAGCGGAGCAGACGAGGACGACGAGGAGGACGAGACGTGACCATCCGCAGGCAAGCGCGCGGTCGTGTCGAAGTTAGCCGTAATCGAGAGGGGGTGCCAGCGTGATCAGCATCCTGCTGCTCGTGGGCATCCTCGTCTCGATGTTCGTGGGGTTCAACATCGGCGGCTCGACGACCGGTCCCGCGTTCGGCCCCGCGGTCGGCGCGAAGGCCATCTCGAAGCCGCTGGCGGCGTTCCTGATGACGGGGTTCTTCTTCGTCGGCGGGTGGACGCTGGGCCGCCGCGTCGTCGACACGCTCGGCAACGAACTCGTCACGAACCCCGACATCTTCACGCTGGAAGCCAGCATCGGCGTGCTGTTCTTCATCGGCCTCGCGCTGTTCATCGGCAACATGTTCGGCGTCCCGGCGTCGACGTCGATGACGGCCGTCGGCGCAATCGCCGGGCTCGGATTCGCACGTGACGCCCTGGACTGGGCGGTGCTCGGCGAAATCGCGACCTGGTGGCTGGTCGCGCCCGTCATCGGCTTCTGGGTGTCGCTCATCATCGGTCGGTACTTCTACGCGCGCCTCCACGCGCTCATCGCGATGGAACGCACCAGCGGCGACCTGCTGGCGGTCGACCGCTCCGGCCCCATCCCGATTCCGCGGGCCGCCGACAACACGAACCGCAAGGAACTCATCGGCACCGTCACCGTAATCGTCATCGGCTGCCTGATGGCGTTCAGCTCCGGGACGAGCAACGTCGCGAACGCCATCGCGCCGCTGGTCGGCAGCGGCGTCATCGAGATGAACCCCGCCATCATCTTGGGCTGTATCGCGGTCGGTATCGGCGCGTTCACCATCGCTCGCCGGACGCTGGACACGATGGGCAGCGACATCACGGAACTCCCGCTGACGGCCGCCATCATCGTCGCAATCGTGAGCGCGTCGCTGGTCATCTTCCTGTCGGCCATCGGCATCCCCGCGAGTTTCGTCGTCATCGCGACGATGAGCATCATCGGCCTCGGGTGGGGGCGCGCGACGCGCCCGCTCACGGTGCCGGAGGCGGTGCGCGGCGAGGAGAACATCGAAGTGTCGGTCGGCGGCCTCGCCGCCGACGAGGAACACGACGACGACGAAGTGCCCGCAATCGGCGAGGAGGAACCGGAGGACATCCCGAGCGCGTCGGACCTCTTCGACCCCGGAACGACCGCGCGGGTCGTCCTGATGCAGAACGTCGTCCCGATGCTGGCGACCGTCGGCGCGTTCCTCACGTTCCGGTTCGTCCCGATCTTCGGGTTCTGAGCCGGCCAGTCTTCTCTCGGCGGTCAAATTATTCAGCCCCGTCCAGTCTGTGCTCCGGGGCTCAGACCGTCCAGAACAGCGCGATTCCGGCGACGGTGACGAACGACAACAGCAACTGCAGCGGCATCCCGACGCGGACGTAGTCGCCGAACGTGTACCCGCCGGGGCCGTAGACGAAGAGGTTCGTCTGGTAGCCGACCGGCGTCATGAACGCCGTCGACGCCGCGAACGTCACGGCGAGCACGAACGCGAACGGGTTCGCGCCGATCGCCAGGGACGCCTCGACCGCCACCGGAATCATCAACACCACGCTGGCGTTGTTCGAGATGACGCCCGTGATGAGGCTCGTGAACACGTAGAACACCCAGAGCACGCCGATGGCGGGCAGGTACGCGCCCGTCGAGGCGACCAGCGCGCCGAGCAGATCCGCACCGCCCGTCTGTTCGAGGGCGATGCCGAGCGGAATCACGCCCGCCAGCAGGAGGATGACGTTCCAGTCGACTGACTCGTACAGTTCCGTGGGTTTCAGCACGCCGGTCGCGACCATCGCGACGACGCCCGCGAGCGCCGCCACCACGATGTGGACGGGCAGCAGCGACGCCGCGCCGACGACCCCGACGATTGTCGCCACCGCGAACGGAATCTTCTCCGTGCGGTAGTCGGGCTGGTCGGGTTCGTGCGCGAGGATGAAGTCCTGGTTCTGCGAGAGGCGGTCGAGGCTGTCCTTCGGCGCCTGGATCAGCAGCGTGTCGCCGACGCGGAGTCGGCGCTCGTCCATGCGCTCGTGGATGGTCTCCCCGCGGGAGCGGTACGCGAGGACGTTCGCGTCGTAGCGGTCCCGGAAGGACGTCGACTGCAGGGTCTCGCCGACGAGCGACGACCCTGACTGGATGACGAGTTCGACGAGCGTCTGGTCGGGTTCGGCGGCGGGCTCCATCTCGGGGTCAGTCTCCGGAGCGCCCGTCAACTGGAGGTCGTCGACGACCGCGATCTGGTTCAGCGTCTCCCGGTCGGTGCGGATCGTGAGGACGTCCCCGGGCTGGATGCCCTTCTGGCCGATCGGTTCGATGAACCGCTCGCCGCCCCGGACGAGCTGGAGGACGTCGGCGTCGAAGCGCTGGACGTCGATGGCTTCCGAGACCGTCTTCCCGACAATCGGCGAGGACGCCTGCACGACGACCTCGCTGAGGTAGTCCTGCATCTCGTACTCCGCGAGGTAGTCGCCTTCGGCGGGGACGCGTTCGGGGAGCAGCCGGTACCCGATGGTCATCAGGTACGCCGCGCCGACCACGAGCACGATGACGCCGAGGTGCGTGAACTCGAACATCGAGAACGCGTGCAGCGACTCGACCCCGCGGTCCGCGCCGATGCGTTCGGCGGTCTGGCTCGCGAGGATGTTCGTCGACGTGCCGATGAGCGTCAACATTCCGCCGAGCATCGACGCGTACGACAGCGGCAACAGGAGTTTCGACGGCGACGTCCCGCCCTTGTGCGCGAGGTCGGTGATGACCGGGACGAGGATGGCGACGACCGGCGTGTTGTTGATGAACCCGGACACGGGGCCGGTGGCGACGATGGTGGAGGCGAGCTGGCGGCGCTTGTTCGTGCCCGCGTAGTCGGACATCCACCGTCCGATGATCTGGACGACGCCCGTCTGGGAGACGCCGTTGCTGAGGATGAGCATCGCAAGCACCGTGATGGTCGCGGGGTTCGAGAACCCCGACAGCCCCTGTTCGACGGAGATCTGAGTCCACGGCTCCAGGACCATCAGCGTCACCATCACCAGCACCGCCGTGACGTCCAGCGGCAGCGCCTCGGTGACGAACAACACGAGCGTCACCGCGACGAGCCCGAACACGACGGCCATCTCAGGGGTGACGGGTGGGATGTCGCCGACGGCAGCCAGCAGCAGCCCCGAGCGCATGCCTGCACTCTCAACGGTGAGTTACAACAGCCTGACGGTCGCGGGTGGAGAAGCGAGATGGAGCGTGTCGCGGCTGCTACGCGTGGCCGCCCGACTGCAGTAGGGCGTCAGCCGGTCAGGCGCCGGCTTCCTCGAGGGCGTCCTCGAGCTGGTCGCGCTGCGTGACGCCGACGAACCGTTCGACGACGCCGTCGTCGTCCTCGATGACGACGGTCGGAATCGAGCGTACCTGGTACTCGTTGGCTACGTCCTCGTTCTCGTCGACGTCGATTTTCTCGAAGGTGACGCGGTCGCCGTAGTCCTCCTGGAGCTCCTCCAGGATCGGGTCCTGGGTCTTGCAGGGACCACACCAGTCGGCGTAGAAGTCTTTGATGGTGACAGTCATCGGTCTGCCGGAGTTTGCCACGCGCCCCGCATAAGGGTTTCTCACGGGACGGCCCTTGCCGGCAGTCAGTCTCACGGGACAGCCCCGAGCCGCAGAGGTCAATCTCACGGGACAGCCCCGGGCCGCAGAGGTCAGTCTCACGGACACCCCCAGGCCGGCAAGAGCCACAGCACCCGCGCCCGCCGCGAAGCCCCCTCACACGAAAGGTTTACGCGGGAGCGGTGACCAGTGGAGGACATGAGCAGTGGAAAGAACTCCGGCGGACTGATGTCCAGTGCTGGACTGGTCCGTTACTTCGACTCCGAGGACCCGAACGCCGTCCAGATCGACCCGCGCTCCGTGGTGGCGACGGGGGTCTTCTTCGGACTCGCCGTGTTGCTCCTCCAGTTCTTCGTCTAGGGACGCCGCGACCCCGAGAGGCTTTTTCCCGGGCGACTCCTACGGGCAGCCATGACTGTCAACGCCGGCGTCATCGCCGTGCAGGGCGACGTCTCCGAGCACGCCGAGGCCATCCGGTCGGCCGCGAACAACCATGGCCTGGACGCCGACGTCACGGAGATCAGGCGCTCCGGGATCGTCCCGGACTGCGACATCCTCCTGATGCCTGGCGGCGAGTCGACGTCCATCTCGCGGCTGCTCGCCCGCGAGGGCATCGACGCCGAGATCCAGGACCACGTCGACGCCGGGAAGCCGATGCTGGCGACGTGCGCGGGCCTCATCGTGGCGTCGATGGACGCGAGCGACGACCGCGTGGAGACGCTGAACGTCATCGACGCGACCGTCGACCGGAACGCGTTCGGCCGGCAGAAGGACTCCTTCGAGGCGCCACTCGACGTGAAGGGCCTCGACGAGCCGTTCCCCGCGGTGTTCATCCGCGCACCCCTCATCGCGGGCGTCGGCGGCGACGCCGAGGTGCTGGCGACCTGGGATGGCAACCCCGTCGCCGTGAAGGACGGCCCCGTCGTCGGGACGTCGTTCCACCCGGAGTTGACCAGCGACTCGCGGATTCACGACCTGGCGTTCTTCGGCACACAGGAGGCAACCTTTTGAGCGTGCTCCCGAAACAACGGCTATGAACGCACACATCGACGCCGTCCGGGTCGCGGGCACTCCGGACGGTCCGCTCCCCGTCGTGGTCGTCGGCGTCGACGACGAGGACGACGTCCTCCCCATCTTCGTCGGGTTCGAGGAGGCGACTGCCATCGCGCGCGGCCTCGACGCCACGGACATCGGTCGGCCGCTCACCCACGACCTGACCCTGGACCTCGTGGAGGCGCTCGGCGGCCGCATCGACCGCGTCGTCGTCTCCAGCATCGAGGACGGTACGTACTACGCGGACCTCCACGTGCAGACGCCGCGGGGCGACGAAGTCGTCGACGCGCGCCCGAGCGACTCGCTGGCGCTGGCGGCGCGCACGGACGCCCCCATCGAGATGGACGAAGCCGTCTTCGAGGACGGCCGGCGCGACCCCGCGGAGTTCGAGGACCTGCGGGACATCCGCGAGGTGATGGGCGCGTGACCGACGGCGCCGGGGACGCCACTGAGGACGCGTCGGACGTTCTGCGCGAACTGTTCGCGGTCATCGAGGCCCGCAAGGAGACGCTGCCAGAGGACTCTTACACCGCGAGCCTGTTCGCGCACGAGAAGGGCGAGAACGCCGCCCTGGAGAAACTCGGCGAAGAGACCACGGAGTTCCTGCTCGCCGCGAAGGACGGGGACACCGACGAACTCGCCCACGAGGGCGCGGACATCGTCTACCACATGCTCGTCGTGCTCGCCGAACACGACATGGACGTCGAGGACCTGCTCGCGGAACTCCGCGACCGCCGGTAGTTCAGTCTGCTTATGCACGCCGAGGGGGTACCGCGACGCATGGATTCGGTGGTTTCCGCGGACGGCACGGAACTCGGTTACAGGGTGCGGGGCGACGGCCCGCCCGTCGTGCTCGTGCACGGGACGTCGGGCTCGAAAGCGCACATGGGCCGGCTCGCCCGCGCGCTGGCGGACGACTTCCGAGTCGTGACCTACGACCGCCGCGGCCGCGGCGACAGCGGCGACGCCGACGAGTACGACTTCCAGCGAGAACTCGAGGACCTCCGGGCAGTCGTCGACGCCGTCGACGGCGACCCCGTCGTGTTCGGCCACTCGTTCGGCGGCCTGATCGCGCTATCCGCCGCCCCCGACCTGGACGCCGACCGGCTCGTGTTGTCCGAGCCAGCGGTGCTCGTCGACGACTACCACGAGACCCTCAGCGACCGCATCCGCGAGCGGATCGCGGCCGGCGACCGCGAGGGCGCCGTCGAAGCGTTCTTCGAGACGGTCGGCACCATCGGGGCGGTCAGCCAGCAAGTCGTCGACCGCGCCGCCACCATCGTGGAGACCATCGCGCGCGAGATCGAGGTCGTGGAGTCCTCCGACGTCGACGACCCCGAGACGGGACTGCCGACGCTGCTCGTCATCGGCGAACACGGCCCCGACCACCTCAAGCGCGCCGTGGACTACCTCGAAGCCGAACTCGAGGACGCCGAGCGCGTCGAGATTCCTAACACCGGCCACATGGCCGTCATCACCGACCCGGAACGAGTCGCCGCCGTCATCCGCGAGTTCGCGGACTAGGCGAGCCAGCCGCCGAGCGCGCCCGCGATGGCGCTATCGATGGCCAGCAGCACGAACACGACGAACGCGAACACCGCCGCGCCGAACCCGAGGATGCCCGCCGGCACGAACGCCACGCTCGCGAGCGCGCTCGCAACCACGATGAACGCGACGACGAGCAGGCCGCCGAGCGCGCCGGCCAGCAGACCGTGCACGCCGCCGTTCCAGAATCCGCCGCCCGCCATCCATCCGGCGATGAACCCGCCGACGATACCCGCAGCGGCGTGGCCGACGCCCGGCAGCGCGAACGCGAACACGCCGAGCACGACTTCCACGACGAACCCTGTGAGGACTGCGCGCCAGTTTACCATACACGAGTAGACGCCGTCCACGCCGAAAAGTCCCGCGGGCGCCGACCCAACACTGCGGGGACGGGCGATTGCGACGCGTCCGGGAGTGGCCGCCGCTCGGGGCTGATTACGTGTGCTTTTACGTGTCGCGGGCGTAACTGGTGGCATGATTTTCGAGAACCTGCCGACGACGCCGACGTCGGAGGAACTCCTCGACAAGGCGTTCTCCCGGGCGGCCCGCGCGGGACGCGCCAAGCAGGGCGTCGAGGCCCAGGAGTCGATGCTCCAGACGTCCTCGAACATCCTCGGGGACAACCTCCACAACGTCGTGACGGCGTGGCCAGACTTCGAGTCGGTCGACCCGTTCTACTACGAACTCGCGGACGCCGTCCTCCAGCGGGAGTTCGACGACAACCGCGGCGTGGACGCCCTCCGCCAGCACCTCTCCGAGATCTCGTGGGCGTCGAACAAGACCCACGACCTCGGACGCGAGTACATCGGGAAACTCCCGTGGGGCGACACCGACGCCGCGCGGAAGATCCGCAAGCAGGGGTTCGCGCGCATGGGGTCCGTGATGGACCAGATCGAGGAGGACCTCGACGCCGTCGGCCGCGCCCGCGACGCCCTCAAGGGTCTCCCCGAAATCGACCCTGACGACCCGACCGTCGTGGTCGCCGGCTACCCGAACGTCGGGAAGTCGTCGTTCGCGAACGCCGTCTCGTCGGCGAAAATCGAGACCGCCGAGTACCCGTTCACCACGAAGGGCGTCCAGGTCGGCCACTTCGAGGCCGACCGCGTGCGCTGGCAGATCGTGGACACCCCCGGCCTGCTCGACCGGCCCGCGGACGAACGCAACGGCATCGAGGACCAGGCGGTGTCCGCGCTCGCGCACGCAGCGGACGTCATCCTGTTCTTCCTCGACGCCAGCGGGACCTGCGGGTACCCGCTGGACTCCCAGCGCGCGCTGCGCGCGGAGGTCGCCGACCAGTTCGACGACGTGCCGCTCGTGACGGTCTGCAACAAGGCCGACCTCTCGACGGACGTCGAAGCGGACTGCTACATGAGTGTCGAGGACGGCGAGGGCGTCCAGGAGACGCTGGACGCGGCCGTCGAGGCGGTCGGCTACGAGCCCGAACTACCCCACGAACAGTAACGCCGACTGCGGACTCGGGCTGGCTCGCGACCAGAAACGCCGACCGCGGACCCAGTTCTCACGCCCAGCGATTCCAGTTGCTATCCCGTGCTGTCGCGGTACACGTACCGGACTTCCACGTCGAGGTCTGTGTTCGTGTTGGCCTGGATGCGTTCACGGAGATCGCCGGGGAGACCCGGGTACGCCGACCCCGCTGGTGCGCCGATAGTGACGACGACGCGCTGGGGCTCGCGCTCCACGAGCCCCTGTTCGTATTCGTAGCGCGTCTCCAGTCGTGCGGCGTCCTCGTAGGCCGACTGCGCGAGCACGTCGTCGATTGCTTCGTTGACGGCCTGCTCGTTCGTAGCGGACTCGTAGGACGTGTACGTCACGCCGCCGAGGAACGCCGACAGCACCGCGATGGCGACGACGAGGGTGGCGACGCGCTTCACCAGCGCGGACCGCGCCTCCCCGACCTCGAAGAACCGCTGCGGGCGGTAGCCCGAGTACCACAGCACGACCAGCGCCGCGAGGTTGATTGAGAGCACGTTCACGAGCAAGAGGATGCCGGACCCGACGGCGAGCGTCGGGACGTTCCACGCCAGCCCGATGCCGACGCTGGCTGCCGGCGGAATCAACGCGACGGCGATGGCGACGCCAACCAGCGCCGACGACACGCCCGTCATCAGGCTGAACACGCCAGCGACGCCAGCGCCGAGCGCGACCACCAGCGAGAGGAAGTCCGGTCGCAGGCGCTCGCTGACCTCCGACAGCGAGAGGACGTCCAGACCCGGGGGCACGACGTTCGTGTACTTCACGAAGAACGCGAACGCGGCCGCGCCGACCACCGAGAGCGCCACGCCGACCAGCTGGAGGTAGACGCCCCGCCGGAACAACGCATCGTCGTCCACGACGGTGCCCACGCTCGCGGACATCGCCGGCCCCAGCAGCGGCGCGATGACCATCGACCCGACGACGGTCGCCGGCGAGTCGAGCAGGAGCCCCGCAGTCGCGATGACGGTGCTGACCAGCGTCATCACGACGTACGTCCGTCGGGACGGCGCGAGTTCCTCGGCGCGCGCGACGAGTTCCTCGCGAGCGATCCGGTCGTCGTTCTCCTCCTCCTCGGCGTACCGCTCCGTCAGTTCGTCGAAGTGCCGGGAGACGACTGTTTCCGCGCTCAAGATCACCGTGTACGCGTCCTCCGAGAGGCCCACCGACCGGAGCGCGTCGAGCGCGTCCTCCACGCCCTGCGTGGGTATCGGGAAGTTGACGACGGCGGTGTAGTCGCGGTCGCTCGTTTCGTCGGACACGACGTAATCGATGCCCTCGTCGTCGAGCGCGTCGAGAACCGCCTCGCGTTTCCCCGTCGGCACGGTCACTTGGACGAGTCGCACGTCTCCGGGTTCACGGGGCCGAAAGAAAAGCGTTCAGGGGTCGCAGCCGCAACCACTGGGTGGTCAGGGCGGTGGTCGAACCGGTCAGGTCGACGTCGCGTTGTACGCGACGCGGACGTCCGCGGACACCGTGACCGAACCCGACTCGATGGACGTCCCGCCGGCCGCTTCACCGGCGTACGCGACCGTCTCGGTCTGGTACGCGCGGTAGCGCGTGTTCGAGGAGACGATGCTGTGGGTCTCGGTCACCGAGAGGCCGCCGGCCTCAGCGAGCGTGTTCGCGCGCGTCTCGGCGTTGTTCATGGCCTTCGCGAGCGCGTCCTGGTAGAGGTCCTCGCGCTTCTCGTCGGACAGCGTGAACGAGACGCCCATCACGCGGTCCGCACCGTTGTCCACGGCGAGGTCGACGACTTCGCCAGCGTTGTCAGTGTCGTTGACCGTTATCTCGAAGGCGTGAACACCGCGGTAGTTGCCGTACTCGGTGCCCTCTTGGGTCCGCTCGCGCTCCTGGCGGATGTCGAAGTGCGCGGTTCGGATCGCGTCAGAACCGAGGCCGTACTCCTCGAGCGCGCTCCGCACCGAGTCGGACTTCTCCGCGATCTCGTTGCGGACCGTCGTGGAGTCCTCGCCCGTCGCCGTCACGGCGACCCGGACCACGGCCTGGTCGGGTTCAGCTTCGACTTCGCCGTCTGCGGAGACGGTGATCGACTGGTCGGAGGGCGCTGCCTGGCCGGCCGCCGCCGACCCGCTACCGAGGGTCAGGGCGCCCGCGACGCCCGCCGTCACCAGCAGGGCGGTCGCCAGCACCGCGAGCAAGAGTGTTTTCTGTTTCATCACACCGCCCACTACAGCAGGCGAACCCTTCAACCTCCCTCAGAGTGAAACCGGCGTTTCAGCGTCGCCAGCTTCGTCTTGCAGGGGTTGGGTCACCACGACAGGACGCGGGACTTAACCCCGTTCGCCGGCTACGACGTGTATGTTCGACACGCGCCCCGACCGGAGCGACGAAGTGGTCCTCGTCGGCCGGTCGAACGTCGGGAAATCCACGCTGATGCGCGAGATTACGGGTCACAGCGTCCCGACCGGCCAGAAACCCGGTGTCACCCGGAAACCCAACCACTTCGACTGGGCCAGCGACGACTTCGTCGTCACCGACCTCCCCGGCTTCGGATTCATGTCCGGCGTCGAGGACGACGTCCGCGAGGCAATCAAGACGAACGTCGTCCGCTACCTCGAGGACAACGCCGACGACATCCTCGTCGGCGTGCTCGTCCTCGACGGCAAAGCCGCCGTCGACATCATCGACCGCCACTCCGGCGACGACGAAATCCCCCACGTCGTCGAACTGTTCTACCTCCTCGAAGACCTCGGCATCACCCCCGTCGTCGCCGTCAACAAGATGGACAAAGTCGACAACCGCGACGAACGCCTCGACGACATCGCCGACCGACTCGGCCTCCTCCCACCCTGGAAACAGTGGCAGGACACCATTGCACCCATCGCCGCCAAACACGGCCGCATCGAGCCCTTCGAGGACGCCGTCCGCACCCACCTCGAGGACGCGAAACGCCACGACCTCAAGAAATTCTTCGCGTGACCACATTTTGCAGCGGTCGGCGCGCTGGGCGCGCCGCCCTTGCAAAAACTTGGTGAAGAAGCGCTGCGTCCTCCATGCGGTCGTCCTTGCGCCCACGCTCGCTTCACTCACGGCTCCGCCGTTCGCGCCGCTCGCGTGGTGAATCGCGGCGCTCGGGAACTCCGGACCGCTCGCACCGCGAACGCTGGTCGGCAACCAGATTTTAAATACCATAGCGGGGCCAACCCGCCCCGTGACCTGACGAGTTGCGCGGGTCGGCCGGTTTCGGAACGGCGGCATCCGGCTCGCGACGAGGTCCGCCGCCTGCAAGCCCAGGGTAGCGCCACGGCTGTCGAGTACTGAGACGGGGCGACTCGGGAGAAAGTCCTCGTCACAAGGGGCTCGGAGGGGGTAACTCCTCGTCACCGTCGCCCGGGATAGCCGTAAGTCCCGAGCGGAAAAGAACCTTTCACTCGTCCCCGGAGCGCGACTCGTCCCAGTCCGCCCAGTCCCGGTGCTCGGCTGCGATAACCCGCACGTCCGCGGCATCCAGCGACCCCCGTTCGGTGACGACGGCGACGACGAGATCGGCGGGCACGACCTCGAACACGGGGTTCAGTACCTCGATGGGGGCGTCCCCGTCGTAGAGGTCGCTGGGGTCACCGGGTTCGACCGGAAGCGGCTCTGGCGCAATCTTGTCCGCTGCGCACGCGACGAACACGGGGACGTCCGCGTCACGGGCGGCGAGCGCCGCGGCCCGCGTCCCGACCTTGTTCACGACGGAGCCATCCGGGAAGACGGCGTCCGCGCCGACGAGCACCGCGTCCGCCGGCGCGACGACCGCGGGGAGGTTCGCGTCCGTCGTGAGCGTCACGTCGATAGCGTCTGCGAGGGACGCCGCGACGCCGACGCCCTCGCCGCCCGGCCTAGATTCCGCGACGAACACGCGGTCCACAGCGGCGTCCCGGAGCGCGGCGGCGACCGTCCCTGACCGGGACAGCGTGACCACCTCGGCGGCGTCGATCTCCCGGAGTTCCGCCACCGCTGCAGCCGCCGCTCGCTCGTCGGCGTCGACCGCGTCACGAGCTCCCTCTCGGGCGGCCGTCTCGACGCCACCTGGCGATTGCTCGGCGTCGGTCATCGCCCGGTTCACGCGGTTCCGAACGACCGCCATCCCCGGCTTCGCGTCGCGGAGCGCTCGAGCGACGGCCGCGACGGCGTCCCAGTCGGCGTCCTCGACGTGGGCGAGCGCTGCTTCGTCCCGGAGCACGTCGAGCGCGCGCAGCGAGACGTACGCGGAGCCGTGTTCGTCGTCGCTGGCGACCGTCTCGACGGTCGGTCGGACGGCGTCGTAGGACTGCCAGAGGTCGGGGACGGTGTCTCGCCACAGGATCTCGGTCGGGGGCACCCACTCGTAGCTCGCTGTCTCCCAGTTCGTGTCGACAGCGCGCGAGTCGGCGTCGAACAGGAACGGGTGGACGACCCACGTCCCGTGGTCCGGGTCGACCACCTCGAAGGGGTCGCCCCGCCGCACGAAGGTGACGGCGTCGCCGAGTCCGGTTTCCTCCTCGATTTCGGCGCTCGCCTTCGCGTCGGGTTCCCCCTCGGCGTGGCCGGCGACCGCACCCCAGTCGCCGGGGTAGGAGCCGACGTCCTCGCTGCGCTCCAGCAGCAACACGTCCGTCCCGTGTCGCAGGAAGACGGTGACGACGTCGGTAGGCACGTGCGTCGGTCCGCGGGCCAGCGGCTTCAAGCTACGCCCCACCCACCCCGGTTCGGCCCGGGTGCGGTGCAGTCTCGCGGCAGTCGTGGCTGCTCGAAGCTATTTCCCGGTGGCCCGTGAAGTGTTGGGTATGCATCGCGTTGCACTCGTCAGTGACACGCACGTTCCCTCCCGGGCGTCCGAGATACCGAACTTCGTCGAGGAGGCGGTCGAGGACGCCGACGTGGTCGTTCACGCTGGCGACTTCGACAGCGAGGACGCCTACGATGCGTTCGAGGAACTGGCGGACGGCGAGTTGGTAGCGGTGCGCGGGAACATGGACCCCGTGAACCTGGGGCTCCCCGCCGTGGAGACGCTGTGGGTCGAAGACCGACAGTTCGTCGTCGTCCACGGGAGCGGCCCGCTGGAGGGGTACGAGGACCGCGTCCTGCAGGCCGTCCGGGAGGACCGCGACGACGAGGACGCCATCGGCGTCTCCGGGCACACCCACGACCTCGTGGACGAGACCGTGGAGGGCGTTCGTCTCCTGAATCCGGGGAGTTCGACGGGCGCCTCGCCGGCCGACGAAGCGACGATGCTGACCGTGGACGTCGACGGCAGCGACGTCGACGTCACCGTCGTGCGTGAGTAGGTCGCTGCCGCATCCGGTACCGCCGGGGCTTTTATCGGCGCCGCCGAAGGCGAGGTATGCACGCGTTCGCGGTGCCGGACTTGCCGGAGGTGCGCCCGGGCGACAGTCTCGCCGACCTCGTCGCCGAGCGCGCCGACCTGGCTGACGGCGACGTCGTCTGTGTCGCGAGCACGGTGGTTTCGAAAGCCGAGGGACGGACGGCGGCGCTGTCGGACTACCCGGCGGGCCCGCGCGCCAGAGAGATCGCGAGTCGGTTGGGCGAGATAACGGGCGATGACAAGGACCCGCGGTTCGCGCAGGCGGTCCTCGAGGAGTCCGTGGAGGTCCTGATGGAGGCACCGTTCCTGTTGACGGAGACCGTGTTCGGCCACGTCGGCGTGAACGCCGGCATCGACCGGTCGAACACGGGCGACGCCGACCTGTTGTTGTTACCCAGGGACCCCACGGGGAGCGCCGAGCGCATCCGCGAGGGGCTGGACGCGGACGTCGCCGTGGTCGTTACGGACACGTCCGGCCGGCCGTTCCGCCACGGCCAGCGCGGCGTGGCGCTTGGGTGGGCGGGCATCCCGGCGTCCCGCGATTGGCGCGGCGAGACGGACCGCGACGGCCAGGAACTCGCGGTGACCGTCGAGAGCGTGGTGGACGAACTCGCGGCGGCGGCGAACCTGGTCTCCGGGGAGGGCGACGGCGGGACGCCCGTGGTCGTCGTGCGGGACTTCGAGTTCGGCGACCACGACGGCAGCGAGGAGCTGTACCGCGAGGTCGAAGACGATTTCGTGCGGCAGGCGCTCCGGGGGTGGGAGTATGCGCGGGATTGAGCTCACGCCGGAGAGTCCGGTCCGAGAGGTCGCATCGCTGGCTGCGGCGGCCGAGGACGCGGGTTTCGACGCGGTGTTCGCCTCGTGTCACTACAACAACCGCGACCCGTTCGTGGCGCTGGACCGCGTGGCGGCGGCGACCGACGACGTCATGCTCGGGCCGGGCGTCGCGAACCCCTACGACACGCACCCGGTGAAGCTGGCGTCCCAGGTCGGCACGGTCGACGAGGTCAGCGATGGGCGCGCCGTGCTGGGTCTGGGAGCGGGCGACGCGTCCACGCTCCGGAATCTCGGCGTGGAGCGCGACCGGCCGCTGCGCCGCGTGCTGGAGACGATGAAAGTCGCCCAGGACCTGTGGGACGGCGAGCGCGTCGAGCACGACGGCACGTTCGTCGCGGCGGACGCGGGCCTGAACTACGACGTCGGCGAGGTTCCGGTCTACGTGGGTGCGCAGGGCCCGCACATGCTCCGGATGGCGGGCAAGCACGCGGACGGCGTACTGGTGAACGCGAGCCACGAGCGCGACCTGTCCTGGGCGGCCGACCGGGTCGCGGAGGGCGAGACGGACCGCGTCGTCGACGGCGAGGTCGACGTCGCGGCGTTCGCGTCCGTCTCGATTGCCGAGGACGCGGCGGCGGCGCTCGCCGCGGCCCGCCCGCCAGTGGCGTTTATCACCGCGGGCGCAGCACCGCCCGTCCTGGAGCGCCACGGCATCGACGCGGACCGGGCCAGCGACATCGGGGCGGCTATCGAGGCCGGCGAGTTCTCGGCGGCGTTCGAGCAAGTGACCGAGCGGATGCTGGACGCGTTCTGTATCGCGGGCGACCCGGACGACGTCGCCGACCAGTTGGCGGCCGTCGACGACCACGTGGACAGCGTCGTCGCGGCGTCGCCGCTGGGCCCCGACAGGTCGGACGCGGTCGCGTTGCTCGCGGACGCGTTCGACGAGGCTGACGTGTAAGAGCGGGCCGCAGACTGCGTTCCGAGGGGCGCTACGAGCGCTGGCGGCGTTCGCGGACCGTCGCGGTGTCCGGAACGAGCGAGTCGAGTATCCCGCCGAGCGCGAGGACGCCGAACGCGCCCGCGCTGAGGGTGACGAACAGGCCGCCGAACAGGACCAGGACGGCCGAGATCGGGTCCGTGGTCGCGGCCGTCACGAGATTCTCCACCATCGACACCGGGTCGTCGAGTAGCCAGACCATGTTCGAACGTCCGGGAGCGGGTGCCTTAGATGCTCCGGGACGGTTATGTCGGTGGCGTCCCTAGGGGCGGCTGTGACAGAGGAGGCGACACTCGACGCGTTCGTCCCTGACGACGGGAGCGCGACGGCGGACGCCGATGCAACCGAGGCCGCCGGTGAGGCACAGGATGCGGCCAGAGCGTCGCCCGATACCGCCACCGAATCGCCGGACAGCGCGAGTGATTCGGAGCGCGACGCCAGCGGTGGTCCGGTCGAACGGGCGGCCGTGACGAGTTCGTGGCTGGGCGACGGCGGGACGTGTTCGGCCTGCGGCGAACCCGCGGGTCGGCTCTGGGCTGACGACGGCGTCCGCGTCTGTACGACCTGTAAGCCGTGGACGCGTCCCGGCGAGGACGCGTGCGACCAATAAACATACAAGTATTTGCTACCCTACCGTTTCACAGCCGACGACTGCCGGCTGGTTCCCCACTCCACTATGACAGATGCACACGACACCCAGGCCGTCGCGGACCCGCGCACGGACGCCGCAGCCGCCCAGATGCCGGTCGCCGACGCCAGTGACCTCGCTGGACGCGTCGTCGAGAACATCGAGACAGTCATCGTCGACAAACACGACGTCGTCGAACACGTCCTCACGGCCGTCCTCGGGGGCGGCCACGTCCTCCTGGAGGACGTCCCCGGCGTCGGAAAGACGATGCTCGCTCGCGCCGTCGCGCGGTCCTTCGATGGTGACTTCCAGCGCGTCCAGTTCACGCCCGACCTCCTGCCGACCGACGTGACTGGCGTCAACGTCTTCAACGAGAAGTCCCGCGAGTTCGAGTTCCAGGCCGGGCCGGTGTTCGCGAACGTCCTCCTCGCCGACGAGATCAACCGCGCGCCGCCGAAGACGCAGTCGGCGCTGCTGGAGTCGATGGAGGAAGGGCAGGTGACCGCGGACGGCACGACCCGCGCCCTCCCGGACCCGTTCGTCGTCATCGCGACCCAGAACTCCGTCGAACGCGACCGCACGTACGAACTCCCGGTCGCGGAACTCGACCGGTTCATGAAGAAGCTCCGCCTGGGCTACCCGGGCCGCACGGAGGAAGTCGACGTCCTCGACCGCGTCGTGGGCGGCCACCCGATCGACGACATCGAGGCCGTCGCAACCGTCGAGGACCTCCAGCGTGCGCGCGCCACGACGGCCGGCGTCGAGGTCGCCCGCCCCGTCAAGGAGTACGTGACGGAGCTGGCGCGATACACCCGCGACCACGCCGCACTCGGCGTCAGTCCCCGCGGCTCCATCAAGCTGCTGCAGGCCGCGCAGGGGCGCGCGGTGCTGGACGGCCGCGACTACGTCGTTCCGGACGACGTCAAGGCGGAGGCCCGGCCGGCGCTCGCTCACCGCATCCGCACGGAGGCCGGCGGGACGCTCGGCGGCGAGGCCGCGCGGACGCTCGTGCAGCGAGCGCTCGACACAGTCAAACCAGAGTAGGATGCCGACGAGACTCACGCGCCGCGGCCAGGCCGTGCTCGCAGCGGCCGTCCTCGGCGTCCTCCTCGGCTACGCGTTCGGCGGTCGGAGCCTGAACGCCGTCGTCGTCCCGGCTGGAATCCTCTTCGTCGCGACGCGACTGTACGTCGAGACGTATCCGGCACCGGACGTCGAGCGAGTGACCCCACGGGAGGGGCACCAGGGCGAGCGGCGGACGGTCGAGGTGGCCGTCGACGCCGACCGCCCGTTTCCCGCAACAATCAGGGACCGACTCGGAGACGGCCTGCGCGGGAACGCCGAGCAGCGAACGGAGACCGACGGCCGCTGGCTGGAGTACGACGTCGAGTTAGCGGCACGGGGCGTCCACGGCGTCGGGCCGTGTTACGTGGAGGCGACTGACCCGTTCGGGCTGTGGACGGTGGAGTTCCGGGTGGGCGACCCCGAACTGGTGACCGTGTTCCCGCGCGTCCACGAACTCCGTGACACCGCAGACCTGCTGACGGGCTACGTGGGGCTGACCGACGAGCGCGAGCAGTTCGCCGGCGTCCGCGAGTACGAGCGCGGCGACCCGCTCCGGGACGTCAACTGGAAGGCGAGCGCGAAACACCCGGCCGGGCTGGCGGTCACGGAGTACGCGGGCGAGGGGGCGACCGACCGCGTGACGATTGCGGCGGAAGCCCTCGGCCCGCGCGAGGACTCCGTCGCGGAAGCCACCGCGAGCGTCGCCGCGTACCTCCTCGACGCCGGCATCGCGGTGGGCATCGCGACCGCGAACGGCACCCTCGACCCGGCGCACGGCGACCCGCACCGCCGCCGCGTCCTGGGCGTGCTCGCGACGTTCTCGCGGGGGAAGATGCGCGAACGCCGCAAGGACGACGCCGAAATCGTCGTCCACGCCCCCGAGAGCGGCGAGCACGTCTCCGTGACCGTCGCCGGCACCGACTACCGCTACGAGGAGTTCGTCGGGAGCGGCGCGGGGGCGAGTACGCCGGCCAATCGCGGTGCGACAGTCGACCCCGCGGAGGTGTCACTATGAGCACTGCTGGCGTCCGCGACGCCGTCAGCGTCCCGGACAGCCTGCAGGGAAGCCCGCAACACCTCGCGGCGGGCGTCTGCGTGGCCATCGTCGTGGCGTCGTACCTCGCCGTGCTGTACGACGTCGTCACGGTCGTCGGTGGCAGGTGGCTGTTCCTCGCCGTCGTCGCGGCCGCCGTGACGCTCGCGGGGGTGCTGCGCGCGCTCCCCGGCAAGTACGCGGTCGGTCTGTCCGCGGCGCTGCTGACCAGCGGCCTCGCGGCGTACCTGCTGACCGTGCCACCGGCGTACTTCGACGCGATGACGCCGATGCGGTTCGTGATGGACACGGTCGCGTTGCTCACAGGGTACTCGGTGCTCCGCATCCCCGAAGCGGGAACGTGGGCCGTCGCCGTCGCGCCCGCGCCGACGTTCCTGGCGGCGTACTTCGCGTTCCGCCGGCAGTACGCGCGGGCGACCGGCATCGCCGCAGTCGCGCTCGGCTTCTTCGTGTTGACCGGCGACAGCACGACCACGACGACGCTCGTCGGCGTGCTGGCGGCCGCGGGCGCCATCGGTTTCGGGACGCTCGCCGACCACGCCGCAGGCACGCGGCAAGCGCAGGTGCTCGCCGTCGTGCTCGCCGCGATGATCGTCGGGTCCGCGACGGTGACGGCAGTACCGGGTGGCGCGTCGCCGCTCGTCCCGGCGTCCTCGACGACGACCGCCGGCAGCCTCGTGAGCGCTGGCGGCTACGTCGGCGTCGGGGGCAGCCTCCGACTCGAGCCGAGAGTCCAGTTCGTCGCGAACACGGACCGCGCGTCGTACTACCGGGCGGGCGTCTACGACCGCTACACCGGGGACGGCTGGGTCCAGACCGGCGACGTCGGGTCGCTGGAGAATCCGCCGCCGACCGGCGAGTACGTCGACCAGCGCATCACCGCCAAACGCACGCTGGACGTGCTGCCGTCCGCGTCCGTCCCCCAGCGGATTCGCGGCGTCGACGCCGACATCAGCGAGGGCGGCCTGCTGGAGAACGGCCCGACCCTCTATGCGGGGGACAGCTACGAGGTGCGGAGTCGCCTCCCGGTGAACGACCGCGCGCGCCTCGCTGACGAGACCGGCCGCGCACCCGAGCGCATCAGGGACACGTACCTCCAGTTGCCGGACTCGACCAGCGAGCGCGTCGTCGACCTCGCGGGGTCGCTGACCAGCGACGCGGACTCGAACTTCGAGAAGGCGCGCGCGGTCGAGCAGTGGTTGGAAGCGAACAAGGAGTACTCTCTGGACGCACCCAAGCCCGACGGCGACCTCGTTAACGAGTTCGTGCTCGGTGACATCCCCGGGTACTGCACGTACTACGCGAGCGCCATGGCCGTGATGTTGCGCTCCCAGGACGTACCCGCGCGGTACGTCACTGGCTACACGCCGGGCCAGCGCGTCAGCGAGGACGAGTGGGTCGTCCGCGGTCTCGACTCGCACGCGTGGGTGGAAGTCTACATCCCCGACCAGGGCTGGGTCCGGTTCGACCCGACGCCGTCGAACGACCGCTCGGCTGCCGAGCAGGAACGGATCAGCGAAGCCCGGGAGGAGGGCCTGGAGGGCGTCGACACCGCGGGCAGTGAGAACGGCACGTGGACGGCGCCACGGACGCAGCCCGGAGAGTTCGACGACCTGCCGGACGTCGAGGCCGGCCCTGACAGCGACGAGAACGTCATCGACGCGCCGCGACAGACGGCGTCCAACGGGTCGGACGTCGCCAACATCACCGCGCCGCGCCTCGACCAAGCGGACAGCGGCGGCAGCGAGGGGACGAGCAGGCCGTCGATACCGCCGCTGCAGACGCTCGCCATCTGGGCGGTCCTCCTGGTCGGCGCGACCGTCGGCCTGCGATACACCGGCCTGCCGGGGAGGGTCTACCGCGCGCTCTGGCTGCGGTGGCTGCCGAGCGGGAGCGCCGCCGAGGAGGTGGAAGCCGCCTTCGAGCGCGTGGAGTACGTGATGGAGAAGCGCTATCGCGAGCGCAACGCCGGGGAGACGGTCCGCGAGTTCGTCAGGGACGTGCGCGCGAACGACCGCGAGCAGCGCGTGGCGGACATCCGCGAGCGCGCTCGGTACGCGGGCCGCGTCGACGACGAGGACGCTGCGGAGGCGAAGCGCCTCGCGCGGTCGCTGGCTGCCGAATACAGCCGCCTCCCCGGACGCCGGCGATAGTGTTTAATAGGCGGATTTCGTATCCACACGTGTAATGTCTGAGGTGTGCTCGACGTGCGGGTTGCCCGAGGAACTCTGCGTCTGCGAGGACGTCGCCAAAGAGTCCCAGCAAATCGAGATCCGCATCGACGAGCGACGCTACGGAAAGGAAGTTACCGTCATCGAAGGATTCGACCCCAACGACGTCGACCTGGACAGCCTGTCGTCGGACCTGAAGTCGAAGTTCGCCTGCGGTGGCACTGTCGAGGACGGCGAAATCGAACTCCAGGGCAACCACTCGGGACGCGTGGAGGACTTCCTCCGCGATAAAGGATTCAACGTCGCCTAACCCGTTCGTCGACACGCGCTCGTTCTCTCGCTGGCTACACCGACCAGCGTGGCAGCTACTGACTGTGACGCTGCCACAGCGACCGGACCACCACTACCCCCGGGTTCGGAACTGGTCCCGCGCGACGGGAGGAGCGCTTCGGCAGCTAGCAGTGCGTAGACAGCACTCTCGAGACGGATCCGACCGCACTCGAACGAAGGTGCAGCCCTAGAACGGTGCGTCCGTCGCGGATTCCGCGTCGGCGTCCGACGCTTCGATTCCCTGTTCGTCCTCGTCGCCGCCGACGACCTCCCCCGTCCAGCCGGTGATGCCGTCGGCGAGGCTCTCGACGCGGGCGTCCTCGTCGAGGCCCTCGTAGGACTGAATGAGATTGGCGGCCTGGACGCTGGCCTGGCCGTGTGGGCAGACGGTGACGACGCGGTCGGCGCCCTCGAGCTGGTCGACCGACTTCGGGAGGTCGCCGAACGGGATGCACTCGCTGCCCGGGATGTGGCCGCGCTCGAACGCCGCCGGCGAGCGGATGTCGACGATGCGGACGTCTTCGTCGGCCTCGAGCAGCGACTGCAGTTCCTCGGCGGAGATCTCGCCGTCCATGCACGATTCGTGGGGTTGGGGCGAGTTACGGCTTGCGGTCCCAGGAGTGGCGCAGCGCCGGTACACCGAAGCCACGTCGCGTACTATCAACGCGGTTGGCGCGCTCGAAGGTCCGTCCACCAGTACCGTGTTTTTCGACCGGACCGCCTCAGAGGTAGTCGTCGGCCTGCGCCAACAGCAGTCCCTCGATGGTGGCGTCGTTGGCCGGCGACGCGCGCGCCACCGCCAGCGCGTCCTCGACGGGCACTCGCTCGACGGACAGGAACTCGTTGTCGTCCAGTTCGCGACCGACCGCCGTCAGGCCGTCCGCGAACACGATACCGCGTTTGTGCCGGAGGACGCCGGTCGCCGTCCAGAACTCCTCGACGAAGTGGACCTCGTCCGCGCGGTACCCCGTCTCCTCGCGGAGTTCCCGGCGGCCCGCCGCCACGTACGACTCCCGGTCCGTGTCCGGCGCGACGTCACTCGTCTCTGCAGCCGATTCTTCGACAATCCCCGCAACCAACTCCAGGCACTGCTCGCGAATCGTCGGCCGGTACTGATCGACGAAGACGACGTCGCCTTCGTGGACCGCGACGACCACCACCGCCGGCGGGAGCGCCGCCCAGTAGTAGTCCTTCCGGGAGCCGTCGGGCTGTTCGACGCGGTCGTAACCGCCCTCGTACCACGGCGTCTCGTACTCCGTCACCGATTCGACGACCGGCCAGTCGTGGTCTGTCATGTGCGTGGCTACGCGCCCGGCGACAAATGACTCCCGGGAACGAGCGCCGTCGGCCCGGGCGACCTGCGCTGTCGACTCGGGGGACTCGCAGTGACGACCGGGATTACGTGAGTTCGGTGACCAGAATCGGCGCTCAGGCCCCGGGACGCCGGCGTTCGGGCACAGCGCTGGGAACAGCCTTATCCCTCCGAGGACCGGAGCAGAGGATGTAATGAGCCGGGGCGAACTCTCGCAGACGGCGGGACGATACCTGAGCGCGATCCTGCTCGTGTCCGCCGAAGCGGGCCGCCCGGCCAGAACCGGCGAACTCGCGGACCGCCTCGGCGTCAACCCCGCGACGGTCACCGAACGCCTCACTGACTTCGCCGAGCGCGGCCTCGTCGACTACGAGCGCTACGAGGGCGCGACGCTCACCGACGACGGCGAGGCTGTCACCCGCGAACTCATGTGGAAGCGCTGTCTCGTCGAGAACTTCGCCGAGACCGACCTCGGCCTCGACGACCTGGACAGCGAGACCATCGGCCAGTCGCTGTCCGAGGACGCCGCGCTCGCGCTCAAACGCCACATCGACCACCCCTGTAAGGGGAGGTGCTCCGCGCCCGACGCGGACTTCGAGGAGTGCTGTCCGGACTACCAGGCGTCGCGGTGAGTCCACGGATTGTGCGGCCTGGCCGACCTGTTATCCCAGCCGTCAGAGCGCGTCCTGGTAGAAGCGGCTGAATGCGATGCGCCGCAGCGTCGCCACCGCAGCGTCGGGTTCGTTCTGGAACGTCGCCGCCACGAGCGCGTCCGCGAACGGCACGTAGTGCCAGGCGGCCCGGTCGACGTCCGCGCTCCCGTTCTCGTAGACGTCGGCGTCCGGGTAGTCGTCCCGGGCGGCCTCGAATTCGTCGTAGTCGCCGACAGTGACCTCGAGCAGGGACGCGAACAGCGCCTCCCGCGCCGCGCCGACGACGTCGCTGGTGACGCGTTCGTCGTAGGCCTCCTTCGAGAGGTCCATCGCGCGTGCGACCTCACGGGTCACTGTCTGGGCCGCCGGCCCGAGTGCCTCGAAGCGCTCCCTGACCTCGGCCTCCGTCTGCGGTGCGAGCAACCCACGCGTCTCTGCCATGCCAAGGAGGGCGTGTCCCACGCCCTACTCGTTTTCGGAGTCCGCGCCGTCGCGCTCCCCGTCTGACTCGTCGACCGGGTCGTCGCTCCCGTGGTTCGCGGCATCGCCGGCGTCGTCGCCGTCTGCATCGCCGTCCACGTCGGCTCCGTCTGCATCGTCGTTCGGGTCCGCGACCCGGGACTCCCGCATCGCTTCAGTGAGTTCCACGGCGTCGTCCAGAATCGCGGCGGCCTCCCCCGAGAGGTCCGCCTGGCCAGTTCGCCCGACGGCGGGCATCTCGTGGTCGTGGTTCTGGTGGCCGCGCGGCTCGGTCACCGGTTCGGTGTCCGTCTCCGTGGCGTGCGGCGTCACGTCGGGCGCCAGCGACTCCGGGTCCCGGGACTCCCAGTCCGGGACGTGCTCGTCGAGGAACGCCTCGTGGTCGCCGCCGCGCACGAGCGCCGTGAACGCGAGGTGGTTCGCGAGGTGTTCGCCGTCGGCCTCCTCGGCGTCACAGACCGGACACTCGTAGCCCATGTCCGGACTCTGGGGCTACCCGTTAAAACGAGTCACGGTCTTCGAGGTTCGCGACGAGCACGTAGGCGTCCTCGCCGTCCGTGTAGTACTGGGGGAGCGTCCGCAGGTACTCGAAGTCGAACTTCTCGTAGAGGTGCAGCGCGGGTTTGTTGCTCTCGCGGACTTCGAGTTTCACGGAGCGCGCCCCCTTCCGCTCGAGCACGTCCAGCGTCCGCTCGAGGAGCGCCGCCCCGACGCCCTGATTGCGCGCGCCGGGCCGCACTGCGATGTCCTTGACGTGGCCGAGCGGCCGCTGGTGGTTCGGAATCGTGTCCGCGACCACGTACCCGTCGATTCGCTCGTCGGCGTCCAGTTCCGTCGCCTCGCTGACGAGGAACCCGGGCGACCCGAGCTGGCGCTCGAACGCCGAGTACGGCCACGGCTGGTCGAACACCTGCTTCTCGATCCGGAACACGTCCAGCAGGTCGGCGCGGGTCGCCTTCCTGATGGACTCCCCGGACGACGGCGGTGCGACGGTCGTCACACCTCGCCCTAGGCCCAACGCCGGTAAATGTGCTACGGCCGTCCCTACTCGGCCAGAAACTGGTTCACAAAGTCGGCGTCCCGGCGAACGACCCGGCCGGGGTGGTCAGCCGTCGCTATCGGGTCGTCGAACGCAAAAGAACGGGGAGAACGTCAGATCAGTCGTCTGCCGGGCTGGCAGCGCCGCTGTCGCCGTGTCGCTGCTTCGTCAGCGAGAGTTTGCCGCCGGCGGCGAGCGTGCGGCGCTCGCGCTCGGAGGCGTCGAGGTGCGCGGTGGCCTCCCAGTCGTCGTTCACGCGGATGGTGAACTCCTCCTGGCCGGACTCGACGCCCGCGCGGGCGTCGTCGACGATTTCGACGTCGTCGCCTTCCTCGATGCGGTCGTAGGTCTCCTCGTCGATGGTGAGCGGGATGAGGCCGAAGTTGAAGAGGTTCGCCTTGTGGATGCGGGCGAAGCTCTGGGCGAGGACGGCTTCCACGCCGAGGAACATCGGGCACATCGCCGCGTGTTCGCGCGAGGACCCCTGACCGTAGTTCTCGCCCGCGACGAGCACGCTGCTGTCGGCGGCTTTCGCGCGCTCCGAGAACGTGTCGTCGATGCGGGAGAGCGTGAACTCCGAGAGCCGCTCGATGTTCGAGCGGAACTTCAGGATGTCGGAGGTCGCCGGGATGATGTGGTCGGTGGTGATGTTGTCCCCCATCTTCAGGAGGGTTTCACCGCCCACGTCGGCGTCGATCGGGTCCTTGACCGGCACACTGGAGATGTTCGGGCCCTTGATGAGTTCGTCGTCGATCGCTTCCTCGGGCGTGATGATGTCGACGTCGCCTTCGCCGTAGCCCGCGGTGTACTTGGTCGCCATCTCGAAGCCGGGGTCCTCGAGGTCGCCGAGTTCGTCGGCGAGGTCGCGCGGGTCGACGATTTCGCCCTTGAGGGCGGCCGCCGCCGCGACTTCCGGCGAGCAGAGGTAGACGGAGTCGTCCTCGATGCCGGAGCGACCCTCGAAGTTCCGGTTGAACGTCCGCAGGGAGACGGAGTTGGAGGCCGGGACGTGGCCGATGCCGATACAGGCACCGCACGTCGCCTCCGAGAAGTTCACGCCGGCCGCCATCATCTCGGCGGTCCAGCCCTCGCGGGCCAGCATCTCCGAGGCCTGCTTGGAGCCGGGTGCGACGATCATCTCGGTGCCGGGGTTGATCTGGCGGCCTTCGAGCATCTTCGCGGCCGGCAGGATGTCCTCGTAGGCGCCGTTCGTGCAGGAGCCGACGACGACCTGCTCGACTTTCTCGCCCGCGACTTCGCGGACGGGCACGACGTTGTCGGGCATCGACGGCTTCGAGATGAGCGGTTCGAGGTCCGAGAGGTCGACGACGATCTCGTCGGCGTACTCGGCGTCCTCGTCCGGGGAGAGGTCGACGAACTCGTCTTCGCGGTCGAAGCTGGCCATCCACTCCCTGGTCTTCTCGTCAGTCGGGAAGATGGACGAGGTGGCGCCGAGTTCGGTCCCCATGTTGGTGATGGTGGTGCGCTCGGGCACCGAGAGCGTCTCCGCGCCCGGACCCGTGTATTCGAGCACCTTGCCGACGCCGCCCTTCACGGAGAGGCGTCGCAGGAGCTCGAGGATGATGTCTTTCGCCGTCGCCCACGCGGGGAGCTCCCCTTCGAGGCGGACGTTGACGACTTCCGGCATCTCGACGTAGTAGGGGCCGCCGCCCATCGCGACGGCGATGTCGATGCCGCCCGCGCCGATGGCGAGCTGGCCGAGACCGCCGGGCGTCGGCGTGTGGCTGTCGGAGCCGAGCAGCGTCTTCCCGGGCGCGGCGAAGTTCTCCTTGTGCACGTTGTGGCAGATGCCATTGCCGGGGCGAGAGAAGTACGCCCCGTACGTGCCGGCCGCCGAGCGCAGGAAGCGGTGGTCGTCGGTGTTCTTGAAGTCGAACTGGTAGGTCTGGTGGTCGCAGTACTGCGCTGCGAGCTCCGTCTGGACCTCGTCCATTTCGAGCGCTTCGAACTGCAGCCAGACCATCGTCCCGGTGGTGTCCTGGGAGAGGGTCTGGTCGATCTCGATCCCGATCTCCTCACCGGGTTCGAGGTCGCCCTCGACGAGATGGTCGTCGAGGATTTTCTCCGTGAGCGTCTGTCCCATAGCGTCCGAAGTTGGACCTTCTACGATTATAAATCCCGCGTGTTTCAGGATTCCGGGATTCGCCTAATACAGAGCCTCATTCCTTATTTGAGGCTTGTGGCCACGACCCACGGAGCGGCGGCTCGCGGCCGCCCGAACTGTCAGGCAAACAGTCCGCAGAAACGGGGAGTTCGCCGGGACTGTGCGATCAGATTGTAGGCAGCGTTACTCGTACTCGGTCATGGTGAGCGTGTACTCGCCGCTCCCGCTGTAGGAGTCGACGAGCACGTGGAGGTCAGTGGACGTGTCCGGGCTGTCGATGGTGATGGTCTCCTGGGAGTCAGTCGTCCACGAGCGGTAATCGTAGTCCGACGTGGTGGGGCACGCGCCGACGCCGGTGTTCGCGTAGAGGTCGAAGTCGGCGTCCGAGGGGCCGTCGAGTTCGACGACGACTGTGCTCGGACTGGAGTACTCGAAGCCGTACGACCAGCAGTTGCTGTCCCAGTAGCCGGACAGCGAGTCAGTCACGGTCGTCGACGTCGAGCCGTCGCCGCCGTCACCGCCACCGCCGCCACCGCCGTCGCCGGAGCCGGGTTCAGTGGTGACCGCGTTCCCGGCGTCCACGCGGCCCGACCCCTGCTGGTCGGCCGAGAGGCCGACGTCGGCGGCCGTCGCCTTCAGGTGGTCGCGGAGTTCCGCGTTCGTGAGGTCGTACTGCGCGAGCGTGAGGCCGGCGACGCCAGCGACCACGGGCGTCGCCATCGACGTCCCCGAGATCGAATCGTAGCCGTCGTCGGTCCACGTCGACAGCACGTTCGTGCCGGGCGCCGCGAGTTCGATCTCGCTCCCGTAGTTCGAGTACGACGCCAGCGTCTCGTCGGGGTCGAGGGCGCTCACCGCGAGACACTCGCTGTACGCGGCCGGATAGGAGACGGAGCCCTGGCCGTCGTTACCGGCGGCAGCGACGACGAGTGCGCCGTTGTCCGTCGCGTACGAGACGGCGTTCTTCATCGTGTCAGTGTACCCGCCGCCGCCCAGCGAGAGGTTGATGACGTCGGCGCCCTGGTCGGCGGCCCACGTCACGGCGTCCGCGATGTCGCTGGTCGACCCGGACCCGCCCTCGGAGAGCGCGCGGCCGGAGAGCACGCTGGAGTTCCCGATGCCGGTGACGCCCTCGCTGTTGTCGATTTCCGCGGCCGCGATGCCGCCGACGTGCGTGCCGTGGTACTCGTCGCTGAGTGCGTCCGGATACGGGTCGCTGTCGTCGTCGACGAAGTCCCGACCGTAGTTGGAGACCGACCCGTCCATGTTGCCGTCGAGGTCCGGGTGGTCGTACTTGATGCCCTGGTCGACGACGCCGATGGTGACCGAGGTGTCGCCGAACGTGACGTCCCACGCGTCGGGCGCGTTCACCTGCTGGTCGGCGTACTGGTCGTCGTACTGCGGGTCGTTGGGCGCGACCTGCGCCTGCAGTTCGACGTTCTCCTCGACGTACTTCACGGCGTCCGCGGATTCGAGGCGGTCGCGGAAGTTCTCGTGCGCCGGGTCGGCGGCGTTCTCCGGGAGGCCGACGACGACGGAGTTGAGTGTCTCGTTGGCCTTCGTCGCGTCCTCGTTGCCTTTGAGGTGCTGCTTGACGTACCCCTTCGGGTCGTCTTCGGTGGCGGAGACGCCGACGATGTACTCGCGGCGGTCGGGACCGTTCCCACCGCCGGGTACGGCGCCGGCCGCTCCGACCATCGCGACGGTGCTTGCTGCCGTTGCCCCCAGGAAACTGCGACGAGTCAGGTTGGTATTGTCAGCCATACCAGCCCAATCGACACCCCCACCGGAGTTAAATTTTTTCTAGGCGCAGATTAAAAATTATGTTCAACGAATTCAGAGTTTATTCGCGTCGGTCGCCTGGATTCGGAGGACCCGGACAGCGGTTCAGGCAGCCCCGAACCGACAGACCATTACTGAACGGACGCGACAGCCCCGACAATGTACGCGAGCGGGGCGTTCGTCGCCGATCACGTCGAACCGGTGTCCGAGCAACAGGTCCAGCCGAACGGCGTCGACCTCACCGTCGAAACCGTCCTCCAGCAGACCGACACCGGCCGCATCGGCCGCGACGGGAAGACCATCGGCTCCCGCGAGCCGGTCGAGCCCCAGGCGAACGGCAGCACGAACGCGTTCCGCCTGTCGCCCGGCGGCTACGTTCTCCAGTACGCCGAGACCATCTCGATCCCCGAGGACCACGTGGGCTTCCTCTACCCGCGGTCGTCGCTGATGCGCAACTCCTGCATGCTCAACACGGCCGTCTGGGACGCCGGCTACACCGGAAAGGGTGAGGGACTGCTGCAGGTCCACCACGACGTCGAACTCGAGAGCGGCGCACGCGTCGCACAGCTCGTGCTGGCGGACGCCGACCACGAGGGGGCGTACGACGGCTCCTACCAGGGCGAACGAGTCGAATAAACTCCGACCGCGCCGACAGTACCGAAATCTGCAACCGGTCCCCGACGACTGACCCGTCGAGCGGACGGCGGACGCGGGGCGCGGATTTTTGGTGGCCGGCCGTGAGACGTGGTGCATGTACTGGCTGCGAGTGGCGGGCGTGGCGGCGACAGTCGTCGGCGTGGCTGGCTACGTCGCCGGGGTCGCGACGCCGTACCCGGGGCGGGCGTTCAGCGTCACCGCCGTCATCGTCGGCATCACGCTGTTGAGCATCACCACGGGCGCGGAGGTGGGGTCGTGACTGTCGACACCGTCGTGTACTCCGCCGACGGCAAAACGACGTGGGAGGACCCCGCCGCGGCCCGGGACGCCGACGGTACGACGTGGGTACGGGTCGTCGACCCGACGGCTGACGGCCTCGACGAGGTCGCCGACGCCTACGACATCCACCCACTGGAGATCGAGGACGCGCTCGGGGAGGTCCGCCCGAAAGTCAAGGAGTTCGACGACCACACGTTCGTCCTCGTGAAGGACGCGACGCTGCGGCGCGGCGACGTGACGTTCGCGGAGGAGCTCCGGGTGCTGCAGGCGGCGTTCTTCCTCGGCGACGATTGGCTCGTGACCGTCGAACCACAGCGAGTCGAGGCCATCGAGACCGTCTGGGAGCGCGTGAACCGCGAGGAACCGCGGCTGGCGTCGCGGGGCGCGGATTTCACCGCGTACCGCTGCATCGACCACGTCGTCGACGACTACTTCTCGATCCTGGACGACATCGAGGACGACATCGAGGCCGTCGAGAACGAGGTCGTCGACGCCGCCGGCGAGGACGTCCTGGAACGCATCAACGACCTGCGCCGGGACCTCCTGTCCGTGCGTCGGCTGCTGTGGCCGACCCGGGAGGCGGTCGGCGTGCTCGCGCGCGGCGACCCCGCCCAGATCAGCCAGGACACCGAGAAGTACTACCGGGACGTCTACGACCACCTCGTCCAGCTCGTGGAACTCGTGGAGACGTACCGCGACCTCACGAGCGGCGCGCGCGACATCTACCTGAACGCGCTGTCGATGTCCACGAACGACGTGATGAAGAAGCTCACCGTCGTCGCCACCATCATCCTGCCGCTGACGTTCGTCGCGGGCGTCTACGGCATGAACTTCGGGGACAGCCCCGTGAACATGCCCGAACTCGGCTGGCAGTACAGCTACCCGGCGGTGATGGTCGGGATGGGCGCGATGGCCGGGATTCTGCTGGTGTACTTCCGCCAGGAGAACTGGCTCTAGGGCCGGCCGGCGAGCGCGTCGCGCCATTCGCCGAGCGCTCGCTCAGGCGCCTTCGCGAACCTCGTCGAACAGTTGCGCGAACGTGTCGACGACGTGGGGCGGTTGCTTGCTCGTGTCGAAGCCGGCCACGACGCGAGCGTCCATCGAGGACGTGCGAGCGAGCAGCGCGTGCACAAACCGGAACGCCGTCTCGGCGGACACGACGTCGAGGACGTCGCCGAGGTCGTCGACGAACACGGTGGTTTCGCCGGTGCCCTGCCACGCCGACAGGTAGTCGTTGACGAGCACCCCGACCGACGCGACGTCGTCGACCTCCGGAACGGTCTCCACGGTGCCAGTGACCGACGCGAGGACGTCCATCCCGGCGTTCTGACCGGCTGTTGCGCCGACGGCCGTCCGCGAGTGCTCCCCGACACTCACGACGGCGACGCGGTCCTGACCGGCCTGGAACTGTCTGAGCCACGATTCGGCGTCTGTGCCGTACGTCACGCCGATAACGTTCGACGTTCCCGCCTGGTCCGCGTCGGCGGCCGATGCTGTCTGACCGACGACGAGAACGTGGTTCGGTTCGGTACTGGGACCCTCCCCGCGCATTGCTTGCATCGGTGAATCACCCCCACCACCATAAGCGTTGACACATTCTCTCACGGGCAGTGGTGGCGCAGTCCGTACTGAGAACATTGAAGCGGCTCCGCCAGCAGAGGTGCATCCAATGACAGGCACGGGTGGTTCCTGAGTGGCGTCCGTGTCCTCCGCCCACCTCGTGTTGTTCATCGCTGCGATCCTCGTCTCCGCGGCAGTCGCGGGCACGGTCACGGAGAGCGCGTCCCGCGTCGGCAGCGCCATCGAAGCGGACAGCGACCTCGAGAGCCAGCGGATCGACGCAGACGTTCGGGTCGTCAGTGACGCCGACAGCCCCAACGCCGTCTATAACAATTCCTCGCAGACACTCACGCTCTACGTGAAGAACGTCGGCGGCCGCACACTCCCTTCGGGGCCCAACGACGTCCCTGTGCTCGTGAATGGCAACTACCAGTCTGACGTCCAGACGACCGTTCTCGACGACGACGCCTGGCGGCCCGGCACGCTGCTCGAACTCAGCGTGAACGTCACGCTCGCCGACGGCGCGAAAACCCGAGTGGTGGTGACACCGACGGGCGCCCGCGACCTGTTCGTGTTCACGACGCCCGGCTGACTCGGCGAACGCCCCACCGACTGACTGACTCGGCGGAGACCACGCCGGACGACTGACCGGCGAACGCCACACCGCCGAGACCGCCGTGTCGCGCCCGATATCGCTGTAAACACCACGCTACACCCGAATCCACCGCCACGCTTTTCTCTGGCGCGGACACCTTCGAGGTATGGGCCTCAAGGAGTCACTGAAGAGCAGTTTCCTGACGGGGGCGCTACTGGTCGCGCCGCTGGTGGTGACGCTCGTCATCCTGCGGTTCCTGTCGGACCTGCTCGCCGGCCAGCTCGAACCCGTCGTGGAGGGGACGCGGCTCGCCACGTACACCGCGAACAACCACCTGCTGGCCCAACTGCTGGCGCTCGGCGTGATTCTGTTCGCCGTGACGCTGCTCGGCGCGTTCGCGAACCGGCCCGCCGGCCAGCGGACGCTCGGACGGACCAGCCGCCTGGTCGGGTTCGTGCCGGTGTTCCGGACGATCTACGGGAGCGTCAAACAGATGGCGTCCTCGGTGTCCACGCGGGACTCCGAGTTCGACTCCGCGGTGTACGTCGAGTACGAGCGCGACGGCCTCTACCGCCTCGGCCTCCAGACCGGCCACAGTCCGCAGGACGTCGAGGACGTAGCAGGGGAACCCGCTCGCAACGTCTTCGTTCCGGGTAGCCCGAACCCCACGCAGGGCGCGCTGTTGCTCGTGCCGGAGAGCCGCGTCTACGATTCGGACCTGAGCGTGCGTGCGGCCATCCGCATCCTGATGACGACGGGGATGGCTGACGGGTCGCGCGACGACGCCGTCGTCGAACTCGACGAGGGCGAGTTCCCGCCGACCGTCCGAGGCGGGGGCAGCGAACCCGAAGACAGGGCTGGCAGCGAGCGGGCCGACGACTGACCAAGCACTGGTGGCGCCGACGCCCGACCGGACAGCGAACAGGGGACAGGGACGACGCGCTAGGGTGACTCCATCGCCAGCGGTCGGCAGCCACGTCGCGCACCGAGGAACAGGACGGTACCCCGTTCTCGCAGGGCTCAGCCGATGCCGGTGGAAATTATTGTAAATTTTCGCTATCGATCGCCGCAATGTTAAAGTCGGTGCTGCCGACAACAGAAACACGCCCAAATATGGCCGGTTCGAACACGCCGGGGTGTACGTCGCTGGACACGCCAGCCATGCGGGAGGCGGTCGAGGGTACCATCGATGGCACGCTCAGGTCGTTCGTCGAGTTCGACAGCGACGCGTTCACCGTCGTCCACTACGACGACCGCACGCGCTCGTTCTACGACGACGAAGCCCACATGATGGAGCACTTCGAGGAGATCCACTCCTACGTCCACATCGACTTCACCGAAGCCGACTTCTTCACTGAGCGACTGTTCCCGATCGCCGACCACGTCCGCTACCTCGCCACGAGCTTCGACGTTTTCACGCTCCTCCGCGTCTACTTCGACGACGAGGGCCTGTTCATGGCGCTCGACCGGGACGAACCGGTCGAACCCGTCGTGGAAGCCATCGAAGCCGTCCACGGCAGCCGCTAGCGACACCCTCGGCAGGCGGGTTCAGGGTTCGTCATCGCGACCGTCAACGAGTCACGGCCGCCAACGAGTAGTCGCCGCTGGCGTTCGACGAACGCCTCGGCGTCGATCCGCCCGTTACGGCGCGGCGACGCCCTGGAAGCCGCGCCGGACCGTCAAGGCGTGCGCGTAGTCCGACTGCGAGAGGACGCCGACGACGTCGCCGTTGGACGCGACGAGCGCCTCCGTGCTGCCGGCCTGGTTGAGGACAGCGAGTGCGTCGAAGGCGTCGTCGGTCGGTTCGACACGAACGACCTCCCGCAGGACGTCCGCGACGCGGGTGGTCTCGTGGTCCTCGCCGGCGACCCCCTGGACATCCGCCAGCGTGACGACGCCGAGCGCCGTCCCTGCCTCGCCGGTGACGAGGTGGAGGGCCTGGCGGTCGTGGAGCAACTGGTCGCCGAACGCCGCAATCGTCGTGTCGGCGCCGACCGTCGGCGGGTCCGTCGTCATGATGTCGCCGACAGTGAGGCCCTCGAGCAGTTCGTCGAGGAGCACGGTCCGTGACTCCGTGGTCGCGGCGCCGTAGATGAACCACGCCAGCAGCAGCATGATGAGGTTGAAGCTGAGCACGCCGACGATGGCGAACAGGAACGCGAAGACGACGCCGACGCGGGCCGCGATGCGGGTCGCGGTGCCGTACGGGCGCCGCCGCGCCAGCAGCGCGCGGAAGATACGGCCGCCGTCCATCGGGAACGCCGGCAGGAGGTTGAAGCCCGCCAGCAGCAGGTTCGTGAGCGCGAAGTAGCCGACCACGAACCGGGAGACCTGCAGGGACTCCGGCGCCGCCACGACGGCCGCGTAACACGCCGCGGCGACGAGGACGCTCACCACGGGGCCGGCGATCGCGATCCAGAACTCGCGGTTCCACTCCTTGGGCAGCGTCTTCAGGGACGCGATGCCGCCGAGAATCCACAGCGTGATGGACTCGATCTCGATGCCGTAGCGCAGCGCCGCCCACGAGTGCCCGAGTTCGTGCAGGGTGACGCTCACGAACAGGCCGATTGCCGCCGCGACGCCGATTACCCACGGCGTCGACCCCGCGCGGAGCACGCCCAGGTCGAACCCGGCGCCGGTCACGGTCTCGATGAAGCCGGCGTACAGCTCGATCTGCTGGCCGCTCCCGATGAGCCACGCCAGAATCGGGAGGAAGACCAACAGCGAGGTGTTGATCCGGATCGGGATGTCCCAGATTCGCGTGACCGTGTAACTTCGCATACGCCCCTCGTTCACCCGCCGGCCGTTTAGCTACCGGGGAAGCGGCTACCGGGCGACAGACTGTCTGCGACTGCTGGGCCAGCGCTCTGCCGTCCGGGTGAGGGGTAGCGGCAAGCTGGAGCCGGCACCGGCCTCAGACGACTCGCAGGTCCCGCGGGTAGTCGGTGAGGTTCTCGTAGCCGTCCTCGGTGACGACGACGAGGTCCTCGAGGCGGACGCCGCCCGTCCCCTGTTCGTAGAGGCCGGGTTCGACGGTGACGACGTGGCCGGGTTCGAGGTCCCCGCCGTTCTCCGCGAGGTAGGGGGCTTCGTGGACGTCGAGGCCGACGCCGTGGCCGGTGCTGTGGAAGAACCCGTCCTCGGGGGAGTCGTGCGTGCGCAGGGTCGGGTAGCCCGCGTCCTCGAAGACGTCGCAGACGGCGGCGTTGACGGCCTCTCCGGAGACGCCGGCTTCGATGGTGTCGAGGGCGGCCTCGAACGCCTCGACGGTGCGGTCGTACCACTCCTCGACCTGGTCGGTGACCTCGCCTTTCACGAACGTCCGCGTCACGTCCCCGAAGTACCGGGTCTCCTTGTGGCGCGGGAAGACGTCGACGACGATGGGGACGTCCGCTTCCAGCGGGCCCGACCCGGAGTCGTGGGCGCGGGCGGCCGACGGCCCGGACGCGACGATGCACTGGTCCATGGCGCAGTCCTCCCCCAGGAGCGTTCGCTCGATTCGTCGGCGAACACGCTCGCTCGTGAGAACCTCCCCGTCGAGATGCAGGACGCCGTCCGCGACTGACGCGCGCGCCAGCAGGTCCTCGACGTCGGCCAGCGCAACCTCGTTGGCCTGCTGGGTCTGCCGGATGTGTTCGAGTTCCCGGTCGCTCTTGACCGCGCGAACCTCGTCGGCGACGACGTAGTCGAAGCCGGCGGTGACCGCGACGCCGTGCTCGCGCAGCAGGTCCGCGGTGCCGGTCGGGAACGACACGGGGACGGCGACCGATTCGACGCCGTAGTCGGCGAGGAACTCGGCAGTCACGAGTTTCTGGGCGCGCCGCGGGTCCATCCGGGCAGCCGTCTCGCGGTAGCCGAACTCGGCGTAGTTCCGGACGTCGTCCGCGTCGCTGTCCGTCTTCGCCCGCGTGTACTCCAGCGGTGAGACCAGGACGGCCACTGTGCCGTCCGCGTACAGCGTCACGAACTCGTCGGGGGCGTGATACCCCGAGAGGTAATACTGCGTGCTGTCGTCGCCGGTCGCGTCGACGAGGTAGCCGTCTGTGTCCGTCTCGTCGAGATACGTGGATAGGCGGGGAATCGCGGGCGTCATGGCGACGACATCGCGCGACCCACGGATAAACGGTGTTGTGGCTAGCCAGCACGCCACACGCCGACTGTGCCCGTCCCGGACAGTACTTACGGCGTCGTCCCCGACGAATAGGTAACCGAAACACGCGTCGTCCCCGAGGAGGACGCGGCCCGGCCGTACCCGTCGATACTCGCACGCTGCGGTGTTGCCCGTTTGCGGCCGCGGTCCCGCCTCCTCTCCTGCTGTCGGCGGACTCGCTTCGAGTCCTGGGATTGCTCTGATCGGACCCACCTATGGAAATCGAAATTGCGACTATCGGCGGCTACGAGGAAGTCGGTCGGCAGATGACTGCAGTCCGTGCGGGCGACGACATCGTCGTCTTCGACATGGGGCTGAACCTCTCGAAGGTACTGATCCACGACAACGTCCAGACGGAGCGCATGCACTCCCTGGACCTCATCGACATGGGCGCGATTCCGGACGACCGCGTCATGTCCGAACTCGACGGGACCGTGCAGGCTATCGTGCCGACGCACGGCCACCTCGACCACATCGGCGCCATCGGAAAGCTCGCGCACCGCTACGACGCGCCCATCGTCGCATCCCCGTACACGCTGGAACTCGTCCGCGAGGAGATCGACGACGAGGGCAAGTTCACCGTCGACAACGACCTCGTCGAGATGGACGCCGGCGAGACGATGGCCATCGGCGACCAGTGCGAGCTCGAGTTCGTGAACGTCACGCACTCCGTCATCGGCGCGATCAATCCCGTCCTCCACACGCCGGAGGGCGCCGTCGTCTACGGCCTCGACAAGCGCGTCGACCACACGCCGGTCGTCGGCGACCCAATCGACATGCAGCGGTTCCGCGAGATCGGCCGCGAGGGCGACGGCGTCCTCTGTTACATCGAGGACTGCACGAACGCCAACCGGAAGGGCCGCACGCCGAGTGAGGCCGTCGCCCGTCGCCAGCTCAAGGACGTCATGCACAGCATGGAGGACTGGGACGGCGGCATCGTCGCGACGACGTTCGCGAGCCACATCGCTCGCGTGAAGAGCCTCGTGGAGTTCGCCGACGACATCGGCCGCGAACCCATCCTGCTCGGCCGCTCGATGGAGAAGTACTCGGGCGCCGCCGAGCGCATCGGCGCGGTCACGTTCCCGGACAACCTCGGGATGTTCGGCCACCGCAAATCCGTCGACCGGTCCCTGGAGCGCGTGATGAACGAGGGCAAGGAGAACTTCCTGCCCATCGTCACGGGCCACCAGGGCGAACCCCGCGCGATGCTCACCCGCATGGGCCGCGGCGAGACCCCCTACGACATCGAGGACGGCGACAAAGTCATCTTCTC